>Ga0208767_1000023_pt1 | contig 86703 bp, 71 predicted proteins | sample VirMetDEL_Mar_21_FD_184514 | JGI IMG/M metagenome (GOLD analysis project Ga0208767, IMG submission 184514) | Aqueous microbial communities from the Delaware River and Bay under freshwater to marine salinity gradient to study organic matter... | ecosystem: Environmental > Aquatic > Marine >...
TGTAGGTAATGCGTTATATTTCACAGATTCATCAGACACTAGAAGAAACGTATTATTAGGGTCTAGTGGTTCTACTGCTACTACACTTGATTCACTTTCAGATACAAATGTTGGTGGAGCATCTGATGGAAACTCATTTTACTATGATGCGACTAGTGGTTTTTGGAGAAATACAAATATTATTTCAATTAATGACGATACTAATACAGTAACAATTAATAATAATTTATTTGGCAATTCTATTTCTGGTAATACCATTTATAGTGGTAGTACTAACTTAATTGATATATTTTTAAGTCAAACTAATTTTAATACATATTCTGCAAGTACAAATACGGTTATCACTAATAATAAAAACGCTTTTGATAGTCATAGCGCAAATACTAGTAACCCACACAATACCACTCTAAGTAATTTAGTTAGTTCAGCACATACACACCCTATAAGCCAAGTTATTGATTTACAAACTAATTTAAATAATAAGTTTGATAAGACTGGTGGGACAGTAAATGGTAACGTTGTTATTACTGGTAATGTAGATATATTGGGTACTGCAACCACAATACACACATCAACACTTAGTGTTAAAGATAATATCATAACACTTAATAGTAGTCAAACAGGTACTACTGCGCCAACTGTAGTTGATTCTGGTATTGACATACTTAGGAATAGTGCTACCACAGCATCTTTGTTGTGGGAAGAAGATAATGATTATTGGGCTGCTGGTTTAAGTGGTAGTACTTCAAAGATAATACTACAAGGTGATGGACTTTCATTACTTAATTCTGGACATACGCATCCTATTAGTGAAATAACTAATTTACAAACTAGTTTAGATGCTAAAGCATTAGATTCATCTTTTGATGGTCATACTGGTGATACAACGATACATTATACGAAAAGTAGTATTAATCTATCTGATTTAGGTAGTAGTGCTCATACACATCCTATAAGTCAAGTTATTGATTTACAGAGTACTTTAGACACTAAGGCTTTAGATTCTTCTTTTGATAGTCATACTGGTAACACTAGTAACCCACATGGGACTACGCTAAGTAATTTAGTTAGTAGTGCTCATACTCATCCTATAAGTCAAGTTGTTGATTTACAAACTAGTTTAGACGCTAAATTAACTACATCAATTTTTAATACTTATAGTGGTAGTGTGAACACTCAATTAAATACTAAAGTAGAAGACGCTGATAATATAGGCTCTGGTAGTGGTCAAATTTATAGTGGTAAATCTGGAACAACATTAGTACTTAGAACAATAAGTGGTGGTAGTAATACAACAGTTACAACTGTAGGTGATGTAATAAAGATAGATTCCACTGGTGGTGTCTCTGGTGATAATTTTTATGTAACAGGTGGAACATTATTATCACAAACACTTACACTTAATAGAAATGATGGTAACTCAGTTCCGATTGGTTTATCTGGTTTAGTTAGTGGAAAAACTAATACTACTCTTTTTGATAGTCATACTGGTGATACTAGTAATCCACATGGAACTACTCTAAGTAATTTAACTAGTTCAGCTCATACACACCCTATAAGTCAAGTAATTAATTTACAGAGTAGTTTAGACGCTAAAGCATTAGATTCATCTTTAGATAGTCATACTGGTGATACAACAATACACTTCACAAAAGGAAGTATTAATCTATCTGATTTAGGTAGTAGTGCTCACACACATACACTTAGTGAAATAACTGATTTTAATGGTTATAGTGGTAATGTACAAACACAATTAGATACTAAGATTGAAAATGGTATTAATAGTGTTGGTGCTAATGAAGTGTTTAGTGCTAAGTCTGGAACTGATTTATATTTTAGAACAATTAGTGGTGGTAGTAATACTACAATCACAACCGTAGGTGATATAATAAAGATAGATTCTACTGGTGGAGGTGGTGATAACTTCTATGTCACAGGATTCACATATAATGACGCTAACACACTTACAATATCAAGAAATGGTGGTTTAATTGATTTAACATCGACAATAAACACTATGACAGGATTGACTGTTAATGGTGTGTTATCCGCATCAACATATACTGGAATAACATTAGATGCTATAGATGATGTAACAACAGGAATACCAACAACACCAGATAATTCATATCAAGGAAGGCAGTTATACTTTGACGTTGTGTCTAATGAGTTTATCTCATCACAAGAATATGGCTCAACAGGAACTGTTACAATATGGGGTAAAAAAGGAAGTGCTGGAACAATAGATAAAGGTCTACCAGTTTATATTGTCGGATTTGATGATGATATACACGAAGTAGAATTGGCAAACGCTACAACCGCAACTACAATGCCTGTGATTGGGTTTACAGGTGAGGATTTTGATAATACAACAACAAACCCAATTATTACTTTTGGTAGAATTACTGGTTTAAATACTACAAGTACAGTATCAACACTTAACCCTAATGGTGAAACTTGGGTAGTAAATGATGTATTATATATGAATACAACTGATGGTGGTTTAACTAAAAACAGACCAACAGGTTCTAATACACAAATACAAAGAATTGCTAAGATATTAAAAGTTGATGCAACAGCTGGTCAATTATTTATATTTAACACAGCCAGAACTGCTGGTTTACCAAACTTAACAACTGATTATGTATGGTTAGGTAATGGTAATGACACACCACAAGAAGTTATTAAAACTGATTTAGGTGTAAGTGTAACTGGTTTCTCATATAATAACAATAACACATTTACAATAACTGACGATAATAGTGGTTCATATACTGCAACTATTAATCAAGTTAGTGGTTTAACTGTAAATGGAACGTTAACACTTAATAGTGTTGGTGGTACAACTTCAGTTACTAACTTAGGTGTAGATGCTAGTGGTAATATTGTTAGTGGTGATACTGGTGGAGATACTTACAGTATTAATGTAACACAAGATGGTGATAATGTTGATTTAACATTAGACGCTGCTTCTGGTAGTGATTCAGTTGTACAGTTAACTGCTGGTAGTAATATAACATTAACTAGAAATAGTGCAAATGAAGTTACTATAGCATCTAGTGGCGGTGGTGGTTCTGGAGTTAGTGATGCTAATAAGATATTTAGTTGGTATATGAATGTAACGTAATATGGGATTAAGTTCATTAAAAGGAAATAGTGGTTATCTAGGTATTGATAAGAGGTCTGAGGTTGGTAGTACGGGAACCACAGGTAATATGTCTGTACGTAAAGTTTATTTAGAAAGAAGAAGTGGTAATCTTGAACCTATATCACCAACACCAAGTAATATTTTATTTGAGGATGATTTTGCGTCTGGTGATTTATCTAAATGGACAGTATATAATGGTTCAGAACCAAGTGAATGGGAAGTTAATACTTATACAGCTTGTTTAAATAGTTCTGGAGTTGCACAAACAATACCTTCTGGTAGTACATATGCGGCATTTATATCTAATGATAATGGTAACTCTAATGATTACAGTAACTATAGTGACCCTCATATGGTGTTTGAGTTTACGATACCTTCTGATGTTACTGTATCTAGTTTAACACTTACTTTTGATTGGATGTGTTTTGGTGAAAGGTCTAGCGGTTTAGGTAGTTATGATTATGGATATTTAGATTATATAGACCCATCATCATTTACACCTAATGCTGGTACTGAGTATTCCACTAGCAGTAGTACAGGTAGAGAAAGAATAATAGGTACAAATGTTAACCCTAATACTGATAGTGGTAAGTTTACTGGAGATGGTAGTAGTAGTAGGAATAATAGCGCTAGTGCTGGTTGGGTTACAGAAAATATAACTATAGATTCTAGTGAGATTACTAGGAGTGGTTTATGGTGTAACAATGATTGTACAAGAGGTATAATGTTTAGTTGGGCATCTGATAGTAGTGTTATAGATAACCCAGCGTGGACAATTGCAAATATAAAATTAATATATAACGTATAATGAGTATTAGAGGAAATAATGGATTTATAGATGTTGATAGGAGGTTTGGTTCTACGACTGGTGATACTAAAGGTATAACCGCTAGAGAACAACATTTTTTAGAAAGAACTCAAGGTAGATTTATACCTTTAAGTTCAGACTTACTACCCCCAACACCAACGGTATGGTATGATGCTAACTCAGATTATATTACAACACAAGGTAGTCCTGTTCGTGTAGACCAATGGGATGATAGAACTTCAAATGGTATTAATGCTACGGGTCCAGGCGGTTCGGCTGACCCTATATATAATACAAGTGATTCTGATTTTAATAGTTTACCTTCAGTTAAATTTGAGAGTAATGATTACTTGGAGAGTGCTGATGATGCTTTATTAGATGCCACTGATGGATTTACAGTTTATCTTGTTGTAAATATGGACTCTTTCCCATCTACATTTAGTTTTCTACTAGGTTTTACAAATGGTACTTCTTGGACACAGGGTTGGGGTATGTATTATTACGCTGGAACTTGGAGATGGTTTGTTAATGATTGGAATACTTCTTCTCAAAGAGTAGAGATGGGTAGTTGGTCTGATTTTACTAATACAAACATTTTTAAATTTTCTTATGATAGAGCATATATTTGTGGAGAGATATATGGACCTTCCGCTGTGGCCGAAGAAAAACAAGCCTATAGTAGCGCATTACAGATACCTTCTAGTGAAGGTATAACGTTTTGTTATGGTGGTAGTTCATCATATGATGGTAATGCAACAATAGGTGAAATGTTATTTTATAATTCCCCACTTAGTTCTGCCGAAGAATCACAGGCTTTGGACTATTTAAAAGATAAATATAATATAAGTTAAAAAATATAAATTATGAGTTATTTAAAAATAGGTAAATATTATGGGTCAGACCCGAATCCAGTTATATATCAAATAAAAGAAGTTTTAGATGCTAACTATGCTGATATTACTAGTGTTTATAATTGGATTAATTTAAGAGATGAATTAGGTAAAGATTTTTTATATTGTAAAGACAATGCCACAATTTTTATAGAACAAACAACTGGTTTTAGTGGTTTAGACCAATTAGATAAAGAATGTGCTGCACAAAATTTTTGTGTTAATAAAACTGATAGAGATACTATCTATACAGATTCGGAACAAGAGGGTTATTGGACTCAATTTGTTATAAATTCTAAAGACGCTAGGTCGTTAAGATGGAATAAAACTAAATTATATATTTCTTTTAGATTATCAAAGGCTGATTCAAGTGATTTAGCAGTTGACACGCTTGTTTTGAACGAGAGATATGTAGAGTATGGTATTATGTCATTTGCGTTAGATGGTCAAGAAGGTTTATATGATTGGATAAATGGTACTAGTAGTTATACTGATGGTGGATTCCCTACTAAATCTTACTATACGTTAGATTTGAAAAATGAAGTTTTAGATAGACTTAACGGTTTACAATAATAATAAGATATTTATAATTAAAAAGATATGGAATATTTAAATACTGGTTCAAATTTAGGTACTGGATACACAACGGTTCTTAGTGCCACATCAACAACTAAATTATTAGTTAAAACTGCGCATGCATGTAATGCTTTTAGTGCTGACACTTCATTCTACCTACAATGGTATGATAGTAGTGAATCATCTACTTATAGTTTATCAAGCAATGTAACAATACCAACAGCTTCATCTTTTCAAGCTTTAGATGGTACATTTGTTTTAGATAATAACGATTATATTAAAGCTAAATGTGGTATCGTAACTGGTACTTCAGTAGACTTGACATTATCTTATATGGAAATAACAAATTCTGAGGGATAATATGAAAGCTTTAGTTATAAGTGGTGGTGGTTCTAAAGGTGCGTTTGCTGGTGGTATTGTAGATTACCTAACAAACGTTAAAAATAGAGATTATGAATTATATGTTTCTTCATCAACTGGCACACTTGTTCAACTATTAGTAGCATCAGACAATATAGATAAATTAAAAGAAGGTTATACAACTGTTAAGAACGAAGATATATGGAGAATAAATCCATTTAAAGTTAAAACAAATCTTAACGGTAAAGTTAAAATGCAATTAAATTGGTTTAATGTTATTAGGAATTTATTACCAACCATAACCATTAAAAATTTAAATAAATTTCCATATTTTAAAATAAATAAAATTAATGGTAAGTTAAGTTTTGGTGATTCTAGCAATTTAATAAAATTAATTAAAAAGTTTTTATCTTTAAAAGAATATTTAAGAATCAAAGAAGAACTTAATAAAGAATTAGTTGTTTGTGTTGTAAATGCAACACTTAAAGAAATTGAATATAAATCGTCAAATGATTGGGGTTATGATGATTTTTGTGATTGGACACATGCATCATGTAGCGCATACCCATTTATGAGTCCTATAATTAAAAATGATTACCAATACATGGATGGTGCTATTTTAGAAACTGTACCTATACAAGAAGCTATTAATAGAGGTGCTACTGAGATAGATATTATTATTCTTAAAGAGGAAGAACCAAAAAAAGAAATAGAATATATTAGGAATTTAGTTCATGGTTTAATAACAGAGATTGATATGATGTATACAGAATTATCTAAAAATGATATTGTCATTGGTAAATTAAAAGCTAAAGACGAAGATATTATTCTTAATTTTTATTATACACCTAGAAGATTGACTAATAACAGTCTAATATTTGATAAAGAGATTATGTCTAATTGGTGGACTGAAGGTTATAATTATGCTAAAGATAAAAATAATAAAACATATAAAATGGTTAAGGGTAGAAAAACTAAGTTGTTAAAAAATTAAAACTTATTCACCATATAGGTCTGTAGGTTTTTTGCAAGCTTCTTTGATTAACTTTTCAACAAATGCAAACATCTTAAGACCATTTTCTCTACAATACTCTTTAAGTATTTTATGTGTTGTAGGGGTTATTTTAAGGTTTTTAGTGCGTTTTATGGGCATATCTTTATAGTTATATATATAAGTATGACAAAAGTAAGAAAAAAGTCTTACTAATTATGGTCTTTTTAAGACCATAAAAATTCTTTTGCGTTTTCTGAACATATTTATTATTAAATAACTGAAAATAATAATAAATTTAAAATAAGTAAAGAATGGCTGATAAGGTATTTGTAAGTCCTGGTGTATATACTTCAGAAAAAGACTTAACTTTCGTAACACGACAAGTTGGTGTGACAACACTTGGTTTAGTAGGTGAAACTACTATTGGACCAGCGTTTCAACCAATATTCGTGTCAAACTATGACGAGTTCACATCGTTTTTTGGTGGACTTAACGCAACAAAAATAAAAGATACTGGGGCACCAAAATATGAGCTGCCTTACATTGCTAAATCTTATCTTTCTCAGACAAATCAACTATTCGTTTCCAGAATACTTGGTTTTTCTGGTTATGATGCTGGTTTAGCTTGGGGAATCACCCTTGATGCTGCATTAGATGGTACTACATCTGGTGCTACTGGTGGTGGTGGAGCTAACGCTTCATTAATCTCATTTACCGCATCTACTGGTACTAGTGTCGCAATAACAAGTTTATCATCAACTGACCCTCTTGTTCAATCTCTTTGGGATGCTGGATTATTAACTAGTCAATTAGCATATCTAGCTGCTGCTGCAACTGGAACTACTGCATCTATAGGACCTGTATTTGAAAAGAATGGTAACACATTTAGTGGTTTAACTTTAACTAACACGCTTTCTACTAAGAGTAACTCTGGTGGTGCAGCGATTGGTGTTTGTTCTGGTGTTACAACTCATTACTCTGGTACTGGATATTCTAATGTAGAGAATAAGATAGTTTCATTGCTAAGAAGTAGAGGTACTGTTGATTCTGATGAAATAATGAGACATGAATTGACTGGATTCACTAATGTAGGTTTTAACACAAATGTTACAGCTGCTGCTACTGACCCTAAAGGAGACTTTGGGTTAACTGGTACTTCTACATCACAAGGTGCATTTACATATTCATTATCTTTTGATAAAACAAAGAAAAATTACTTACCTAGAGTACTTGGTACAGGAGCTCAAGATGGTCAAACAGCATTATATGTTGAAGAAATGTTTGATAACATGTTTGAGGATTACGTAACTGATGAAAAAGTTAGAGGTATTAATATCGATGCACTTATAAATTATAGTGATGATTTCGATGATTACTTAACAGAATACCAACCAGCGGTTACTCCATGGGTTGTTTCTGAATTAAGAGGTAGTAACTTACTTAGATTGTTCAGATTATGGACAATTTCTGATGGTAACGCTGCTAATAAACAATTTAAAATATCTATTAAGAATATTAAATTGGATGATAAAGAATTTGATGTTGAGATTAGAGCATATGGTGATACAGATGCTAAACCTGTAGTGCTTGAGAGATTTACAAGGTTAACTATGGACCCAACATCTAATAACTATATTGCTAAGAGAATTGGTACTTTAGATGGTGATTTTGCTTCACGTTCTACATATGTATTAGTTGAATTAGAGGAAGAGTCAGATACTTCAGACGCATTCCCAGGTGGTTTCTTAGGTTTCCCTATTAGAGATTACCAAACAAATTCAAATAGTACTGTTCAGTCTCCATCAATTGAGTATAAGCAAACTTATGGTACTTTTGAAAATAAAAGAAAATTTTATTTAGGTTTATCTGATACTAAGGGTATCGACCAAGATTTCTTTGATTACAAAGGTGTTCCAGAAAATGATGACTTATCAATGTGGACTGGTCTTACTAATGGTTTCCATATGGATATCGGAGCTACTGGTGCGACAATTGATAATGTAGAAATAGTAATTAATTCAACAGGTGGTACTTATAGTCCAGTTTATGAATTTGATACTGGTTCTTGGGCTTTTAGAACTGAATCTGATGTTGTGGGAGGACCATACGAAAAGGTTTATGCTAGAAAATTCACATTCGCACCATACGGTGGTTTTGATGGATGGGATATCTATAGAACTAAAAGAACAAATACTGATAGATATACAATAAATGGTACTAGAGGTAAAGATGGTTTACTTAGTGGTGTATTTGCTAATAGAGCACTTACAAATGGTGATGCTGGGATTAATTCAGATTACTATGCTTACTTAGAAGGAATATGGACTTTCCAAAACCCAGAGGCTACAAATATTAATGTATTCTCTACACCAGGTATTGATACAACATATAATACTAACTTAGTAGAAGAGGCTATTGAGATGGTAGAACAAGATAGAGCGGATTCACTTTATATTGTTACTACTCCAGATACAGATGCTTCGGGTGATGTTATGTTACCAGAAGATGTTGTTGACCAATTAGATGGCCAATTTGATTCTAACTACACGGCTACTTACTGGCCTTGGGTTCAAATTAATGATGCTGAGAATAATGTTTACATCTATGTTCCACCTACAAGGGATGTAGTAAGAAATATTGCTCTTACAGATAACATTTCATTCCCATGGTTCGCAGTTGCTGGTGTACAAAGAGGTGATGTTCAAGCTATTAAAGCTAGAAAGAAACTTACACTTGCTGAAAGAGATACTCTTTATGATGGAAGAATTAACCCAATCGCTACTTTCGCTTCTGAAGGTATTAAGATTTGGGGTAACAAAACCCTTCAAGTTAAAGACACTGCTCTTAATAGAATCAATGTAAGAAGACTATTGTTACAAGCTAGAAAATTAATTTCTGCTGTTTCTATTAGATTATTATTCGAACAAAACGATGATGTAGTAAGAAATCAATTCTTATCACTTGTAAATCCAATCTTAGATAATATACGTTCTGAGAGAGGTCTTACAGACTTTAGAGTTGTTCTTGACGATTCTCCAGAGTTAATTGACCAAAACACTCTTTGTGGTAAAATATTCTTAAAACCAACAAGAGCGTTAGAATTCATATGTGTTGAGTTTAACATTATGAACACTGGTGCAAGTTTCGATGATATTTAATCGATATAATATACAAAACATCAAAGCCTCCAAATATGGGGGCTTTTTTGTTTTTTAAGGATATTTATTAATAAAAGACAATATGCGTAAGAAAGTATTAATTAGTGAACACCAATTATCAGCATTAGTTGAGTATATAAAAGAAAACGAAGACCAAATAATAATTAGAGAAGAATTATTAGAAGAAGGTATCAAAGCTTGGGTCTTAGGTGCAGCTCTTGCATTGGGATTAAACATTGGTAACGCTCAAGAGAAAGGTGACATCATATTGCAAAACGATAGCATTAGAAATCAAATAGAAAAGACATTACAAAATGATGAAGGTATTGAAGATTTGGCTAGTGAACTTAGAGTTGATGCTGACCAACTTAAATCATATATGGTAAAAAATGCCGAGCAAATTAATAATACTTTTGATAACTACGATAAAAAGAAAAATTTAAATATTAATGTTAAACAGGGTGATAAAAAGTATAGTATCAAAGCCATGCTTAATAAATTTAAACTTAACGGTTATGCAATCACAAATATTGAAACAATATATGATACTATAGTTAATTATCCAGAAGCGCCAGTCGTAATGTCTGATACTTTATCTCTAATGATACCATCAATAGAAAAACATGATACTTTTAACCATAAATTACCAACAGAAACTGTTGAAAACATACAAAATTTATTAAAAACAATAAAAGAAAGTGGTGGTAATGTAACTTCTATAACTATAAGGTCTAAAACTGACGCTGAGAGAGTTCCTAGTTATATAAGTGACGATGACCCTACTGGTAACTATACGTTAGCTAAAAAACGTGCTGAGGAAGCTATTAAAGCTATTAAAGGGTCTGGTATAGACCTTGGTGGTGTTAGTATGCAGATTGATGATAGTAGCGCTGTTAATAGTGGTCTTAATCAAGATTCTAAAGAATTAAAGATAGCTCAAGACGAATTTAATAAGGATAGAAGTGGTTCTAGAGAAAAATATAGTGATGATAGAGGAGTTGATATAGTAATAAACTACGAATATAACTCAAAAAAAGCTGATGATTCTAATCCAGAAGTTATTGTAGAAAAAATTGTAAACATATCTTATGTTAAAGCTTATGTTTATAAAAAAACAAGTAATAAATATAAAGGTGGTGGTAGCATTACTTTTAATAAAGATAAATGCAAGGTTAAAATAGGTAAGATTGATACCCTTAAGTGCCCTACTTGGTAGTATTTATTCACCGAAATTTTGAACACAAACCTTTTCGCTAATATATACTGAAATATACTTTTTATTTGGGTCTAGTAGATTTTTTCTATGACCTCTTGACTCTATAAATGAATCAATTAATAAATCTAATATTAATTTACTAAAATCTTTATTTTGGTATTCCGTAATACTCATTTTTATAACATTCTCAGTAACTATTTTTTTTGTTTTTTCAAATCTTTGATACACTCTTTCACCATTTGGTCCAAAGTGTCCAATAGTATTGGTGCTATCTAAAAAAACGCCATGACTATCAGTTATTAAGTTCATATTATGATTATAAGTTAATTTATTTAGTGGTTCCGTATTTTTTAAAACATTAATTAGTTCTTCAGCTGTTTTAATTTTAATATTAATCACATCTATTCCACTATAACTTTTTTCAGACACCATATTATTATATTTATCCATATTACCAGTATTTGCAGATATTGCAACAACTTGAGAATTACTAATAAGTCTTATGACTTTTTTTTGTGAATAAATGTATTTATCTACTAATGGTATGTAAGATTTAGGATTCTCTCTTAAATTATTTATTTGGTTAATCATAATACTATCTAATTCAGATTGTGAAAATGAAGTAAATGATGATATAAATAATGTTATTATTAAAAAAAATTTCATATTTAATATTTTATTATGCTAATATAAGAATAATATTTAAATTAAACAAATAAAATATACTTTTTTTGTATTTAGCTAATATTTATTAGTACATGTGGTTTTAGAAGACAATTTTTTAAAAAAAACTAAAACTCACATATTTATAATTAAAACAATAAAGAAAATTTTAAAACTTATACAACATGGCTGATTTATTAATGAAAATGCCCGTACCTTACGAACCAAAGAAAAAGAATAGGTTCCTTTTAAGGTTTCCAGCGGATTTAGGTATTCAAGAGTGGTGGTTAGCTTCTGCCTCTAGACCATCTATCACACAAAACGAAGTTGAGATTCCTTTTCTTAACACATCTACTTGGGTAATTGGTAGGTTTAACTGGGAATCAATTTCAGTTACATTTAGAGACCCTATTGGTCCTTCTGCTTCTCAAGCTATTATGGAGTGGGTTCGTTTACAATCAGAGTCTATTACTGGTAGACAAGGTTATGCTGCTGGTTATAAGAAAGATGTTGAATTAGAAATGCTTGACCCAACTGGTGTAGTTATTGAAAAGTGGGTTCTTCAAGGAACAATGCTTACAAATGTTAACTTTGGTGACTTATCAATGGATGATGACGCTATCGCTGACATCACTGCCGATTTGAGATTTGATAGAGCAATTTTATTATTCTAATAATCAATAAAAAATTATATAAAACTATAAAAAGACCTCATATGAGGTCTTTTTGTGTTTTAAAAACTTTACTTATGATATTTATTTAGTAGATTAGAAAATATAATAGTTTTAAAATTTAATTAAATATGAGTGATAAAAGACCTAATGTGTTTCCTACACAAGAACAAATCTCACAAGCAAACGAAACTGGTGAAAAAATTGCAAATCAATTAGCCGAACAAGAAAATGTTCAACAAGTATACGGTTCTGAACAAGAGCAGAAAGCTGCTGAAGAAATGAGGAGGAGAACTGAAGAGCAAATAAAAATGAGAGAAGAGCAATTAAGGAAAAATGAAGAGATTGCTAGACAAATGGATGAGAGAAGAAGTAGACAATCTAAAGAAACTCTACCATATGTTCAGCAACCAGTTAAATCTGAACCACCTAATGTTCCACCTGTTGACCCCCCTAATTTTAATAATAACGACAACTCTGATGATAAACCTAAAAAGGTTGACGATAATTATATAAGAAGTATTAGTCAACCTCAAATGAATCAACCATTTGACGTTATACCATTACCTTCAGAAGGTAAATTATATCCTAGAAGAAACAAAACAGTAAAGGTTTCATTTATGACTACTGCTGATGAGAATATTCTTACATCACCAAACTTAATGGAAAGTGGTGAATTTTTAGAAATACTAATTAATAGAAAACTACTTGAGCCAGATTTAAGATATAAAGATTTATTACCAGGTGATAGAAATGCTATTATGATTTGGCTTAGAGCTACTGGTTACGGTGAAATGTATCCTATATTAGTTTATGATGAGAAAGAAGAAGTTTTTGAAACTGAGGTTAATCTATCAGACTTAAAACAAATACCATTAAATGTTGAGCCTAATTCTGAAGGGATGTTTGATTTTCAATTACCAATATCAAAATCTAATATAGTATTTAAAATGTTAACAGTTGGTGAACTGGAAGAGCTAGGAAAGACGGTTGAAGCTACTAAAGATTTACCTGTTAATGAAGAAGCTACGTTAATATTAGAAGCTCAAATTGTAGCTGTTGACGGAAATAGAGACAGAGATTTTATTAAAAACTTTGTTAGAAATATGAGAGTGGGTGATGCCCAAAAATTAAGAGATTACTTTGATAAAATTGAGTGCGGTGTTGATATGAACCTAACAGTTAGGACTCCTGGAGGTGGGTCCGTTGAAACGTTTCTTCCCTTTACACCAAAGTTTTTTTGGCCTAACTCAGAAATATAAAGAATCTCTTTTAGAAGAAATATATGTTTGTATAAAACACTTAGGAATGACGTATCAAGATGTGTTATCCGCACCAACATACGAAAGAAGATACTACCTAAGTAGTCTTATAAATGAACATAAGAAAAAAGAAGAGTTATATGATGAAAGAATGTCAGAAAGTAAAAATAGTAATGCTAGAGGTAGCAGAACTAGTAGGGTAAGTGGGGACCAATTAAAATCAAAAATAAAGAGTGGAGAGATACCTAGCTAATTTTAGTTAGGTATTTTTCTATATACGTGATATTTATATTAAAAGATACGTTAAAATGAAGTTAATAATCACAGAGCATCAATATGAAAAACTTTTTAATAATAAAAAAAGAAAACTAATTGTTACTGAAAGTCAATACAGTAAAATATTATCAGAAGATAATGTTACAAAAGCACTTAATAATATTAAAGATGGTCAAGCTATAAAATTAACTGACGCTAAAGGAAGTGAAATGTATTTCAAGGTTCTTGGTGTTTTAGATAATGCCATTACTGTTATTAATTGTAACCCAGGTAGTGTTTATGTTAACACATTCTTTCGTATACATAGAAATGATATTCAAAATGGTGATGTTGGATACACATCAAAAAATAGAAAGTATATAAAAATAGATGTTTTAGATAAAGAAACTGGTGGTAAATACAAAACACTTGATGATATTGAAAAAGCTAATAAAGCTAAAAAGCTCGATGATGCTGAATTTAAAAGATTATTTGAATTATTTAATAAAGAAATACTAAAAATTAATCCTGGGTTTATCGCTAATGATATATCTAAGAATAAAGATACTTGGAAGTCTAGTACTTTTAAAAATGTAAAATTAAGTGTATTTGATGATAGTGGTAGTGGTCTTAAGTGTAAGTTAAGTCCATCTTCAGAACCTAAATTTACTATTGATACTGGGTCTAAAAAAGCTAAAGACGGTTTTGATGGAGGTGCTGAAGGTAAAGAAAATGATAAACAATTAATAATTAAAAATTTATTATCTTTTAAAAGAGATTCTGGAATTGTTTTTAATTTAAAAGGTGGTTCTAAACTATTCGGTATTGTTTTAGATAAAAAAGATAAAAAATCTATTTCAATAGAAGTGATGAATTTTGAAGGTTCTGTAGGAAAAGGTTTTGAAATAGGTAATTTAATAAAATTTGAGTCTGACCCAAAGAATGTTAATGTAAGGGGAGAGGGTGAAGATGAATTATTTGATTTGAGATTTAAAGCATACGTTGGTGATTATGACCGAAAGACTAAAGACACTAAAACTAAAGATGTTTATTTAAAAAATATTATGGAAATAGACATTGCAAATGTAGAAGATAAAGATGGTGATATAAAAGTTACCGATATGATTGAAAAAGAAATAGGTGAGTTGACTGATGAAGAAATGGATGAGTTAATTAAATCAATTACATCTGGTAATAAAAATGTTGTTAACGCAATGTGGAAAAAACCAAACTGGTTTTCAGAATTGCTTCTTTTATCTAAAGAGAGAGGTATTATACCAGCCGAAAGTAAATTAGGTGAAAAAATACAGGGTGCATTATCAGAATTTTCTCAATTTAAAGAAAATAGTATTGGTACTGTAAGATTTAGTTCTTTAAGATTAGATGGTAATAAACTTCAAGAAGCACTTAGTGAAATTAAAAATAGAGAAGATAAAAGTAAAAATTACAATAAACCAGGTAATCCAACTAAAAACGTTGCTTTTAAAACAATAGCTAAAATAAATAATAGAGGTGACAATACACCAATGGTTGAAACTAATTTTAAAGATAAGATTGGAAAAGAAGAAAAATTATACTTTAGATTATATTTAGTTAAGAAGGTAAAAGAAACTGATAAAGTTTCTCAGTATGAATGTGAAGTGTACTATAAAACTAAGGAGAAGAGCGATAATATCAAATTAGGTGATGCTGTGCTTGATGTTGTAAGAAGAGATGAAAAGAAAGATAAGGATAAAAAAAAGGAGAATAAATAATGGCTGACGAATTCGAAAAAAGACGTAAAGAGGTAGAGAATCTTAAATCCAGTTTAGAGAACCAAAGAGCCTTACAAAAAGAGCTTGCAACTGGGCTAGATAGCTATTATAAAACCCTTAAACAAATTAGTGGGCTACAGAAAGATATTGCCCAAATTAAAGCTTCAGAAAAAAAAGAATTAAATGAAATAGTCGCTCTAGAGCAAGAAGAGAAAAAACTTTTAGATAAGAAGAAGAGAGATGCTAGGTCGTTAACAGAAGAAGATAAAAAAAGACTTAAGATACTTAAGGCTGAAATCCCTTTACGTAGAGAAAATTTAAAATATTTTAAAGAACAAACTGATGAGCTTGAAAAGCAAACTGCTGAACTAAAAAAATCAGTTAGAGAAGCCAACTTATTAAAAGCTAGTTTTAGAAGTGCTGGTAAGGTAATAGGTTGGGGTGTTGGTAAGATTAAAGAATCGGGTATCTTTGAAATGGATAAAGAAATCCGTGCTGCTGCCCAGAGTATGGGTATTGGTAATAGGCAATATAAAGCCTTTGCTGACAATATGATGTCAGCTGCTGATACAACTACAATGATGGGTGCTGATATTAAAGATTTAGCTAAATTACAAAGAGGTTATAGTGAAGAAATAGGTAGGTCAGTAAGACTTAGTCAGAAAGGTCTTGTAGCTATGGCTGGATTGTCTGAAGGTACTGGTCTAGGAGCTGAATTTGCAGCACAAATGGCTGGTTCAGCTGATGATTTCGGAATGAGTGTGGAGTCAGCTGCTAGTTTAGTAGAGGATACTATGAATATCGCTAGTGAAATGGGTGTTAATTCATCAAAAGCTGCTTCAGTACTTCAGAAGAATTTAAAAATGGCTCAAAAATACGGGTTTAAAGGTGGTGTAAAAGCTATGGGTAGAATGGCTGCTGACGCACTTAGACTTAAATTAGACATGGATGGTATTGCTGGTATGGCTGAGAAAGTATTTAGACCAGAAGGTGCTATTGAAATGGCAGCTCAGTTATCTGTAATGGGTGGTGAGTTTGCTAAATTAGGTAATCCTATGGAACTTATGTTTAAAGCTAGAAATGACTTTGAAGGATTTGCTAAAGATATTGGTAAAGCGGCTGGAGAATTTGTCACACTTAACAAAGAGACTGGTGTATTTGAGGTTTCTGGTGGTCTTGCTAGAGATAGAATAAGAGAGATATCTAAAATTACTGGTATTGGTGTTGAAGAGTTAACTAAAATGGCTGAAGCTCAAAAGAAAATAGAGGCTGTTGGTGCGGTATCTCCTATTAACATGAATGAAAAAGATAAAGAGTTAGTATCTAGTCTTGCTGAGTTTAATAAAGATACTGGTCAATTTGAAATTAACGTTGGTACTTTTAGTAAAGACGTTAAAGACCTTAAAGAAAGTGATTTAGAATCCATTAGAGCTCAAAAACAATCACTAGCTGAAAGAGCTGAACAAGCAAAAACTTTTGATGAGACTATAATGAATGTGATAGAAACAATTAAACAAACATTACTACCTTTCGCTATAGAATTAAAAGAAGGTTTGGGTGATACACTTAAAAACTTTACAAGTTATTTAAAAGAAAAGAAAGTATTAGCTGGTCTTAGAAGTTTTGCTAAAAGTGCTGGTGAGTTAGCTGTTGGTGTTGTTAAATTCATAGCTGAAAATCCATTTAAAGTTCTATTAGGTGTTTTAGGTGGTTGGGCAGCATTAAAGGCTGCTACATGGTTTGCTAATGGTATGACATTAGGTCTTGGATTTAATAGAACTGCTAACGTTGGTGGAGGTGGTGGTAGTCCACTGGATATGATTGGTGGTAAGGGTGGTAAATTTGGGAGAGCTATGAAAAAAGGTGGTTTTTCTAGGAATGCTGCTGGTAGACTTACTAAGAGCGGTAAAGGTCTTGGTAGAACTGGTAACTTTATGAGAAAGGCTGGTAAATTTGGTGGTAATATCTTTGGTAAAGGTGGTGGAATGAATTTAGGTAAATCACTAGCTAAAGGTGGAAAAGCTTTTACTGGTTTAGGTGCAATAGCAATAGGTGCTGATATTGGTAGAAGTTTTATGGATGATAAAGATAGTAATTTAGGTAAATCTATTGGTGTTGCTGGTAAAGCTGCTGAATATGCTGGATACGGTGCTTTATTAGGTAGTGTGATACCTGGTGTTGGTAACGTTGTAGGTGGTGTTGTAGGTGGTCTTATAGGTGGTGGTATGGGTATATACGATGAATTTTTTGCTGATAAAAATAAACGTGGTAAAGGTAGTAGTAATTTAAACTTTACAGGAGTTAATGATGGTGTCATTTTCAACCCAAAAGATAAATTCTTGCAAATGGATGATGGTGCATTGATAGCTGGAACTAATATTAATGGTAATAGAGCTTTAGCACAAGAAATAGCTGCTTTGAATGGTGGTGGAGGTTCATCTACTGTTGAGCATAAACATGGTAAACAAGTTGTAGAACATAAGGTTTCAGTAGATAACATTGATTCTGATTTTGCATTATATTTAACTAAATCTATAGCTAAAAATCCAGAAGCTAGAGAAACATTGGCTACAGCTAATGTAGATACTACGAAGGTAACTGGACAATACGGAAAACTAACACCAAACCCTAGTATGAATTTGATGTAATTAAAAAAATATTAAAAAAAAAGATACATTTACTTGACAAGCTAATCAAAATGTAGTTTTTTTGTATTATAATAATAATATATAGTATATAATTAATAATATATAATAGTTAATATAAATAATAATATATAAATAATAATATATAATAGTTAATATAAATAATATTATATATAATAATAGTAATATAATATAATCAATATTATATTTTTTACTTTATTGAAGTATTTATTTTATCAAAAATTTGATTAGCATAGTATTTATAATAAAAGAATTATTATGCCAAATGGAATAAATACATTATCACCAGACTTTAGGGACTTTTTATTAAATAGGAATTTAATATCAGACACTATTCAAAATAATGGATTAGAGCCACTATTATTAGGCATAGGGTTACCAACAGAAATAAGTCACACACCATTAGCGGTACAAGCATCAACAGATATAGAAGTTGATGGAGTTTTTTATAAAGATTTAAATATTATACTAAATAAGTATCAAGGCCAAGATGATGATTATGAAAAAATAAGTATTGATTACTTACCAGCAACAACTAATTCAAATATAGGTCCAGCTGGTGGCGCACCATATACTTCTCAACAAACCTTTTTAATTAATAATAGTTCAGATGATTTAGAGTTTAATACTAGTAAGAACTATTATGTAGACGCATCTCAACAATTACCAGCTGATATTATTTATAAAGCACCACTATTTCAAACAGGTGCTTATTTAGATGAAAACAATAATCTTAATTTAGGTGGACCTTCAACACAACCTTTAGATATTATAGGTAGTTTATTAACTGGTGGTGGTATTGGTTTTGACCCTAACGGAGGTGTTGCTTCAAATTTTGATGTTAGAAGTTCATTAGCTGGTAGAGTACTAACAGCAACTGGTGTTATTAATGATACAAGGTTAGGTCAAGAAAGTGTTGGGTTTTTAGCTAAAGCTATTGGTAATAACGTAGCGTTTAACTTACAAGAAGAAACTATTGGTAGGATTAATACAAATATTCGTAGCCTTTTAACAGGTGGAGATATTATAGTACCAAATTATAATATTACAGTAGCCAAGGGTACTTTAGGTACAGCTATTGACTTATTAGAAAGAATGAGTGGGTTCCAAGTCCCAGTTTCATTATTAGAAAAATCATCTTCAATATTTAATGTTGATTTCCCAGTTTCAAATATTGAAAGGGCAAATAGTATGATTGAAAATTCTGGTAAGGGTCAAGTATTAGCATTATTTTCAAATGTAAATGAAAATGTAATGGTTAACCAAGCTGAACCTAGTAATCTTAGACAAGGATATGCACCAAACTATACTGACCCTAGAATAAATAAGGGTGCAAACACTGGGGATGGTATAAACTTTAATCTATACGCTTATGAAGACTTCGGATATATTACTGATTTATTAAACGGAAAGGCTAATAACCCAATCTCTAGAAGTAATTATACAAAAGAAACAGATGCAGAAGGAAATAAATTTAATTATGATTTAATTGATGCTAAACTACCAGCAACAAAAGGTGGTGTAGCTAACTTTTCTTGGGGTGATGATGTAACGAATAAAGAAGCTACTGAAGTTTTCGGTGAAAAATATCAAGATAGGCTTTTTGGTGAAAATGATACTCAAGCTAAAAAAAGTATCCTTTATAAAACCAAAGAATTATTTAAGACCAACAATATGAAGACTATTGTATCTGGTTACGGTGGTAAAGCACTTAAGAGTGGTATTCAAGGAGGTGTTAGAGGTAAAGGTGAACCAGGTGCTGAATTAATATCTAAGGGTTCTGGTGTATTAAGTTCAAAAAACTTTAATAGAAGTAATGACCCAAATTTTGAAGCACCAACGGATGCTGGAGATGTTTTTTGTAGAACATGGTCAACTTTTGATAGATATGATAGTATTGGTGATTTAGTTAGACATTCTGATTTAAAAGATGGTGAGGGTTATTCTAGAAATCCATTAAGTGATTTAAAGTCTTCAGTATTAGAAGATAACGGATTAGTTAGAATAGCACCATATAAGGGTGACGTTGATAAAGGTAAGATAAAAAGATTTATGTTTTCAATTGAAAATCTTGCTTGGGCTGACGATTTAACCAAATTAAGACCATGTGAAACAGGTCCTGGAGACCCATTAAGTGGTACTAAGGGTAGAATAATGTGGTTCCCACCTTATGATATGACTTTTAACGAAAATGTTACTGTAAGTTGGGATAAAACTAACTTTATAGGTAGAGGAGAACCTATACACACATATAATAATACTGAAAGAACTGGAACACTTTCATGGAAGGTTATAATTGACCACCCGAACTATGCAAATTTCTTCCCAGATAATTATAGTAATGATGAAATAGCATCATTTTTTGCTGGATGTCTTGAAGATGAGGGTGTTAAAGACAGTGTATTAAGCCAAGATGAAAAAGATAAAATAGCTGTAAAAGAAAATACAAAAGCTAAAGAAAAGGTAGATGATGAAATTCCACCAAAAGTTAGCTTTAAAATATATTTCCCTAATGATGAATCCGCTGTACCTATCAACTATGAAAATGGTTTATCATCTGGACAATATGATTTAGTTACAAATAGAATACCACTGACAGGTATGACACAACAAACAGGCACTACTACTGGTAACGGTACTGTTGGTAGTGGAAGATTTGTTTACCCAAATAATACTAATTTTGGTTTAAACGGGTATACAAAACCTATAGATATTGCTGGTTCTACTATTGAAGGTGGATGGTTAACTGATGCTGATTTCTTTGCAGATTTGAATACTTTTATGATAGAAAAGTGTCAATATTGTAAAGTAAAAGTAGAAGGGTTTGCTAGTACTCAAGGTAGCCAAAGTGCTAGTAGTAGTACGAATAATAAGAATAATCAAAAGTTGTCTAAAATGAGAGCTGATAATGTTGTAACTTGGTTTAAATCACAAGTTATGACACAAGTAACTATAACACCAGGTGTTGGTGGTTCTGTATATAAAGACCCAGTAGAAGCTGAAAGATACGAATCTAGTGGTGCTGGTTCAGTTAGTGTCGGTGATGGATGCTCTGGTGAAAACGGACAAGATAGACTTGGTTGTAAAGAAGCGAGATATGCTGAAGTAACAATAGAATATGACCCAGCATTAAAAGAATTAGTTGAACCAGATGATGTACCAGTTGAAGAAGAGGAGGTTGAAAATATTGCCACTTCATCTATACCTGTATCAAGGTTTTTTACTGAATGTGATTATTTTGAAAAATTAGCGGCTGATAATGATGATGGTGGTGGTAAATTTGTATTTGATAAGATATCAGATAAAATTAAATATTTTCATCCATCATTCCATAGTATAACACCAGAAGGTTTTAACTCTAGACTTAATTTTTTACATCAGTGTACTAGACAAGGCCCAACTAAGAATGATGATGGAAACCCACAAAACTTAGCTTTTGGTAGACCACCAGTTTGTATCCTTAGAGTTGGTGATTTTTATCATACTAAGATTGTTATTGATAGTTTAACTATAGATTATGAACCACTAGTTTGGGATTTAAATCCAGAAGGTGTTGGGGTTCAACCAATGATAGCCAATGTTAGTATAAATTTTGCCTTTATAGGTGGTTCAAGTTTAAATGGTCCAGTAAATAAATTACAAAATGCTATATCATATAACTTTTTTGCTAATACTGAGGTATACGATTCTAGAAGTGATAGAATTGAAATTAAACAAGAACCAGGTACCGTGGGTGAAGCTAAACTAGTAGATGGTATATACCCAGATAGTCCAAACGCATCACTACCAAGTGATGAAAAACCAGGTGCTAATGATGGTAATACTAATACAGTAAACGATAATCAAGAGGGTGTTGCTGATGCTGAAGCTAATAAAGAGGCGGCTGGTGCGGAACCAGAAGAAAGTGAAGACGTTAAACTTCTTAAGAATACTGTAAATGTTAACTTCTTTTCAGATAATGATGATAAACTTATAAGCTTTTTAGCTACTGATATTGACTTACTTAGTGATGGTTGGAGTTGGAAGTTTGGTTTATGGAAAGACGGAACTACAATAGATTTCGAAAATAAACTTATAAATTCTGATGAATTAACAGATAGTGGTAAACTAGAAATAAAAACAGGTGTAAAATGCTCTACTGTTATGAATGCTACTAATGGGTATAAAACTACTAAAACACTTAAACAGTATTATGATAATGGTGAGATTGACCCATCATTAACATGTTATAGTGCGAATACTAGTAGTTTAACCATTCCATCTGCTTATCTGGTTGTTAGTTTCTATAAAGATGGTGAAACAACAGTAGTAAAAAGTAAGTTTGATACTGGATATACTTACTTTTATGAATGTGATAGTATAGATGAAGATGATGATATAAAAAGAAATACTATTGCTGGCAGTCTTTATATGGCAGAACTAAATAAATTAGATTGTTTAAGTTGTTAAAAATTAATTAATTATGTCACAATATTTCAATAGATATGAAAAATTTACTACTGATGGAAATGTAAAACCAATTCCAGGTATTAAGATACCAGTTTTTACTAGTGATAAGTCAACAGTATACAAATTAGGTGATACAAGACTTGACATTTTAAGTCAAAAGTATTATAATAATCCATATCATGGTTATTTAATCATGTTAGCTAACCCTCAATATGGTGGGCTGGAGTTTAATATAAAAGATAATGACGTTATAAGAATACCATACCCTTTTGAAACAGCAATTGAAAGGTATTTAAATTCCGTTCAAATGTACAAACAGTTATACGGTGAATAATTATGGGTAATAGTATAAAACAAAACATAAATAGATTATTAGTATTTGAACCAAATCCACAAGATAATCAACTAATACCTAATGAAGATTTATCAATATTAGTTGAGTTAGAAACTTTTAGTAAAGGTAGAAGTTCATTGTTGTCTAAACAAAAAGGACAAGGTTATATAGGTAATAATCAAAAAGACGGTACTAAGATAGTTAAATTTATTGGTGGTACTAGAACTGGTGGTAAAGATGAAAACGGTAATCCAATAACTAATTTAACAACTAACTATACTGAAATATCTAGTACGTTTGACCCAGTTGACCCAAATAGAGATAAAGAAGCTTTAGGTATTGAGAGTATAGATATTTCTTTTGGTACTGATTATTCACCAGTAATTAAAATTAAATTTTTAGATATTAGAGGTGGTTCTATACTAACTCAAGGTAATAGTTCTAAGTATTCTGTATTTTTTGAATTACCATATCCCATATTCCAATTGACTGTTAAAGGGTTTTACGGTAAGCCAGTAAAATATTGTTTACACTTAATGAAGTGGAATGCAAGTTTTAACGCTGAAACAGGTAATTTTGAGATTAATGCAGAATTTATAGGGTACACTTATGCTTTATTAACTGACATGCTTTTAGGGTTAATTAGAGCAAACATAGACACACCAGAAGGAAAACCATTTTGGGATGAAGCAGTAAAAGAATACGCTGATGTTGGGATTAATTTAAGAAGTATTGATGAATTCCGTAAGGATGTTCAAAATGTAGCTGATGAATTTGCAAAACTAACTAAAAATGATTCAGACGTAGAAGAATTAGCAATAGCTAAGGATTCTAGGAAAGCTAATGAATCAATAAAAAACGCACTAGTTGCATTGATGAATGACATAGTTGGTGATGGTGACGAATACTTTAATAATAAAGAAGGTGTTTTAGGTGTTCCGTTAAAAACAATAGAAAAAGTAGTCCAGGTATCACCTAGTATACAAAAATCCATTAATACATACACAGAAAGAATTGATAAATTTTTTAGTGGTGAAGATAATTTTAATGATAAGATAAAAGATAAAGATAGTAAATATAAGGTTGAAGAATTAAAATTTTATAGGAAACTAAACCCTATTAAATTTAAAGAATGTAAAGATGATAGTACTTTAACAAATATAATCATATCTGGTAACACAGAATATACACAAGAAGATGATGATAATGGAGAAGTAAAAGTTTATAAAAAAGCTAAAACTTTAGCTAAAGATGTTAAAAATAATATTTCATATATTAAAGGAAAACCAGATGATACTGAGTTAGTTATTTATGATTTTAGGTCTCCATTTGCTGAGCTTGAAAGAATTATAGATAAGATAGAGGATAACGATAAGGAATTAAAATCAAAAGTTGCTAATAAATTAGCTAGTAAATCAAAATCAGAATTAGGGTTTAACCCAACAATAAGAAGTATAACCAGAATGATGACCACACATTGTGAGGTGTTTTTGAGAACTATTAGTGAGGTTGCAGCAACTGCTGAAAAGTCTACCAGTAGAAAAACTACTTTAAATAAAGTTGCGGATGGTTTAGATGTTGTAAACAAAAACACTACTTCTGATGATATTGATATTTGGCCTTTCCCAGAATATAAAGAAGAAAAAACAGATAGAGAGGGTAATAATTATTTTGAAGAAAGTTGGATAGGTAAACCACAAAATAAAGTAGATACTAGTGGTGTACAGGAAGTACAGTATATTGAACATCTTTTAGAATCATTATTAAAATTAGTTAAAGAAGATAATGAGATAATAGAGACAAATCAACGTAATCAAAATGGTCCCCAGTTTTATCCAGTATCACCGATAGATACTAATGTTGGTAGCGGATTTAATATGGGACTTAATCCATATGAAACAGCGTTAAATAGTTCTAGCAGTAGAAATACGGTTGAAGAAGCAATGAGGTGTCTTATGACTAGACTTTTTATAGGGTTAGGTGTTAATGCTAGAAATGATATCTATAGTGTAAGACTAGACCCAGATAATTTACAAAGTATGGGTGCATTTGAAGCTTCAAATTTATTTGAAGCTTTAATAGGTATGGATAATAAAATTAAAGTAGGTGAATTAGTAGACCAAATAATGGTTAGATATACTGATTTAAAACCAGTTGAATCAGCTAATAAATTAGTAAAAGAGTGGCAAGAAGGTTATGATGAAGGTGTTATAGACAATCCATTAGGTAAAAAACAACCATTTATTACTTCATATGAATTTGGGACCATTGATGATGATTATTGGACTTATGAATATATTGTAGATACTGAAGCGGCTATTGGACCTTTTGGCCCAGAAAATAGAAAATCTTTCATACCTATTAATAATAATTTTAATGGTAAAATATTTTACGATGATAATGGTAATATAAAAAGTAATAAGGAATTATCGTTTTTAACTAGTGGAACAAATTTTGTGACTAATAATGATAACACATTACGAAATTTACCAGCATTTTACTCTTTATATAAGGATAGAATTAAAACCGACCCAAATGAGGACGATGGAGCAAATCCTTTTAGTTATTACTATAAGTATAGATTTAATATTGCAGTAATTGCTGCTCTTTCTGACGGACCAAACCAAGTAAATACACCATTTTATCACTATGATACTGTAAGTGATTATTTTAAAATTATTAGTGCTACAGAATATGAAGGGACATCTATGAGTCCAGAATATGACGCAGAAACTCTTACTGCGGTTATAGAAAATAAAAAAGATAGTACCTATATTGACACTGGTACTTTAAAAGCTATTACATATAACAAAGACCTAGATACCGCTAGAGTAGAAAGTATTGCCCCTTATGCGTACCCTAACTTAGCTCTTGAAATTTCAGATGTTATATATAATGGTTTGACTGGTGATGCTGATAAAGATAGTTTCAAATTTGAAAAACAAAATAGTGCACAAGGTGAATCTAGTGTTTTATGTGCTTACTGGCATCAAGATAGAGATATTGAGAGAAAAAGTGATGGTGGTACTTATCTAGCCTTGGATGATTGGTCTGATAGTAGTATTGGAGACGCACAATATAGAGTACAATACCAATTTACCCCAGAATCAAAAGATAATGATGTAATCATACCCATATATACTACTAGTAATAAGGTTAGAATCCTACCAAAAGATTTTGGTAAACAAAGAGAGTTGATAGGTAATTTATTAGGGACTTCAACTACAGCTGGAGACGATATAGCTAAAACATACACACCTTTTATAGAGTTCTCAATATCAAAACATGAAGATTATTCAAAAAACTATTTCAGTCTTTTCGGTAGTAGATTTTATTACGAACAAGAGACCATACAGGCTAGAGCATTTTTATTTTTACATTGTTTTGCTTGGAATGGATTAATAGGTGATTCTTTAGATGTTTTAGATAAATCAGATACAACAGACGTTTCTTTATTTGATGTAACTGAAGGTGATGAGACAGCTGATTTTTATGAACAAGATGACACACCAACTATTAAAGGTTTATTCCAAAATCATGGGTCATTTATTAGAGCACCTAAATTATGGATTTATTTCATAGGTGGTTTATTATATAGACTTGAATATCCATGGTCTGCTAGAAAATCTTTAATTAAATACGATGAAGGTACATATGGTACTGATTTCTTACCATATTGTGATAATAGTAGAAGATTTGGTAACAGTTATGGTGATAGTGGGGATGTAGACGATATTTCATATGTGCCTAGTGAATTACATTTATTACATGATAGAAGAGCTCAATCTAATTTCGGTATAAATTTTATGTTTGATGCTGGAGAGACTGATAGAGATGATGAACCATCAGAAGTACAATACTCTCAATTAGAATATAGTATATTAGGTTTACCTACAGTTGTTAAAAGAGCTTTTATTGATAAGTTTGTTGAATTTTCTAGAGGAGATTTTGAATCTATAAGAAAAGAATTTGAACTTCAGTATAGTGAAAAACAAAAAGATGAATCTATAAAGTTTGATGGTGGAAGATTTAAAACAGAATTTAATAAAGTCGATTTCGATTTCTCCCAATGGAAAAATACATGGAATGATTTTAAAGGAAGGTTTAAATATTCCAGTGAAAGCGGTAGTACAGTTAACAACCCATTTTCTAATGATAGTGAAGAAACAGAAGATTGGGAGTATTTTTATACGGTAACATATAAAGATATAAAAGAGGTGTTTGGAAGTGATTCTAATGTAATTAAAACATACACTAATATATCTACAGTTGATAACGGATTTGGAACTTGGAAATCAACATTAAAAGGTGGAAGTACAAGCGGTATAAAAAATTCTAACCCATATCAATGGACATTACAAATAAGAAATGGTTCATTAGGTTCTAATAAATTAAATGAACTCATTGTTGGTTATGATTATATTGTTAATGGACAACCTAATGTATTTAGAAATACTGTCTCCAAAACTACAGACTCTAGTGGTGCAGTAATTAATAGTGATACCGATGAATATACTGATATTCAAGTTAATAAAGAAGATTTAAAAATAGTATTACAAGCATTTTTTAATAAATTAAAACCAAAATTAGATACTTGGAAAGAAGTGGTTGGTAACGAAGAAGATGAATTACAACAACAAATTTTTAACACCATTGATAATGACAAGATAAAATTACAACTATATAGAACAGTATCTTCTATTTACAGTAAATGGTGTTCAGAAGCTGGTGATGATGCTTTCCAACAGTGTTCCGTAAGTACTTTAGATACCAAAATAGCTCAAGATGAAGGTAGAAAAAAACCTAGATTAATAGACTCTTTTAGGTTTGTTGATAGAGCTCACAGAGATATAGGTGATGATTTTTATATAAACCCATTTTTAGTTCAAGATTTAATATTAGGTAATTATAACTCAAGTTTCTTTCAATTTATGGATGCATTACTTAGGAATAATAATTTTAATTTTATACCATTACCTACTTTTGTAAACTACAGTGATGTAGAAGAATTAGCTAATGTCTTTAAACCTTATACGTATAAAGATTTTGAATCTGGAGCATATACTAGTGGACCATCATTTGTCTGTTCTTATGCTGGTCAAGGTTCTACAAATTTAGATTTAGGTGAGAATGCTACATATAATGATGACGGTGTTGTTATAAACGTTGATTCAAATGGAAATATAATTCCAGGTGCAGCACTACCAAAAGACTTTACAGCACCCAAACCCAATAAGAAAGGTGGGGGGTTAAAAGAAGATGGAACACTTAATATACCATTTTTCATGGTTAGTTATGGTAGGCAAAATCAATCATTTTTTAAATCTCTTAAACTTGACCAATCAGAATTTGCTGAAACAGATGAATCACTACAAATTATTGAAGATATAAGTCAACAAGGTGACACTAGACAACCAGTCTACAATGGTCAAAATTTATTTAATGTGTATTCTAGGAGAGCTTACACTGCTCATGTAGAAATGATGGGTAGTCCTATGATTCAACCAATGATGTATTTCCAATTAGATGATATACCAATGTTTAGAGGTGCTTATCAAATATATAAAGTTAATCACACTATCACACCTCATAACATGACAACTAAATTTACTGGTACTAGAGTTAAAAGAACTAAAACACCATTAATAACTGCTGAAGATTTATTTACTAGTCTACTCGGTACATTAGATAGTATTGGTAATATAGATGGTAATGGTATAAGACAAGCTGGTATTGGTAGAAAAACACCTAACCTTGATGTTGTTAATGATTCTGGAGGATTTTTTGTTGAATCTAGTGGTAATTTATATATAGCTAATAGAAGTAATGGATTGGCTGGATTAACATTAAGAGAATTTATGAAAGATTTAGGTGACTATTTAGCAGCTGAATTACCAGATAAAAACCTAGGTTTAGCATCTAATGGTATTACAAGAAGTTTACAAGCAACAGTCGCTGGTGGACCAAATAGGTCTTCAACATCAAAACATGGTTCTGGTTTAGCGATAGATGTTGTTTACACAGGTAATTATAATGGTAATGATTTAGGTAACCCATACATTAAAACAGATACTAGACCATCATATGGATACAAAAAAGGTAATTTTACAGTATCTAAAGACCACGCTGTAATGACTAAGATAAGACAATTTTTAAATACAACCACTAAAAGTAGTACTGGACAGGAAAACGGAACACCACTTAAATGGTCAGAAGTGATTAAATGGGGTGGAGACTTCACAGGTACTGGTGGCGGTGGAAGAGAAGAAGTTACTTCAACTGTAGATACAATACCAGATTTCAGTATTAAAATAAATGAAATGCATCACTTTGAAATTAGAGACGAATATATGGCTCAGTTTTTCACTAAGTATGAACCTAAATTAAAAGAATTAGGTCTAACACCACCAAAGGTTCAGAATGATTTAGCTAACATTTATGCGGCAGCATTTGGTGATTACGAAAAAGATAAAACTTTAGTTAATCAAGAATTGAAAGATGATAAAACTGAAGGTGATGAAGTTAATCAGAATTCAAATATTGATACTTAAATTTGTATTTTAGGTTATTTTTATTTATATTTGCAATATGATAGGTAATATTATATCGTCTAATGAGCTAAAAGTTGATGAGAATTTCAACGTTGTTGATTCTATGGATAAAGCTATAGATGGCTTACCTACACTTATAATTGGTTTAGATAATGTAAGAAAGATAGAGACTGATTTAAATTTTGTTGATAGAAAATTAAGTGACAATACCTATTGGACATTTAATAAACAAGAAAGAAGAGTTCTTTTCGAAGAAGACTTATTCTATTTTATAGAAAATTCATATAAATTTATAAAAGAAAATATTGAATATATATTCATTGATTTTGTTTTGTTTAGTGATAATAAAATTAATAAAGTATTCAACAGAATAAAAGAATCTAATAATAATATATCATTTTTACATAATAAAATGATATATATTTACACTAATGATTTTATTTTTGGTATTGATTTAAGACAGATAGAGTTTATGGGGTACAATGTAGATTCTTTCTTAAAAAAAATCAAAAACCTTTCGAAGGTCTTTTTAGATAATGACGAGATACTTATAGAATATAAAAATAAACTAGGGATGCTTGAAGATGAAGTGAAATATGTCCCTTTATTATATTCTATAAATAAAAATGAATAAAACAATTTTACTTGCTTCATTTATTTTTCCAGAAAGACTAGATTGGTTTTTAGATTATTTGGATAGTAAGTTTGGTATTAAAAAAGATAAGGTTTTCGCCTTTAAAAACTTAGATGATGAATCTAAGGTAATTGTAACCTTTAAATTTGTGATTAGAAACGGTAAAAGAGTAAACTTAAAAAGTTTATTTCCTAACGCAATTCCTATACATAAAAAGGGTACAGCAATTTATACGATAAATGCTTTAAATAAATTAATAGAAACTAATGGTTCTGGAGACTTGGGTAATATTGATTATAAATCAGTAAAAATTAATTGGGATGACTACCAGGACAAAATACTTTTATATAACAATGATAAGTTGAATATATCTACAATTCAGCGTATTTTTTAGTTATTTCTATATATTTATTAATATAACGAGTAATAAAATATGTATTATGAGCGATAAAAAGAATTTAGAAAACAGTTTGAATGATTTTCTTTCTGAAGAAGAAAAGCAAAAACAAATGGAGAACGACCCAAATATGGATTGTAGTTCTGGTGTTTGTATTATCAAAGGAGATAAGTCTCTAGTTGAGAGAATTAATAAAAAAATAATTACAGAAGACGGTAGACAACTTCTCTTCTAAAAAAATAAACTAAAATGAGAAGAAAAAAAGAATTAAACAAAGATTTACTTAATGAGGAATTAAATAAATTTAAGCTAATGTCTGAATATGCGTTCTATGAAGATAGAGATGATAAGTTAATTTTAGGTGATGATAAAGTGTTAGAGGCAGAAGGTGATGAAGAAGAAGCAGATATTGAATTACCTTTCGGTAGTGAGGATGTAACAGATTCAGAAGCTGAAGAGACAGCTGATGAGGAATCAGATGAGCCAGCGGAAGAAGAGCAAGAAGAAATTGAAGAGCCAATTGAAGAACCAGCTGAAGAAGGTGGTGAAGTTGAATTAGACGTTACTCAATTAGTTAAAGGTTCAGAAGAAGCTAAAGAATCAGCTGATGCTGCAAATGAAAAGATAGACCAATTAATGCAAATGGTATCTAAGTTAGAAGACGCAACTAGTAATATGGATATTATTACAGACAAGATTGATAATTTAGAAAGTGAGATAGAGAAAAGAAATCCAACAGAGGATGAGAAACTTGAAATGCGTTCATTAAGTTCAGCACCATATAATTTAAAATTAACAGATTTCTGGAAAGACCAAGAAGGTATATATGATGTGATGGGTACTGATGATGAAGAAAAAGAATATGTATTAACTAAAGACGATGTGGATGGTGAGTATAATGAACTAGATATTAAAAATAGTTTTGAAGTTGATGAAGATTCATACGAGGTAGATGATATTTAACTAAAAAATACATTATAAATTATAAGGGGATGCGTTAGTATCCTCTTTTTTTTTGCATTAAACTTGCGTAATCAAAAAAAATAATATATATTTGCATAAACAATTTAAAAATACTTAAAAGTACTTGACTTTTTAAAAAAATATAGTATCTTTGTAGTATCAAAAATGTTGCTAATTTTGCAAACAATATTTTATGAATTTTACATTATGAATTTTACTTTACGAATACAATTTAATTAAAAAAAAATACGAATATTACGCACTATTAGGACAACTATTAATAACAATTATAAATTTTAAAAAAAGAAAATTATGAGTAACGTTTTTGAAGCAATGATGAATCAGTATGAAAATGCTGGAAACACTACTACAAACACTAGTAGTAAAAAGTACGATTTAAAAAATTATTTCAGTACTTATCTAAAAGAAGGTGTCAATTCAGCCACCAAACAAATAAGAATCTTACCACCATCGGAAGGAGAAACAACACCATTTACAGTAATGTGGGGTCACAAGGCTAAAGTTGATGGTTCATGGAAAACTTTCCCATGTCTTAAACATGAAGAAGGTGAAGCATGCCCATTTTGTGAAGCTAGACAAGCATTATTAGCTACTGGTAAAGAAAGTGATAAAGAGCTTGCTAAAAAGTATTCAGCTAGAATGATGTACGTTGTTAAGGTGATTGACAGAGATAATCCACATGAAGGTGTTAAGTTCTGGAGATTTAACCACAATTACAAAAAAGATGGTATCTTGGATAAGATTATGGGAGCTGTAAAAGCAGCACAACATGATATTACAGACCCAGAAAGTGGTAGAGATATCTCTCTAGATATTCAAAGAGACCCTACAAATGGGATTCCTGGTGTTAAATCTGTTAATAATGTAATGCAACAAACTCCTTTATCTGATGACCCAGAACAAATGAAAACTTGGTTAGATGACAATAGAACTTGGAGAGATGTATATTCTACAAGACCATATGATTATTTAGCTATTGTTGTTGGTGGAGAAACACCAATGTGGGATAAAGAGAAAGAAAAGTATGTTTCAAAAGAGTCTAAAGAAAGAGAGTCAGAGCAAACACAAACTGATGAACTTGATTCTGAATTAACTATGGGTATGCAGACAGAAACAGAAACAACACCAAACGTTGTTAATGTTAATGAAGTTAAAGAAGAAGCTGCACCAGTAGTTAATACTGTAACTGTAACTGAAACAACAAGCACTGTTGAAGATGAAGATGATGACTTACCATTTTAATGGTTATAAAAATAATAATAAGGGTGGTCAAATAGGTCACCCTTTTTTTACTAAAAATTAATTAATATGAATATGGCTAAAAAAGCACCTAAAAAAAGTATTGAAAAAAAGAGTTTTGATTTGTCTAGTTTTAAAAAGACAAACGGAATGGATATTACAGTTAAAGAAAAAGACCTTACATGGATTCCTATGTCAGATTCTTTTCATGAAGCACTTAAGATTCCAGGATTAGCTAGAGGTTATTTTACATCATTCAGAGGTTATTCTAACACAGGTAAATCTACAGCTATTTACGAAGCAGTCGCTGGAGCTCAAAAAATTGGTGACTTACCAGTTATTATAGAGACTGAAAGTAATTGGTCTTGGGAGCACGCTAAGAACATCGGTGTTCAGTTTGAAGAGGTTATTGATGAGGAAACTGGTGAAATTATTGATTATGAGGGTGATTTTATTTTTATGAATAGTGATGACCTTTTACAAAGATATAAATTCGTAGATTATTCTAATGGTAAAGAAGGTACAAAACAATTAAGAGGGGAACCTGTTATTGAAGATGTTGCTAGACTCATTACTGATTTATTAGATGCACAAGAAGATGGTGATTTACCTAGAAACTTATGTTTCCTTTGGGATTCAGTTGGTTCTATTAATGGGTTTAAATCAGTTATGTCTAAATCTAATAATAATCAATGGAATGCTGGTTCAATGGAGACTGCATTTAAATCTTTAACTAATCATAGAATACCAGCATCTAGAAAAATGGGTAAACCATATACAAACACATTTGCTGTTGTTCAGAAGATTTGGTTAGACAATGAGAATAAAGTTATTAAACATAAGGGTGGTGAAGCATTCTTCTACTCACCTAGAGTTATTGTTCACTTCGGTGGAATCCTTTCTCACTCAACAGTCAAACTAAAAGCAACGTCTGGAGGTGAGACCTACCAATTTGGTATTGAAACAAAAGTTAGATGTGAGAAAAACCAAGTTAATGGTATTGAGGAACATGGAAAATTAGCATCAACACCACATGGTTATTGGAACCCAGCTAAAATTGACCAATACAAAAAAGAACACAAAGATTACATTTTAGAAAGGTTAAATACAACCGTTGATGATTTTGTAATTGAAAAAGAAGAGCAAGGGTTCGGTATGGATGACCTTGGAGAGTAAACTATTTTATTAACATTCTAATTAATATGAATGAAAAGAAGACCACCAAAAAACGGTAAGGTAACACAAGTAGAGAACATTTTAGTGGTAGACGGTAATGCCCTTTATAAAAGGGGTTTTATCGGTGCCAGAGATGAATACAATAGAAAAGGCCAACATATTGGTGGTATATATCAGTTTATTACGGTACTAAGAAAACAATTAAACGAAAATCTTTTTCATAGGGTTTTCGTTTTTTGGGATGGAGAATTCTCTGGTAAGTTAAGATGGGAGATATACAAAGACTACAAAAGTGGTAGGGGTAAAGATTACATAAATGGTACTAAACCAGAAGACTTAGAAGAGGTAGCTCAACGAGGTGTTGTATTTAATTACTTAGAAGAACTATATATTCGACAATTAGTTGATGAAAAAGTTGAAGCTGACGATTTTATTGCGTATGTTTGTAAAACAAAAAAAGAAAATCAAAAAATCACTATAGTAACTAGTGATAGGGATTTATGTCAATTAGTTAATGATGATGTTAGAATGTACTTACTAGATTTAAAAACTTATGTTAATCATAAGAATTTTAATGATTACTTTAAATATCATTATGAAAATGTTGCATTAGTTAAAATACTTACAGGGGATGTAAGTGATAGTATTAAAGGTATTAAACGTCTTGGTGAGGGAACCCTATTAAAATTATTCCCAGACATCGCTAAGAGAAAAATGGAATTATATGAGATAATTGAAGAAGCTAGAAAATTGCAAGACATTAGGTTAAGTGAGAAAAAGAAACCACTTGCTGTCTTAGACAACATCATCAATGGTACAACAGATGGTGTACAAGGAAATCGACTATATGAAATAAATAAAAAATTAGTCGATTTAAACAATCCTTTATTAACAGAAAATGCTATTAATAGTGTAAATGAGTTAATAGATAGTCCATTGAGTGACGATAGGAGTATAAAAAATGTTTACAAAATGCTTAAAGAAGATGGTATTGACATCTTATTAGGTGAGAGTAGATATGATGATTATCTTTTACCCTTTAAAAAATTAATAGAAAGGGAAAAGAAAAATAACGAAATTTTAAATTAATTTAATATGAAAAACTATAAAAATAAAAAAAAGAATTTCTGGGAAGATTTCAGATTTGAATTTGTGCTTTACATTAATAATGGTAAAAATAAAGATACTAAGAAAAACATCATATGTCAAAGATTATTTGATGTTAAAGGGTATAACGAAGATGCTATTAAATCTTTAGAAATTAAAGAGCTTATGGATTCCATAGCTGGTATCCAAGTGGATTCAATAGGGTCTATGGGTATGATACCTAATCATTTTAAAGAACAATCAAAACAAGTTTGTTGGGATAACTATAACCCATATAGAATTAATAATACTGAAGATAAAAATTTGTTTGAAGATGAAGATATTTTTACTTTTGAGATAAAAGTTGATAAAAAAGTTGTATCTTCGATTCAGTTTTCTGGTAATTGGTTTCAAACGGATGTTAGATATGCTGTTAATATTCGTGAAATTATACCTAATATTATTGAAGAAATTCAAGAATATTTTTCTAGAAAACACTATACAACAACGTATGAGGGGTATGACTTAAAATTTGAGTTTCCAGCATATGATTTTGAGGTTAAGTAACATATTTATTAAATACAAGTTTTAAAAATGGGTAAAATAAGCAAAGACAATTTAGGGTATTTAGGTGTAGACTTTCAGCACAGACTTTTACAACAAATGTTGGTTGATAGAAGATTTGGTGAGTCGATAGTTGACATATTAAATCCGAATTATTTTGAAGACAGTTTCTTACGAGTTGTATGTGGTAAGATAGTAGACTTTTATGATGAATATGAGAATGTTCCAGACGTAAGTAGTTTGGAGTCTATTATACTTAGCAATGCTTCTGATGAGATTGAAAAGCAATTACAATTAGATAGGTATACAAAAATTAAAGATGCTGATTTAAGTAATGGACCACATGTTCAAGATACAGCAATGAAGTTCTGTAAACAACAAGAACTAAAAAAGTCTGTAAAAGAAATTAATGAGATAATTGAAAAGGGTGACCTTGAAGATTACATTAAATGTGAGGAGATACTTAAAAAAGCGTTAGAAGTTGGTGAAAACAAAGATGATGGTATTGATGTGTTCAATGATTTAGAACATGTTTTATCTGATGATTTTAGAAACCCAATCCCAACTGGTATTAATGGACTTGATTCATATATGGATGGTGGCCTATCTAAGGGTGAGTTAGCTGTAATCTTAGCGGCTTTTGGTGTTGGTAAGACTACTATGTTCACAAAGATAGCAAACCACGCTAAGAACGTAGGTCAGAATGTCCTACAAATATTCTTTGAGGATAATCCAAAAGTTATACAAAGAAAACATTTAACATGTTGGGCTAATTTAGAACCAGATGTTGATATTACTCTTAATGACTTAGGACCTAATAAAAATTTGGTGTTTGAAGTAGCTAAACAAAGAGAAGAACAGCCAGGGATTATAAAATTAAAAAAATTCCCTAGTGATGGTACAACTATACCTCACATTAAGCAATACATTAAAAAACTAATATCACAAGGGTTTAGACCAGACGTTGTTTTAGTTGATTACATTGATTGTATCCAACCAACTAAAGCATTTAAAGATGAATACGCTGGTGAGGGTAATGTAATGAGACAATTCGAAACAATGTTAGCTGAATTTGACATAGCTGGGTGGACAGCAGTACAAGGTAACAGAAGTGCTATTAACGCAGAAACTGTTGATTCAACTATGATTGGTGGTTCAATAAAGAAAGGTCAGATTGGTCACTTTATTGTATCAATTGCTAAATCCCTAGAACAGAAAGAAAGTGGCCATGCTAATATGGCTATTTTAAAATCTAGATTCGGTAAGGATGGAATCGTTTTTGAAGATATCATTTTTGATAATGGTAGAATTAAAATAGATATTACTGAAGATGGTGAACAAGGTAAGACATTTCTTCAAACAGAAGAAATTAAAGAGGTTAAATCTCAAGAAAGAGTTAATATGTTAAGAGATGCTATGCTTAAAAGAGGTGAAGCTACCAATCAAAACAATAATAATTAAAATAAATTTAAAATTATGTATTTAAAAAATTCCGACACGGAAAAAAGATATTCTATTTTTCCAATTAAAAATCAAGACCTATGGGATGCTTATAAAGCAGCTGAAAAACAAACATGGGTGGCAGAAGAGGTTAATCTAGCACAAGATGATTATGATTCGTTAACAGATAATGAAAAATTCTATCTAAAGAATATATTAGCATTCTTTACAATATCAGATGGATTAGTTATTGACAATCTTTCAGATAATGTAATTGATAATGTTGATATCTCTGAAGCTAAATATTATTATAATCACCAGATGTTTATAGAACAAGTACATGCTAATGGTTATGCTTTATTAATTGACACTTATATTAAAGATGCTAAAGAAAAAGAAGAGCTATTTAATTCAATGCTAACTAATCAAGCTGTTAAATCTAAAGCCTCTTGGGCTGAGTTCTGGTTAAACAATGGTACTTTCGTTGAAAAGTTAATTGCATTCGCTTGTGTTGAAGGTATCGCCTTCTCATCAGTATTTGCTGGAGTATTCTATTTTAGAAGTAGAAACAAGATGCCAGGTTTAGCTGAAATGAATGAACTTATTTTAAGAGATGAATCATTCCATTATGAATTTGCTTTAGAAATGTTTAGAAGCTATGTTAAAGAAGAATATAAACCATCTAAAGAAAGTATTAGAGATGTTATACTATCATGTTTTGAAACTGAAAAAGATTTCATTGAAGAAAGCTTACCAGATGGTTTACAAGGTATGACAAAAGAAATGATGGTTCAGTATGTTGAATTTGTTACTGATATAGTTTTAAATGATTTTACTGGTGAAACAAACTTTAACACAAAAAATCCACTTGATTTCATGAAAAAGATTGGTCTATCCTCAAAGAATAATTTCTTTGAAAGAAGAACTGGTGGTGGATATACTAGAGTAGATATACCTACTAGTAATGTTGGTATTTTTGATGATGATGAATTTTAATATACCAAACACAGTTTAATAGAAATAATACAACATAGTTTAATAAAAATAATTATATAAAATGAGAATAATAAAAAGAGATGGTACTAAACAGCCTTTTATGCCTAACAAGATTTTAACTAGATTAAAACAGCAAGCAAAAAATTTAAACGTTAATTCAGATAAACTTTTTCAGAAGGTTATACCTCATGTTAAAGATGAAATGACTGCCACTGATATTGATGAAATAATTGCTTTTCAATCTGCTGATTTACAAATTGAACATCCAGATTATGCAATTCTAGGTGGTAGGATATTAATATCTAGACAAGCTAAATTATTAGAAGTTGAAACTAAAGATGTTGATGATAAGTTTGATTCTTTTGCCGCTTCTACATTCTTAAAAAAATATTCTAGAAAAGATGATAATAAGGTTCCTGTTGAGATACCATCAATGATGCATAACAGAGTTGCTAATCATTTATATCCAGAATCTTTCAAAGAAAGAAGAAAATTATTAAACGAATTATACGAAAAGAAGATTAATTTTGCTACACCTATTCTTAGTAACTCTGGTATTGAAGGTAGAAATGGATTGATTAGTTGTAATCTTACTACTCTTATGGATGATAGTATTGAAGGTATTAATGCTACCCTAGATAAGATTGCTCATGGCTCTAAAGAAGGTTCTGGTATTGGTCTTTGTATTGATAGACTTAGGAGCTCTAAGAGCATGGTAAGTAGTTTTAAAGGTTATGCTGGTGGTGTTGTTAGATTTGCTGATATGGTGCAATCTAAAATGAGATTCTTTAAGCAAGGTAATAGGTCTGGTAGTTGTGCATTATACTTATCAACATGGCATAAGGATATTTTACCGTTCCTTGAGTTAAGATTACCTATTGGTGAAGAATTAAATAGAGCTAGAGACTTATTTACTGCTGTAACCATAGATGATGTATTCATGGATGCTTTAGTAAATGGTGATAAGTATTATTTATTTTGCCCTAATGATATTAAAAAAGCTGGTTTAAAACCATTTTATGAAATTCATGGGGAAGAGTTTAGAGAGGTCTATAATCAAGCAATTGAGTTAGGTTTAGGTGAAGAAGTTGAACCTAAAAAGATTTGGGATGCTATTATTCGTTCTCAAGTAGAGAGCGGAACACCATATGTTTTCTTTAAAGACAACGCTAATAAAATTAATATGCAAGATAATATTGGTATTATTAATCAAAGTAATTTATGTATAGAGATTATGCAAGCAAGTAAACCTACCTATACACCACAATGCACATTAGCTTCAGTAAATTTAGCTGAACATGATAATCTTAAGAGTATTGCTAAATCTGTAAAGGTTTTGGTTAGAGCTTTAAATAAAGTAATTGATAACAATAAGTGGTCTGACGATTGGAGTAAGAAAGCTGGTGAAGACCAAAGAGCAATTGCTGTAGGTGTTGCTGGTTTGGCAGATTTCTTTGCAAAGAAAAAGATTTCTTTTGAAAGTGAAGAAGCTAAACAATGGAATCATGATATATTTGAAACAATGTATAAATCTGCTGTTGAAGAAAGTATGTTAATTGCTAATGAAGATGAAAGTAATTATCCAGCATGGGAAGGTAGTAAGTATTCTAAGGGTGAAACATATATTGAAGGTTGGTCACCATTAGAAAAGGGTGAACCAATACCGATGAAGAATTCACTACTCTTAGGTCTTATGCCTACAGCATCTAGTGCAATACTATTGGGGGCTTTTGAATGTTTTGAACCAGTAACATCAAATATCTTTACAAGGATGGTTGGTGATGGTGAATTTATTGTTGTGAATAAATACTTAGCTAGAGAATTAGATGAGTTAGGTTTATGGACAGAAGAAATCAGAGACCAAATAATTTCTAACGAAGGTAGTGTTCAAGACATACAAGAAATACCAGAAGATATTAGATATAGATATAAGACTGTTTGGGAAGTACCTCAAAAAGTATTATTAGAATTATCTATAATTAGGAATAAATTTGTAGACCAATCACAAAGTCTTAACGTGTATCATAAAGATGCTAAGTATAGTAAGATATCTAGTGCATTAGTGTTTGCATGGAAAAATGGTCTTAAGACTGGTGCTTATTACACTAGAACTGAATCTAAATTAGGTAAAAATAAAAAGTTATCTGCTTCAGAAAATGTAAGCACTAATGTACCTAAAAAACCAGAAAACTCTATGTTTACATGTGCTGGTGGCGGATGCGATGCCTAAATAATAACAAAAAAATAATTTTTTAAGGGGATTTCGAAAGATTTCCCCTTTTTTTATTGTTCTATTTATTTTTCAAAAATATTTATTATCATATTTATCATTAAAGTAGGTAATATGGCTGGTAACGGAAAATTCATAAATATAACATACCCTTTTAAAGAAAGTAAGAGAGGTTTTTTTGTTGAACTAAATAATAGTGACAAACATGCCATTAAATCAGATTTAATGCATTTAATACTAACCAGAAAGGGTGAACGTCTATATATGCCAGATTTTGGAACAGACTTACTTAAATACATTTTCGAACCAAACGATTCAAAAACATTAGGTGATATAAGACTTGATATAACAGAAACTGTTAAAAAGTATATGCCAAACCTACAAGTAAATGATGTTGTCGTTGAACAAATGAAAAATAATGAACATGTTGCCTCAATAAAAATTGACTATACAGTTACTGATGGTGTGTTCCAAGAAACTGATTTTGTTATTATACAATTATAAAAAAATTAATTATGGCTAAAAAAATAAATTACCAATCAAGAAACTTTGCCGATGTTAGAACAGAGTTGTTAAGTTTTGTTAAACAATACTACCCAGATATATTTAATGACTATAATGATGCTAGTGTTGGTATGATGCTTTTAGAACTTAACGCAGCTGTAGGTGATATGCTTTCATTTCACACTGACAGAATGTTTCAAGAAACACAAATAGACTTTGCACAAGAAAGAAGTTCAATCTTATCAATGGCTAGAACATTTGGACTTAAAGTTCCTGGTAAAAGACCTTCAGTAACCATTTGTGATTTTTCAGTTGTAGTACCAGTTTTTGGTGATACATTTGATGTTAGTTATTGTCCTATCATAGAAATTGGTGCTCAAGTATCTGGAGGTGGTAAAGTATTTGAAACTACAGATGAAATAGATTTTACTAGTCCATTCACAAGTGGAGGTATCCCAAATAGACTAGTAGTACCAAATATAGATAATAATGGTAATATCGTTAGTTATACTTTAACTAAACGAGAAATGGTTACTAATGGTGTGACTAAAATATTTAAAAGAACATTATCGGATTCTGATGTAAGACCATTTTTTGAAGTTCTTTTACCAGATGATAATGTCTTATCTATAAATTCAATAATAACGTTAGAAGGTACAAGTTATAATAATAACCCAACAACTGGAGAATTTTATAATGAAAATAATAGATGGTATGAAGTTAACGCTTTAGCAGATGACATTGTTTTTATTGAAGATTCAACTAGAATAAGTGATGATATAACAGTTAAACCAGGTAAATATAAAAGAGTTGACCAAAGGTTTATCAGAGAATATACTGACAACGGGTTTACTAAATTAATATTTGGTGGTGGTACTGAAGATATATCAGCACTTTGTGATTTTGATGTAAATAAATCGTTGGTAAATAGAATTGGTGATTTTATTAATAATACTTCTCTAGGTTTGACAGTAAGTGCTAATAAAACTCTTTTTGTTTCATACAGAGTAGGTGGTGGTGCTAATACAAACATTGGACCTAATACCATTAATACTGTTACTCAAAAAAATATGAGTGTAAATGGTTCTGATAGTAGTATAAATCAAAGGGTTACCAACTCACTTAAAGTAAATAACCCATTACCAGCTTTAGGTGGTAAAGATGAGCCATCAGTTGAGGAATTAAGAAATTTAGTTAGGTATAATTTCTCTTCTCAAGAAAGATGTGTAACAATAGAAGATTACAAAACAAGGATAGGTTTAATGCCAGGTAGATTTGGAGCTCCATTTAGAAATAATGTTATGGAGATACAAAATAAAATTAAAGTATACACACTAGTTTTAGATGCCAACGGTGAATTAAGCACTTCTTTAACGTCAACACTCAGAGAAAACTTAGCAACATATTTATCTGATTATAGAATGATTAATGATTATATTGAAGTTGATAATGGTAAAGTATTCAATTTAGGTTTTGAAGTTGATTTATTTGTTGATAAGCAATTTTCTCAATCTGAAATTATAGCACAGGCAGCAACGACCATAACCAGTTATTTTGATATTAACAAATGGGGTATGGGTGACAATATATACATAGCCCAACTAATAGAACAAATTAATAATGTTCCTGGAGTTTTAAATGTAATTGACCTAAGAATTTATAATAAAGTTGGTCAAGGTAAATATTCATCTAATGAAGTACCTCAACCGTATATTGATGATGCCACAAGACAAATTGATTTATTAGGTGAGTATACTCTATTTGGTGACCCAATAGGTATGTTTGAGATAAAAATACCGTCAACGGATATTAAAATTAGGGTTAAGTAATTTACTTTGTGATTTAAATTTGTTATATTTAGATTATAACAAATTAAAAAATATATATTATGGGTTGTAATAGTTGTAAAAGCAAAAATAAAACAAAAAATACTGAAAAAAAGGGTAATAATAAACCTAATTCAAATAATGTTGATAAGTCTAATGTTACTAAATCAAAGACTAAACTTACCTTAGATAAGATAGCTGTAAAAATTTTGGTAACAACATCAAAAGTTATCATATATTTAATAGGGATAGGTATTTCAATACCTGTAGTCATACCATTTACATTATACATATTATTTAAAACTATATTTTTGAATCAAGGGGTAGATGTTAGTGGTGCGTTACTAGCTATCGGTAAAACGATTACAAATAAAAGAGGTAATGCTGAAGATTATGACGATGATTACGATGATGCTGAATACGATGAAGCGGATTTTGAGCCTGTTGGGGTTGAAGATATAACAGATAAAAAAAGTTAATGATGAATGTCAGATAATATTAGAATAAGGACAACAGTAGGTAGTAAAGATAAATCAGTCAATTTAAAAATTGACCAGAACTTTGATTTTATTGAAATATTATCGCTTAAAATATCCCAAGAGGATGCATATAGACGTTTTTGTTCTGATTATGGAGTTGCAGTTGGTAGAGTTACTGTTAATAATGGTTTAGGAGTCCCTAACGCTAAGGTATCTGTATTTATACCTATTGATGAAGAAGACGCTATAGACCCAGAAATACTAGGTCTTTACCCATACGAAGTTGTTGGAGATAAAGATGAAGATGGTATACCTTATAACTTATTAGCTAGAAGTAACAGAGGTAAGAGTGATAAATGTTTTACCCCAGTAGGCACATTCCCAAATAAAAGAGAAGTACAGGATAATCCAGAAATGGGTGAAATATTCTGTAAGTACTATAAGTTTACTACCAGCACTAACAAGTCTGGAGATTTTATGTTCTTTGGGTTACCAGTAGGTAGCCATTTTATGCATGTTGATGCTGATGTATCAGATATTGGTTATTTATCCCAAAAACCATACGATTTAATAAGAGAAGGCGTAAGTAAATTCAAGTTCGAATCAAATACTAAGTTTAAAAATAGAGAACAAGATAGTAAACCTACACAAATAAACACCATATCACCAGTTACTGTTACTGTTTTACCTTTTTGGGGTGATACGGAAGAATGTAGTATAGGTATAACTAGAACTGATGTTGATTTATTAACTAGAATAGTACCGAGTGCTATATTTATGGGTTCAATAATCTCAGATAATGAGAAAAACTCAATTAACAAAAAGTGTAGACCTAGAAAGAAACTAGGTAGAATGGATGAAGTTATTACTGGTGAAGGTCGAATAGAAATGCTTAGGAAGACCTCAAATGGTGGTATTGAAAGGTTCGATGTGGAAGGTGGTGAATTAATTGACGAACATGGTACATGGGCCTTTCAAGTACCTATGAACCTAGACTTTATAACCACTTCTGAAGACGGTACAATAATACCTTCAGAAGACCCAACCAAAGGGATTCCAACAAGAGGTGAATATAGATTTAAAATATCTATGGCCGAAAGTGGTGGCGAAGGTAGACTTAGAACTAGAGCTAATTATTTAGTACCTCACAACCCTACTAGAATACAAGATGTTGATTATAGCTTTGATGGTACAACTAGAAATTCAAGTTTCGCGGAATTATTTTGGAATAAAATTTATACAGTTAAAAATCATTTACCAAGACTACAACCAAATAAGAATGTTGAAAATAGAAATTTTGTAGGTATTAAAGATGTTGATAGCGGGAGTAGTAGTCCATTTCCTTTTAATAGATTAGATAATGACTTTAACCCTTTATTTGCTATTTTATGTATTATAATTAATATCATAGCATTTTTAGTTATCTTCTTCAATAGTGTTATAATCACACTATTAAATATTGTTTTAAGTATACTAAACGTGGTTCTTAGAGTTATATGTAATGTGCTTAAAGTTTTCTCTAGTCTTATTTGTGGTTTACTAGGAGCTATCCCAGACTGGATTCTAGAAGTAGATACGTGTTCGTGTAAAGAAGACGCATGTATAGGTTGTGGAGAAAATTGCGGCTGTAGATGTGATTGTCCTATTATACCTTATATACCTTATATAACTCTAGGATGTAGTGATGATGATGAAAGAGTTTACGCTCCAGGTGGGTTTAGAAAGGCGTTACCAGACGCACCCTTTACTCCTGGTAGTTGTGATGGATGTCCTTCTAGTAATTCTGTCTACCCATTTAAACTTGCATGGGAGGCAACCAAAGCAAACCAAACAGATACAAGCAACATGACTGAGGATGATGACCCATCATGTAATTGCGACCCAGATAATTCTAATACATTAGATTTCTTTTATCCTAATGATGGTGTTGAAGGTCACTGTGCTCTGGAAACTATACCACCTGGTGATGCTGGATGGACTAGTTGTATTACAATTTCACTAGCTGAATCATTAAACGTATTTAAATTTGACTTTTACAATGATTGGATTAACGGTACTCTTTATTCGTTTTTACTAAAATATAAACGTAAAAGAAATGGTAAAGAAAAGTTTTGTGAGGTCGATTGCGATGGTGATTCAGATAATAATTGTAAGAAAAATCATATTGTTGATTCTTGTGTGGCTGGGTTCCCACAAAATGCTGATTCTGGAATTTTAAATGATGGTGTTAATACTAAAACAACTGTCCAGGTAGAAGAAGGTTATATAAAAAAATATGAGGATGAATTATTTTATGCTGCATACTCAAAGTTCGGTGTTAAAATGTGGGCAACTGATATTGTTAGTCTAGGAGCTATGACTGATTGCGATTGGCAAGGAATCCCAAAAATATATGAAGGGTTGGTAGACACATCATTTAATAAACCACCACTTACCGCAGAACGTGTTGATGATTCGGCTGAGATTGAAACTAGTGGGTTCGATAATGATGGACCATACGGTTGTACTCAAGGTACTGGTAATAGTTCCTTAATAGGTGCAATAACATGTTTTGCTTTTTTAACTAATGAAATAAACTGCGTTAACATACGTAGATTATGTGAAATAGGTGTAGGTCTAGATGAAATAAGAGAAGATAGTAATGATAACCCAATTCCAGTAGATAATTTAATAAGTAATCAAGAAGTGGATAACCCATTTATTAGAGGTACATTTGCTTATGTTAATGGTTTAACACCAGTAGCAACTGATGGAAATCCAGCCCCACCAGGATATTCTGGCAGTATTGGGGATTTAATACCATTTGTATTTTTTGATAAGGGTAATGGTGAAAGTAATGTGAACTTTCCAGATAGTAACCCATGGTTATCAGATGCTAATTATGTTAATTTTAGAAATGTTAATACTAGTAAGGATGTGTGGCAATATGAAAATTCTTTTTATTTCTATTTTGGTTTAAGAAGAAGTGCCTTACAAAAAATGAAAAGAAAATACTTCACACCATGTAGAGATGAAAAAGAAGTAGATTTTTATTGCATATCAACCAATTTGGTTGAAGACGATAGTGACCCAAATAACGGTACTGGAGAATTACAAATAGAAATGGTTGGAGGACTTGCGCCATATACATATCAGTGGACAGGACCAATAATTACAATTAATGGAACACCAACACAATACCCTTTAGGTAGTCCAAATACACCAACTCTTACAAATTTATTTGGTGGTACTTATACCGTAAAGGTTACCGATTCAATTGGTAATGTTAGTGACTGTTCATTCTTAATACCAGGACCAACTGGTATACTATGCTCAATAGATACTATACAACCAGTTCAACAGTTTGGTAGCTCCGATGGTGAAGTTGTAATAAATATTAGTGATGGGTTAGCACCATATACTTATGATTTAAAACTAGCTGGTGTATCAGTTGATAATGGCAGCACATCCAGTAACTCTATTACTATAACTGGTCTAGCGGCTGGTAGTTATACTTTTGATGTTGTAGATTCTGGACAGGTTCAAACAACATGTTCACAGTCTTTTGAGGTAACTGAACCTGGTGAATTTAGTATAACTGTTGAGAGTAAGGATTTTACATGTTTTAATAGTGTAGATAGTCAAATATCTATTAATACTAATGGTACTGGTACAGCCCCATTTGATTTTGAAATAACAGGACCCATAGGAGGTTCCCCAACTACTTATACTAATAGTAACGTTAATAATGTAGATGAGGGTACTTATAACATAGGTGCTATGGATGCAACTGGACAAATAGCTAATGCTTCTGGTGTTGTTATTTTAAGACCATCAGATATCAGCATCACCACTACACCTAGTAATGGGATAGTATATCTTGGGTGTAAAAATAGTACTAATGGTAGTTTTAAATTTTCAGTTAACGGAGGTACACCAGACGTTAATAACAAATATATAGTTGGGATTGAAACTTCTACTGGTTACCCTACTGGATATGACCCATCTTCTACATCACCTAATGTCATACAGAACACTCAATACACTATAAGTAATTTAGGTGCTAATAGTTTTTTTAACGGTCAAGGGAATATTAAAATTACCGTAACAGATGATAATGGATGTGAAAAAGAAAATGAAATAGTTGAAATAAGAACCCCTAAAATAGATTTAGTAGCTGGTAATTATAGTATAAATCAAAATTTAGGTGTTCAAGCTGTATGGACTCCACCAACAGATACATCAGCTGGGTACCATACAATTGTGAGTAACGCTAATTGTAATGAGTTAAAGATTAAAGTAGAAGGCTTTAAGGGTGGTTGGGGTAATGAATACACTAATTATAATAGTTCTGGTATACCTACTAGTGGTCCACTAGGTAAGTATAGATTTGAGTTACTTTACAGTTATAATGGTGCACCTTGGAGTGATACTGGTGAATTTCATATCTATGATACCGCCACTAACCTACCAAACGCTAGTGGTACATTTCCACCATATATTTGGACAATTGGTAAATACTCTGATACACTTCAATACGGTGGTAAATTAGGTATACCAGGGATGAAGTATAAAGTTAGAGTTAAGTCTTATTTGTTATCAGACTCAAGTATATACTGTGAAACACATATGGCTGGACCAAATATACAAGTGAGGTGGAATGGCGGTACAAATGGCTTTAATGCTATTAAGGCAAACTTATCATCTCAGACCCAATGTATAAACGCTAATTATTAATTAACGAATAATGATAGATAGAAAAAAACATAAGTTAAAAGAGTTTAATTCAAAACAGGACAATAACAAAGATACATTTGTTAATGTTAATCTTTCTGGTGAAAGAAATTTACTACCACCAGGTGAAATTAATCATATTGTAAACTCTGGAGATGAATTTAACGAAGAGCGTAAAGAATCTACGTTATATAGACTTATATTTACTGTTAATCCTATATTTAGTAATCCATTATTTAATGTAAATACAACTGGATACCAAGGTAGTTTTTTTAAACAAACAACTAGTAGTATTAAAAATAATTCATGGAAAACATTTAAAGAACTTGTATTTAGAAAAAATGTGTTGTCCCAAGATATTGACGAGGTGGCATATAATTATGAAGAATCAATAAATAGAAATTTATTAGAGAGAAATGGTTGGTTTGGTTTTAATGACCCAGATGTTACAAAAGCAGAACCATGTAAATTTTATGACATGGAACCAACTAGAAAAAGATTTGATTTAAATTCAAACGTTGCTAAGAATTGGGATATTTTAATTACATATCCTTCAAGTTCTGATGATACACATCATATAGTTCAGAATGGATTATTAATTGTTGATGCTAAATATGTGACTGTTGGTGCTAGAAAAATGTTAGCATTAGCGTCTAGTACTTTTCATGGTTTAACCAATGGTGATAGAGTTAAAGTTGAAGTCCCTTCATTAGGTTTGAATAGTACTTATAGAGTTGAGCGATTAGGACTTGATGATGGTAGTTTAAAATATAATTATTTTGTTATTGATGTAAAAATTATTTCATTACCATCTAGTGTAACAGGTAGAATGAGAAGAAATTTCAATGGGGAATTATCAACATATTATTTTAGAAAGGTAAAAAGTTTGATGATTAATAAAGATGATTATGATATCTATCCTCTTGCTTTTAGTGAAAGTGTTTATAATGACCAGATATACCAAATAGCGATAACAGAAGATTTAGATGTGCGTGATTTAAAAGATAATTTGGGTAGACCACTTAGTGAGTTGTTTATTACATTTATGAAAACAGATAGTGACCAAGGAAACAATAATAAATTTACTAACGTTTTATCTGGTGTTGATTTAGAATTTTTACAAGGCAATGTGAGTGATATAAATAACTCAAATATTAGGGTTATGTATGGCGGTGCTGCACCATCATTACCAGATACTCACACACCATTAAGTGATAGCCCAATAGTTTTAGGTAATAATAGAGAATATTATCTAGATGTAGTTGAGTTCAACAGATTAGAACAAAGAGAAGTTGTGTTAGCTGATGTAATGCATAGGTTTAACACATATAATAGAGAAATAGCTAGTACATCTACTGGAGATTCACCTAAAGGACCTAGAAAAGAAGGTTATACATATAAACCACACCATAGGGTAAAAATAAGAGAATACTCACTTTATGTTGAGCAAGGTGATGAATCTACAGCTGGAATTCCAGATTATGCTGCCGATTTAGGGGATGGTAGATATTTATGGAGAGACCTACTAGATATTGGAGTTTTTGATGGTGAAGATGATTTACTTGATTATCCATTTACGAATGGAGCTCATTATATTCACACAAATATATGTCTAATAAATGGTAGACAAGACCCATTTGGGGTGTATGGATTATATTATGCTGGTAGTGGAAGTGGTGATAATTTTGACCCAGCTGACCCAAGAGGGGATGCAATAACAGATAAATGGATAACAAATATTGGCGATGACATATGTTAATAATTATAAAATAGCGTTTAAAGGTCTTAGTGGTAGCACAACTATTATAGACCCATCAACTGGTGAAGAAACAGTTACCAATGTAAACTCTATTAATGTGCCTATAGGTCAGCTACCTAGAATGGCTGGTCAACAAGAAATTATTGACACTAAGTTTGTTGATGTAGAGGTTGAAAATTCTATCAATGCGATTTTCGATTATGAAAAAACTAAATTCATACCTAAAATGCGTAATGATAGTGATTGTAAAAATATAATATATAATATTAATTTTTTAGAAAGAAATGCTGCTACTGTTGCTTCACCACTTATACCAGGAGAACCTACTACACCTTTAACTTATTTAACTGATACCTTTTGGGGTAGTGATTTAGGTGATATAAACAAAAAGTTTGTTTATGATGATTTAAATTTTAAAAAAAATGTATTTACTAAATCTTTCTTAAGATTAGATTTTTATGATAGTGACATAGGTACATCACAAAGATTATTATCATTTATAACATTGTACCCAAATATTAGTAAAGATGCCTACGCTATAAACCCAACAGTTGGGTTAGTGCCACAACCAGATGCTTATCCACTTAGATTTAGACTAGGTAATTCTATTAAAGATAGAAATTTAAACGGTGAGGGATTTTTTATGTATTATTACAAAGATGAAGTACTACCAACAGTACCAAAAAATTTATACATGAAAGCTGTATTTGCTAATGCTAAAACAGGTAAAGCAATAAGATTAATGTCTGGTAATAATCCAACAATAGGGATTTCTGATTTAGCTAAAACAACTATAGGTACTTCAGATTTTAATTCACTATACACCAAGTACGAACTAGTTAGAACAACAGAAGGTTATTTTTATAAACTAGATAAAACTTATTCTCAGAACGTTTCTGAAACATTTGCTACTGGTGATAATACTATAACAGTTAATTTATACGAAATAAGCGCTGGATAATGAAAAAGCATAAAAGAAAAATATTACTTGAAGATTATATTAGTAGAGAACCAGATACATGGGGTACTTATACGTGGGATATACCATCTCAACAAAGTAATTTTGCCACAGGTATTGATTCATCTGGAAATACTGAACCATCTTTATTATTAAATGTTTTTATTACACAAGACATGGATGATATGGGTATTGCTACAGATATGGAATATACTTCATATGATGGTAAAGATTTAGGTAATAATTTTTATAGTCCATTAACAGAAAAATTAACTGGTTTAGGGTTATCTTTTTCTTTTATGACTAGTGGTCCAGCAGCCTTGCTACCACATGATATATACAATTTAGATACTAGATACCCAGACAAGGTATTAAGTGATTATAACGAGCCTGGTATTAATTTAAGTGCATATACTTTCCAAAGATTTGAAGAAGTTAAATCATATGATTTAAATAATAGATATATACCAAATTTTAATATGGCTGCTAATAAGACATATACAGACTATCAAGGAAATTCGTATAGTAATGTTAGTAAGGTCTTAAGTAATAATAATTATAGTCCTATAAATTATATTCTTGATGGTGATAATAATGAGACTATAGATGAAAACAACCCATCACCTCAACTAGGTTTATTTTATAAAACTTATGTTGGTAAAAATAGAGCTGTATCCGATAACGTTTTTGGTACATACCTAACAAATGTAACTGAATTGTATTATAAGGGACAAGCTTTTAACGAAACAAACACAAGTTTAAATGCACTAGGTAAAGAAGAATATTTATTTGGTATAACAAGTTCGCCAAATGTATATAGTGATGTATTTATTGATAGAGGTAGAACAACAGTATATCAATCACATATGCAACTTGGTGAGATAGGTAATTTTAATGAATTAATTAATTATGGTAATAGTTACTATAAAATAGTTAAATAATGATATTTATATAAAGAAGTAAAAATTAAATAATATGGCAACAGGAACATATGGAACAGTAAGACCAGCAGACATGTCAAGTGATGACGTAGAAATCACGGTCTTTTATTCAAAAAATAGGGAAAATGCTAACACAGAAGTTTTCAAATTAGATTCTGCTAATCTAGTACCAATAAATAATCCAAATAACACTAGTGGTGGTTTTGAAATCTTTGGTGGTCTTTATAATTTAAAATTACCTGTTACCGACTTTAATAGTAAGGGTATATATACTATTGTATTTAAACCTGTTGAGATAAGAACTAAAATTGTTGATTGTGGTGTGTTATCAGCATACCCAGATATAAAAGGAATTGTTATTGATTCAACAGATAGTAATTTAACACCTTTTTTAGATAGGTTAGAAAATAATAATTTAGTTGGTTATAGAATTGAGTACTTAACTACTGATTCTTCTACATCAAATAAAAAAATACCTAATTTATTTAGAGTAATTACTTCAAATAATAAGTCTGAACCTGTAAACCAAAACTTAAGTAATGTAAATCAAAAAGCTATTAGATATAGATTTAATGATAACTCAAACTTAGTTTTTTGTACAGTAACACCATCAGCACCTAGTAATGTTAAACCTAATACGTTACCATTTATAGGTGGACCTAATCAAGATATTATAATAACAAATACATTTTTCACACCATTTGTTATGGAAATAGAAATGGTGGAATATGACATAGAAACACTAGCTATAGGGTTATTTGCTAACCAAACTAAGAGTCTTGAAGATGGTATTTATACTGTTTACAACTTTAGTAATCAAATTTACAAACAATACAACTTGTATGAAATTAAAGATAGATTTAGTGGTAAACCATTATTTGAGGTTAAAGAAAATAGACTTAATAATATTGATTTTGATAAAGAGTTTGATAATATAGCAGAAGAATAATTTTATGGGTGGTAATAGTGATAGAATAAAGGTAATTGGTTATGCTAAAAGAACGTTTTACGATAACGGAATTGAGTATAGAAATTTTACTGACGATTTAGTTGGTAATCAGCTAACTAGTGATGCTGATGGTACTGATTCTGTATTTACGTATGGTAATTTTGTTACAACTGTAAATTACGAAGGCAGATTAAGTAGAATATTCTCAACCAAAAAGTTTAGTAGCTTCTATTCTTTAAGTACACTTAATTTAGATGATAAAAAAGCTAATGTACTATTATCTAATAATATTAACACTGTAATAAATGTTGATAAAACTAATTTAGGTAGTTTTGCTTACTTTGGGTCATCAACTGAATTTGTTAGAGTTAGTCTTGAAAAAATAATAACTAATTGGCCAGCAGCTTTATACATTTATCCATTTAGAAATGATGGTGATACTACAATAGTTGGTGATACTTTTAGTGATTATACTTTTAATTTTAATTTACAGAAATCAACTTTTAATGTTGATAATAATTTTATAATTAACAATTATGAGATTAATTATAAATCTAATGGGACTAATATAGACACATTTAATGAAGATAATGATTTAAGAAATTTAACTATAAATTACTTAGATTATGTGGTATATTACAATGACACAGAGTACCCAATTATAGGTTTCCAAAGCTCACCTGGAAATAGAAATGGAACATTAACTTTTGAAGTTGACGGGGACCCATTTGGTTCTGTTAGTTCAACAACTATAGAGTACCATATAAAACCTAAAAAAGAGCTTGAGGAAGAATTTTTTAACTCACTTAATGAATACGAATCTTATTTATTAAATAGGTTAGTAACACCTAAGTACACTTCTAAATATAATTATAAAATTGTATCTGACAACGGTAGGATTATAAACGCTAGTAAAACACTTACATGGCCAGTAACTGATGGGTACAATATTGACTTTAATACTGCTGAATATGCTACTTTTGTAACTGATTTATTAAGTGTTACTGAAGGTAAAGACAGTGTTGAGACTAATTTGATGGTTAGATTTCTAACATCGGAAAGTATATCTGATTTTGATACACTACCTAAGTGTGATGGAACTGAAGAAGAGACTGCTGGTCAAAAAATGAATAAGACCTTAAAGATTTATGGTAGAGAATTTGACGAGATAAAAAAATATATTGACGGTATTTCATTTGCAAATGTTGTTACATATGACAAACAAGCGAATATCCCAGACCAACTAGTTAAATATTTAGCTAGAACTCTTGGGTGGGAAATAACATCATCTATAGTTGATAACGACTTAATAAATAATTATTTAAAAATAGGTGGTTCTTCATATCCAGGAGAAAGTAGAGGGTTGTCAGCTAATGAAGCTGAAGTTGAGTTATGGAGAAGATTAATATTGAACTCAGCCCACATATGGAAAAATAAAGGTAATAGAAACCCTATAGAATTTTTCTTTAAACTAATTGGTGTTCCAGATGGTCTTATAGATTTTAATGAACATATTTACTTGGCTAAAGAACCTATAGATATGGATTTATTCTATAAAATTTTAGATAATAATAACCTATCAACAGACTTAAGCCTTTATAATATAGATTCTGAGGGTTATCCTAGATTTAATAGAAATACTAGTGATATGTGGTTCCAGAAAGGTGGAGGATGGTACAGACAAACTGCTGGCTCCGCAGCCACTGAGTATACTCTAATTGGTAATAATCCACATGTTGGGCCATATGACGGTGGTTATGAATACATAGCTCAATTAGATAACATAGTACCTAACTTTAGTGCGTTTACTATAACATCTACAACCGTTACTAGCGCAACCACTCAATTATTCACTAACTATAATAGTGGTCTTATTAATGGCTATTCCAGTACATACTATGTAGAACCTCAATCACTTGACGGAGCAGAATTAAATGACTTAGTTTTATTAACTACTAGTACTATAAAAGATATTTGTCCACAGGTTGAATTAACTGATTGTGGTTGCGACCCTAAAGATGAAGATGATGCAATGATTATTGATATTAAAAATGCGGACATTGGCTTTATACCTACTGAATGTGAAGGAGTACAATTCGAATATATAGATTATGTGGGTGGAGTAGGACCTATTAACCATTCTTTACAATGGGCTAATAACCACTACTATTGGAAATTACCAAATACTAATGGGAGCAATACTACTTATCTAAATAAATATTATAGGCAAGAATGTTGTCAAAAAGTAGCACAAGGGTACCCATATTATTTGAAGGAATATGTATACCCTGTTAATGCTGGTGGGAATTATAGTACGGGAAGTCAAAGTCAAACTCTTAACCTTAATGCATACTCGAGCATTTTAGAAAGGTTTAGAGATGATTCAAGTCAATATACTTTCCAACAAATGCTAGACTTTAGAGATAAATTTTGGTTTGGAAATAATAAAAGGGATGTAGTTAAATATACAGAGGGTTATATTTGTGGTACATCACCAGGTTATGGGGTTAAAGATTTCCAAATCGATGGATGTGGATGTGATTTATCGTGTGGATGGTTATTATCTGGACCAACCTTAGAAGACATGTATTACATGAATGGCTCGTATTATTTAAAATTTGAAGACCTAGACGGTAGCACAGTAATTACAAATCCAGCAGATAGTTGTTTTTGCTCAACTTTAGTACAAACTGAGATAGGTAATCATGTAATACCAGAAGAGATTATTGACCCATACACAAATGAGGGTGGGTATGCTTGTAAACTAAAAGATACTGGGGTTAGGTATTTTCTTACTAATAATACTGTAGAAGATAATTATTATTATGCTGTATTTCATAATAGAAGAAATGGGTTTGCGCCTTGTAATGATATTGATTCTCCATTTTTAATAAAGAGTGACTGGGGCACTAAATCACTATATGAATAATAACGTAATGATTTACAAATAAGATAAAATACTTATATTATAATAAAATAGAATGTTTAGATTTGATTTAGAAGATTACGCAAGTTCAAAACCATGTATTGGTTGGGAAAACACAAGTAGGGAGGAGTTAATTACACGAGGTTACGTGTTCCAGGAAAACAATGATGGTACAGTTACTATCATCAATCCACAAGGTAACGTAGGTCTTGGTAATAGTGGTGGTGATTTATTTTTAAACTATAGTAGACAACAATATTGTTGTGAGCAATCTGGGTATATATTTGATGTTGAAAATTCACAATGCTTATGGTCAACACCTACAGAAAGTTTCGATGACCCATTTAAGATAATAATAAACCCTAATCTAGATAATAGTGTATTATTTGATGTAGACGAAAACGAAACATGTTGTTTGGACATTTCATTTGATTATTTATTTAAGTTTGACTGCCATGTATTGGAAGAAGCGATAAATGGAGAGACTATCGTTGTTAATAAAAACAGTGATAAAATAATTAATCTACAAGATGAAATTGATGATAAAAAAAGGCAAATAGCTAAATATAAAAAAGAGATTTCAAGTTTAAATGATGTACCATATGTAATAGAGTGTACACAAAACACAAACCCATGGGAAGATTTTTCTGGAGACTATGGTTGGAAAAGACCAACTAATCTAGATTTTGATAGATTATATAAAGAGAGAGTTACTAGTTGGAGAGATGGTTTAAATGATAATAGTACACCTATAAGTGCTGAAGATGTTTCTAATAATTTAAGAAATCAACAAAATAATACATTTAATAGTTCGGACTATACCCCACCACAAGCTTATAGTGTAATAGGATATGCAACCGCCAAAAAGTATTGTTTAACTAATGAGGGGTTACAGGCTTGGTCTGCAATACTTGGTGGTTCTTATAATGCTTGGTTATCGGCTTCGGGTGCTGATACTAGCATGTATGATTGTGATGAAATTTCTAAGTTTGAGCAACAAGCTGCAAATTCTAGTTCACCTTATTATATAGCAAATTGCTACTACACTATAAATGACAAGGGGCAAGCTCAAGATAAAATAAAAAAATATAATGCTGTAATAGAGCAATTAACTGGCGAAATAAAGATTATAAACATGCAAATATTAAGTTTGCAAACACAAACCGAAAGGATTGAAACTGAAGGTTCGTGCAAATCTATCGTTGATTTTTTTGAAAATTTAGAAGTTACTTTTACACTAGAAAAATTTAATACAACAACAAATAAGTTAGAGACTGTGTATAAAACACCTATTTTTAGTATAGGGTCTGGTGGTTTTGGGCAGTATATAAGTACTTCTAGTGGTGCTACTGGAATTATGATTAGTGGTGCTACTGGTCTCATGCCTACATTAAATCAAGGGAATTCATCACCAACACCACCATTCTCATACGGTTATTATGATTCACAAACAGAAACCCCTAGTGATTGTTTGGAGTTCAGAAAAAAATCAATTCAAGAAGCAGTTGATGCTCTTAAGTCTACTGATGCGGGATTCCAAGCATTAAAGGCTGCTTCCCTTAAAGATAAAGCGCTTCGTGAAGGAACTAGTAAAGAAGAAATGGAAAACATTAATCCTAATTATAATATTAATGAATTAATTTCTAATTGGTGGCAGTCATGTTGGTTAACATATTCTCAAAGAATATGTGATGAAGAAATTATTCAAATGATATCTAATGAAAGTATAAATATGTCACTTGTAGTTAATAGTGCATGTGCAGACTTTTCAATACTATTAGATAGAATAAAATTAAAAAAGGATTGTACTAAAGTAGATAATGTTGAAACCTTTATATCTGAACCACCTAAGTTTGAAATAACTAAAATTGTTGATAATAAAAAATCTTGGTTAGCTAATAAGTCTAGAGATAGTAGATTTTATGACTTAAAATATAGACCAGCAGAATATAATACAAATCACCATAAATTAGTTATTAATACTAAAGAAGTTGATTTAAATCTTTCACCAGCTAGAGCTGTTGAACAAGATGTGTGGTGTTATATGCAAGATAATAACATTCTTAATTGCGATGGTACAGGAATAACAACATGTGATAAGTTTGAATTTTATTCCGAACCAGCTAGTTGTGATTACCCATTCAGCGCAACTACTGGTATTGATAATATAACCTTTGGTTTTATATTGAGTTCTGATTTAGGAATATATTGCGATACAATACCAACTAAAGATATATTAGAGACATATGGTTGTTACGGTTGTGATTATGATGAAGACAGAGCATCTAACTATAGAGCTGCTAGAAATGCATCTATTAAGAAGCAATCAGACTATAATTTTATGTTAGCTAGTGGTTATGGGGATGATTCATGGCAAATACTATACCCAACAGCTGAACCAATAAACACATATATAGATTCGTTAAAGGGTGATACAGAAGAATTTGGTAATTGGTCAATTGGTAATTTAAGGAATAATAAATTTATTTATTATTACGCTTCTTCAGCGTACACTTTCGAGTACAATTATGTTGACGGAGATGGTAATAGTTTAAATAGTATATTTAGTGGTAATAGTCTTTTTTATAAATCAGCAGTACCTAATTTACAAACACTTACAGGTATAACTGGTAATCCAGGTGACTTAAGAAATGTTGGTCCAGTAAATAGTTATACGATGTATTTTTATGACCCAAGAACTAGTAGCTGGTGGGAAGATGGTTATGATAGAACCACAACAGCACCTTTTGGACCATCTGTTAATCAAACTGCAAGTTTTACGTACAATACTAATTTATTTTCGTATACTGCAAATACCACTACTGGTGTAATCACTAGTATATCATCTAGTAATGACCCATTACTTCAAAGTGTTTGGGATAATAATAGTTATACTAATATTGGTAGTGAACTATCATTTTTAACTGGTGCCACAATAGGTCAATCTGGCTCCACATCAATAAAGTATGTTTTTAACACAACTTATTCTGGGTTATCAACAAACTTTAAAATAATAACAACTGGTAGCACAGGAGTTGGTATCGTGACTGGTACAACAACAGGTTCAACAATACACTACTCTGGTACAGCTAATAATGCTGATAGCTTAATAGAAGATTTATGGACTACTAAGAGAGCGACAAGGGATGCTAGACTTAAATCGTATAATGAGATGTTATTAGCCTTTAGACCATTTTTATGGGCCAATAAGTATATCCCAGCTTACCAAGTAAAAAAATATATTTTAAAATAACTTAGATATGATACTATTTTTCGATTTATGTGATTATGGAACTACGGGTTCAACATCTGACGGGGGTTCGATACTTGGTTGTTATAGTTCAGATTTGAGATATTCTGGTGCTAGTAGTTGGGCCGACATGAGAGATACTGCTATTCAAACAAAAGACGCATGGATAAAAGCTTGTAATGAGCTTAGACTTACTTTAGTTAACGATGGTATAGGTACAACAGCTTTTACTGGATTAACTTCACAATATTTACCATTAATCCAAACAGTCACTGGACTAACCTCAAATACAGGGTATACTGATTTTTGGTCCCTAACCAACACGAATATGGATGGGTTGACAGAAGATATATACAATAATTATATTAAAACTATTGATGAAGCAGCTTGTGCTTTAAACAACCTTACTTATTTTTTCTCTGGAGAAGAAGCTTTGGTATATTGGGAATATCCAGATACGTGGAGATTAAATTATTTTGGTATAGCTTGTTGTTATGGTAGTATTTACCCATGTGGTGATAATTGTGTTGATTTAGAAGATAAATTAACAACTAATTTAGATACCGTTGATGATGTTGAGGAGTTTGCCAATGTTATAGGTAGTGAATTGATTGATGTTAGAAATAGACAAAGTATTAGGTCATATGGAACACTTAGGATGCTTTATGATAGATACAATGTAAACTCTTTAGACTTTAGTGCAAATCAAAGTAGTCAGTATGATTATTTTGATATGGATAATTTTGGTAAATCTGTAGGAGGGTACTGGGTAGACCTTATTGAACAAGTAGTTCCAGCTACTACGATATGGGAATCAACATATACATATAGAAACACAGTTTTCGATACTCAAAAATACAAATATAGAAAAAATAATATATATTTCTCAAACCCATCACAAGATTATCCATTCTCTGCAATATCTACCACCAACGGTGCTACTGGTTATAGTGTTGATGTTATAGTTACAAATGTTACCTTTATTAGTGGAGACACAACAGACCAGAATGATGTAGCAGAAAATAAGTTCGGAAAATTACCGATAGCTGAGCAAACAACTCTACCAAGTAGATATGATAATTTATGGACAATGCAATCAACATGTTCTCCAGAATTTTTGGGTACAGTTGACTCCAGACGGAATTATTTTTCCAATAGAAGTTAATAATGAACACAATTAAATAAAATAACTAAATACTTATATATAGATATGCCATCATTAATAAGAAACATAGTAGGAAGCGTTACCGAAAACATTAAAGAAGATGTTAATGTATTTAAATCAGTTGAATCTAACTTTGGTTCTACTGACTGGTTTATAGTTGGGTCTGTTGAAGTTTTTTTAATAAATTTTAAGAAGGTTGTGGCCTCAGAAAATTTAAATAATAACTCTGATTTGGGTGCTAGTAGTAATAGAAATAATAATTTTAAAGAAATATACATATCATACTAATGAGGCATCAAGATGTAATATATAATCAAACAGGGTATGGTAAAAAAAATGAGACTATACCAGTTGTAAGCACAAGTTCAGATATTTGTGTCTTCAACTTACCATTCTTTAGTATGAGTGGTGCTAGTAAGATAAATTGTGAAACTCAAAATTGTAGTTTAAGTGGAGTATCTTTAAATAATATATCTACAGCAACAACTGAATGTTTTACAACAGCTGAAATGTCTGGTGATTGTTTTACTAATATAGTTTGGTCAACAGACATATATGAAGATGATGTGCTAACTAATAGTGATATATTTTATACATCAACAACTATTTCAGACATACCTACATTCTCACAGTTTAGTGGTAGTGTTGTTTCTTCTTTTAACGAACTAGGTTACAGTTATTCATTTAGTGGTTCGCAATACACAATTAAACAAAACAATTTTTCTGAATTAAGATTGAATATTGGGACTAAATTAAATTATATAGAAGATTGCCCATTAACTGGTACAACATCATCTGGTACTACATTTACTGGTACATGTGACGATATTAGTACAGAGATTTGTGATTTAGATTTTACTGCAACAACAATAGATAGTCAAGGTGTTTATAATATTACTGGTCAAACAACCATTGATTTATATTTTGATTTTACTGGTAACACATATGAGTTAGGGGATAATAATACTAGCTTTAATTTTGAGATATTCCAATATAATTCAGCGCTTGAGTATTATATAGAACCATCCGTATATAAGTCTAAGACATATGAATGGCCTAGCTATAGTGCTACAAGTGCTATAACTGCAACAGTACCATTAAGTTCACTAACATTAGATAACGAATTCTTAGTTAAAGGATATTTCGGTCATGATATATGTACTGAATTTTCTTTAATAAATGGTGATAGGACAATTTCACCTAAAACAAATAATGGTTCAGAATATAGATTATATGAACCCGATAGAGATTTTCATTTCTCAGCCTTTAATACTGCGGATACACCAATATTAGATAACACAGTAGACGATACTGGAGCAGCTATAGGAGCTTTAATAGTTGGTGGTAATGTTAGGGTAACTGATAGTAGGCAAATGACTTTACCTATCTCAGAAAGTGATTTTATAGTATCACTTAATGGTATTACGCTACAAAAAGATTTAGATTACACAATAAGTGGGAATTCCTTATCAAATACACTAACATTTAATGGTGATATTATTCCTGGTGATGTGGTTACTTATGCTTACACCAGTACGAGAAATAATAGAAATCTTAGAGCTGAAGGTTTTGAAATAACAAAACCTATTATAAGTGGTGCAACAAATGATGAAGGTGAAGAAAAAGCTTATTATAATAACACGAATGGTAAATATGAAATATACACAGATTTAAAACCAGCTATTGGAAATTCAGTAATCGTAACAATCAATGGTGTTACATTATCAAATAATATTGATTACTTCTTTTCAACAACAAACCCTAAAAGAATAATATTACAAGGTAATATAGTTCTTGGTGATGTCATTAATATATTTTATAATTCAGTATTAAGTGGTCAAGGTGATATAAGCTCGACAAGCTTTTCAGTAGCATGGAATATTAATAATCCACCACAAACAACTAATGGGTTGTTCACTGTTGAATTTAGTTCTAAAAAAGATTTTAGTTCACTATTAACAACTAGTGCCACAACAAAATATACTATAGGTGATGTTACATATTCAGTGCCTATACAACTTAGTGGTAATATAGGTGATAAACAATACTATAGGGTTAAAAATGAAAAAACATATAAAGATATGTGTGGAAATCCTTTTAAGACAACTGCATATAGTGAAATAATTGATATAACAATACAAACAAATGCATTTAATTCGTACTAAATGTTTATTTTTTAGTATTTATTATTAAAATAAGATAAAAGAGAATATTTATAAGATATGAGTTACATTATAAACAACACAAGCGCTTTCGTTAATATAAAATTAACTGAAACTGGTAGACAAAAACTAGCCCAGGGGCAATTAAACTTTACCTCATTTGGTATAGGTGATTCTGAAATTAATTATAATAGAGAAGATTTATTCGATGATTACCAATCTGATGCTAGTTTGTCTGGACAATCTAAAGTACTTAAACCAGTTGATAGACAACCTAATATTAAATCTTTTATTACTGCTACTAGTAATAGTAACCAAAATTTAAATGCACTAACTCAAACTAATATAACTACTTTAAAAGCGGTTGTTAATAATAAAGCAAAAGAAAGAGGTTTCTTTTCGGCAAATACAGGTAACACTATTTTCACCACAATAGACACTACAGATTATGTTAAATCATCTGGTACAATAAGTGGTGGTACAATAAGTGGTGGTACAACATTAGTGTCTAACAACTTTGCTACTGCCACATATTCTGTTGGTGATTATATCTTATTAAAAATAGGTAATGATACTTTGGGTAGCCAAGTGTTAAATGGCAATACAATACCAACACCACATTTATGGTATAAAATACAAGGTAGTGGTACAACTGTAAGTGCTGGTGACACATTAACTCTTGATAGAACCTTACCTAATATTAATTCAACTACAGCGTTAACTGAATTTATGATATATACTAGTAAAGAAGTTTACGAAGGTTTCGGTGCTTCAACTAGTACACCTTATTGGAATACCAATACACTTTCTTTTGAAGCTTGTTGTGATATATCTTGTGATGATGTTCCTGTTTGGAACATGAATAATGTATGGTGTGAGAATTTAGCTGGTATGACTGGTACTAGTGTTAATAATACTGTTGCAACACCTAACGAACCATACCAAAAATTTGGGTCAAATGAATACTTAGGTCAAAAACTACCATATTTTGAATACGATTGTTTAGAATCTAATGATATAGCATCTATTGATATTTGTGGTTCACCAGGACAATCAGTAATTGACGGTGTTAAAAAATCAATATCAATACTACATTATACTAATAACACTATATCTAATTTTTATGGTGAGTTTTTCTATGTAGATAATGCTAACGATAAAACAGTTAAAATATATTTACCAGATTTAATGTATCACAGAAGAAGTGGTACAACTGAGAATGGTACAGTAATGGGTATGACATTTATGGCTAGTGGAACTACTAAGGTTTTAGGTAATAGTGATATTAACTACATTGACCTTTATGAAGACCCTACATTAGTATCAGACACACCAATTGTTGTAGGTAAGGTTTTTCCACAACTTAAAACGGTAGTGTTTAGTGATGATGAAATAATAGCTGCAACGTCTTATAAATCTAATAGAAATTGGACATTACCTCCTTTAGCCTCTAATTTAGTTTCTTCACAGAATGGTGAAGCTAATGGTGTGTTGCCAACAAATAGTACTATGTACATGACTTATTCATTTGAAAATGATACTAGTACAGGACTTACAACTACTTTACCATGTCAATACTATACTAAATTAACTAATAACACTTCTAGCTCAAAAGATATACAATTTAGAATCGGTAATGTTGATTTATTATCTTACATGAGGAAAGAAGAAAAAAGTGGTTATGATGGTATGGGATTCTCAGCTAAACAGTTTAAAGTTCTATATCAAATAACTACAGAAGATGATAGACCTAACAGTGATGAGTGGAAAGTATATGATTTTACAACCACTGGTATTACATCTGGAGCTTCAGAAACAATAGACCCTATATTATTAGAAAATCAAAATCCATCTAGTAGTGGATTCTTAATAGATAATAATGTTTATACAGGGTCAACAACCTTCAGTATAATGAATTCTTTATCAATGGCTAGTAATGCTAATACAAATTTACTACAGTTTGGTGATGAGAAGTTTTTCTATGGAAACTTAGATGCTTGTATTGGGGCTACAATATTTAAAACACTGTTTAATATATCAATTAGTGCAGATGATTTTAAAACAACGGCTAACCCTACTAGACTTAACTCTGACCCTAACCCACCAGATATTAGGGTAACAGAAGTTGGTATTTATGATACCGCTGGTGATTTAGTTATGATTGGTAAGTTATCTAAACCAGTTAAATTAAGTTCTGGTAATACAATAATGATTGAAATGGCAATGGATTTTTAATATGGGATTTTTAAGTACAGCAACAACGATACAACTAACAGCCAAGCTTACACCAGAAGGTAGAAGAAGACTTATAACTAATACTAATAGTTTAATAGATAGCTTTAGTCTTGGTGACTCTGATATAAATTACAGAGCATATACTGGACTTACCACAGGTCAAGTTCCAGGTGTTGGTGGTGATGATAACGGTTTAGACGTAAATAATGGTGGTTCTGGATATGCATTGAGAAGTACTTTAGTTTATGGCACCAATACTGATAAAAAAAGTGTTGATGCAGCATCAATTACAGTTAATACTGTGTTTGAACCAATAGGTTATAAAACTATACATTATAGTGGTAATGTTATAACACAAAATAAAATTTCATTAAGTAATACCTCAACTGACTCACTTACTAACTTATTTAGTTCATTTGGATTACCTATAAGTACGTCTGACTTTAATATTTTCACTGGTACCACAGCTAATAATGGTGGTTATAGTAATACATCTTTTAGCGGTTTAGCTCAAAATGATATATTAGTTATTGGTGTTGATAATAGTGCATATTCTGAATTAATTGATGGTAAATCAATTAAAATGTCTTTATCTAGTACTGCTACTACATTTGACATATACGGAACATACCAAGCAACAAACAGAGCTTCTAATTTATTAGATAATGATATTTCTGATGTTACTGGTTCAGTTAGTGTATTCGGACCAAATAGAACGTTATTATTTTCCGATGGTATACTTAAACCAAATGGTGGTGATACTACTAAGTCTTGGTCAACAGGCTATGCTACAAACAAACCATTCAGTGTAAATGGTAAAGAATTATTTAATTATACCTCAACACCTAGTTTATCATTAACGGGAGATACCCCAATTGGTATTGCCTACCTAGATAGTGGGTTTATGGTTATAACTGAACCAACAATAGTTGATAATTTCATTCTAAGTTCATCTGCCGCAACTGGTACCTCAATAACATTTAATCATTCTAGAACCAAAGTAACTCAATCAATAACATGTGTTGCTGGTAGAGGTGAATTCCCAGTATCCACTAATCCCACTTGGGCTCAAGGTGATACACCAGGATTTACAGAGATAGCTTTATTCGACACATCCAATACAATAATAGCTATTGGTAAGCTTGATAGAACATATTTTAAAGCTGTTGATGATATGGTAGCTTTTAATGTAACTATTAACTATTAATGGTTTACATTTTCGATTTATAGATTATACTTAGTAAAAATTAAGTATTATGATATTGGGATTAGATGTATCTACTAAAACAATTGGTATAGCTTTATTTGAAGACTTAGGTGAAAGAGGTAAATTAAAATTATTACACCATGTCTCACCAAAGATAAAACCAAAACCAAAAGATAAATTACAAGAACTTTTTGAAAAAGCAAGAGCTTTTGAAGAAGAATTTTTAAATAAGTATGCCGATGTTGGTATAACTAGAGTTATTATAGAGGAACCTCTTTTGCGTTCTAATAATGTAAACACTGTAGCAACACTTTTAAGATTTAATGGAATGGTATCTAGGTCAGTCTATGAGACACTTGGTATTGTACCAGAGTTTATATCATCATATGATTCTAGAAAATATGCGTTTCCAGAACTAATGCAAGTTAGAAAATTTAACAAAAAGGGTGAACCATATAGTGAAAAAGAAATATCTAAGAAAAACCCAGTATTATTTGGTGGTCATGATTGGAACATTGATAAGAAACTTATTGTATGGGAAAAAGTCGCTGATTTAGAACCACAGATAACCTGGTTATACACTAAAAACAAGACACTAAAGGCTGAAAATTATGATATGACAGATGCCTACACATGTATTAGAGCTGTCATGAAAAGAGACGGTACATGGCAATAAATTTGTAATTTTAATTTTTTTGTTATATATTTGCAGTAATGAGTATTATTGCTAGTATATTTAAACAGTTCTTAGGTGAACCAGCTGAACACAACGAAAGTAGTGGTCAAATGTCATTTGATTGCCCCTCTTGCGCTGAAATGGGTAAGGGTAAGGGTAAACATAAATTAGCTGTAAATTATAAAAAAAATATATTTAGATGTTGGGTTTGTGGTTTTGAACACAATATGCATGGTAAGATTCCTTACCTAATTAAGAGATACGGTAATAAAAGAATACTTAAGGAGTATAACTTAGTAAAACCAGAAGATGACTATGTACCAAACATAGACGAAGTACCAACCGAAATAGTATTGCCAGAAGGTTTTATACCATTAACGCAAGAAAATTCTAATCATTTTAAATTTGAAAGTGCATATGAATACCTAACTAATAGAGGTATAACAGATGATATGATTAAGTTTTACAATATTGGGTATACTGTTAAGGGTAAATATCATGACAGAATAATAATACCATCTTATGATGAATTCGGTGATTTAAATTTCTTTGTTAGTAGAAGTTGGGATAAGTGGAAGAGACCTAAGTATTTAAATCCAGAAGCACTTAAGAATTTAATAATATTTAATGAAGATAAAATAAATTGGGATTCTACCATTTATTTGGTTGAAGGGGCATTTGACCATATAGTAATACCAAATTCAATACCGATATTAGGTAAATCATTACCAGACAAATTAAAATTAATGCTTTATAATAAATCTAGGGCTAAGATAGTTATAGTGTTAGATGAAGATGCTTATGAAGCCTCATTAAACATATATCGTGAACTAAATAGTGGTAGGTTATATAATAAAATTATGCTTTGCACTCCACCGTATGGTCATGACCCTTCTAGTATTTTTGAAAGATTAGGTTCAAGTGGTATTGTTAAATTACTTAGAAATTCATCTAAGATTGCAGAAAATAAATTATATTAAAAGTCAAAATCAAAATTAAAATCATCTGGCGACCCTATTAAATCTTCATCATTACTCTCAAAAGGTTCAATTTTAATGATTTTAGCGCCTAAACCCTTATTTTTAAGGGTTATTTCATTTTCATGAGGGTAATTAATTCTATTTTTAATAGTTTCCTCCCTATCAATCATAGATTTATTAGCCTTAACGGTTATTAGTAAAGGTTCCCCACCACCAACATGACTTTTTTGATAATGACTTCTTTCTAAATCACGTTTTTTCATAACATAATGAGAACCAGGTTGTTTTTTGTTAATATCACCTTCATTTTTAACGTATAACACTCTATATAGTGTAATATTTTCTGGTAATTTATCTAATTCAGACTCAACACTATTTTTTATAGAGTTATCATCAAACTCCTCACTTAATTCGTAAGAATCTTCAATAGCTGAACCTATAACGTAACTATTTCTCAAGCTTTCTTGTAACTTTCTTTTAATAAAATGTTTCATACCAGTTTTTATAATAAATATTTGATTTTTAATAAAAAATACCCTATATTTGTGGGTAGTGTTAAAAAACAATAATAATATACTGTGGATAAGAAAAAAGAATTAATTAAAATCTCAAAAGAGATAAGGGATGTAGTTGATATTAGACAAAAAGAGCTTGAATTATCTTTTGTTGAAGATACACATACATATTACATGAAAAATTTAAAAGGTGTGGTTGAATCAAACTACCCTAGTGTGTCAACAGTTATAAAACAATTTTATAATGAGTTTCCAGAATTAAATAAATCATATCAGATGTGTGATGGTGATTTAATTGAACAAGATAAATTATTAAAACAATGGAGAGCTACAGCGGACTATGCCAATAACAAAGGTTCTAGAGTCCACTATTTGTTAGAAACTGATTTACTTAGTATGTATGGTTCATACAAAGAAGTTAGGAAACCTATATTTGAGTGTGATGAGCAACAAACAAACGATGGTAATGCAATGATTGATGCTGGTCATAACTTTATAAGGAGTATGCAACGAAGAGGTTGGGTTTTATTAGACACTGAAATGGTTTTAGGTAGTCCAGAATTAGGTTATACAGGACAACCAGATAAAGTATGGATTAGATTTATTGATGGTGTGTTAGGGTTCCTAATAACTGATTGGAAAACTAATAAACCTAAGAATTTTGAAGTACATGCATATACAGAACCAATGTTAGAACCATTCGAGGAACATATGGATACGGCATTAAGTCATTATAAAATACAATTACCGTTGTACGGTAGGTTAATATTAGATATGCTTAAAGGAACTAAGTTTAAAGATATTAAGTTTTTTGGTTGTACTATAGTTCATTTAACATCTGATGGTAATTACAAGGAGTATGATGTTGAAGATGATTTTATTAATAAAGTATTAACTATGGACCCATTGCCTAGAATAAAAGAAGTGATGGATTATAAAAAACTACAGATAAATAGAAATAAAAAAAGAATGCAACTAGTTGAGCAAGAATTAAAAAAAATAAATTAATAGTATGGTAAAAAAAGTTATACATATAGCTGATATTCATATCAGAACATATAGAATGCATGATGAATACGGTGCTGCATTTAAAACTTTCTTAAAAAACATTAGAGAGTTAGTTAAGGGATATGACCGTGAAGAGGTTCGTATTGTCATTGCTGGTGACTATGTACATCAAAAGATAACTATATCTAATGAGTTGTTAATATTAGGTACTTGGTTTCTTAGGAAATTAGATAAGATTGCCCCAGTAGTTATTATTGCTGGTAATCATGATTTACTGGAAAACAATAAAGATAGGATTGATTCAATAACCCCAATGGTTCAACTACTACCAGATTTAGATATTAAGTATCTTAAGGATTCTAAGTGTTATATAGATGATAATATAGTATGGTGTAACTACTCAATATTTGAAGAAAACACTAGACCAGACATTGAAACTGCTAGAGTTGATTACGGTAGTGATAAAACTTATATTGGATTATATCATGCTCCTATTATGGGTGCTACAACTGATATTGGTTATGAGTTTGATGAGTCAACATCGTTAGAACACTTTAGTGGGTGTGATATTGTTATGATGGGTGATATTCACAAAAGACAAGAATTTAACTACAAAGGCACACCTATCGTATACCCATCTAGTCTTATACAACAAAATTTTGGTGAGACTGTAAGTAAACATGGTTTTTTATGGTGGGATATTGAATCAAAGACATATGAAGAATATGATATTGAAACTGATTATGGTTTTTATCAATTTAAAATAAATTCATTAAATGACCTTGAAGAAGGGTTAGAAAAATTAACAAACGAGTAATGGAGCTTCCGAAACAAGTAAAAGATGAGATTTGGGAATATTGTAGAGTAAACGATATACCTAATATTGATGAGTTTGTAATTAAGATGTTAAAACAAGGTTTCACTTCTGAAAAATTTGGTAGCACACCATGGGATAAACCAGCTGAAATAGTTGAGAAAGAAATAATTAAAGAAGTTACTGTTGAGGTTATTAAAGAGGTACCAGTTGAGGTTACAAAAGAAGTTGAGGTTATTGTTGAAAAAGAAGTCTTTGTTACTGATGATGAAGCTAATAAAGAGTTACAAACTAAAATTAAAGATTTAGAGGGTAATATAAAAAAACTAAAAGAAACTAAAGAAACTATTATTAAAGAATCTAGTGAAAGGGGTGTTAAAATTTCAGAACTAAATCTAGAAATATCCGATTTAACTAGTAAAATTTCACAATTGAAAGAAGAATTGGAAGCTGAGAAAGCTAAACCAAAACAAGAAGAAGATAAAGATATATACGGAGAAGGAAAAAGAGGAATCTTCGGCTCAAATATAAGTGACCTATGGAACAAGAACAAGAAGTAATTGAACAAACTATGGTTAATATACCACCATATGCTAAAATAAAGGTTTATTGGGATGATAAGCCAGAAAATTATTCTAGAGAATCTAGAGCTAGAGTTAAAAAATACTTTTCTAAGAAGTATGGTATCCCAGCGCAAAATATAAATGTAGTTTACAGACCAGTAAAAATTGATAAATCTGGTAAAGAAATTAAAATTGATGGTGCTACTATTGACAATATAATGAGTGTACCATATCAAAGAAGCCTATTTAAGGAATGGCTTACTAGAGAAGGTAAAGACGATGTTGATTTCGATAGAATTATTAATCTAGATAATAAAGTAAATGCTGAATTAGATTTTGATTTGGAAGAGACTTTACATAGGAAATACAAGTTAAAGTGGATTATGGTTAATAACTTCCTTTCCTTTGGTGAGCAAAACTATTTTCCAATAGATAAATATAATGGTTTCACTGTTATTAACTCACAACCAGCAAATCAAGGGGGTAAAACAACACTAACAATTGATGCTGTTAAATTTTTATTTTTTGGAAAGACCACTAAAACAGATAAGAATGTAGAAGTATTCAACCAATTCAATGAAGAAAAAGATTTGGTAGTTAGAGGTATGATGGAAATTGAGGGTGAAGATGAATTTATAATAGAAAGGTATCTAGAGAGAAAACCTAAAAGAAAAGGTGGTTGGAACGTTTCTAATAGGTTATCTTATTATAGAATACTTCCAGATGGTGAAGAGGAAGAAATGAATGATGAAGATGCTAAAAAAACTACTGAATTAATTAAAGAAACTATTGGAACCGAAACTGATTTTGATTTAGTTGTATTAGCAACTTCTAAGAATTTAGATAATCTAGTAGATTCCACCTCTGGTGAAAGTGGTAAACTACTTACTAGGTTTATAGGTTTGGAAGTATTATCATTAAAAGAGGGTATAGTTAGGAAGATGCATTCCACTTACACCAAAACGATGAAATCAAACTTATATGATGTAGAGACTTTAAAAGAAGAAATTGAGGCTCATGAAGAAAATTTAAAAATATATAAGAAAGATGAGGTAATAAAAAAGAATGAACTTGAGATTGAAAAAAAGGTTAATAAAAAATTACAAAATGAAAAATTAGTTTTAGCAACATCTAAAATAAAGATTGATGAAGAAATTTTAGCACTTAACCCTAGGAACCTTGAAGAAGAGATAAATAATATAACGGTTGTTGGTAAATCACATAAAGACGTTATTAAAGAATTACAAACTAAAATTAAAGAGATTGGTGAAGTTAATTTTGATGAAGAAGTAGATTTTAATTTGAATAAAAGTAAGAATAAATTAACTACTGATATTGCAGTTAAAGAGGCTGAAATTAAAAGGGTTACTAATGTTATTGAAGACTTAATCGAGAGTGGGATATGTAAAGCTTGTAATAGACCTCTAGATGATGTAGACAACACCAAACACATTGATGAACATAATAATAATATAAATAATATAACTAGAGAGGTTAATACAGCAAAAAGAAAACTTGAGGATGTAGAAGCTAAAATTTTAGAAATATCTGGTGATAAGAAATTAATTGAAGATAAAAATAAGTTAGAACTTAAAAAAGACCGACTTGAGGTTGAGGTAGACTCTTTAAGAGTTAAACTTAAAGAAAAGATGGGTGAATTAAAAAAATATAATTCTAATATTGATGCTATAGATAAAAATAAATCTATTGATACTGATATATCCCAGATAGACACTAAAATTGTTGTTTCTGATAGACAAAAAGATTTAATTAATGATTCTATTAGAGACATAGCAATATCAATAGAGTCAAATACTAAAGATATTGAAACTAAGAAAAAACTTATCACTACAATCGATAAAGAGAAAGATATTGACAGAATATTCAAGATATATACTGAAATGATTGGTAAAAAGGGTATTAGTAAATTAATACTTAGAAGTGTTCTACCAATAATTAATGGTGAGTTACAAAGGTTATTAGAAGACATAACCGACTTTGAAGTTGAAGTTTATATTGACGATAAGAATGAAGTTAGATATTTATTAATAAAAGATGGTGTTGAAAAACCTTTAAAATCTGGTAGTGGGTTTGAGTTAACAACTTCAAGCATTGCTCTTAGGTGTGTTCTAGGTAAGATGTCGTCCCTACCAACACCAAACTTCATAGTATTTGATGAGGTTATGGGTAGAGTTGCGGCAGAGAACCTACCTAATATGAAACCATTGTTTGACAGGGTTTCAGATATGTTTGACATAGTATTTTTTATAACTCAAAATGATATGGTTAAGGACTGGGCTACTAATATCATAACTGTAATAAAAGAAAATAATATTTCAAAACTTAAATAATTGTTTGGTTTTTCAACATAAAAAACATATATTTGATGTATAAACAAAAAAAAAAGATATGAAATTTAAAAATTATTGTATGGTCGTGATGGGTAAAACCGAAGGATTCAAGTTAGAGATAGGAAAACTATCAGAAGGTTCACCTAGATTCTTAGAAGCTAGAGGGATTACTATATCAACATTCGTTAGTGTTGCAGATGTTTCAGAGATATCTGATTACTTTAAGTCACTAAATAGAAACTTTTTAATATTTGAAACTGATAACTCAGTATCTGGATTTAATTTAAATAATCAAAAACTATATGAAGCGTTATTTGGTCATTTAAATAAAAGCTTCGATATCGAGTTAGAAGATATGACTAATAAACTAATGGATGATATTAATGAAACCAGTGAAATTAATACAGTTAGCGGTAACACATACACAGAACCACCAAGAGCTAAAACTTCTAAAGTTAAAGGTAATAACTCGATTGACATTGAAAATATGAGTCAGTCAGAAAGAGAAGAATTATTAAATACTATATTGGATAAAGGTGCTGATAAGCTAACCAATAAAGATAGAGAATTATTAGATATTTTAATAAAAATAGGTTAAAAAAGGTTTACTTTCTCCAAGTTTTACGTATATTTATATGTCGCAAAAGACATAAATAACAAAGTTATAGAATATGTTAATTAATGAGCAAAACATACGTAAATTTCGATGGAGATGATAGCATCTCAAAATACTTTAAAGATGTAAGAAAATCTGAAGTGTTAACTTCAGAAGAAGAAGTAAACTTAGCAATAAAAATAAAAGAAGGTGATGAAACCGCAATAGATAAGTTAGTTGAGGCAAACTTAAAATTTGTGATATCTATCGCTAAAGACTACCAGGGACAAGGATTATCACTATCAGATTTAATTAGTGAGGGTAATTTTGGTTTAATTAAGGCAGCTAATCGATACGACCATACAAGAGGATTTAGGTTTATATCATATGCTGTACACTGGATAAGACAATCAATAATACAATCATTAAACGATAATTCAAGAATTATTAGACTACCAACTAATGTAATAGCTAAAATATCTCAAATGAAAAAACAAATAGAAGGTTTTAAATTTGATAATGAAAGAGAGCCAACAAACGAAGAGTTGAAAGAGAATGAAAACTTTGTTGATATATTCGCATTACCAAAGTGTAGTTCATATAATGAGATTATCAATGATGAAGGTAGCGAACTATACGAAATATTAGAAGATAAAAGTTTAGATAAAAAAGATAGTTTTTATGATGTTGATGAAAGAGTTAGAAAAGAATTAGATTCTGTGTTATCATTACTTAACGAAAGAGAAAGAGATATTATTGAATCTTATTACGGTATTAACAAAAATTATGAATCAATGACCTTAGAAGCTATTGGAGAGAAGTTTGGGATAACCAAAGAAAGGGTTAGACAAATAAAAGAAAAGGCTATTAGAAAGGTTAGACACAACGCTCACGGATTATTCGATGCATTAAACGACTAATCGTATATTTATATAATATGAAAAAACTATTATTATATTTAATATTGATTATGGCTGTGGGTATGGCTGGAACGGTTGCTTATGTATCAGTGAATGGTTTATTGAAAGTATTTGCTGGTGCTGGGACTGTAGGTCTTATTTTGTTCTCAAGTATCGAGGCTGCTAAGATTGTTGCTACATCTGCTATTCACACTTATGGTAAAAAGATAGGTTGGTTTTATAATGGTATATTATCATTATTTATAGCTATCGCTATGATAATCACATCCATGGGTATTTATGGATTTCTTTCGTCATCATATAAACAAACATTTTCTAAGTTTGAAAACATGGAAGCTCAAATAGAACTTCTAGAGAAGAAAGTCAGTGGCTATCAAAGTCAATTAGACATTGTTAATAATGAGAAAAAAGGTGTGAGTGAAACGATTACTCAATTAACAAAAGGTCTATCCAATAATGTTATACAATATAAAGATAAAGAAACTGGAGAGATAATAACAACAACATCATCCTCTACTAGGAAAGTTTTACAAAAACAGTTAGATGGTGCTATAGAAAGACAAGGAGTTCTAAATGACAAATCTGACGCTTTAAATGATAAAGTGTTTGAGGTTGAAAATGAGATAACTGACATAAAATTAGGTGATGATGTTGGTGCTGAGTTAGGACCGCTTAGATATTTAGCCGATGTAACTGGAATGTCAATGGATGATGTTATGAAGTATTTCATAATATTGTTAATTGTTATTGGTGACCCAATGGCAGTTGTAATGGTTATTGTCTTTAGTAAGGTTGTTAATTATGGTAAAGTAGATTCTGACAAACCAACTAGTGCAAAAAATGCAATAGTTGACCCAAACGAAGGTTTAACAGAAGATATGAAAAAAGTTATAGTTAAAGAAGAGTTAAAAACTAAAGAAGAAAAAGCAAAAGAGATTGTTAATCAGTTTGAACCTAATGAAAAAGAAGATGATACCGAGTATTTTGACGAAGCACATGCTTTAGATATGGTTTTAAACAATATGGTTGAGGATTTGGAAGAAGAAGATATTATTGAAGAAGCTGATGTTATTGAAGAGTCACCAAAACCAGAGAATAAAGTATATATGAAGTCAAATGAAGGTGTTGAGGAAATCACCACAAATGAAACTGATGAGAAGAAAGGTATTACTAGAGAAGATATAAAAGAAATAAAAGAAAGTGAAAGGGGTTTTTCTGTAACTATACCAGTTAGGAATAAAAAAAACAATGTAGAAAGAATAGGTTCCAATAAAGAAGTTAGAGATGGTAAGAGTGATAAAGTTTATTTTAAAAGAAGATAATGAGTGAATTAATTATTGATAAAGAAACTTATAAGTTAAGTAAAAATAATTATTGTGACCAAATTACAAATAAGAAAAGAATTGTTATTGGTAACACTTATAATAGCGACATGAAACACTATAAAGGGTGGCTTAATAGATGGAATGGTAAGTATAGTAAAACTGCCATGTTTACCATAGATGTTAATGGACATATATACCAACATTTCTCACCTAATAACTTTTCTAATTTTCTAGATAATTTTAGTTTAAATGAAACTACAATATCTATTTTATTAGAGAATGAAGGTTGGTTAACTAAAAGTGATGGAAAAGATTTAGGTGAAGAAATTGAAGAAAATAAGTATCTTAACTATATTGGTCATATTTATAATAGAAAGGATTCTGTTATTGAAAAAAGATGGAGAAATCATAAATATTGGGCTCCATATACTAAAAAACAACAAGATTCTACAATCAAATTAGTTAATCAGTTATGTCATGAGTTTGATATTCCTAAAAATGTGATAAACCACAATACTAATTTCGATAACGTAGAAAAATATAATGGTATCCTATATAAGAGTAATTTTGAGAAGTACTATACTGATGTTAGTCCAGCTTGGGATTGTTTAGGGGTTAAAAAAGAACTAGAATTATGAAAAATAAAGAACATGACATGACAAAATTGATGCTTGAGACCATTAGGACCAAAACATCTAAACACAAAGCTATAATTAAAGAAGACGAAGAAGAAGCTGAAGCTTTTACATCAGATACTGGTGGGTTAGACTTAGAAGATTTTGAAAAAGAATTTTTTACTAGTAATTCAGAAGCTTTTACTGGTGATAAAGGTGTGACTCAAGATACTAAGTTCACTAGTTTTGAAGTTAACAAGCAAACGGATAATGTAGTTTTTGGTGGCATTTTAGGTAATGGTATTGAATGGTCATATTCTCTTAAAAAGGGTGTTAAAATAGGTACACCGATAGGTAACAGATATGTTGACATTACTAAAGAAGATATTATAACTTTAAATAAATTAGTCCAGTATTATGATATATGGAAAAATCAGTGGTTAAATTTATTTAGAACAGATTCAACATTAAGGGCTTAATATGTTTAAAGGAAAGATAGATATAAAAGTTTTATTTATTCTGGTTTTAGCTGGAGCCTTAATATTTAATTTTATTTTTAATGACTCTACCAATATAGATGAGTATAAAGAAAAAATTAAGGTACTACAAAATGAGAATAGTAAGTTATTAAATAATAAGGATAGTCTTGAGTTAGTTAATTTTAAACTTAATAAAGTTAATGATAGTCTTATGTTTACGGTTGATTCAACAAAACTAAAGATTGCACAAAAGGATGACCAAATAAAAGATTTACAAAATGCGAAAGATAAAGTTTCCGATATTATTAGTAATCTTAATGCTGACGGTGTTGCAAGTACACTCTCAGAATACCTCTCAAGGAAAGAGTAATAGAGTTACAACGTATATCAACCAAGATGGTGATACTATGGTTGCCATGTCTATAAACGATGCTAAGATTATACTAGAAGACGTTTTAAAGTATGAATATACTGATAGCTTACTATCTGTATATAAAGAAAAAGATTCTTTACAAACTAATACAATTAACATACAAAAGGAAGTGTTAATGAATATGGGTAAGGAAAAAATAAATCTTGAGGGTATAATTAGCAACTTAGAAGGTGTTATAGAAAACAAAGAAGGTGAGTTATTACTTAAAGATGATATTATTAAACAACAAAAGAAAGAGATAAGAAAACAAAAATTTTTAAAGACATTGGGGTTTTCTGGTTCAGTTATTATACCAATATTAGTATTATTAGCAATTTTATGATGAAAAGAAATATACCAACACATGACCCATATACTGGAGAATTAAATCCATACTATGAAGAACTAACTGGTGAAAAAAACCCACTAGAAATTCAAGACAAGAAAGATAGGTTAGATATTTTTAATGAAATAGCGTTAAACCTATCAGAGAATGACCCAAAGATAAAAGATAAATTATCTGAACTAGAAGAAATTATATCAAAATTAAAAAGTGATTTATGACTTTATTAGAAATCAACTGGTGGATGAAGGCCCCTATTGATTTTGAGCATAAGAAATGGAAATTCTTAGCTTATTTAAAAAGACTAGACGAGGCCTTTTATGATGGAAAATTCTCTCCATGGCTTTTACATTCTGAAAAGATGGTAGAAGATATGAAACACTCAAAAAGTATTATTATAGAAACTAATAAAATACTCACAAACAAAAGGTTAGTTTTTATTGAAGATAAAGTGTATTACGAGACAGAAAAACCAAATAATGAAGATATAAATGTTTATGTAGATATTTTAGATTACTCAATACCTTTACTAGATAATAAAGTTGAATTTGGTAAAAGACTTTGGGAAGATGATAAAAAATTCCTTTATTGATTAATTTAAATTGAATTAGTCTTTTAAAAAGAGCCCCACATGGGGTTTTTTTATTATTAATTCATATTTATAATAAAAGAAAATAATGAAAGATTTAATTAGACATAAATTAAACGAAGAAATTAAAAAATCTGATGTTAAATCGGAAATTAAAAAATATATGGATTCTTCAGAATTTAAATCTAAAGTGGAGAAGATTGTTAAAGATAGAATCAAAAACGAGAAAGCTTTAGAAGACAAAGTTGTGGAGATAACCAGAAATGTACTAACCCAACTATATAAACAACTGTGGATTAAGAGAACATTCTGGAAAAACGGTTTATCTAATAAAAGCAATTAATTATGAAAAAGATAAAAATCACAGAAAAACAAGCTGATATGCTTAAGGAAATGGGTCAACAAAAAGTACTTAAGGTAACACAAGAACAATACAACAAGATTCTAGAAATGGAGAAAAATGTTAATGAAAAAACATCTCCAATGGTAAAGTCTATGACTTCTGGTACTGGAAAATTAAAACCACAGTTAAAAAGAGATTTTAAAAAAGCTAACCCATTTAAACCTAATAAACTTTATGAAGCATTTATAAATGAATTATATGGTGTTTCAGAATCAACTGAAAAAGTTTATGAGAAATTACATAAACTTATGGAAGTCAGTGGCCTTATAGAAGGTAATAGATTAGTAAAAGAAAAATTTAAAAATGATAAAAATGTTGCCAAACATATGATAACATGTGGTCTATACGAAATGGCTTGTGGTGGTAGCGCATATAAGGCTATGGAGTCTATAGAGAAAGAAATTGATATGTCTAAGGATATGTCTTCTGAAGACTTGTTTAAAAAGTTGGTAGATAAATGGAAAGAAAATAACTCTAGTAATAGAGTTGATTTATTATATCAAAACGGAGATTATAAAGAAGCTTGGTTAACCACTAGAAGACTTAGTGAAGATGAAAGAGATGACGCTCTGGGTGCTCTAGCTAAAAGAGAAAATGAGGATAGAATAGAAGAAGCTGGTGATTATCCAGCTGGAGCTGAATACGACCCATCAGCGCCTTGGAATCAAAAAGACCCAGATTATAGAGAAGGGGAAAGAGTTGAAGGTGATTATGAAGTTATAGCTTATAATGGAGAGGTAGCAATTCTTAAAAATAAAAAAGGTAATCTATTTGCATTCCATTATTACGATATGGATAATTCAGAGTTTGAACCATATGCTGATATTGAAAGAGAATATGTTGGTAAGGATGAAGACGGAATGCCAGATTATGATTATGCTGATGAGTTCGATATAGATGAAGATGTTATCGCAAGCTACGTTAATGACAATATAGATAGTATGAGTGTTGGTCAAGGACTAGATGATTTTGAATCTGGTGTCGATTTAGCTTTAATAGATGGTGAATTAAAAAATGACTTACTATCAGTTTATAGTGATTTAGAAGGTGTTTTAAATAATACTAATGAAGCCACAATGGCTGGTTCAGCTGGGCAATCTACAGGTCCTTTATCTCTTGGAGGTGAAGCAAAATACAAACCAGAAGTAAAGATAGTTCCAGAAGAAGTTAACAACTCTAAATATGAGTATGGGATATACACAATTGATGGTTTAAAACCAGTTAATATTAATGGAGAAGAAATAGAAAAAGAAGACTATATTGACCTTGAAGGAAATATTCAAGATAATTTCGTAAAGATTATTTGGGATGGTGACAAAGAAATAGGTGATAAGTTATCAGTTTATGATGCTGATGGTTGGCAATATGGTGAAGGTTCTGATGGGAAAGAATATAGTATAGGTGTTTCATTATCGAATGTTGGTGGTGGAGACTGGGATATAGTTGACTATAACCACTATACCGTAGAAGATGTAGCTATATCTGAAGTAACGAGTTTGGGTGGTGGTAATGTACCTATATTTGACATACCAATGGGTAGAGGCAGTAAAGATAAATCATTCTGGCACCCAAAAGGTAGTAAAGGACCTAGACTTAAAGGTGGTAGAATTGTATACAAAGAATCTTTAGGTGATGTTGTAAAAAAAGCCAAGGATTCTCAAGGACCCTTTTCTATTATTGCGATTGAAGATAATAAAGTAGTTAAACAAGAAATCAATATAAAGGATTATAGACTAATACCAGCATATTATAGAGAAATGAAAAAAGAATACCCTAATGCTGAGATACATGTTGAAAACGGTGAAGGTCATACTATTAAAGAAGATTCACATTCTGAAACACAATGGAAAGGTGGTTCATTTGTTAAAGTAAAAGATAAATGTCATGAATTCCCTTATTGTGATGAAGGTCCTGGTGCTATAGAATTAAAGAAAACTAAGAGAGCAGTGATATCAAATGACCATATAATACAAGAGGTTGCCGATAAAACTGGTAGAAGTGTTGAAGAAGTTAATAAAATAATAAGTAACTTTAAATAAAAACGTAATATTTATATATAAAAACAAGAACTATGAATAAGTCATTAATTAAAAAATATTTAGATGCCACATTTTTAATGGAAGAAGCTAATCCACAGTCGCTTATTGCAACTGAAAAAATCATTAAAGATTCTGGTAAAGAAAATAAAAAGGCTATGAAAGATGTTGAAAAGAAAATGAAAGACTATACCAAAGTCGAAGGTGAAGAAGAAAACAAAGATGTAGTTAAAAAATATAACTATAATAAAGAGCAGAAAGAGCTTCACGATATAGGTGAATTACAAAAGGGTAGTATCATTAATACAAAAATAAAAGGTGAGACTAAAGAATATAAAGAAAGACAAAAAATGGCTATTGAGGGTGATTCCACTATGGGTAATGCCAAAGAAGGTAATGTAGCTAATGTAGTTCCTAGTGACCAAGCTGGTTTTAAAGGCCCAGACGGTGATAAAGAAACATACAAGAATTCTGAAAAATTCAAGGAGAAAAGAGATGATGCCGAGGCTGTATACACAAGTCCTCAGATTGGTATTGACGGTGCTGACTTTTCTGATACTCAAATTGAAAAATTGGCTAAACAAGATAAAGAAGAAGAGGAAAAGGTAAATGAAGGTATGAAAAGACTTGTATTTAAAAAAGAATTTAATGGTGTTGAAAATGCACTTAAATTAATCCCAGAATCTTATAGAGTAGATAATAAGACATTCCAAATGACTGACGGTAATGAAAATTACGAAATCAGATGGGAAGGTGATATTAATGAAGGTAGAGCAATTGTTATCAAAGCTTCAGATAAGGAATTAATGAATGAGGATATGAATAAGATGAAACATCTTATGGGATATAAGTCTCAAGATACTTTAGGTAATCTTAAGGGTGCTGAGAGAATCAATGAAAACAATTCATTTAATGATATTTGGGGAAAGACAAAAACATTAATAAATGAAATGGCTGGTGAAGATTTAGAATTAAAGAGTTTAGCTAAGAAATTCATTCCAATACTTAAAAAGTATGGGATGAAAGTTGACTACGAAACAGACACCAAGTCCCTAGAAATGAAACCTAAAGAAGGAGCCCAAGATGTCCCAGCTAAACTACTAATAAGAAAACAAGATGATGGTAAGGGTAACCAATTTGGAATGTTAACTGTAGGTGTATATTGGTTATCATTAGCTGCTGCTAAAAATGATAAAAGATTAGGTTTACAAGAACTTGATATGGGTCAAGGTCCTTCAGCACAAACTTATGAAGATGCTGATGAGATGGCAAACAAAATGTATAAAGAACTTATGGCTGTAGTCCCTAAAGATAAATTTGATAGTAAAGCACCCAGCAAAATGAATCGATGGGGAAATTATTTAATACATTTTAAATTAAAATCATAAAACATATTATTAATAAATTAATAAATAAAACAATAGAAAAATGAAAAGACTTAATTTTAAAAAACCATTCAACGGAATGGATAGCGCAATAAAACTAATTCCAGAATCTTATAAGGTTGACGGAAAACAGTTTCAAATTACAGATGGTATTGAAACATATGATATAAGATGGGATATCAACGAAGCTACAGTATTAAGAGCTGAAAATAAAAATCTTGTTAATGAAGATTTACAAAAAATGAAACATCTTATGGGGTTCAATTCTCAAGATACTCTTGGAACACTTAAAGGTCAAGAAAGAATTAACGAGAACAAATCGTTTAATGATATCTGGGATAAGACAATGAATATTTCTGAAGGATACGGATTCACTGGTGAAGGTAACCTAGAAGGGGATAAACCAATGGAAGAAATGCAAAGAGTTGAGGAAGAAGTTATTGAAGAAAAAATGGAAGAGTCTGAAATATCTGAGAAAACTAATGCTGGTGCATTGAAATCAAAGTTAATGGATATGAGAGGTGACATGGGTTCTGGACTTAGCCCACTTGAAAAAGAAGTTGTTGATGGAATGCTTGATATGGTTGACTTCTTTAGTCAAGAAGGGAATCAATTTAAAGGTAAGATAAAAACTCTATTAAATAAACTTAAGATTGAGATAGATAGTGCTAAAAAAGATGGTAAAGGTGGTGATGAACCAGAAGGTCAAGAAGGTCAAGAAGCTAATGATGGAAACGTGAATGAGGGTATGGATTACAAGGAAGCACTAAATAAATTAAGCGATATGGCTGAAAAAGTTGGTGTATCATTATCAGACCTAGACCAAAAAACAAAAGATGGTTATATAGCTGGTGTTCAAAAAGGTATTGATGTTACCAATGATTTGGCTAAGAGTAAAGATAGATTTGATGAAATCTTTGAAGATATGTATCAAGAAGAGTTAGACCCAGTAGGTCAAGAAGACAAAGATATCAACAATGATGGTAAGGTTGACGATGCTGATGATTATTTAGAAAACAGAAGAGACGCTATATCAAAAGCAATCGAAGGTGATAAATAATATCATTTATTAAATAAACTTAAAAGGCTTCTCAAATGAGAGGCCTTTTTTATTTTGTATTGATATTTATTAATAAAACAAATAGTATGGAAAAAGATAGTAAGATATTAAACGAGGTTCATAAAATGAAGAACCTAATGAAATACATGGGTGGTGAAAAATTATCACCTAAGCAGTTAAAAGAAGGTTATTACGAAGAATCAGAAATGCCAATAGAGGAAGGTGTTAGTGATAACTACTCAAACGAAGTAAAGGTAAATGTTAATGCATACCAAGCAACTATTAATGGTAATGAAATTGACTGGGTTGAATCACAATCAATAAAAGTATCATACGCTATAGACATTGAAGCTAGAGAATGGGGGATTAAGAATATTAGTCTATACGCAATTGAAGGTCCTTCTGAAATAGAGTTAGAGGTGTCTTATTACCCAAGCGGTAGTGATGACCCAGAACAAACTACGATATCAATACCATTAAATTGGGATGATGTTAATAAAGAAGAGGAGAGTGGTACTGGACTCGTAACAGTTGGTGAAGAGATAGATTTACAACTATCTAATAACGAAAAAGGTGAATTGTATGTTAGCGGAATAACAGTTCCAGTTTACACACTATAGAAAAAAAATAAAGTTATGATTTTAAAAAAAGGTTCAAAAGGTAAAGAAGTAAAAGAACTACAAGAGTTTTTAGATATATTATCAGATGGTGATTTTGGTCCAGGCACTGAAAAAGCTGTTAAAAAATGGCAATCCGATAACAAACTAGTGGCTGATGGTATAGTAGGTCCTAAAACATGGGATGCTATGGGATTAGCGTCTACAGACAATAGAGAATCTATTTATACTACATCTAATGGTTTAACAATTGAGAAGTATTTTCTACCAAAAGGAGAATACAAAACAGGTCCAACCAATAAAGAATATTTATTTTTACATCACACCGCTGGGTGGCACAATCCATATAGATGTATAGACCACTGGGGTAGAGACACAAGAGGTGCTATAGCCACCGAATTTGTATTAGGTGGACAATCTGTTAAAGGTAATGACGATAAGTATGATGGAACTATGTTACAATGTATCCCAGAAGGTGGATATGGTTGGCATTTAGGTAAGAACGGTTCTCAGTATATGCATACACATTCAGTAGGTATTGAAATATGTAATTTTGGGTATATTGTTAATGGTAAAACATATGCTGGTACTAGTGTTGTACCAGAACAAATAGTTAAATTAGATAAACCATTTAGAGGTAAACAAGAATGGCACAAGTATTCAGAAGCTCAAATAGAAGCTACTAGAAAATGGATACTATATATAGCTGAAAGAGACAATATTGATGTTAGGTCTGGGCTAGTATCTGAAATTAAAAAAAGAGGTGTAGAAGCTTTTGATTTTAATGATGATGCCTACTATGGAAGAGTTAAAGGTATGTGGACACATACTAATACTAGAAAAGGTAAGACAGATTTATTCCCTCAACAGGAATTAATTGATATGTTATTATCGTTATAATATTTATTTTTCCTAACAATATGTTATATTGATTAAATGATGGAAAAAAAAGATAAAACTATAGAATTTTTGAGTTATATTAAAACACCATTAAGTGACGACAGTATTGCAGTATTATATAGTGCAAATAATATTAGATATGAAAAATGTCTTTTATTTAGTGATTATGTACAATCATTATTAACTTTAATTTTTGACACTTATTTAGGTGATGACTTTACTAGTGATGAGGAAAAGATAAACCATTTCAAATGGTGTTGGGATAAGAATATTAAAAATTTTATAGAAGAGGATATATGGTTTTATAGTAGTAGAGAGTCATTCGACTACTTTTCAGAGTTCATGAGAGAAGTTTTTTATGAGTTACCAGATAAAGAAGGTAAAAAGAACCCACAAGTAACGATTAGAAGTCTTTGGGTATCGGTATTTTCATATAACAATTCTAAGTCTCGTTCAGACATGGATAATTTTGTAGAAATATACAATATTTTAGATAAATCACTTAAAAATGGTAAAAAAAGCTGTTTAAGGGTTGATTAATTAATTTATTTCACTATATTTACACACATGAGAATGATTGAAATAATATTAACTGAGTTAGCTAGCGAAAGATTAAAATCTGAAGAGGAGCTTCAAAGACTAATCAATACATCTGATATTAGTGTCGAAGAGCAAGTTAAAAAAATTAAGATACAGCTAGAAAACGTAGTTAAATATGACGATATGATTTCTAAATGGAATTCATACACCACTAAAGCTAACGCTAATGTGGATAATAATGAAAACAATAATAATTAAAATTAATTAAAATGGAAAAATTTGAAAATTTAAAATCTTTAGTTGAAGGACTTAACGAAGATATGGAAAAGTTTTATGACAAAAGCAATAAAGCTGCTGGGACTAGAGTTAGACAAGGGTTACAAGAAATTAAAAAAGTTGCTCAAGAAATCAGACTTGAAATTTCAGAAAAGAAAAAATCTTAAATAAATTATGTTAATGGACATGCTCAATAAAGTTTTGCTTATTTTGTTATTTATGTCGTGCTTAAATGTTTTTAGACATGGGTACTATTTCACTCAAGCTTGGGTTAAATCGACATCTGATAACCCTAAGAAATATTTCGTTGGAAATATATCCTTATGGGTTTTGAGTGTGTCCATAGCATATATACTTATGAGTATTTTTACAGGTACTCAAATATAAAAAAAGTTATATGTCAAAAATACAAGAAAGATTAGACTCATTACAACCCCACATTGTTGGTATTAGATATATTCAAGGTACACAGATTGTAGATGCTGTATTTAAAGATGGTTGGTCAGTGCCAGATAGTGATGTAATTAAAAAAGAGTTAGTGGAGAAGTCTAGTAATTACTATATGTTCTTTACAGAAAAGGAAGGTGTAACTATTGACGACTTATTAGATTATGTAGAAGAAATTATTAATATAAATATTGAGCGAGAGAAAAAATACGAATTACTTAGGGAAAAAGTAGAAGAGTTAAAGGTATTATTTAAAGAAAAATCTTTACAAGAACTACAAGAACTAAAATTCACTTTCAATAAACCAGGTGTTATGCCATCTCTTAGTGATATGGATGATATCAGTATTGATGATGAATTAATTGAAGAAACTACTAATAAAAAAGGAGAAAGTATTCCACCACCAGCAGATAAGGAAGAAGTTGAAAAAACTAATTCCAAAGTTAATGGTGAGATTAACATAAAAAATGTTAAGGGTCAGAATATAGAATTACCACCTAAAAACGGTAAGATAGAACTAGAAGAATATAGTGAACCCGAAATAGTTTGCAAATGTGGTCCAGATGATGTCTGTCCTGTCTGCGAAGAAGAAAAAATAGGAAGTTATTAATAAAAGCCCCAGTTAGGGGCTTTTTTATTATTCACCCTCTAAGTACTCAACTAAAGTATTGAATGCATAAACACCTCCACTAGCTAAAATTCCATCTAAGAATACTGCTAAGTATAGGTTTTCAACACCATAAACTGTAAGTGGTGTCTCCACACCTTGTGATTGTAATATATAGGATAAAATAAATCCCATCCATGTTGGTAAGCACATCATACATGTAAATAATTTATATAGGCTTTTATCGCCAGTCCCTAATTTACTCAATAGGTCTCTCCACCATTGAAATATAGAACCATAAATTAAAATATTACTGATACCGTATGTTACTACTATAAAAATTAATAAATTCATCATAACTTTTTTTTATTTACACAAATATAAGTATTATATAGTAATAAGTCAATATTTATATTATATGAAAAGTTCTATAAGACTAAAAGTTAGAAATATGTTAAATACGAAGAATAATAGAAAGATTGCGGCTGGTGTGTTAATTAAGTGTAGAGAAACTAATAAAGTTTTATTATTACTCAGAAATGATAAAGCATATGAACCCAATACATGGTCAATGGTAAGTGGTGGTATTGAAAGTGGTGAAGAAGTTCTAGAAGGACTTAAAAGGGAAGTTAAAGAAGAAATTAGTATAGACCCTAACATTATAGAGTATGAA
>Ga0208767_1000024_pt1 | contig 86012 bp, 132 predicted proteins | sample VirMetDEL_Mar_21_FD_184514 | JGI IMG/M metagenome (GOLD analysis project Ga0208767, IMG submission 184514) | Aqueous microbial communities from the Delaware River and Bay under freshwater to marine salinity gradient to study organic matter... | ecosystem: Environmental > Aquatic > Marine >...
GGGGTGCTTCAGGTTTACCCCCAACAACTTCTCAAACAACCCCCCTTATTGATTTAATAACAAACGATAATTTATGTTTGGGTATGATCCCGATAGGTAGTGGTACTGCTTTTCAATCAATAGTTTTTAATTCTACTATCCCTAGCATAGGATTAAAAATCCATTATAGTACTCCGGATCCTACTAAAGTAGTTATTACAGGAAATACTAAAACCAAAATTGGCAAATCCCCTTCTACTCTTAGTACTTCCTATAAAAGGGCAGGTCAATCTACAGGAACTGGTAACGTATTTAACGCAACAGCTCTTTCATCCAATAATACTGGAATTGCTAACTTTAGGATCCCACACGGTAATACAGATGCTTTTACTTTAAGTGATTTCGGTTTTAATATTCCCGGTAATGCTACAATAAATAGTATAGACACTAGTGTACAAGCTAGAAGAGGATCATTTCCTGGTAATACTACAAGTCAATTAGTATATGTTTTTGATGATGACGATGGGACTACTTACACAAAATTATCTAATACATTTCAATATAGTTTTGGATTTTTTACCACAATGAATCAAAATTTTAGCAACCCTATCCTTACTCCTAATTTTATTAATAACCTAATATGGAAAATTTATTGGAGGAACGATTTAGCAGATGACGATACAGGGGAATTTGGCCAAACCGCTCTTTTTACAAACAGTGAGGTTGACGTCAATGGTTCAGCCTTTGGAACTGGTTATCCCGTTATTAGAATAAATTATACAGTCCCCCCTTCTCCACTTAAAGTCAAATTACAATCTATTTGATTCCCTTAAAATAATTTTATACGTATATAAAAAACAACAAGTTATGGCTATAAAAAACAACGAAAGTGTTAACTTAACACAAGAAGAAATTCAAAAATTAAGCGATCTCCGCACTAAAACAAGTGAACTCACCTTTTTAAGAGGACAAATGGGTATTGCCGAAGACAATATCAAACGTCAATTAAACGAACTTGCCGAACAATTTAACGATCTGTACAAAACAGAAAGTGAATTATCATCTACTATGTTTGAAAAATATGGTAAAGGACAAGTAGACCTCGACAAAGGTACATTTATTAAAGCAGAAGATTAATTTTCTTTAAAATATCCTCGATATTTATTGCCAGCAGGAAACTGCTGGCATTTTTTTTCTATATTTATTACAAATAAACAACACAAGATATGGCCGAACAAATAGTATCTCCGGGAGTATTTCAAAGAGAAACCGATCAATCATTCATAACACCTGCTCCTGTTGAAGTAGGTGCAGCAATTGTTGGCCCAACAGTAAAAGGTCCTGTAGAAAGACCAACTGTTGTAACTTCATTTGCTGACTATAAAAATAAATTCGGAACAACATTTGTTTCTGCTTCCGAAAACTTAGAATTCTTTACTTCTATTGCAGTACAAAAATACTTTGCTAATGGAGGTAATAGTATGTTAGTTACAAGAGTAGCTAGTGGTTCTCATACATCTGCTGCTAGTACTGATATTAAATCAAATATAGATGGCTCTAGTGCAGCAAAAGCTATAGGGCAATTAACCTTTGCAAATAACTTTTTTGAAGATGAAGGTGATGAACTACAAATTACTGTAGATAGCACTGAATTCAGATTTATAGCTTCTGATCCCACAGCTATACCAGCAGATAATTCTCCTATATTTTTCGTAGCTACTGGTTCTGATGCTGAAACTGCTATTGATGCATTAGTAACAAAAATCAATGCATCATCAGTAGGAGTCACAGTTAATGATGGTGCTACATTCTTAGGAATTTCAGCCTCTATTGCAGGTACTGCTGGCAATAGTATTGCAATACAAACTGGTTCAGGTACCTCAGGTGATATTACCTCAAATGTAACTGCGGCTGCATTAACTGGAGGTACTGATGGCAGTGGTGTTAAATCATTTACTTTAAAAACTATTGGTCAAGGTATAACTCTTAATGGTACTTCAGGCACTTCAGATGCTGGAGAACATTTTAGTGATGGTTCATTAAAATCTGGCTCTATAGATAACTTAAGATGGGAAGTAAGTGGTGTAAATACAACAGCTGGTACTTTTAATCTTACTATTAGAAGAGGTGATGATAATACAAAAAATAAAATCATTTTAGAAACTTATATAGGATGTAGTTTAGATCCTAAATCTGATAATTTTATTTCAAAACTTATAGGCGATCAATTTACAGACACTGTTACTGAAGAAGGACAAACATTTATTAGGGTTCAGGGTGAACACGCTAATAGATCTAAGTTTGTATACGTTCATTCCGTAGATTTACAGACACCCGATTATTTATTAAATAATGGTAGCCAAGGAAAAGATGTAAATGGAATCTTCTATAAACATAGTCTACCAGCAGCAGGGAGTGGTTCATTTGCGGGAGCTACAGGAGCAAATATTCCTACTGATAGAACTTTAAAAACTTTTAAAGATATTAGCAGCACAGATTCACAAGGATTATTAGGAAGTGATTATACTAAAGCACTTAATATCCTTAAAAACACGGATGAATATAGATTTGCTACATTTGCAATTCCAGGAATGTTTAATGAAGCTACTAATCACTCAACCGCAGTAGCGTCTGCTATTGAATTATGTGAAGGTAGAGGAGATGCATTCTATATCGCAGATCTTGTAGGATATAATGCTACTTTAACAACGGTAACAGATGAAGCAGCAGAATTAAATACTAATTTTGCAGGTGCTTATTGGCCATGGGTTCAAGTCCCCTCTACAGAATTAGGTAAAAATGTATTCTGCCCCGCTTCAGTAGTAATGCAAGGTGTCTATGCTGCAAATGATAGAGATGCAGCTCCTTGGTTTGCACCAGCAGGTTTGAATAGAGGTGGACTCCCAGTAGTAAGAACTGAATTTAAACTAAATCAAAAAGTTAGAGATACTTTATATGATAATAAAGTTAACCCAATTGCAACCTTCCCTAACGTAGGTCCAGTTGCATATGGTCAAAAAACATTGCAAACTAAAGCAAGCGCTTTAGACCGTATTAATGTTAGAAGATTATTAATTTCATTAAAGAATTTTATAGGTGATACTTCTAAAACTTTAGTATTTGAACAAAATACAACAGTTACTAGAAACAGGTTCTTAAACGCTGTTACACCATTCTTAGAATCAGTACAGCAAAGACAAGGTTTATTCGCATTTAGAGTAGTAATGGACGAATCTAACAATACTGCTGAAGCAATTGATAGAAACCAATTAGTAGGACAAATTTTCCTACAACCCACTAAAACAGCTGAATTTATAATACTTGATTACACCATTCAGCCAACAGGTGCAACATTTAACGACTAAAGATTCAGCTTTAACATATTTATAACAAAACAACAAGACAATGGCAATATTAAGTTCAGCAGATATGTTCTACACAGCTTACGAACCTAAGCTACAGAATAGATTCATATTTTATATAGACGGTATTCCTGCTTACCTGGTCAAATCAGCAGATAAACCAAAATACACTGCAGAAGAAGTAGTTCTTGATCACATCAACGTTAAGAGAAAAGTTAAGGGTAAGTCCGATTGGTCTCCTATCTCTTGTACCCTGTATGATCCAGTAACTCCTTCAGGAGCCCAAGCAGTGATGGAATGGGTTCGCCTCCATCACGAATCAGTCACTGGTAGAGATGGTTATTCTGATTTTTATAAAAAAGACATTAGATTTAACACATTAGGACCAGTAGGTGACGTTGTTGAAGAATGGATTTGTAAAGGCGCATATGTTACTAGTGCTGAATTTGGATCAGGTGATTGGACTTCTTCATCACCAATGGAAATTAGCTTGACAATTGCTATGGATTATGCAATCTTAAACTACTAAGATTCTTAACATAAATAAATTAAGAGGTGCGCAAGCACCTCTTTTTTTTACATATGTATATGCAAACATACAAGTTGTAATATGGAAAATAAATCATTATTCCCCACTGAAGAAGTTACATTACCTTCAAAAGGGTTAATTTACCCCAAAGAAAGCCCACTATCTAGTGGTACCCTCGAGATGAAATACATGACTGCTCGAGAAGAGGATATCCTTACTAATGAATCTTACATTAAAAACGGAACAGTAATTGATAAATTACTTAAAGCCCTAATAGTTACTCCTATTAACTATAATGACCTATTAATAGGCGATAAAAATGCCATTATGGTTGCTGCTAGAGTATTAGGGTATGGTAAAGAATATACGTTTGATTTCGAAGATGAAACCCATACAATTGATTTAACTACAATTAACGATAAAGAATTAGACGAAAAACACATTATTACACCAGGTAAAAATGAATTTGGGTTTACTTTACCTCTTCTTAAAAAAGAAATTACATTTAAAATTTTGACTCATGGTGATGAAAAGAAAATTAAAAGTGAGTTAGAGGGCCTTAAAAAAGTAGAAAAAACTAGTCGTGATCTAACTACCCGATTAAAACATATGATTTTATCTGTAGATGGTGATTACGATAGAAAAACAGTAAGAGAATTTGTAGATAACAATTTATTAGCAAGAGACTCTAGAGCATTAAGATCTTATATCAAAGAAATCCAGCCTGATGTAGATTTAACAATTGATCTTGAAACCGAAGCTGGAGACGTAAAAGGGGGCGTTAAAATCCCTATAGGGATTACGTTTTTTTGGCCTGACTCCGACTTATAAAAAACAAATTTACCAGGAAGTCCATGACCTAGTTTATTATGGTAATGGAGGTTTTATATATTCTGAGGTATACCAAATGCCAGTTCATTTAAGGAGGTACCATATCCGTAAAATAGATGTAGTACATAAAAAACAAAATGAAGCCATTAAAAAGGCTCAAGAAAGTAATACTACAACTCCTTCTATTCCTAAGGCACCAAGCATTAATAAAGGCTAACCTTTTTAATATTTATAATAAACACCCCCAATAAGTTAGCATGGCAGACGAAACATTTAATGAAGCAAATGAGGCCGCAGATAATCTGCGAGATGCATTTAGCGATCTTTATATACTTCTTGATGATTTAGCTAAGAGTCTAAGTACCTCATCAAAATTAACTAATGACTTGGCTGATAATATGTTAAGAACTGCAGAAAATACTGAAAAAGCCAAAGAAGCTACTGAAGATTTAAAAGATGATATTGATAAAGCAACTAAGGCTCAAGAAAAACAAAATAAAAGATTAAAACTTCAAAACCAACTAGTTGCTGCTGGTAAAGGTAGTTTACTTGCTATAGTTCAAGCAATTCAAGATGCTGATAAGCAAACCACAGAACTTGTTAGATCTTTAGCACTTTCAAAGGGGGAAGCAATTCAACTAAAACAAGAATTCACAGATGCCGCTTTCCGGCTGAATGATATAGCTATTACTTCTAAAAAATTAATTGAAGCTAATAATCAGCTAAATAATGCATATGGAACCGCATTTAGATTTAATACTAGAACATTAGCTACATTCTCAAAACTAACTAAAATAGTTGGAATAACAGAGGAATCAGCAACTAACTTAGCATTTGCCGCCCAACAATCAGGTCAAAGCTTTAGAGCTGTAGAAGAAAACATATTAGGTGCTTCTCGTAACTTACAAAAACAAGTAGGTGTAGCTTTAGATAGTAAAAATATATTAGAAAGCACAGGTAAAATTACAGGTCAAATAAGAGCTAACTTCAAAAACAATCCAGTAGAAATTGCTAAAGCAGTAACCCAGGCTAAATTATTGGGTACTGAATTAGAAAAACTCTCAGCAGCTGGTAGGACTCTTCTTGATTTTGAATCAAGTATAGAAAAAGAACTTGAAGCCGAACTTTTAACAGGTAAACAGTTAAATTTAGAAAAAGCAAGATCAGCTGCTTTAGCAGGTGATGAATTAACATTAGGTGCAGAATTAGCTAAAAACATAGGAACACAAGCTGAGTTCTTAGATATGAATGTTTTAGAAAGGGAAAAACTAGCAGCAGCAGTAGGTCTTGAAGCAGACCAAGTAGCAGATATGTTATTCGCCCAAGAAACTATGGGTATGAATGCTAGGCAATTAAGAGCTATAGGAAAAGGGCAGTTAGCAGATAGAGTAGAAGAACTAAGCTTACAAGATAAACTGCAAGCGGCACAAGAAAAATTCCAAGATTCTCTACAACAATTAGCCATACGATTAACCCCAATAGTTGAAGGCTTTGCTAGTGTACTAGAATCTATCGCTAATAGTGGACCAATGATGTCAGCACTAGTAACAGCAGCTGGTGCACTAGCAACAATCAGTATAGCTTCTTCTATAGCAAATATTTTTTCAGCAGGAGCTAAAGGAGGTCTTCTAGGATTAGGTGTAGCAGCAGCTGCTGTTATAGGCATGATGAGTATGATAAGTAATGCATCATCAACAGTTGCAAACCTTGCTGAAGGTGGTGTTGTAATGCCTAGAGCAGGCGGTACTATAGCACGTATAGGTGAAGCAGGCCAACCAGAAGCTGTAATCCCACTAAATAGAGCTAGACAAATGGGGTTCGGTGATACTCAAACTAATACCCAACCAATAATAATACAAAATAACTGGGATGCATTTGCTGCATCTAATGGTAATGGTCGTAGAGGATTAGGAGGAACTCAAGCACTCCAAGCAAGTCCTACATTTGCATAATATTTATAACAAAACAACACAATTATGGCACTTAAAGATTTAAAATCAATTCACGATTTAGTCCAAGGAGATGGTCCCGTAGGAGAAATGACAGGCCAAACTGGTCCTAATTTCCCAATAACAGGCCCCAAAACTGAAAGAGGTGCATATCCATTTAGTGTCCCTAATAATTCAAACCTCCATGCAGGCCCATTAGCAGACCAAGCTGGTAAATCATTATTAGGTTCAGCATATCAATATGCTTATGGTGGTGCAGCAGCATCTGTAAATCCATCTACCTTAGACCTAAATGGTATTGCTCCTGATTCTTACCCAATTAACAATGAGACAACATCTCCATTTTTTAACCTAAGGTCTATTCATGATCTAATTCCTGGAAATGTAAAACCTATAGGATCATTTGATGGGATAACTCCATCTTTATATACTGATAACTTACCCGACTAAATAACCCATGGGGATAACTTTAAAGGGTATACTAGAGGCAGCCGAAGAAACCGGTCAAAATCCTGATGGGTCAAATTTTAATCAACGATCGTTAGGATATGGAGATAGTAAACCTTTAATTGTAAAACAATTACCAGGGGTTAATCAAACTAAAATCCTAGACAGTCAGGGAGCTCAATTAATAAACGAGGTTAGCGACAATTTTATCAGAGGTGGGACTATAGGGGCCACAGAAGCAGCTATTACCGATGTAGCTAGATTAGGTAAAGTTTTATTATCCCCTAATGGTATATCATGGACAGCATCTCAAGTAGCTCTTTCAAAAACTAACCCTACATTCTATGCTAATGATAATCCTATCGCAGGGGGTGCAAATAATAGAGTAACATCCCCCGCCCATGTCATAGGCACAGCAGGTACGGGTGCTGCGGGTATTAGGTTTAGAAGGGATAGAATATTAGATTTAAAAAGAGAATCAGGATATAATTACGAACCTAAAAGAGGAGGTCCTAAATATGAATCTAACTTTCTTAGGGCTATAAAATCAGGGGTAGAAGAAATTTCTGATAATACATTATATGGCGCTTATAATAAAATAGTTAGCAAAGGTAAATTAGGGATTATTAAAGAATATAAAGGTGGCCCTCACTCAACTTTTGGTATAGGTGATACTACTATAAAACAATATATAAGTAATCCTTTTAATGATATTGGCGAGAATGGTGGGTATCTCCCCCTATTTAATCAAGGACTATTTGACCTTAGACAAGGTCCTAACCCTACAAAAACTGACGCAGGGTCTGCAACTTACACAGATTATAGATCAAGAACTAATAGACCCAATAATGTTACCCAAACTCGAATTGGATTATATAACTTAGGAGATCCTGGGGCAACATCCGAAGAAATAAGAAATGGAGCCTATAATGTACCAGTAGAGGATGTAGAGGGTGCTATAGATAAAATCACCCAAACAGGAATATTCTCTAGGAAAAACTTTAATAGGGAAGATAATAATCCTGAATTAAAGGACTACATTAAATTTAGGATCGCTGTTGTAAACACTGAAGAACCCATAAAGGACAATGTTATACAGTTTAGAGCCCTTTTAGATAGCATGTCTGATAACTATACTGGCAATTGGAATAGTTACAAATACAATGGTAGAGCTGAAGAATTTTACACTTATGCAGGTTTCCAAAGGGGAATCAACTTTAGTTTCAAAATCCATACTCAAACTAGACACGAACAAGGACCACTTTGGAATAAGCTAAATTACTTAGTAGCCCAAACTGCACCTGAATACAAAAACAATAGGATGAGAGGAGTATTTTCTCGATTAACTATAGGTGATTGGATAAGTGAAATCCCTGGGTTTTTTACTAGTGTAGGGTTGAGTTGGGCTACCTCATATCCCTGGGAAATCCAACAAGACCCCGAAGGTTTAGACAGCGATGTAAAGCAATACCCTCATGTCCTAGATGTCTCTTGTGCTTTCCAACCAATACACAACTTTGCCCCATCAAATTCTACTACTACACCATTTATAATTGCTGAAGCATAATGAGACGCTATAATAACATATCAATAGTAAGAGGTATAAATAATAAAAGAAGATACCTAAGTACAGTTTTACCTGAGGTACCTTTAAGCGCAGATGATTCTTACATTATCACCCAAGATGGTGATAGGTTAGATAACCTTAGTTTTGAATTTTATAACGATCCCCAATTTTGGTGGGTAATAGCAGCTGCTAACCCTAATAAATTAAAGAAAGATAGCTACTATGTAGCATTAGGCGAACAAATAAGAATACCAGTGGATCCTATACAATATATAAATACATTCACTAGTTTTAATAATAACGGTAGATGAGTATTTTTAAAGATACTTTTAGAGATTATGTAAGAGACCAATTATCAATTAGAGAAAAACTAATTGAAATAGGAAACCTTACTGATAATAACCCTTTAACTAATAGAAGGCAGATAAATGATATTTTCCTGCAAAGTGGTAAAAAAGCTTCACTTTCACCTGATAGCTATTATCAATACACTTTAAATAAACAATGTGGTATTAGACTTACCTCATTAGTGGATTATGTTGAAGATGTTAATTTAGGACTTAGTAATTTTACTAACCTTCAAGGCCCTGCTTTAAGCGAAAGGTTTATTTTAGAAGGAGGTACATTAGGGAGAGGCAGATCAAAATCTGACCTTAGGGGTGGTATTGGTGATTTTAACTCAGCTTATGGTGATCCATTTATAGCTTCAGACGCTAGTTCAGATGGATTTGGTGTAGTCCCTATGCCTGGTATAATTGATACCCAGGTAAGAACTAAATCAGCTTATGGATCGTTAAGAGAAGCTAAGGTTAATTTTGAGTGCCATAATAGAAGACAATTAGAGGTCTTAGAAATGTTATACATGAGACCTGGATATGTTGTTTTACTTGAGTGGGGATCAACCCCTTACATTAATAATAGGGGAACCGTAGTTAAAGACTTAAGATTAGTAGAAAGCGAAGAACCTATATATACTAACAATATAACCCAAACAAGTCTTTATAATGCTATTAATAGACTAAAAGAAGAATCATGTGGTAATTATGATGGGTTTTTAGGTTTTATTAAAAACTTTGGCTTCCAGGCTCGTGAAGATGGGGGATTTTCCTGCTATACAGAATTAATTACCATTGGTGAGGTTATAGAGGGTTTAAAACCTCCAAGCATATCTCCATTTAGCCCAATATTCCTTAGCCCTAAAGCAGAAGATATCCCCGCAGAGTTACTGGTCCCAAGCCCTATTAGAGATAGTGCTGGGCGATCTGAACTCGTTACTCAACAACAAGTAGAGATTGAAAGACAAACAGGTATCAAAACCTCTAGATATCAAGAAGCTTTAGATATAAAATTAATCCCTGAATATAATGGTTTAGAGGGGGTAACCAAAGCTTTAAAAACATATACTTCATTTAATCAATTTACCCTAGGAAATCCTGGTCCTGATAGTGATAGAGGGAGAAGTAACAACCTTAGCACTTTAAGGAATGGCCCTGATGGTAGGAACTTAAGTCCTATATCTAGGAGAGAACTAGATATTATATTCCCTGAACTAACTGAATACTATTCAGCCGAAGCTGCTAGAAACCCTGATTCAGGTATTCCCCCCGAAGAAAGAGAAAGACTTGATTATTTCGAAGACCAATCCGGGGAAACAAGAGAAGGAAGATCTAGACTTCAAAATGAAGGTCATGACCGTATAAATCAACTTGTAGAAAGAAAAAGAATGTTAGAAGGTCTTCTTAGAACCAGATCATTTAACATTGAAAATACTCTATTAAGTACTTTAGGATTAAATTCCCGTAAAGAATTACGGAATTTTATAATCCCTAGAGGTGGTCTTACTAAAGAAACCACAAACTTTAGGGGAAACGTTCTCCGAGATGGCACAGTTGAAACCCCCATCTTTAGAAATGATCAACCTTTTATTAGATGGGATGCTTTAGTAATTTTAATTAATAATGCTTTAATCCCACAAAATGAAAACCAAAAATCTCCTATAAACCTAACTACAGAAAGGATATATGATTTAGGAAAAGATTCTGATGGAAAATATAGATACCGATTAGACGCATTAAGGTATGCTCCTATTACTGAAATAGGACCTGATGATAAAAATAGAATTATTTATGATTTTTCTTCGGATCCTAATACGTGTATACTACCTTCTCAATTTTTTAATGTCCCCCCATTATTCATTGAAGAGCAGTTAGGGTATACCCCTAACCTTTTTGCCCTTCCTGACACTTACGCTGAAGCCTTATATGGTAAACAACCCACCGAGGGTTTACCCCTCAGTCAACTAGAAGCTAGCAGTAGAATAGGAAGCATATTTTTAAACATCAATATGATTGATGACATTGCATCCAAAAATAATAATAACCCTAATTATACTTTAGGTAATTTTATTACTGATATTTGGGATGAAGTAAATAAAGCATGCCCTAACCATAATTTTGTGCTAACAGACGATAAAGAAGCAAACACTTTATTTATAATAGACCTTCCTATAGATAAAGATACTTTACCACCACCTCCACAATTACATGAATTTACTCCATTTAGCAATAAAACTATCCTCCGTAATTTTAGTTATACTAGCAATGTTCCAAGCGCTTTAACTGCTACTGTAGCTATTCAAGCCCAGGACCCAAGAAGTATTCAAGATATAGATGGGGTAACATTTGCAGCATTTAATAGAGCAATTAAAAACCGCTTATTTAGTATTGACACTGAATCCAATTGGGTTAAAACAGCAGCAGATGTTGAAACCACTGCAAGTGAATATGAAAAAAAGCGTGCTATCCTTAGTGAAGAGCTATCTAATTTTAGATTTAATTTTTTCTACGATCTATCAGCAGAACCTAATGAAAGAGATTATAAGGCAGGAAATATAATAGGTATTCTGAAAGAATACCAGCAAATGACTACATATGTAAGCGAAGCTAAAAATAAGTCTACCAGTTTCGCCTCAGTAATCCCACTAGAATTCAATGCTACATTAGATGGTATTTCAGGGATAGTTATTGGTAATTTATTTAGAGTTGAAGAAAGTAGACTTCCTAGAGCCTATGCTAAATCTGATATAGGATTTATAGTTTTTTCTGAAGAACAAAAAATCACAGCTGGTGGAGATTGGACCACAGATATAAGTGGTAAAATGGTTCTTTTAGACCCTACTCCCCCTAGCGAAAAACTCCCCATAGTCAATATTCCTATAGAGGAAGAAACTATAAGAGACGTAAGCTTTGGATTTTTCCCTAACTATAATGATTATTTCAATCCTTTATCGTAATGGCTTATCTACCAAAAAACAAATATAAAAAATATTACACTAATGGGGGTGAATTTAGATTAGCTAAAGAATCAACCTCTTATGTGGGAGATTATATTGTTACATCTGGGGGAAAAATATATGCTGGAATCAGTCCTGATAGACTTTTGGGCCGCTTAATTCCTTTAAACAAAGTATCTCCCAATGTAGATGATTCTCCCCCTAACAATAAAACATATTCTATTTTAAGGCCAGATTTAGCTAGAAAACAAAATTCTTATATCCCTATTCCTTCTGATCAACCCACACCTACAGCAATTGAATATTCACAAGGTGTTTTTGATCGTTTTATTGTTGTAAGGTTAAACACTAAAGGCTATTTTGAAATATCTAAGGATACTTATACTAACTTCTATAAGCGTAATTACAATAGAGATTTACATAAGACATTCTCAATTCCTTGGTCATTAAAAGAAAATAACACTGAAAACAACTTAAAAACCCTTAGATATTATGAATCTAAGTTACCAGGAATAATAGATTTTTTCCCAAATAAAGGTCAATATGCTCTTAGAAACGGAGTAATTAATATAACACCAAGTTCACGAATATATCCTACGGGTGAAGTTATTCCTAAAATATTACCTGCGGCTTACCAATTAGGAAATGATAAAGTTAATACTATAATTAATCCTAGGGTCCCTAAAAATCAACATTGTAATAATTGTAAATTTAACCAAAACGGACACTGTACTAGGTGGAATGCTCATATTAATAAAAAATATTGGTGTGCGGTATGGAAGCAACTTGGTTCTGAATAATAGATTTCGTATATTTGGGGTATGTACTACCTCATAGAAACACAAGAGCAATTAGAACGGTTCTTTGAAGGTGAGGGTAACGAGTGTTACCTTCAATTTGTTACAAATAACGACGATACTCACCCTAAATTACAATCGCTTTGTGCGTTGTACATTTATTCATTTAGTAGGGAAAAGGGTTTTATGGTTAACTTAAATCACCCAGAGGGGTTTGAGCTTGATTTACCAATGAAGTACTTGCGATCTTATACGAACATATTCGTTAAAGAAAAAACAAAAAGCTTACTATACATCCCTACACTCCCTTATACGGATATACAAAGCATATACTACTTACTAAAAAACGAACCACTACCCTCATTACCAAAAACGGGAACACACACGTTCTATGAGCGCAAATACGGCGCAAATAACGTGAATAAAATAATTCCCCTTGCAAAGCACTACGAGGCGTTGACTAACGAATTTGAGGCGATTTACCCGTATATTCGTAGCTATAAAAGTGAAGAATCAAACAAGTGGTACAACGAAATATTTATACCTACACTAGCCAAAATGGTAGGTGAAGGCTTTAAAATTAACGACACATTCAAACAACACTTTGATATAAATGAAAAATTCAGCGTTCACGACTCCAAAATATACGGATGGTATAATTTTTGCACTACAACAGGACGTCCTACAAACAACTTTAATAGCGTTAATTTCTCAGCTTTAAAGCACGATACAGGCGAGCGAGATGGTTTTGAAGCAGACAACGACATGCTCATTGAAATGGATTTCGAGGGTTATCACCCACGAATTATAGCGCGTTTGTCAGGTGGTGAATTAGATAAAAGCGAATCTGTTCACACACAAATGGCAAAAATGTATTTTGACACTGAAGAGATAGACGCTGAAATGTACAAGCGAAGTAAGGAGCTTACTTTCCAACAAATGTACGGAGGTATAAATAAAAAATACCTTAAACATAAATATTTTAATAAAGCACAACAATTTATTAACGAGTTATGGCGAGAGTTTAACACACAAGGATATGTTAAAACTGTAATTGCGAGGCGCAAGCTTTTAAAAGATAACTATAAAAACATGACTCCCCAGAAGTTATTTAACTACTATATCCAGGCATTTGAGACGGAGTATAATTTTACGATGTTATCAAGGTTGTTTAAATTACTCGAGGGAAAGAAAAGTAAAATCATTTTATATGTGTATGACTCTGTGTTAGTAGATTTTTCGTTGGAGGACGGTAAAGAAACACTTCAAGCGATTAGATCGATAGTTTCGTCTGATTTTCCTGTAAAACTAAAACGCGGCAGTACATACTCTTCTTTAGAGGACCTTTGATATTTATTGTGGAATAACACAATACATATTTAAAATGAACAACAAACTTTATTGTACCTTTCTCCAAGATGAGGGGGTTAATGAAGTTGTAGATAGAATTCTTGAGGAGCACGATATCTTATTTAATAAGATTTTTGTTTTAGTTTCGTTAGATGACCACAAAACTATGTTAACTTATAACATTGATGGTCCTATTTATAACCTTCAGTTACCTAATACTATTTTGGTACACAGGAAAAAGCAAACAAACACGCTATATACTATAAACGCCTTAAATGAGGTAATAAAATATTTGAATGGGGGTGTCTTAGACACTACATACCAAGTTGATTGGACAAAATTCCGTAACAGCCTTCTTTTGACTCGCCCTGGTGGGTTTAAAAAAGTTAGAACTCGTTTAAAAACTATTATCGAAATAGAGTAAAAAGCTCTCTGGTAAAATTTGGATTTACTGACCTGGGTTATTATATTTACCCAAAATTAAAAGGTCATGAATCTAGACGAAATTAGAAAGCGCATGGACCGCTTGCAAAACAAGTCCAACGGCAAGTCAAAATCCGACTACAAAGCCAACTTTTGGAAACCACCTAGCGGTGAGAAATCAGTTATTCGTATTGTGCCCTATAAGCACAACAAGGAAGTACCATTCACTGAATTGTATTTCTACTTCGGCATTGACAAACCCAGAATGATGTCACTCTCAAACTTTGATGAGTCTGACCCAATCTTGGAGTTTGCATCACAACTACGTAAGTCCAATGATGCTGACAACATGGCATTGGCAAAGAAACTTTACCCCAAAATGCGTACGTTCGCACCTGTAATTGTTAGAGGTGAGGAAGATAAAGGTGTACGTTTCTGGGAATTTGGTAAGATGGTTTACCAAGAACTCCTTGGAGTTATGATGGATGAAGATTATGGTGACATTACTGATATTGCTCAGGGACGAGATGTTACTGTTGAAGTTATTCCAGCAGCTGAAACTGGTAAGATGTACGACACAACTACTGTTCGTGTTAAACCAGTTCAGACCCCGCTTTCGGATAGTGCTGAAACAGCTGAATCATTCCTTGAAAACCAAAAGAATGTTATTGATTTGTTCAATAAGTATTCATTTGATGAAATGAAAGAATCACTCCAAAAATACTTAGCACCAAGTGAAGAGCAAGAAACAGTAGAGGCAACATCACCCGTAAAAGAAAAGGTTGACCTCAATTCTAAAATAGACGATTTATTCGGTTAATATGGCAAGAAAATCTAACAATACGACCCTAGACGGGGGAAGTCTTACTGACGAACTAGCAACTTCGCTAAATAAGAAATTCAGTAAGGAATACAATCAAGTAGCTTACTTTCTTAACGGTGGGGATGAATCACCAACAGATGTAACATCCTGGGTATCTACAGGGTGTACACCACTCGATTTGGCGATTTCTAACAGACCAAATGGGGGTTTGCCTGTTAGTAAGATTGTTGAGATTACGGGCCTAGAGCAAAGCGGTAAATCCCTCCTAGCAGCTCACGTAATTGCTTCTACACAAAAGCAAGACGGTGTGGCAATATACATTGATACTGAATCAGCACTAGATGCGCAGTTCTTAACCGCCATAGGAGTTGATGTTGATAAGATGCTTTACATCCCACTTGATACAATTGAGGATGTTTTTGAAGCAATGGAAGACATCATCGTAAAGATTCGCGAAAAGAACAAAGACAAGCTAGTGACTATTGTAGTAGACTCTGTAGCCGCCGCAACCACGAAAATTGAGTCTGCAGCCGACTATGATAAAGATGGTTATGCTACTGCTAAAGCAATTATCATGTCTAAATCAATGCGCAAAATTACTAATTTAATTGGTAAGCAAAAAATCCTATGTGTATTTACTAACCAGTTACGTCAAAAACTAAACGCGATGCCGTTTGGGGATCAATACACAACATCAGGAGGTAAAGCGCTCCAATTCCACGCCTCAGTTCGCTTGCGACTTAAAGGAGTAGGCAAGATTAAAGAGAAAGTTAATGGTGTGGATGAAGTAGTTGGACAGGAAGTTGAATGCGTAGTTGTTAAAAACCGCCTAGGCCCACCTAACCGAAAAGTCCGTTATAACGTCTTTTACGATTCCGGGATTGACGACATTTATGGTACCTTAAAATTGCTTAAGGAATACAAGATTGTTAAGCAGGGAGGAGCGTGGTACAAGTATGCCACAGCAGATGGAGAAACTCACCAGTTTTTAGCTAAAGAGTTTGGAGATCTGTTAGACAGCCACCCCACAGCTAAAGAAGAATTGTATGAAGCCCTTTGTGACAAATACATTATGAAGTATCGTCACGAAAAGGAAGATGGTCTAGATCGTGACCCCGAAGAAACCATAACTGAGAATGGGTAATTTCGAAGATATCTTAAATAACATATCCCGTGAAGAGAAGCATCCTAATGATAGGGTGCTTCTCATTGACGGATTAAACATATTCCTAAGAGCATTTGCTGTAAATGGTGCATTGAATGAAAAAGGTGTTCCAGTAGGCGGTATTATGGGATTTATGAAGTCCCTTGCCCTTGCTATTAGGCAAATGGAACCTACTAGGGTAGTTGTTGTTTATGATGGGGCCGGGGGTAGTAAAAGGCGAAGAAAAATTAATCCGGATTATAAATCAAATAGAACCCCTAAGCGCGTAACTAAATTTGATGCTTTTAACTCGTTACAAGACGAAAAAGAAGCAATGAAAATTCAATTTAGGAGACTACTCAGTTACCTTGAGTTACTTCCAATTGATGTTTACAGCGTGGACAATGTTGAAGCAGACGATGTAATTGCATATATCGCACAAAATGTGCTAGAAAACGAAGTAATTATCATGTCTGCTGATCAAGATTTTTTACAATTAGTAAACGATCGAATTGTAGTCTGGTCACCAAATAAGAAAAAGTATTATACAACCGAGCAAATATTTACTGAATACGGAATACCAGCTCACAATTTTTTGATGTATAAGTGTTTAATGGGTGATAAATCAGATAATCTTGAAGGTATTAAAGGTTTAGGCCCTAAAAAGATGGCTAAAGTAATCCCTGAAATTACAGGTAGAGAAATGAACTTAGATTACCTTATACATTACGCATCCACACAAGACAGTTTAATGCATAAGCGAATCGTTGAAAGTAGAGAAAAATTGGAAACAAACGAAAAGATGATGTCACTTAAAGACCCAATTATGTCAGGTCAAATAAAAATTCAAATAAGTGATTTAGCTTCTCGCCCAACAAATTTGCTCCACCGAAATGATTTTATTATGTTGTATAACGAAGATTATATGGGGAATAATTTACAAAACCCAGATATCTGGTTAAAGGAACATTTCCTTAAATTAAATAATCTTGCAAAATTAACACATGAGTAAGTTAGAACAGTACGGCCATAATTTTCAGGTTAAGGTACTATCTACACTTGTTAAAGATCGAGAGTTCATACAACAAGTAGCAGATATTGTATCGCCTGATTTTTTTGATAACGAAGCAAATAAGTGGATTGTAGGTAAAACTCTAGAATATTTTAATGAATTTAGAACTACTCCCACAATGGAGGTATTTAAAGTTGAAGTAGAGAAAATTAAAAATGAAATTCAACAAGTTGCTGTAAAAGAACAACTTAAAGAGACATTTAAATCTACTAAAGCACAAGACCTTGATTTTGTAAAACAAACATTCCTTGATTTTTGTAGGAATCAAACACTTAAATCTGCTCTTCTTTCCTCAGTTGACCTTCTTGAAATAGGAAATTATGAAGATATTCGCCGCCTTATTGACAATGCACTTAAAGCAGGTGTAGAAAAAAATCTTGGCCATGATTATATGGACGAGATTGAGGCTCGATACCAAGAAGAAGCTAGAAACACAATAGAAACTCCTTGGAATGAAATAAATAGTCTATTAAGTGGAGGATTAGGTACTGGCGACTTAGGACTACTTGTTGGTAACCCAGGTGGAGGTAAGTCATGGGCACTTGTTGCTTTAGGGGGACATGCTGTTAAATTAGGCTATACAGTTTTACATTATACACTTGAACTTTCTGACATGTATGTTGGTCAAAGATACGATGCATTTTTTACAGAAATACCAGTTAATGAGATTAAAATTCATAAAACAACTGTCAAGGAAGAATTAGGAAACATGAGAGGAAAATTGTATATTAAGCAATATCCCGCCGGTAAAGCTAATGTAAACACGATATTAGCGCATATTGATAAGTGTCGCGGCCAAGGTATTGAACCTGATCTTATTGTGTTAGATTACGCGGATCTTTTATATACTAGAAATGGAAAAGAAAAACGAGATAAATTAGACGATATTTACACCTCATTAAGAGGTATGGCTACTGAAATGAAAATCCCAATATGGACAGCATCTCAAAGCAATAGATCAGCAGCTCGAGATAATATTATTCAAGGAGACCAAATTGCTGAAAGTTATTCGAAAATTATGATCTCAGATTTTGCAATTTCACTTTCTAGAAAGACAGAAGACAAAGAAAACGGTACTGGTAGATTCCATATTATGAAAAATAGATACGGAGCAGACGGATTAACATTTGATGCCCTTATGGACACATCTACCGGAAAAATCGATTTTACCAACCGAATAAATAATGAAGAGAACAGTGGTCCTGACGGAGCTGGCTTTACAGGAAATGAAAGAAGAAATCTTCAAAGGGCTGCTGAAAATATTTTCAGCTTTTAACAGTATATACTGTATTTATCACTACACTAATAAAAAATTTAAAGTAAAATGGCAACGAAAGATCTAAAAGAAGAACGAATTGTTTATAAACCATTTGAATATCCCGAAGCATTTGACTACTGGTTAAAGCAACAACAAGCTCATTGGATTCACACTGAAGTACCAATGATGAGTGATATTAATGATTGGAAACAAAACCTGACAGAAACAGAAAAAAACATAATTGGTTCTATCTTAAAAGGCTTTGCACAAACTGAAACAGTGGTAAACGACTACTGGACCGGACTGGTTACAAAATGGTTTAGGAAACCAGAAATTATAGCAATGGCGACCACTTTTGGTGCTATGGAAACAATTCATGCCGAAGCATATTCACTACTTAATGAAGAACTTGGACTTGACGACTTTAGCGAGTTTCTCGAAGACGAAACTACAATGGCAAAAATTGAGAACCTTATGTCAGTTAGGGATAGTTTTAATGGCGAAAAGGATTGGCACGAAATTGCTAAATCTCTCGCAATCTTCTCGGCCTTTACAGAAGGGGTCAATTTATTTTCGTCATTCGCCGTACTCCTCTCTTTCAAATTGCGAAACAAGCTTAAGGGAGTGGGTCAAATTGTTGAATGGAGTATTAGAGACGAAAGCATGCACTCAGAAGCAGGATGTTGGTTATTTAGAACACTTGTTAAAGAAAACCCTCAGCTCGACACTCCGGAACTCAAAACGGCAATAACTGAAGCTGCTCTTCTTTCACTTCAACTTGAACTTGATTTTATTGAGAAAGTTTATGAAATGGGTGATCTTGAAGGGTGTTCTAAAGATGACTTAATCAGCTTTATTAAACATAGAGTTAATACAAAAATGGGTGACCTTGGCTATGATGGTGTAGTTAATGGAATTGACCCAACAGCACTTAAAAGAATGAAGTGGTTTGACAGCCTCTCAGCAGGTAAACAACACACTGACTTCTTTGCAAACAGGGTTACCAACTACAGCAAGGGACACTTGCAGTGGGACGAATCAATATTTTAAATTATGGACGGAAATTTAGTAGCAGACACAACCCAGTGGGTTGTAGGGAAAGACTTCCCTGAATGGATGGATGAAGTTGGTGTAGCAACTATTTCAAAAGGGTATTTATTACCCGATGAAACACCAAGAAAAGCATACAGACGAGTCGCAAAAGCAATCGCAACTCGGATTGATAGACCAGATTTGGAGGCTAAGTTCTTCAAATATATTTGGAATGGTTGGATTGGCCTCGCTTCCCCCGTTCTATCTAATACTGGGACCGATAGGGGTTTGCCTATCTCTTGCTTTGGTATTGATACACCTGATAGCGTCAGGGGAATTGGATTAACAAACGCTGAACTTATGAAACTTACTGCCCTGGGTGGTGGAGTTGGTATCAGTGTTTCAAGAATTAGGCCTAGGGGAACTGCAATCACAGGTAATGGTAAATCTGAAGGTGTAGTACCTTGGTGCAAGATTTACGATTCAGCTATTATTGCTACAAACCAGGGTTCGGTTCGTAGAGGTGCTGCATCAGTAAACTTAGATATTAATCATCTTGACATTGATGAATTTATGCAAATTCGTAGGCCAAAAGGTGATCCAAATAGGCAATGCCTTAATTTGCACCAATGTGTAGTTGTAGATGATACTTTTATGAGGCGTTTACAAGATAGAGATGGTGACGCTATGAAGTTATGGCTTGAAATTTTAAAAACTAGAGTTGAAACAGGTGAACCATACATTATGTTTAAGGATAATGTTAATAAAAATAACCCTTTAGCATACGCTATGAATAACCTCGATGTTAGTATGACTAACATTTGTACAGAAATTACATTACATACAGATGAAGAACATTCCTTTATATGTTGTCTCTCCTCGCTTAATTTGGCAAAGTACGATGAGTGGAAAGACACAGACGTCGTAGAAACATCAATCCGTTTTTTGGATGGTGTTATGCAAGAATTTATTGATAAGAGTAATGGCAAAGATTCCCTTATTAGAACCCATAGACACGCTCAAAAAGGTAGAGCACTTGGGTTAGGTGTAATGGGTTGGCACTCATTCCTTCAAAAGAAAAACCTACCATTTAATTCAATTGCTTCAACAGCTTGGACACATACCATTTTTAGTGACATTAGAAGCAAAGCAGAAGCCACTTCCAGAGAATTAGCCCAAGAATATGGTGAACCTGTGTGGTGTAGAGGTACGGGTATGAGAAATACTCACTTACTTGCTATTGCACCTACAGTATCAAATTCTCGTTTAAATAACTGTTCTGCAGGTATTGAACCTATTCCTGCTAATATTTACACTTTTAATGGTGCTAAAGGGACATTTATTGTAAAAAATAAAGAATTGGAATGTCTTTTGGAAGGTAAAGGACATAACACAGATAAAGTATGGGATCAAATCCTCGCTGATAATGGGTCTGTCCAAAACCTCCCCCATGATGTTCTTACTGAGTCTGAAAAAGAAATATTCCTCACATTTAGTGAGGTAAACCAACTTGAACTGGTTCGTCAAGCAGCAATTAGACAAAAATATATTGACCAAACCCAATCACTCAATCTCTCATTTGACCCTACAGACTCCCCAAAATGGATTAACCAGTGTCACTTAGAAGCATGGAAATTAGGTGTTAAAACACTCTATTACTTAAGAACTGATTCAGTAATTAAAGGTGATTTAGGAAGTAGAACCGCAGAATGTATAGCTTGTGATGGATAATAAATTAAAAGATGTAATGGAGGACTTAGATGAAGTCATGGCTTTAATAAAAAAATTAGGAGAAGCTACCCCAGATAACGTGGATTCCCTAAGAGAAGATATTAAATTTACGCATAATAAAATTAAATCTAAGTATGGCAAAGAGAATCCCCCCGAAACCAACCCATCGTAAGCGTAGTCCTTTTTATTGGTGGAGGCGCTTTCCCACACATCAAGCCCTCCACCATTATAAACCCCTGATTGAAAGGATTCAAAACGGTGATTTTGATTATCCTGAATATTTTGAACAGGCTGAATGGGAAAAGCAATGGTGTAAGGAAGAAATTGAATCTAAGAGGCATTTATTCAAAGATTCTCAAAGTTTTTTAGAGGAGTCTCGTTCTATTGAACGACGTTATAGAAAGCGTCAAAATCTTCTTATCAAAGATGGTTATGAGAATGATGAAAAGCGGCTTAAGGAGATTGTAAAACAATTTTCTATTACATTTGGTGGTTCAAAAGATGATGTAGTTGCATTTATGGAGAATTTTGATGGTACTCTTGAGGAAATGTACTATGCTTATGCTAGAATTAAAGGTATTAAAAACGTTAGTTTATTAGAAACTATGCCTGTAAAAAGACGTGGGCGCGGTAGGCCCCGTAAAAATCCTTTAATACAATAAAGTATGGGAAAATTTCAATCAACAAAATTATTTGACGGATTCAGCTGTGTGTTCCGTCAGTGGAAAGCAGAAAACACACATTGTAGATTTATGCATGGTTATGGAATTAGCTTTAGAGTATGGTTCGAAGGTGGACTAGACGACCGGAATTGGGTTTGGGACTTTGGGGGTATGAAACGTGCTCAAACTAAAATTGACGGTATGAATCCTAAAACCTGGATGGATTATATGTTTGATCATACTATATTGGTTGCTAAAGACGATCCAATGCTTAGTTTAATTAATGAATTAGAACACAATAAAATAGCCCAAGTTAGAGTAGTAGAGGCTACAGGTGCTGAAAAATTTGCTGAATTTATATTTAATAAACTAAATACATTTGTACAAACTGAAACTGATAGTAGGGTTAGAGTAGCAAAAGTAGAATTTATGGAACACGGTAAAAACACTGCTATTTATGAAGGTTAAAGTTTCACACGAAGTCCCCCTCCCACTACTTGAGGTTAGTAAAGATTTTAACGACTATGATTACTGCCTCCCCCACTTACTAGACCAACATGATTTATACGAACAGTATTTTAGGCAAGCTAAAGTCGAAGGTAGGTATATAATTATGGATAATTCTCTCCATGAATTAGGAGAAGCATATGATACTAAACGTCTATTGCATTGGGTAAATGAACTTAAACCTAATGAATTTATTGTACCCGATGTCTGGGAAAATTGTAATGCTAGCGTTAGGAATGCTAAAACATGGGCTTCTGTTGAATTACCTGAAGGAGTAGAAAAAGTAGCAGTTGTACAAGGAAAATCATATATAGAGTTTGCTACCGGATACCAACGTTATAAGTGGTTAGGTTACCAAAAAATAGCATTTAGTTATGGGGCGTCTTGGTTCCAAGAAACGTTTCAGCACCCAAACCCATACGTAGCTAAAATGATGGGTCGTTTAAAAACTATTAATAATCTTTATAAAAATAATGTTATAGGAGATTATGATAGAGTACATCTTTTAGGGTGTAATTTACCCCAAGAATTCCTTTACTATAAAGACTTCCCATTTATTGAATCTATAGATACTTCAAACCCTGTTATACATGCTTTAAAGGGAATGAGGTATTCCGAGGGGGGTTTATTACATAAAGACAAAGAAAAAATCGACGAAAATTTCGTTCAACCAATATCCCCAAAACAAAAAGAAGACGTTTTACACAATGTAAAAATGTTTAGAAAAATTAATCAACTATGAATCTAGTTTTAATCACAATTACAATTTGCGCCCTAGCTTTTACTTATTATGTTTGGCGTTTCCATGACCAGTTAGCTGAACGAAAAGCAGAAGCCCAATTAGTAAAATGGAAACTTAAAGAAGAAAAAGCAATTAGAGAAGATGCTTACCAACGTTCTAGAGCAGTTAGCTTTGGTAAAACAATTGAACATTATGTCCCATTTATGGAAAATTTTCCTATCAACCCTAATGATGTAAGATTTTTTGGTAACCCAATTGATTATATCGCTTTTACAGAAATGGGATCAAAGAAAAAATGTGCAGTACATTTCTTGGAAGTTAAAAGTGGGGAAAGTAACTTAAACGCAAGACAAAGAAATATTAAGGATGCTATTCAAAAAGGTAGAGTTTACTGGCATGAGTATAATGCAGATGGTATCTGGACACATGAAACAAAAGATCAACATTTAAATAAAAAAGAAAAATGACTAAACAAGCAGTATTGTCACTAAGTGGAGGTATGGACAGCTCCACAGTGTTGCTTCATCTACTCGCCAATGGCTATGAAGTGACAGCACTGTCTTTCGATTATGGGCAAAAACACAGAGTAGAACTTGATAGGGCCCAATCATTAGTAAATTATATTAATGATAAAGCAATTCAATCTAATTTAGACGGAGATTTTATTAAAAGATATTCTAAAGTTAAATATGGGGTTATTAAACTTAATGGTTTAGCTCCTATGCTTAATAGTGCCCTTGTAGAAGGTGGAGATGAAGTACCCGAAGGGCACTATGAACAGGAAAACATGAAAGAAACTGTTGTTCCTAACCGTAATAAAATTTTCTCATCCTTAATTCAGGCTGTTGCCTTATCAATTGCAAATAAAAAAGATACAAAAGTCGATATCGCTATGGGTATTCACGCAGGTGATCATGCTATTTACCCTGACTGTAGACAAGAATTCCGAGATGCTGACTATACGGCCTTCCTGGAAGGTAATTGGGACGCTGATCGGGTTAGCTATATTACCCCTTACCTTAATGGTGATAAGTTTGATATCCTTAAAGATGGACTCGAGTGTTGCGAGAAACTGGGTCTTAGATTTGACGAAGTATATCGAAATACAAATACTTCTTACAAGCCCATTAATATTGCTCATGAGTGGTACAGCGATTATAAATCAGCTTCATCGGTCGAAAGGGTTGAAGCCTTTATTAAATTGGGAAGACCTGATCCAGTACAGTATGCTGATGAATCAGGAGTTGTCAATTGGGAAACTGTACGAAACCATGTGGAAAAAGTCTTAGAAAATGCTTAAAAGAATAGAAGATTATAATAAAGTTCTACCTATAGTAGAAGTATACCGCTGTGTGCAAAGTGAGGGCTCCCGTTTTGGGCGCCCCACTATTGCAATTAGAACCACAGGGTGTACCCACCGTTGTTGGTTCGGAGAAGGTGGCTGGTGTGATAGTTGGTATACAAGTATTCACCCTGAAAAAGGTACCTTTACTTTTAACGATATAATCGCTATTTATGACGAGAACCCACAAGTTAAAGAAATGATGCTTACAGGTGGGTCACCTACAATGCATGCTGCCCTAGTAAATGAAATTACACATTTTGCCAAAGAAAGAGGAATCCTCGTTACAATTGAAACCGAAGGATCCCATTTCCTTGAGACTGATAACCCCATTGATCTCATTTCTCTTAGCCCTAAATTTTCTAATTCTGTACCTAGGGTGGGCATTACTACTCCCGGTGGTAAAATTGTTGATGAAAGGTTTGTCAAAACTCATAACCGTTTTAGATTACATTATGAAAATATTAGGAAAACTTTAGATTACCATAAAGACTACCATTACAAGCCTGTTTGGGATGGTACAGACGAATGTTTAGCTGAGATAGAGGAGTTTAGAGTAAAAATGGATATCCCTAAAGATAAAACCTATGTTATGCCAGCCGGGGATACTCGTGAAACATTAGTTGAAATGTATCCTAAAGTATTTGAAATGGTAGCAGAACATGGTTATAATATGACAGGTAGAGACCATATAATAGCATACGACACAGAAAGAGGAGTATAATGGAAAAGATAATTAGTGAAAAAGAGCTAGATATTAAAATTAAAATTCTAGCTAAAAAAATAAATGATGAACATAGAGGTGATCCTACACCTGTAGTATTAGTTTGTATCTTAAATGGCGGATTTATGTTTTTTAGTGACCTCGTAAAACAAATTACCATTCCAATTGAAATAGATTTTATTCGTTGTAAATCTTATTTAGGTAGAAAACAAGGTGATTTAGTAGTAACTAAAGATTTAGAAACAAAAATTAAAAATAAACATGTTTATCTTGTAGATGATATATTAGATTCAGGTAATACTATGAAAGCAGTTACTAAGTTTCTTTCGGTTAAAGAACCTAAATCAGTTACTCCTGTAGCAGCAATTTATAAAGAAAGTGTGGACTTTAAGAAAGTACTTCATATATTTAAACAAGATACCGATTCATTATTTGATCCATGGTACATAGGGTATGGTATGGATGATGAGAATGGACACAATAGAAATTTAAGCACTATTTATACAATATGATCGCAAAAGCAAGCTACTATAAATTAATACATCAAATGCAAAATAAAGTAATAGACACCCAAAAATTTAACCATAGTTATGATCACGAATTTTCTCCTACAAAAGAATATTTAAAATCAATGCCTGATCTCCAAAATGGAGATACTATTAAAGGGTCTAAAGTTGGGATTGAGCGAGTAGGTATATCTAATTTTAGATTACCACTTAAAATTCAAATGAAAGATGGTAATGTTATGGAAGTTGAAGCTTCTGTAATTGGTACTGTATCCCTTGAAGGTGTAAACAAGGGCATTAACATGTCTCGTATTATTAGAACGTTCTATGAGTATAAAGACGAAACATTTTCACTTGATACACTTGAAAAAGTACTCCTAGGATATAGAGAACGCCTGGGTTCATATGGAGCCCACATCCAAATCAGCTTCAACTACAGATTGTGGCAAGAGTCAATGCGTTCTGTAGATGCTGAAGGTAATAAAAATGGTGGTTGGCAATATTATAAGGTTACACTTGAATCCTTATTAAAAGAAAGTGGTAAATTTAATAAATATATCCATTTTGATTATGTATATTCTTCAACATGCCCTTGCTCTACAGAGCTTGCTTTGCACGCACTTGAAGAAAGAAATCAATATGCAACCCCACACTCACAACGTTCAGTTGCCCGCATTTCGCTTAAACTAAAAGACTTTATTTGGATTGAAGATATCCAAGATATGTGTCTTAAAGCTCTTAAAACCGAAACTCAAGTATTTGTTAAGAGAGAAGATGAGCAAGCATTTGCTGAATTAAACGCTGCAAATACTAAGTTTGTAGAAGATGCTGTTAGATTGTTATTTGAACAGTTTGATGCTGAAGAACGAGTATTAGATTTTAAAATCATTGCTTCACACAATGAAAGTCTTCACTCACACGATGCAATTGCAGTAATTACTAAAGGAATTGAAGGTGGATTTAACAAACATGTTTCCATCGCAGATATGAAATCATTAATATACTAAAAAATAAAAGTTATGGCATATTGGCTAGCAAAAGTAAAAATTGAAGAAGAAACAAATCGTGGTGCCGTTAGATGGACCAACGAACAGTTTATTGTCAACGCTGAAAACGCAACTGACGCAGAAGTAAAATTAACTCAAGAATATTCCAGTTATCCTATGGATTGGCATGTTGATCAGTTAAAGCAAATTAAAATCGTAAAAGTTATTGAGTAATGAGTCAAACATATAGAGATTTAGAAAGAAAAGTCAAAAGTAATGATGTTCCTTTTGTGGATGAGGTAGAGGAATTTAATAAATTAATGAATAAACCCAATAACTATGAACCCACTATTCCAGAAAAGAAAGAATGGCAATTCGTATATGACTTCGTATTGGAAGAACTTGAGGAATATCGAAACGCATGTGAACGAGGTGACATCGTCGAAATTTTGGACGCGCTGTGCGACATTGCTTATGTTTCCTTTGGGAACGGAACTATGCTACATGGTCTTAAGGATAAAATTTGGCCAGCCTATCAAGAAGTTCAAGCCTCAAACTTATCAAAGGCTTGCTCGACTGAGAAAGAAGCTCAAGCAACGATCGCAGTCAGGTCTGCCGAACAAGGGGAGCCGTGCCACTATGAAAAGTGTGGTGATAAATATATTGTTTACAGAACGCGTGACAGAAAAGTTATGAAAAATGTTAACTATTTCCGTCCGGATCTTAAACAATTTTTTAACGAAAAAGAATTAAAAAATGTCAACTCGTGATTATGAAGGGTGGAGACGTTATGGGCAGTGGAAGAAAGAACAATATGAAAATTATCAAAAACAAATGAGTGATAGAGAAATCATGAACGCTAAAAGAGTTCAACCAGTAAAATTAAAAAACATAGATCAGATGCCTGATCAAAAGTGGCACCGTATTATTTCCTTTATTAAATCAGGAATTAGAATCTTAGGTTATGCCCTTATTCCCTTTAACCTAATTACTGCTACAGTAGTTTTAATTGCTAGTGAGGTAGTAGGAATTATAGAAGAATTAGTATGAAAAAGTTTTTATATTTTAGTGCCCCATGGTGTGGGCCCTGTAAACAATTAGGTCCAATTATGGATGAACTTCAAGCAGAAGGATATACAGTCCAAAAAATCGATGTAGATTCTAACCCAGAAATCTGCCAATCGTTTAGTGTCAGAAATGTCCCAACAGTTGTCTTACAAGTAGATAACGTAGAAAAGGGAAGAAAGCTTGGCCTTAACCCAAAGAATACATATATTGACCTATATAATCAGGTTTAATGTATAAAAATTGTTATGTTCAAAGAGGTGATGAGTGGAATCATTACCGAATACACCTATGGACCGATGAAGGTTACACTGAAGAGGAATTCCAAAATTATGGTTATCAAGAATGCTCCGAAGCCCAAGCGACCCATAAGGGCCTAAAGGGAGAAAACTTAAAGAAAGTGTTTAATTGGGATAGAGAAAACCCCCAAATGCACTATTCTGACCATACTAGAGGAAATATCCACACTAAATTTCTTATTGACAAATATGGTGATGATGATACTCCTTCTGTTACCCATAGGGAAGTATTTTTCGATATCGAGATTGAGATGGGTGGTGCTCTTACCCCAGAATATATTAAACAAGCACCTAAGCCTGTTACCTCAATTGCATGGTGGGATCGACAATTAGATGATTGGAAAATTATTATTGTAGATAAAGAAGGAAAACTTGAACAAACAATTGATAAACAAGGAAGAGAAGTAATCCCCGTAAAACGGGAAACAGACTTATTAGACTTATTTATTAGGATGATGGAAGAAATTCAACCAGATATCCTTGTAGGTTATAATAGTGATTATTTTGATATTCCTTACTTATATTATCGAATTAAAAACACAATGGGTGATCGTACAGCAAAACGCCTTTCACCCATTAATATTGTAGAAGAACAAACTTGGAATGAGGATGTACCCATCAAAATAGCAGGAGTTAGTTCTCTTGACTATATGCGTTTACATAAAAAATATAGTTTTAAAGATGAACCATCATTTAAACTAGATGCATTAGGTGAAAAGTATGTAGGTCAGAAAAAAATTGAGTACGAGGGTTCACTTGATAGGTTATTTGCAGAGGATAAGGAAAAGTTTATTGAATATAACTTTGTTGATGTTTTAATACTTAAAAAATTAGACGAAAAATTCCAATATATTAATCTAACTAAAAATCTTGCTCATAAAGGGAAAGTATTATATGAAGAAGTATATCTATCCTCTAAAATCCAAGATGGGGCTATTTCAGGTTGGTTATTATCTCAAAATATTATTCCCCCTAATAAGGATTTAAACCCACTTACAAAGAAAAACTATGCTGGGGGTTATCTATTCTGCCCCAAAACAGGTATTTACAACTATATGTTTGATGAGGACCTTACATCACTGTATCCCTCAATTATTATGTCTCTTAACATTGGTAAAGAAACATACGTTGGTAGAGTATTAGATTTGTATAATGATAGGAATAATAGGTTGGGTTTAAACGATTTAGAAGCTATGGTCGCCCAAGACCCCGAAGCAACTATTCCACTTGAAAATACCGCACGTAACCAACAAAATATGCCCGTTAAAGACATAGTCAATAAAATCAAAACCCATAATCTTGCGGTTACAGCAAATGGTGTTATGTTTAGAACTGATAAAAAATCAGCACTATCTGTTATACTTGATACTTGGTTTGACGAGCGAGTTAGATATAAAAAAGCAATGAAAACTGCTTATAAGAGTGGCAATAAAAAAGAAGGTGAATTGAATCATTTGAAGCAATACACAATGAAAATCTTGCTCAACTCACTTTATGGTGCAACCGCCCTACCAAGTTTTAGGTATGGTAGTGTTATTTTATCTGAAGGTATCACACTTACAGGACAACGTATTATCCAAGAATCGGCTTTATTTGCAAATACACATATGAATAAAGTGCTTCGGGGAGAATTAAAATTAGAATTATAATGGAATTAACACCACAATCTATAAGGAATAATGTTTTTATCGAATTAAATGACGAATACATTAAAAAAGAACATGTAATAGAATTAAGCAAAAGTTGGAATGATAAACAGATTTCTTATTTTCGTAAAATGCTAAAACAAGGGGGTAGTTTAAAAATTAATGGTAATTCTTTTAAAATCACCATTAATGATAGTATAATCTTAAACTCCCGTGGGGAGAAAGATGGTGGTATTATTACCATTCCAGGAATAGATGAAAGATTTTAAGTAAATGAGTAATCAAGAAGAAGTACCATGGTGGATCTGTAAGGAAGAAGATAAAAATTTCTGTACTTATGTAGACACTGATTCAAACTATTTCCATGCTGAACCCCTATTAAGACACCTCTACCCGGATTTTAATGAAATGGATGAGAGTAAACAAGACGATTTACTCGAGAAAATGGCTCTCAAATACCAAGATCTCATTACTGAATACTATGATACACTAGCTAGAGACGCTTTTAATATCCAAAAACATCGTCTTGAAATGAAAACTGAATGTACTATTCGTTCAGGATTTTTCTCAGGTAAGAGACGATACGCCCAATACATTACTAAAAAAGAAGGTATAAAGGTAGAAGATATTGATGTTAAAGGTCTTGATTTTATGAAATCAAATTTCCCACCTCTATTTAAGAAGTTTTTTAATGAAATACTTAATAAAATCCTATTTGGAGCTACTAGAAATTCAATTGACCAAGAAATCCTTGAATTCAAAAACAGTTTAGATGAATTGCCACTTGAAATGTTAGGCAAACCCACAGGAGTTAAAGATATTAAAAAATATATTGAACGTCCTCCGGGTGCAGGGAATATCTTTACAGTACTAAAAACAGGAACCCCAGTTAATGTTAAAGCTGCTGTCCGTTATAATGATTTTCTTAAATTTAAAGGATTAGACAAGCAACATTCCCAAATTGTACAGGGTGATAAAATTAAATGGGTATATTTAAAAGATAACCCTTATAAAATTGATACAATGGGTTTCTTAGACTTTGATTTCCCAGAAGGTATTCGTACATTCGTAGAGACTTATATAGATAGGGATAAAGCATTCGATTCTATTCTAAAAAATAAGTTAGAAACTTTTTATAAAGACTTAAGTTGGGGTAGTTTAACCCTTAACACACATGTAAATACATTTTTTTCATTCTAATGACAGATAAAAGAGTTATAGATCAATTTATTTCAAAGTATCACTTAGGGGGTACTATTGAAAGAGTTAAGTGGGTTTCTGATAAGGAATCCCTTAAAGCAGACTTCATAAATGATTCACAAAACTTAGTAGGTAGTGTAATATCTAAAAACTTTAAATTCCCCGTTGGTGAATTTGGAATTTATAGTACTTCTACTTTAAGTAAAATGTTAGGAATCCTTGAAAATGAAGTTATATTTGAAGTCCAAAAAGAAGGAGGTACACCTGCTAGGTTTAATATAGGTGATACTGCTATGGATATTAAATTTAATCTAGCAGATCCTCAAGTAATCCCCAATGTACCTAACATTAGTAAAACAGAAGGCGACATTCATGTGGAATTAACTGAAGAATTTGCTACACGTTTTATTAAATCTAAAGATGCCGTAGGTGAAGAAGTATTTTATATTTCTACCCAAGATGGGTTTACTTCAAAGGAAATTAAATTCACTATAGGAAATAATACATCTAATTCAGTATCGTTTGCTGCTCTTATAGAAGATAGAAGCCCTGATATAGAATTAGACAGCATTCCCTTTAATGCGGACTTAGTAAAAGAAATATTTAAACACAATAAACGTTTTGAAATTGGTTGGCTAAAAATAAACCCAAAAGGATTAATGACTTTTGTATTTAAATTTGGAGACCTAGAAACTAATTATTATCTTGTAAGAAATCAAAATCAATAAAAATGGAGAATATCCCAATTACACCGTTGGCTGATCGCGTGTTGATCCAACCGATTGAAGCCGAAGAATCAACCTACGGGAACATTGTTGTTCCCGACATGGGTAAGGATCGTCCTGACTTCGGTAATATACTTGCTGTAGGCCCGGGCCGTTATGACAATAATGGTAATCTGGTTCCTGTACGAGTAGAAGTAGGACAAAAAGTTATTATGCCTAAGTACGGGGCAAATACCGTAGAAATAGAAGGCGAAGAGTACGTACTCGCCTCAGAATCAGAAATTTTAGGAATTGTAAATCAATAAAATATGAGTAAAGTTATTAAATTTGGAGAAGACGGTAGAGGTAAAATTCAAACCGGAGTTAATCAACTTGCGGATGCAGTTGCAAGTACACTTGGACCATATGGTCGTAATGTAATTCTTGGAAATACGGTGGGTACTCCCCATTCTACTAAAGATGGTGTTTCCGTAGCTAAAGAAGTTAATCTAGAGGATGCTATTGAAAATACTGGTGCTCAAGTTGTCCGCCAAGCTGCGGTTAAAACAGGTGAACAAGCAGGTGATGGCACCACTACTGCTACTGTACTTGCTAGAGAAATTTACAATCAAGCACTCGATGCGGTAAGTAATCGTTCTAATAATGCTATTGATATTAAAAGAGGCATTGATAAGGCTGTAAAAGATATTGTTGTTGCTTTAAAAGATAAATCACAAGATATTTCTAATGAAGACCAACTTAAACAAGTTGCAACTATCTCATCTAATAATGATACTGAGGTTGGTACTTTAATTGCTGCTGCATTTGACAAAGCTGGTCGTGAGGGTGTTATTACCGTTGAGGAAAGCAAAACCCACGAAACTACACTTGAAGTAGTTGAGGGTATGCAATTTGATCGTGGTTATAAATCACCTTACTTTGTCACAGATAATGGTTCAATGACTTGCCAGCTTGATGAACCTTATATCTTGATGTTTGATGGCAAAATTAGTACTGTAAAAGAACTATTACCAGTACTTGAAGGTGTTAGTCAACAAAATAAATCACTTTTGATCGTTGCAGAAGATATTGATGGTGAAGCACTCGCTGCAATGATTGTTAATAAGATGAGAGGCATCTTAAAGTGTGCTGCTGTTAAAGCCCCCGATTTTGGAGAACGCCGTACAATGGTTCTCGAAGATATGGCTGCACTCACTGGTGGTACTGTCATTTCAAAACAAAAGGGTATGAAGCTTGATAAAGTTACATTCGATATGCTTGGTAATGCTCGTGGTGTTACTATTACTAAAGAAAACACTACAATTGTTGATGGCGCTGGTGATGAAGAAGCAATTGGTGCACGTCTTGAAGAAATCAAAGATCAAATCGATAGAGCAGAAAGCAATTATGCTCGTGAACAACTCCAACAACGCCTTGGTAAACTAGCAGGTGGTGTTGCAGTAATCAACGTTGGTGGTCATACTGAAACTGAAATGAAAGAACGTAAAGACCGAGTTGACGATGCAGTTCACGCGGTACAAGCCGCAATTGAAGAAGGTATCTTACCTGGTGGAGGACATGCTCTACTATGTGTTTCATATACAATTGAAAATGATACTCTTAATGTAGCTCAAGAAATTGGTTATGAAATCGTTAGAAAAGCCGCCCGTAAACCATTTTACCAAATTCTCTCTAATGCGGGTTATAATCAAGAAGATTATCTAGGATTGGGCCTTGACCTTAAAGATAACTTTGAAATCGGATGGAATCTTACCACTGAAAATAAAGTTAATATGTTAAGTGAAGGTATTATTGATCCTACTAAAGTTACACGTTGTGCCATTGAAAACGCAGCATCAGCAGCCGGAACACTATTAACCACAGAATGTATAATTGTTGATAAACCCGAAGAAAAAAATACTAACACTGAACAACCAATGTTCTAATGGATTTATTTGTAGAAAAATATAGACCACAAGATCTAAATGGGTTTGTAGGAGATGATACTATTCGCCTTAAAATTCAAGAATATCTTAAAACTGGTAAACTACAAAATCTACTATTGTTTGGACCAGCGGGGACAGGAAAAACCTCGCTGGCTAAACTAATAGTGGGGCAGTTGGGTGCTGATCATCTTTATATTAATGCTTCAGACGAAAGAGGTATTGATACAATTAGAGATAAAATCATCCCATTTGCTTCTAGTATTGGTTTTAATGGATTAAAAGTAGTTATATTAGATGAATCAGATTATCTTACAGCGCAAGCTCAAGCAACTCTACGAAACGTTATGGAAAGTTTCAGCGCATCCTGTAGGTTCATACTTACTTGTAATTATCTTGATCGCATTATTAGCCCCCTTCAGTCTCGTTGTATGGCTTTTGGGATTACCCCACCTTCTAAAAAAGAAGTTGGCCAACATCTTTTAGGCATTTGTGACAAAGAAGAAATTACATATGCTAAAGAAGATTTAGGCCAGGTAATTCTTACCCACTACCCTGACATTAGAAAAATCCTTAATACCCTACAGGGTAGTCTAAAGGATAACCAATTAGTACTAGATACTAAATCCCTTAAAAATACTGACTTCGAAAATAAGGTAGTAGAGGGATTAAAAAATAAAACTAAAATCAACAATATTAGACAAATTATAGCTGATAGTGGAGCTACACAGTTTGAATCACTATTTAGGTGTTTATATGATAATGTTGAAGAATATACTACAAACGTAGGTGATGCAATAATTATAATAGCTCAATATCAATATGAGTATGGGTTTGTAGTAGATAAAGAAATTTGTGTCGCCGCAATGTTAAATAAATTATTAAAGTTATGAGTGTAAATTCAACACAACAAAATTACGATCAATTTCAAGATTGGTACAAGTGGTTTAATAAAAAATATAATAGATTCCACAAGCTTAGATTTAAAAAGCCCACTAAGAAAAATTATCACCAAAAATGATGAATCCACAACAACAACAACAATTTAATATTGATTTTAGTCAAACTACCCCAGTAGTTTGTGACGAATGTGGTCATGAACATTTTGTTCAAGTTAACATGATGAGAAAATTATCTCCTATGTTATCCCCCACAGGTCAACCAGCATTAATTCCTATTCCTGTATTTGCATGTGCAAAATGCAGCCATGTAAACGAAGAATTTATGCCTAATGACACCCTTTGATTTTTTAAAACTAGTACATAATAAAAGTACTAAGTGGGAAAATTTTAATGAGGATGAACAAAAAGCCTATAATACATTTATTATAAATAAAGCTTTGAGTTTTAATTCTAATTATCTAGATGTTGTGAACAAAATCCAACATTTCACCCCAACTCCTAAAGAATCATTTAAATATTTACAATCTATGACTAGTAATAAATTTAGATATAATAAATGGATTAAGGGAGGTAAAAGCACTAAGTTTAACCTTAATTTGATTGAAACCATAAGTACTCATTTAGAATGCTCCCAAAAACAGGCTGAAGAATATTTATATATCCTTGAAAAAAAGGAAATTAAAAATATGCTAAAACACATAGGGATTCAAGAGTCTGAAATTAAAAAACTAATGAAAAAATGATCAATTTTAGCGAAGAAGATGATGCCGCCGTAAAATGGTGTGAAGAAAAATATCCTGAACTAACTCAGGAATATAAAAAAATCATGATGGAACAGTATGTTCTATTTTGTAAAAAACATCGCAATTATGGTACTTCAAATGTAAATGTAGGAACTAACCTTGAAACAGATGTTGACATTAAATTAGCTCTTACAGGGTTATGGTTTAGGATTAATGATAAAATTAATCGCCTTAAAAATTTGGTTGTGTTAGGAGAACCTGATACAGTAGGGGAGCCTATAGAAGATACCCTTAAGGACCTAAGTGTGTACGGAATCATAGGTCAAATCGTACAACAAGGTAAATTTAAATGATTATTGAAAATATTCAAAGCACAGTAGTCCCTAAAATGGATTACGAAAAATATAGGATGGTTTCCTATACACAACTTTCTTTATGGTTGGAATGTCCCCATAAATGGAAGTTAATGTATATTGATAAACTTAAACAGCCCCCTAATATTCACTTAGCATTTGGTTCGGCAATGCATGAATCACTCCAAGAATATTTTGAGTTAATGTATAATAAGTCTATTAAACAAGCAGATGATTTTAATATCCATGAGGATTTCCAACAGCGTTTTATGAAAATGTATCGTGACTATAAGGAACAGATTGGTGAAAATTTTTCTACCAAAAAGGAAATTATGGAATTTGTAAATGATGGACTAAACATTATTGATTTCTTTTTGCAAAGGCGCCAAATGTATTTTTCTAAAAGAGGAACTCGATTGCTAGGAATTGAAATGCCTATTTTAACTCCTCCCCATAAAGAACACCCTAATATTATGCTTTATGGTAAACTAGATTTAGTTTTTTATGATGAAGATTTACAAAAAGTAACTATTTGGGATATTAAAACATCTACTAGAGGATGGGGGAAGTGGGATAAAGAAAATAAAATCAAAATGGCCCAAATGGTTCTTTATAAAAAATATTTCGCTGAACAATATAATGTTCCAGTTGATTCTATCGATTGTAAATATTTTATTGTAAAACGTAAGGTACCAAAAGACCCAAAATACCCAGCAATGGCTTCGCGTATTCAAACATACGAGCCATCATCGGGTAAGACAACAATGAATCGTGTATCTAAACATCTTTATGAATTTATTGACGATTGTTTTAAGGACGATATGTATCAGATGAAGGACTACACTAAAAACCCATCAGATAAAAATTGCAGGTGGTGTCCTTTTAAAGATAAACCCGAACTCTGTGATAAAGAACATTCAAGCTAGGATATTTCCTTTTATAATTGCCTTATCAGCACTTTCTGTTTCAGCATCAGCTGCTTTCTACTCTGTTAGTGGATTAAGTAAACTATTTGCTGGAGCAGCATTTGCTGTTATTATAATGGCTGCTTCACTTGAAGTAGCTAAGCTAGTAATTGCTTCTTTACTTTATCAATATAGGGAGAAATTACCTCGTCTACTTAAATATTATTTATCGATAGCCTGCTTTATACTAATTTTAATTACAAGTATGGGTATTTATGGCTTTTTATCCGCTGCTTACCAGGAAACAGCAGCATTAGCAGGAAATGTAGACGCTCAAATATCATTAGTAGAAACTAAACGTGATAATGTAAAAGAACAACTCACGATATATAATGCAGAAAAAGAAAGCATTAACGAGGCGGTGAGAGACTTAAGGTCTGGCTTATCTAACAATGTAATACAGTATACTGACACATTAGGTAATGTTATTACAACAACCTCTTCATCTACTAGGAGAGCCCTAGAAAAACAACTTGACCAAGCAATTGAGCGTCAAACTGAAATCAATACCAGAGTAGACGACTTAAACCAACAATTATTTGAATATGAAACAGAAATAGTTGAGGTAACTAGCAACGCTAATGTTACGGGTGAATTAGGTCCTCTTAAGTATTTATCTGGCTTAACAGGTAAACCTATGGATCAGATTATAAACTGGTTATTATTAACTATTATATTTGTATTTGATCCTTTAGCTATTGCTCTTGTAATTGCTGCAAATTTTGCTTTTGCCCAACTAAAAACTAAAGATAATAAAAAATCTGAAGTTAAAATAATAGAAAAAATAGTAGAAGTACCTATTGAAAAAGTTATTTATAAAGATAACCCTATACTAAATCACCCTAGGATACAAGAAGCAATAAGACATGCTAAAAGGGCAGGGGAATTATAATTTACGTATATGTATAGATAAACATATACAACATGGCTTTAAAATTAACATCTGTAAAATTAGAAGAACGTTTATTTGAAGATTTCAAAGTAGCTTCAATTAGACAAAAATTTAATCTTCAAAAATTAGTTAATAGAACTATACATCTCTATTTAACTGATGAGGAGTTTGCAAAACAACTTCATACACATACCGATCTGACTGTTAGTGGCAGCGGATTATAAACAATAAAAGGTTTTATTTAATGAAAAAAGGTTATATTCCTAAAGAGGAAAGGAAAAAAATCCTCTTATTATGCGATGATATTCGCCTCCATAGTGGTATTGCTACTATGGCTAAAGAAATAGTATTAAATACGGCTCACCATTTTAATTGGATAAATTTAGGAGCAGCTATTAAACATCCGGAAATTGGTAAAGCATTTGATTTAAGTCAACAAATAAATGAAATTGCAAAAATCCCAGATGCAGACGTAAAAGTTATTCCTTTTGATGGTTATGGGAATGATCAAATTATCCGTCAGTTAATTAATCAAGAGAAACCAGATGCAATACTTCATTTTACTGATCCACGTTATTGGACTTGGCTATACAGAATGGAAAAAGAAATTAGAACTAAAATCCCTATGGTTTTTTATACTATTTGGGATGATTTACCATACCCAATGTGGAATAGAGATTTTTACCGTTCAGATGATCTTCTTCTTTGTATTTCAAAACAAACTGAAAATTTAGTTAAAAATGTACTTAAAGATTACCCAAAAGAAGATTGGCAAGTACAATATATCCCACATGGTATAGATAAAAATAAATTTTTCCCTATAGCTAATGATCTTGAATTTGACGTATTTAAAGATAAGTTTTATGAAGGTAAGGAATATGATTTTGTAGTATTTTGGAACAATAGAAATATTCGTCGCAAAAACCCAGGTGATGTAATTACTGCTTGGAGAGTATTTACAGACCAACTTACCCCAGAACAAGCTGAACGTTGTTTACTTATTATGCACACTGATAAAGTAGATCCTAATGGTACTGATATACCTGCAGTTATTGAACACATGTGTGATCCTATAAAAGCTAAAGTTAAGTTCACACATGGTAAGTGTGATGAAAAAATCCTTAATTACTATTATAATTTAGCAGACGCTCAATTTATGATGACTGATAATGAGGGTTGGGGTTTATCACTCACAGAAGGTATTATGGCGGGTAATATGGCAATTGCCCCTGTTCAGGGAGGTATGCAGGATCAAATGCGTTTTGAAGATGAAAACGGTGATTGGATTAATTTCACTACTAAGTTTCCTACTAATAGTAATGGTAAATATGAAAAATGTGGTGAGTGGGCTATTCCAATGTGGCCTAAAACACGTTCATTAAAAGGATCCCCACAAACCCCATATATTTACGCATCCCAAGTAGATATTGAAGACGCGGGTTTAGCACTCTTGAAGTGTTATAATCTTGGCAGAGATGAGATTAGTAAAAGGGGCCTTAAAGGTAGAGAATGGTTAATATCTAATGAGGCTAAAATGACTTCTAAAGACATGGGAGAAAATTTTATAACTCACCTTGATATTTTATTTAAAAACTGGGAACCTGTAGATAGATTTACTATAGAAAAAGTAGATGAAGGGTATACTACATTTAATCCTAATCCAGTACAATATACCCCTAAATTTAAACAAAAATTAAAAGAAATTTTAACATGAAGCCAACTTGTATAGTTAGTTGTCCAATAGATACCTTTAGTGGATATGGACATCGTTCACGTGATTTTGTTCGATCACTTATAGAAGCCAAAAGTAATGATTGGGATATTAAAATTATGCCTCAAAAATGGGGAAATACCCCATGGGGGTTTTTAGAAGAAACTGATCCTTTAAAACAGTATTATCTTACTCCTGGAGAACACCCCCAACCCGAGGTATGGATGCAAATTACAATCCCTAATGAATTTCAAAAACAGGGAAAATACAATATAGGCATAACCGCTGGCATTGAATCTACATGCCCCCCTCCAGACTTTATAGAAGGAATGAATAGAATGGATTTAAATTTAGTATCATCTAATTTTACTAAAAATACATTTCAATCCATTAATATTACCCAAAATGATAAGCAGGGGAACCCGGTTAAAGAGGTAAAACTAGAAAAACCTATTGAAGTTTTACTTGAAGGTTTAGATACAGGAGTTTATTTTAAAGAACCTAATAAATCAGGACTATTAAATAATATTGATGAAAGTTTTTGTTTTTTATTTACAGGCCACTGGTTACCTGGTAATTTTGGGGAAGATAGAAAAGATGTAGCTACCTTAATTAAAACATTCCTAAAAACATTTAACCAAAGAGGATCTAAACCAGCATTACTTTTAAAAACTAATAAAGTAGATTATAGTCTTTTGGATAAAGAAGAAATTCTTAAAAGTATAAGGGAAATTAGAAATCAATTTGAATATAAAAATAATCTTCCTAATATTTACATTCTCCATGGCGAATTTACTAATGAAGAGTTAAATAAAATTAACAATGACCCTAAAGTTAAAGCATTTGTTTCTTTTACTAAAGGTGAAGGTTTTGGTCGTCCATTACTTGAACAAGCAATTACGGGTAAACCTGTAATTACAACTAACTGGAGTGGTCATACTGATTTTATTCGCCCTGAATATAATGTATTGCTTGGGGGCGAATTAAAAAATATTCATAAATCGGCTGCTAATAATTGGCTATTAGAACAAGCCCAATGGTTTGATGTTAATGAAGAAATAGCTTCTAAAGCTATGAAAAATGTTTATAAAAATTATAAAAAGTATATTGAGCAAAGTAGAAAACAAACTAAATGGTTAAAAGAAAACTTTAGTCAAAATAAAATGACTGAAACATTAAAACAGTATATGGATAAAGTAGGTATAGTATCTAATGTTCCTTTACAATTACCACAGTTAAAGAAATTAAATAGTTCTCCTACAAATACTGAACCCCCAAAACTTAAACTCCCTCAACTTAAAAAAATACCAGTATGACAACAGAATTAATAAAATGTCCTTGTTGTAATTCAGATGCTTGTTCCGTAACCACGAATAATGATGTTAAAATTTACTTATGTTGGACGTGTGGGATGACTACAACTAGTGAGTTAATTGATGGTAGTAATTTTGAAAAAGAAAATTATGAACACACTGCAGAATTAATTAAAGATTTAAAACAAGTACATGATAATTTAGCTTGGTACCCTAAAGTCATTAACTTACAAGAAAACGGAATGGTATTCCCTGAATGGAATAAACGAGTTAAAGATTGGTATTGGGCAGCTGTTAAAGCAATTCCTGTAACAGAGAAAGAAAAAGAAAAATACCCTGACCCTAATAATCCTGGTGAATTTTATAAATTTAAAACTGACATTAAAAATATAAAACGTTATGACAAGTTATGTTTTATGGATGCCGCTGAAGAAATAGGAATGTTTGAACCATGAAAATAAGTTACGCAATACCGGTCCACAATGAGTATAAAGAAATAGATAGATTACTTGAACATCTTCTTAAATATAAAAGAAAAGAAGACGAAATCGTAGTACAATGTGATCAAGGCAATACTACAGGAAATGTATATAAAGTATTAAATAAATACGAAAAGCAAATTCATATAATTGAATTTCCCCTAAATAGAGATTTTGCAAATTTTAAAAATAATCTAAAAAATAATTGTGAAGGAGATTGGATTTTTCAAATTGATGCTGATGAAATACCTGATGAATATTTAATTTCTACTTTACATGCTATTTTAAAAGAAAACCCAACTACTGAAGTATTTTGGGTTCCTAGGATTAATACAGTACATGGTATAACAAAAGAACATATCCAAAAATGGAGGTGGATTGTAGACCACGATGGAAGAGTTAATTTTCCTGATTACCAATGTAGAATCCTCCAAAATACTCCTAAGATACAATGGGTTAGTAAAGTCCATGAAGTATTACATGGACATAGTAGCCAAACTAAGTTACCCCAAAACGATGAATTTTGTCTTATTCATCCTAAATCTATTGAAAGGCAAGAACACCAGAATAAACTATATAGTGCAATATGATTTTTTGGAGAATATTTAACAATACTTTATACCCCGTAAAAGAAGTAGAAAAGTTAGGATTTGAAAAATCTGAAGGATTAAGAATCCCTGATGAATATTTAGAATCTCGTAATTTTACTGTTTTAAGGACTATAAAAGGTATAGGTGATTGGGGTATTATTTCTGCTATGCCTCGACTGTTAAAAACTAAATATCCTGATTGTAAAGTATTTATACCTTCTAATAAACTTTTTAAAAAATTATTTGATATAGATACTAATATAATGTATGATATTTTTTCAAATAATCCCTACGTAGATGGATTTTCGGATGAAATACAAGGAGAAATATTTCATGATCATTACCGAATATATGATAATGATAACCCTAATATTCCCTTATTAGAACAAATGTTAAAATTTTGGCAATTTGAGGAACATGAATATCAAGATTCACAACCTGAACTTTATTGGTCGGACGAAGAAAAACAGTTAGGAGATGCTATTATTGAAAAGTACACAAAGAATCAAGAATTTGGTGCATTACTTATATCGGAAAGATTTGGCACACAATTTGGAAAATACGATGAAGTTAGTTATATTAATGATTATAAAAAAATAAATAATTTATTAGACAAATTTCAATTACCCTATTTTTATTGGACTTACAAACCTTTAGCATCATTTAATTTTAACACTGTAGATCCTATTTTAGATATGCACAATATGGATTTAAGACTACAATTATACATTAAATCTAAAGCCAAAGTAAATATTAGTAACCAATGTGGTACAAACCATTGTGTAGTTAGATATTCAGACGTTTATGAGGTTAAAAGACAATCTATACTAGGATTAAATTTTGTAAAAGGAGAAAATTACATATGAACAAAAAAGTAATATACACATCTATATTCGGTAATTATGATACGTTACCTGATATAACCTATTACCCCCCAGGTTTTGATTTTATATGCTTTACGGATTCTGATATACAAGCATTAGGGTGGAAGGTAATTAAAGTTCTTCCTCTATATAATGATAATACAAGGAATGCTAAGAAATATAAGATATTACCTCATAGATATTTAAAAGATTATGAAATAAGTATTTATATTGACGGTAATTTTTCTGTTACTAAGGATATTAATAAATTAATTGATTTATATTTAATAGATGCAAATGCCGCTTTTCATAATCACTCTAAAACTGCATTAGATCCTCGAAATTGTATATATCAGGAAGCTAATATTATACTATCATTTGGTAAAAGAAATATGCAACTTTGGCCTGAAAGAGGTATGTTAAACTATAAAGATAACCCTGAAACTATAATAAAACAGGTCCAAAAATATCAAAGTGAAGGATATCCTCAAAATAATGGTTTAATAAAAGGTGGTATTATTTTACGTAGACATAATGAAAAGGAATGTATAACTGCAATGGAAAATTGGTGGTCCGAAATAAAATATCATAGTAAACGAGATCAATTAAGTTTTAATTATGTTGCATGGAAAACTAATTTTAAATTTAATTATATGCCCCACGACATCCGCAATAGCGAATATTTTTCATATAATAAACATAACCACCAAAAATGATCGAATTAGATAAAATAGTAAAATGGGCTAAAAATAATAATTTAGTTTATAAATTAAATCCTAATTATTCTTCTTCTCACTTAATAAAATCACCTTGGAATATTAAAGAATCAACTTCTTATAATATTTCATTTATAACCCAAGGATGGGTAAGTAATAATGCTGGAGTTGTATTTGCCTCAGAAACCCCTGAACATATTGACTCATTATTAGTTATAATCACAACCAGCCCAAAATACCATTTTATAAAGTGCATCAATGAATTTTTTAAACCTAATAAATGTGTAGTAACTAAAGGTAAGAATGTTCAAATAGGTCAAAATTGTTCTATAGGGAACGATGGTTTTCAGTATGTGCATGGACCTAAAGGTGATATAGTAAAATTCCCTCACTTTGGAAACATTATTATAGAAGATAATGTAGAAATTGCTAATAATGTATGCATTGATAGGGGTGCTTTAAGTAATACTATAATCCGTAAAGGAGTAAAAATAGATAATTTAGTACACATTGCACACAATGTAGAAATAGGAGAAAACACTATGGTAGTAGCATTAGCCATGATTGCGGGAAGTGTTAAAATTGGAAAAAATTGTTGGATTTCTCCTTCTAGTAGCATTAGAGAACAGCTTACTATTGGGGATAATGTTTTAATAGGATTAGGGGCAGTTGTAATAAAAGATGTTGAATCAAATTCTGTTATGGTAGGTAATCCTGCCAAGCTATTAAGAAAACAATAATATAAAAGATGGAAAATATAGTTTTTATACCTTATATAAAAAGAAATAAATCATTAGGAAATTCTGGTGTAGCTAAACCCCGGTGGGATACTGGATATGATTATGGGATAGATTCATGGAAAAAATGGTCTAACAAAAATAATTGTAAACTTATAATTATGGACGAATTAATGCTCCCCGAAGAGGAAATGTTAATTACGTGGCAAAGGTGGAATGTTTTAAACATATTAGAGCATAACAATGTTGATTATAATCAGGTTTTAGTAGTAGATGCTGACAGTATTGTACATCCAGATTGTCCCAATTTTTTTGAATTAACTGATAATAAGTTTACTTCTCAAATTACTGACGGGTGTTATGAATGGGTTAACAGAGCTATCCGAGGTTACTCACAAACATTTTTTAATAAAAAAAATTGTCTTAAACCTTATGAATTTTTCCAAACAGGTTTTGTTATTTGTAATAAAACCCATAAGGAATTTTTTGATAAAGTATTTAAATTTTATTGGGAAAATAAGAATAACATAATTAAATCATATGATACTTTAAAAACAGGTAGTGATATAGCTCTTTTAAATTGCCTTAGAAAGGAGTATAATATTGAACTAAATATTTTGCCTAGAGAGTATAGCATTATGGATGTAACTAGGAAAAATTTATTATATTATGATAATAGACAATGGTGGGAAGATAGTTTAGAAAATTTAATAAATTCTGGTTGGATATACCAGTTTACTTCTATACCCGAAAATTCTTTAAATAGAGACCGAAAATATTGGATGGAAAGAATACATAAAGAACTAAGTATATGAAAAAGATTATAGGTTTTACTAGTGGATATTTTGATATCATGCACCCAGGACATGTTATGATGCTACAAGAATGTAAAAGATATTGTGACTACTTAATAGTAGCTGTAAATGAATATAAAAATAAAACCCCCCAACCTGATGGGAGATTTAAAAACGAACCCATATGGAATCCTAATGAGAGATTATTGATGGTTTCATCTTGTAAATATGTGGATGAAGCTTTTTTGTATGATGGAGAACAGGAGTTATATAATTATTTAAAACATAATTTAGAAAGATTAGATGTTAGAATGGTAGGAGAAGACCATAAAGGTAAACCTTTTACTGGTAATGATCTAGATTTACCTATTATATTCAATAGTAGAAACCATAATTACAGTACTACTAACACTATTAAATTAATAATAGAAAAAAGAAAGTAATGAAAATTGAATTTATATTTTCGGAATTTGGGCCAAGAACCCAAGCCAATCAACAATGGGTTAATTCCATCCCCAGGTTAGATCCTACATATAGTTCTGTAAAAACTTACTTCCCCGAAGCTAACTTAGTTCTATATACAGATAGACCAGAAATTAAAAACGATTATAAAGATATTGAAGTAAGATTAATTGACGTAGATAAAAGTCCTTTTAATAAAAAAAATCACAGATGGGGATGGCATTGTTGTGACTATTACCAAGTACTAGGATTATTAAATTCAAAAGCAGATATAGCAATTTCTTGTGATTCTGATCTAATGTTTATCTCTGATCAAGTAAAAACGTTAATCCCTATAATTGAAAAATTTGGAATATGTGTACCTACAAATGAAAGACAACTAGTTAAAGTTGATGGCATACATACTAGGGGAAATGATGGAGATTATTACCTTGATGAAGATCAAAGTATGGGTAATCTATTAACATATGACTTATGGTGGGCTGGATTTAATACTAAAGATAACCGAGCTAGAAAGTATTTAGAAGAATTTTGTAATCTTATGAAAACCAACCCTAAAAGAGCCCCATTACAAATGACTCGAGCTGCATGGAATACAGGTATTTATCCATATTCAACCCCCCAACAGTGGGGTGTGGGTTCGGGTTATATTGGTTGTGGTAATGAAATTATATTACATGTAGGTCATAAAAATGTACAAGATTTTTATTTAGAAAAAAGTATATGATTAAATTAATTATTTTTGACCTAGATGGTGTTTTAGTTGAAGCTAAACAAATCCATTATGATGCTTTAAATCAAGCTTTAGGGGAAAAATATGCTATAAGTTGGGATGAACATTTATCCACCTATGATGGTTTAAAAACTAACCAAAAATTGGATATGCTTACACAACATAAAGGACTTCCTATAAGAGAACATTCTAGTATTTGGGCTAAAAAACAACAATTAACTTTAAAAGCCCTTAGTAATCTACAACCTAATTCTACTATTAAAAATACCCTTAGTAAATTAAGTAAAGAAGGGTATAAAATAGCGTGTTGTAGTAATTCTATTAGAAAAAGTGTATTAACTATGTTATCTAAATTAGATTTAATTGAGTATATGGATTTAATTTTATCTAATGAAGATGTTAAAAATAGTAAACCCCATCCTGAAATATATTGGAAAGCTATTTCTATGATGAAATGTTTACCAGAAGAAGTTTTAATTATAGAAGATTCTCCCTATGGCCTTTTAGCGGCTAATAGGAGCAAAAGCAATATTATGAGAGTTGGTTCCCCTTCAGATGTTACATACAATAACATTAGCAAATATTTAAAATCTAATAAAATGAACTTAACCCCTAAATGGAAAAATGACAAATTAAATGTTCTTATCCCTATGGCGGGTGCTGGGAGTAGATTTGAAGCCGCGGGTTATACTTTCCCTAAACCCTTAATTGAGGTTAAGAAAAAACCCATGATTCAGGTTGTAATAGAAAACCTTAATATAGATGCTAACTATATTTATGTTGTCCAAAAATCACATAGAGAAAAATATAATTTAGATACTCTTCTAGGATTACTAACCCCTGGATGTAAAATAGTAGAAGTAGATAGAATTACTGAAGGAGCAGCCTGCACAGCTTTATTAGCTAAGGAATATATTGATAATAATAATCCTTTATTTTTTGCTAACTCAGATCAATTTGTAGAATGGGATTCAAATGAGTTTATGTATAAAATGCAAGAAACAAATGCTGATGGGGGTATTGTAACATTTAATGCTACCCACCCAAAATGGAGCTTTGCCAAAGTAAACGAACAGGGATTAGTTACTGAAGTAGCAGAAAAAAACCCCATCTCAGATATTGCTACTGTAGGATATTACTATTGGAAAAAAGGCTCTGATTTTGTAAAGTACGCAGAAGATATGATTAAGAAAGACATTAGAGTAAATAATGAATTCTATGTTTGCCCCGTATTTAATCAAGCTATAGATAATGGATCACATATTAGAACATTTAATGTTAGTGGAATGTGGGGTTTAGGTACTCCTGAAGATTTAAATTATTTTCTAGAAAATTATAAATGAAACTAATTTCACATAGAGGTAATACGACAGGCCCCAATCCCCAACAAGAAAATCACCCTAATTATATTATAAACACTTTACATCAGGGGTATGATGTTGAAATAGATGTATGGTATAGTAAAAATAAGTTTATGCTAGGACATGATAACCCCCAATATAAATTTCCTTTTAACCTATTATTAAACTTTTATACAAAATTATGGATACATTGTAAAAATATTGAAGCCTTAATTAAATTTAAAAATACAGATACTTTATCGAATCGATTAAATTATTTTTGGCACGAAAAAGATACAGTTACTTTAACGAGTAAAAATTACATATGGGCATATCCCGGAAACCAACCTATAACTAATAGTATAGCAGTTATGCCTGAAATAAATAATGATAACACATCTCAATGCATAGGAATATGTAGTGATTATATAAAAAATTATAAAAAATGAAAATAGCATTATGCATCTCTGGACAACCCCGGAATACAAATAGAGGTATCCCTAATATATTAAAACATTTAAACTTTGATTTTGATGTATTTCAACATGCTTGGTGGGATAGTAATTCTTCTGAAGAACTTTTTACAAAATCTAATGCTGCTAAGTTAAACGATATTGTAAGCGAACCTGTACATAACGATTGGATTACTTCAATGTACCAAAATTTTAATATTAAAAAGTTATTTCTAGAAACTCAGGTCCCTTTTAAAGTATCTAATTTATTAGAAGAAAGAAAAGCTTATTTCGCTAACGCTTTTAATATATATAGTAGTTTATATAGTATCTATATGTGTAATAAGTTAAAAAAAGAATATGAAAAACAAAATAATTTTAAGTATGACCTGGTAATAAGAACCCGATTAGATTTTGGGTTTAGTGAAATCTTAGATGTACAAAAATACAATGATGGTCTAATACACGTGCCCAATGATTTTGGTTCCCATCGTTATGGTTTTAATGACCAATTTGCTATTGGCCCTAGTTCTAAAATGGATATATATGCAGATGCTTTTAATAATGTAGAAACCATCCTAAATTCAGGATATAATGATCCAATGGGTCATGAACAAATAATTCAAAAACATTTAGAAAATAATAATATAGAATTTATTTCAGAGGATTTTAAAAACTTTTTATGGAGACATGAAGGTAGTAGATCCCGTATTCATTCTATAGAAGGATAATAAAAATAATGAAAATAATAGGATTACACGGAGGACATGACGCGGCCTATGCTATTTTAGAAAATGGTATACCCGTAAAACACAATGAATTAGAAAGATTTAATAGAGAAAAAGGATGTAGGGGAGATACACTTAAACTTTTTCTAGACAATGAACTTACAGAAAACATATCTTATATTACTACTAATAGCACAGGTAAGTGGAAACAGTATTTTAATTATACCCAACAAGGTTTTTTAGATAAATTTCCTTCTTCTAAATTATATATTGCTAATCACCATCAATCACATGCTGCTAACGCTTTTTTTACTAGCCCTTTTGAAGAAGCCTTAGTAGTAACTATAGATGGGGGAGGAGCAGATTATGAAAATGGAAAAGAAAACACATGGGGGGATTTAGATACTTATTTAGGTCCTGGGGGTATTATAACAGCTACTACCTTTTGGAGTGGAAAAGGAAATAAAATAACTCCAATAAATATGATTAGTAAAGGAGAGCTTAATATAGGGTTATATTGGGATATATGTACCTATAATATATTTGGCCTTAATAGAAATCCAGTTAAAAGAGGAGAAGAAGGGACAGTTATGGGGATGGCGGCCTTTGGAAATCCTGATAAATATTTAAAATATTTTAAAAATTTAGGAAATGCCCGACTTGCTAAGGATTGGGGTCCCTATGAAATAGATTTCCTAAAAGCAGAAGCATTAAAGAGTGAACAAAATAAATTTGACATAGCAGCCTCATTACAAAAAGAAACAGAAACTGTTATAAAGAATTTACTAGATCCATATGTAAAAAAATATAACCCTAAAAATATATGTCTTTCAGGTGGAGTTAGTTTAAATTGTGTTATGACAGGAAAAATGTTAGAGTGGTATCCTGACATTGAAATATTTTGTGACCCGGTTCCCCATGATGCTGGTTTAACTCTAGGTTCTTGTAGATATGTCTGGCATCAATTACTTAATAATCCTAGAGTATATAATAACCCTAGAAACCATAGTCCCTATTTAGGGAAAATCTATGATAAAAAAGATGTTTTATCTTCTATAAATAAAGTCTTAGATAAAATAGAGTACAAAGAAGTTAATGATGATTATGTAGTAAATTTACTCACAGAAAATGATAATGTTATTTCTTTATTTGGGGGAGGGTCTGAATCAGGTAGAAGAGCTTTAGGAAATAGGAGTATAGTTGCGGATCCTAGAAGCCCTAATATGAAAGATATTATTAATAAAAAAGTAAAACACAGACAATGGTTTAGACCGTTTGCCCCCTCAATTTTAGAAGAAGAAACTAAAAATTGGTTTACCCACGATGTCAAAAGCCCCTATATGAGTTTTGCTATACCATTTAAACAAGAAAAACTATCTCAAGTCCCCGCAGTAGTTCATAATGATGGCACCGCCAGACTACAAACAGTATCTGAACGTGATAATAAGTGGTATCATAGCTTTATTAAAAAATTCCAAACTAAAACAGGAATCCCTATTATATTAAATACTAGTTTTAACGATAGAGAACCTATTGTAGAAACCCCGGAACACGCTATTAATTGTTTTTTAAGAACAGACATAGACTACCTATATTTTAGGGATTGTAATATATTATTAAATAAAAAACAATGAGAAAATTAGCATTTATATCTGAACCTCGAAAACATAAAGCTTTAAAATTTGTATTAGAAAATTTTCTTACTATTTTGCCTAAAGATTGGAATATTCAAATTAATCATGGGCTAAATAATTTAGAATACATAAAGGAAGTAATTAATAATAGTAAAATTATTTCTAGTGCTAATTTAGAAAATCGAATTATTTTACATAATTTAAATATTAGTAATTTATCTCATAAAGAAGAAAGTGACTTATTAAGGACAGTTGAGTTTTATAATGATTTAAAAGGGGATATTTTATTAAAATTTGAATGTGATACTATTTTATGTCCTAATTCTAAATATAAAATAGATGATTTTTTACAATTTAAATATATAGGGGGCTATTGGGGAAATAAACTTTATCCTTTAGATAAACCTTATCCCACTTTAAAACCTGGTGGGGCATACGCAGCCGCTTATGGAGGTCCCCAAACACTACCCCTAAATGGAGGATTATCTCTTAGGCATAAAGATACAATGATTAATATTATTCAAACATATTTAAAAGAGTATAAGGAGTCTGAAAAAACATACTCTGAAGATTATTTTTTTACCGAATATATGGGCAATAGACCCCTAAGTAAGGAAGTAATATCTTTTTCAATAGATAATGGATACATTGCTCCTTTAAATGGTGAATCTCCCTTTGGGTTACATAAACCCTGGGCAGATAAAGGTAACGCTTATGCTTCTATTAAATGGGCATGCCCGGAAGTAGTTACTTTAGAATCACTTCAACAAGTTATTTAAAAAATTAAACACATGAAAAAACAGTTTTTAAATTTAGGAAAACAACCTATAGCAAATAGATTTATATATAAGGATCAAATAGAAAACGAATTTCTTTTTGACTTAAAAGTAGCTTTTGATGAGGAAACTAAACTTGTAACTCAAGTAGAATATGTAGATCCTCCTTTAATGTTTAATAAAAATTACACTTATAGGGGTTCTATGTCTAATACCATGCAAAAACATTTTAAAAAACTAAGTAACTCCCTAAATACAAATCCTAATTTTAAAATATTAGAAATAGGGAGTAATGATGGTGTTTTTATAAAAAATTGGCCAACTAGTCAGGCAATTGCTGTTGAGCCATGCGGTAATTTTGCAAAAGAAACCCAAAATTTAGGCTATACCACGTACCCCGAATTTTGGACTACAAAGTTATCTGATAAAATTAAAGCTAACCATGGTCATCAAGATATAATATTTGCAGCTAATTGTATTTGCCATATTCCTGATTTAGATGAAACATTTAAGGCTGTAGAATCTCTCCTTAACAAAAATGGTGTTTTTATATTTGAAGACCCCTCTTTAGCAGAAGTAATAAATAATACATCTTATGATCAAATATATGATGAACACCCACATGTATTTTCAGTAATTGCTTTAGATAATATTTTAAAAAGAAATGGATTGCAAGTAGTTAAAGTAGACAATCTTTCAGTCCATGGGGGGTCTAATAGAATATACGCCCAAAAATTAGGAACTAAAGTTGATTCCTCAGTAGAGGAAAATAAGTCATATGAAAGAATTTTAGGACTTGATAAGTTTGAAACTTTTGAAAGATTTGCTGAAAAAGTAGAACAATCTAAAAAAGATTTAATCAGAATACTTACCCAATGTAAAAAAGAAAATAAAAAAGTAATAAGTTATGGCGCTACTTCTAAATCAACTACTATATTCAATTACTGTGGTATAACCCCAGAATTAATTGATTATATCACAGATACTACGCCAGAAAAACAAGGCAAATTATCACCGGGCACTCATATTCCAATAATAACCCCCGAAGAGGGATTTAATGAAAGTGTAGATTATGCCTACTTAGGAGCATGGAACTTTATTAAAGAAATAAGCAAAAAAGAATCTAAATATTTGGATAGAGGGGGAAAATTCATTACACATGTACCCACGGTAAAAATAGTATGATGAACTATACTTTTACGAAAATTCCATATCACGAAGATGATAGAGCCCAAAGATATTTAGATATATTTAAAAATTTAGGACCTGGCCAAATAAATATTTCTTATGTAAATTCATCTGAACATATAGTAGCTTGGCATAAACATAATATACAGACTGATTACTGGGTTTGTATAAAAGGTTCTTTTAAAGTAGGTTTAGCAACTAAAAAAAATGGAGCTTGTTTTGAATACCTTTCAGATAGAAATCCTCGAGTATTAAAAATACCCCCCGGAATATATCATGGTTATAAAGCAATTGAACCTGGTTCTATATTAATGTATTATTTAACTGAAAAATATAACCCCCAAGATGAGTTTAGAGCTAAAGTAGGGGAATTTAATGAAAAATGGCATACAGAAAACAAATAACTATTAACGACGTTAAATTTTTTAATACACGCACCATGGTTGAACCTGATGGGAATTTAGTTCCTATTGAATCTAACTATGATGTTCCCTTTCCTATTAAAAGAATATTTTATGTGTATGGTGTTAAAGACCAAAATGATAGAGGTAAGCATGCCCACCACAAAACACAACAAGTTTTAATATGTTTAAATGGAAAAACAGAAGTTTTAGTTAATGATGGTTTTAAAAGCCAAAAATACCTTTTAGAATCCCCACAACAGGCCCTTTATATCCCTGAATTAATATGGGATGAACAAGTATATCTTACAGAAGATACAGTATTATTAGTAATATCAAGTACTAAGTATGACCCTTTAGATTATATACATGACTTTAATGAATTTAAAAAACTAAAAAAATGAAAATAACAAAGCATAATTTTACCATACCTTGCGTTTCTATAGATGATTTTATTCCTTCTATTCCATTGTTAAGAGCAGCTTCTGAGGGATTTAATGATATATTTTTCGATGATTGGGTTGCATATAATAAAAAAGACCACAACCAAATACAGTATTGTACTAAGTTAACAACTAAAATCCCCCATGCTACTCAATTAGTACTAGATCATATAGCAACTAATCTTGACCCAGATGATATATTCGATCTAAACACAAAATCATTCCCAGATATTTCTCACTATGGTGGGGGTTTAATGATAACGCCTAATTCTAAAAATGAAGGTGGGTACTTAGGCATGCATGTTGATGCAGCTATCCATGGCAAACACGATGATTGGAAAAGAGAATATAGTGCTGTATTATGCGTTTCAGAAGAATATGATCCATCATTTGATTTATTACTACATGACGGTCAAGATCATATAAGACTTCCATACAAATTTAATAGACTTAATATTTTTAAATGTGGGGAAAATTCGTGGCACGGTTTCCCAGAAATAACTAAAGGATTAAATCGGAAAGCTTTAGGAGTTATGTATTGGTCTAAACTTAGTGAACAAGATAAAACTCAGGATTTTGTAAAAGCTCAGTTTAATAATAATCTACCGTTTTGAAAAAAATCCTAATCACAGGAGGGGGAGGTAATCTAGCTACAGAATTAGTAAAAGCTAATACTAAATATAAAATAACAGCTTTATCTAAAGCTCAGTTAAATGTGTGTAACCAAGATGATATAGAACTTGCTTTAAGTAGTTACCGTCCAGATATTCTTATCCACACTGCAGCATTAACAAGACCTATGGTTAAACATATAGAATCACCTAGTACTAGTATTAACTCTAATATTATAGGAACTTCTAATATAACTTTATCTTGTATTAAATATAAAACTAAATTAATTTACATATCTACAGACTATGTTTACCCAGGTATTACTGGTAATTATTCTGAAGAAGATCCTTTATTGCCTATTAATGAATATGCTTGGTCAAAATTAGGAGGAGAATGTGCTGTTAAGTTATATGATAATTCTTTAATACTAAGAATGGCTTTATGTGAAAAGCCATTTCCCCACCCTAAAGCTTTAACTGACATTAAAAAATCATACCTTTATATAGATGAAGCCGCAAGTATTATTTTAAAGTTAATTAATAAAAAAGGTATTATAAATATAGGAGGAGATGAACTATCCCCCTATGAATTTGTTAAAAAAACAAACCCTCATATTAAAAAAATCACTTTAAACGAAGTTAGTGACGTTAAGATGGGTAAAAATTCATCTATGAATACTAATAAGTTAAATAATATACTAAATGATTAATTTATTTAATATTCCTAACTATACAATTGATACTTCTGAATTTAACCACTATTTACATGGGGATATAGTAAAACAATTTGAAACTAACTTTTGTAACTATGTAGGAGCTAAATATGGGTGTAGTGTTAGTAGTGCTACCAATGCTATATTTTTAGCTATGTTGGATAAAAAACAAACAGTAAACCTTCCCAGTATGATACCACCTGTAGTATGTAATGCCATTATTACTTCGGGAAATAAAATTAATTTTATAGATGATATAGATTGGGTTGGTGATTCTTATATTTTACACGAATTCCAGGATTATAAAATTATAGACTCTGCCCAAAAAGTAAATGAAAATCAATTTAAAAAAGAAGCTAATGATAATGATTTAATGATATTTAGTTTTTACCCTACTAAACCTGTAGGTAGTTCTGATGGTGGTATAGTTGTATCAAACGATTTTGAAAAAATAAAATGGTTTAAAGAAGCTACTATGAATGGAATGACTTACGCCCACAATAATTGGGATAGAACCATTAAATTCCCGGGATATAAGATGTACATGAACTCTATCCAGTGTTATATTGCTAATAAAAATTTAAATATTTTAGATAATAAAAAATCTAAATTAAAATTAATTAGACAAATATATAATAAAGAATTAGGATATAATAATACAAGTGATCATTTATATAGAATAAAAGTTAATGATAATAAAAAATTTATTAGAAACTTAAAAAATAAAAATATAGTTTGTGGAATACATTATGATACTCTACATAAAAATACTTCGTATAATTCTTACTCTTCCCAATGTCCTAAATCAACTTTAAATTCTAAACAAACAGTTAGTATTCCGTTTAATGAGTCTTTAACCACTAATCAAATAAATTATATTATAGAAACTATTAAAAATGAAGGGTATATTTATAACAGTTAGAACGGGATCAACAAGACTACCTAATAAATCAATTTTAAAAATCAATGGCAAACACACTATTGAATATTTAATTGAACGAGTTAAAAAATCATGTTTAGCAGACGAAATTATTTTATGCACTACATCTAAACCAGAAGATGATATTTTATGTCGTATAGCGGTTAAAAATAACATAAAATATTTTAAAGGGCATGAAACTAATAAGTGGGAAAGATGGTTGGGTACTTGTAAGGCATATGGTATAGATTTTTTTGTTACAGCAGATGGTGATGATTTATTCTATGAAGGAAATCTTGCAGATATTTGTTTTACCCAATATATATCTAACCCAAACCCTAATTTATTTTTAAATGGACAGGGATTATATAATGATGTTTACGGAATTAGTTATAATACATTACAAAAAATATGTAATATGGAAAATGTTTCTAAAATAGAACCCCATAATATTGTAAATTTTTTAAAAAATAGTGATGTAGTAGTTAATAAAATATTAAATGTTCCTGATCTTTATAAAAAGAAAGATATAAGAATGACCTTAGATTATGAGGAAGATTTTAACTTTTTTAAAAAAGTTATTAAACATTTTAATGGGGAAAAATTTGGATTACCCGAAATAATTTCTTATATTGAACAAAACCCATCAGTTAAAGATATAAATAAACATTTAGAAATAGCATGGAAAGAAAACCAGTTAAATTAAAGAATAAGCTTTTAAATCATCTTAAAATAGGAAAAATTTATAAACCAGAAAATAAGTATAATGGTAATGAATTAGAATATGTGTTAAAAGTTTTAGATTCAGAAGATCAAGATAGAAAAGAAACCCCTTTTGTTCAGCGTTTAGAAAATTTAGCAACGGAAGTTTTCCAAAGTAAATATGCTATAGCTCACAATTCGGGAACATCTACTTTACATACAAGCTTAATTGCGGCAGGGGTAAAACCTGGGGATGAAGTAATATCACCCGCTCATACTGTAATTATGAATTCATTTGTAACATTACACCAAAAGGCATTGCCCGTATACGTTGATATTGACCCAGATACTTTTAATATGTGTCCCGATGATCTTGAACGTAAAATAACTAATAAAACAAAAGCAATACAAGTAGTTCATATGCATGGAAACCCATCTGATATGGAAAGAATAATGGATATAGCAAACCATTATAATATACCTGTTATTGAGGATAGTGCTCAATGTGTTTTAAGTAAAATTAATGGAAAATTAGTTGGAACTTTTGGGGATATAGCAAGTTGGAGTTTTGAAAATAAAAAACACCTTTCAGCCGGAGAGGGGGGAATGGTTACTACTGATAATGAAAAATATGCTACTATAATCAGAAAAACAGGTGGATTAGGATATAAAACATTATCAGCAGGACAAAGTTTAAGACAATTGTTACCCCAGGACTTTCAAAACCCACATTATAAAAGACATGATGTTTTAGGCTACAACTATAGAATGAATGAGATAACTGCTGCTTTAGCATTAGGTCAATTAGAAAGAGCAGAATTTTTAGTAAATAGAAGGTGTGAAGTAGCTAAAATGTATGATGAAGCCTTTAAAGATTGTGATTATATAATACCCCAAAAAGTATTACCGGGCCATACAAATACCTATTGGACATACACAGTACGATATGAAAGGGATGATTGGTTTGATTTATATAATGAAGTTAAAGCAGCTGGAGGAGATGGGTTTTATGGAGGCTTATCAGTCCCCTATCAGGAACCCATTATGAAAAAATACAATTATAAAAAAGGAGACTGCCCAAATGCAGAATCTGTACAACCAAAAATGATGCAATTTAAAGCAAATTATAGAGATCTTAAAACAGCTCAAGAAAAAATTAATATATTAAGTAACGTAATTAAAAATAGAAAATAATGAAAAATTATATTATTGCCGAAATAGGAATCAACCATAATGGAGATATAAACCTAGCACAAAAACTCATTAAAACAGCTGCAAAAGCAGGTTGTCATGCTGTAAAGTTTCAAAAAAGAACAATTGATGAAGTCTATTCTAAAGAAGAACTAGATAAGTATAGAGAGTCTCCCTGGGGGACTACAAATAGAGAACAAAAAGAAGGATTAGAATTTGATATTCAACAATATAAAACTCTTGAGGAATATACAAACAAATTAGGTTTGGATTTTATAGTATCTTGTTGGGATTTAAATAGTGTAGATGTAGTAGAAGCAAATTTAAATGTAAAATATCATAAAGTTGCTTCAGCTCTTGCAACTAATAAAGAATTTTTAAAAAAACTTAACACAACAGGTAAACCTGTTATATTATCTGTAGGTATGATGACAGAGAAAGAAATCGAATCTGCAGTAAATATACTTAATAACGTAGAATATATTTTAGCTTGTACTAGTACTTATCCTACAAAGGCCGAAGAAGTTAACCTAAATCATATTTTAACATTAAAATCCAAGTATGATAAAAAAATAGGATTTTCAAACCATTATAATGGCCTAGATGCATGTGTAGGTGCAACAGCGTTAGGATCGGAATGCATCGAATTCCATATAACAGAAGATAGAACAATGTATGGCTCTGATCAACCTGCATCAATTGAAAACGTATCACTAATGGTAGATGCTATTACAACAATGGAAACTATGTTAGGAGATGGTAAGAAAGTTGTTTATGATACCGAAAAACCTATTGCAGCTAAGTTAAGGAAAGTTAATAATGTTTAATTTAAACGGTAAAGTAGCTGTAATTACAGGAGGAGGGGGATTGCTAGGAAAAATGCACGCTGAGGCAATAGAAGAAGCAGGAGGTACAGCTTATTTAACTGACATAGATGGTTCTTGTACCTATATGGATGTAACTAATAAATCTAGTATAGAAAAAGTTGCAAATAGTTTAGACCGGGTTGATATTTTAATAAATAATGCTGCCTTAAATCCTAAAATGGTTACTCAGGGTAATAATAAATTTGAAAATTTAAGCCTAGACCAATGGAATAAAAGTATTCAAGTAAATTTAACAGGTGCTTTTTTATGTAGTCAAGTTTTTATTAAAAAAATGGTAGAACATAATATTAAAGGAGTTGTAGTAAATATAGCATCTGATTTAGGGGTTATAGCCCCTGATCAAAGAATATATAAAAATGATGTTAAGCCTGTTGATTATTGTGTTACTAAACATGGTATAATTGGATTAACTAAATATTTAGCTACCTATTATGCTGATAAAGGAATTAGAATTAATAGTATAAGTCCAGCAGGAGTATTTACAAATCAACCTAAAGATTTTGTAGAAAAGTTATCTAATTTAATACCTATGGGAAGAATGGCAAAAAAGAATGAATATAAAGGCGCTATAAAATATTGTTGTTCAGATGAAAGTTCATACATGACTGGACACAATTTAGTAATAGACGGTGGGAGAACAATATGGTAATATTTGTAGATATAGACGAAACAATATGTTTTTATGATGGGGAAAGGTATTACCCAAATGCGATTCCTAATATGGATAATATAGCTAAAATCAATAAATTATATAATGAAGGTCATACAATTATATATTGGACAGCTAGAGGAGGCACTACGGGTATAGATTGGACTGAAATAACAAAAGCACAACTTGTAAAATGGAAATGTAAATATCATGAATTACGGATGAATAGTAAACCTTACTATGATTTATTAATATGCGATAAAACTAAAAGAATAGAAGAATTATGAAGTCAATTTCAGTATTATGTAGAGGAGAAAGTTTAAAAGCTATAAAACACCTACCTAAATCAGATATAGTAATGTTAGCTAATAGGTTTGGTGAAGAAATAGAAAATGTCCCTGGGGTAAAAGAATATCTTGATGACGCAGAAATATACTTGTGTACTAGTGGTACTGGTGGAGAATTAGATTCTTTAAAACGAATAGATTTTTTTGAAAAATATAACCCTACAAAAATGATACGACCTTATTTAGGTGAAATATCTTCTAATATAAGACTACATAACAGCTGTAATTTACCAAATACGTTTTTATCTGAAGCCCATAAAGAATATATGGTTCCAATGAAATACCCTTATGACTACCCTACAACCGGTATAGCAGCAATAGGTTATGCTGTTTTAGAGTCTGAATGTGATACTATTAATATAATTGGGTTAGATTTTTATGAAAACAGTGCCTACACTACTTCACAACAACTTAATCTTGAAGAAATATATAAAACAGATCCTTGGATTAAAGACGGTAATATGGAAAAATTCTTTACTAAATTTGTAAAAAATAACCCAAATAAACAATTTAATATAATAACAACTGCTAAGACCTATTTGAATGAACTAATAACATTAGCTAATGTAAATTACTATAATATAGCTTTTTAATATGAAAAAAACTTTAATAACCGGATGTAGTTGGATTCAAGAAATGTATAAGTATAATTCAAAATTTGATTATGCTTCTTTTGGGGGCCAAGGTCTTTGGAAAATATATAATCATTTACGTGAGGGTAATATAGAGGGGTATGAAACTATTATAGTGCAACTTCCTGCTCCTGTTAGAAACCACCCTAATTGTACTTCTACTACTGATAGATTTAATAATTTTTTAGATAGTATAAAAAAATCAGGAGAACAAAAAGCTTCAAAAACCCAATTAGATAATTATAAACAAAAAATATTAGATATAAATCTTTTACATAAAAACATATATTTTTTTCTATATAATGTTGGAGGTTATCCTTTAAGACATCCTTATGATTTTGGTGAAAATGCTAATAAAGATTTTATTAATTGGCTTAAAGAAAATAATTTAAATCATTTACACTTGTCCTTTGAAAACCAAGCAGGTTATGGTGTAAAAGAAAAATTTGAACCTGATTTAGAATTTTGGGAATATTATCATAAAGAAAATCCTCACAACCGATCAGATAAGCAATTTAAAAAATATTGGAGCATAATAGCACCTAAAAATACAATAATTTTTGATCCCCACCCTAATAAAAAAGCTGATATACTAGCATTAGAACTAATAAGTAAAATAACATGAAATTTTTAAAAAAACTTTGGAATTTAATAAAGTCTTGGAGAAAAAAAAGACAATTTAAAAAAAAGATAAAACAAATGAATATAAAGGATCCTTTTATATATAAATAATATGAGAATTTTAGGTATAAATTGTCTTAATCATGATGCTGCTATTTCTGTTATTGAAGATGGAAACATATTATTTGCAGCTCATTCTGAAAGATATAGTCGTCAAAAAAATGATATGTATCTTAATGATAGTATTATAAATGAAGCTTTTAGTTATGGGAAACCTGATAAAATTGCGTATTATGAAAGGCCCTGGATTAAAAAATCTAGGCAGTTATATGCAGGTCAATATAATGAGGTTTTTAATTTAAATAATTTACCTAGTAAATATTTATCCCCCTGGTTGAAGGAATATAAAATTCATTATGTAGACCACCATCTAAGCCATGCAGCGGCAGGTTATTATACTTCCCCGTATGATGAAGCCGCTATATTAGTTATTGATGGTATTGGTGAATGGGATGTTTTAACTATATGGCACGGAAAGGGGAATGATATAAAAAAAATATATAGTGTTAAGTATCCTCACTCTTTAGGTTTATTTTATTCGGCAGCCACCCAAGCTATTAATTTAAAACCCTGTGAAGAAGAATATATTTTAATGGGTATGTCTGCTTGGGGTAAAGATAAACACTGGAAGCAGTTTAAAAATGATTTATTTGATAGTGATAAATTATTACGACTTAATCATAACATACATAGAGGAATAGGATCATATAGTAAAGAGTGGGACCGATTTGATGTAGCCGCTAGTACCCAAACCTTAACAGAATATATCTTAGATAAGATTATTAATCACACAAAACAGCTATTACCTAATGTAGATAATTTAGTTTACATGGGTGGGTGTGCTTTAAATTGTGTAGCTAATGGAAAAATTTTACCTAAATATTATTCAAACCATTGGATAATGCCTAATCCCGGAGACGCAGGTTCATCATTAGGGGCAGCAGCAGCATTATATAAAAAACCTATTAAATGGGAAGGACCCTTCTTAGGATCTGAAATCAAAGGTAAATATCCTGTAAAAGAAGCCTGCAAGTTGCTGTTAAAAGGTGAAATAATAGGAATAGCTAATGGTAAAGCAGAATTTGGACCTAGGGCATTAGGAAACAGAAGTTTACTTGCAGATCCTCGTGGATTTAAAATTAAAGATAAAGTTAATGAAATTAAACGTAGACAAAAATTTAGACCATTTGCCCCGGCAATAATGGAAGAACATGCTCATAAAATCTTTGAAATGCCCGTAAAAAGAATACCATATATGCAATACACAGCAAAATGTAAATATCCTGATAAATATCCTGCTATTTGTCATATTGATAATACTAGTAGAGTACAAACAGTATCTAAAAAAGATAATCCAGGTTTTTATGCTCTACTAAAAGAATTTTATACAAAAACAGGATGTCCTATGTTATTAAACACTAGTCTTAATATTAAAGGTCAACCTATAGTTAATTCTAAACAGGATGCTGTAGATTTTGAAAATCATTATAATATAAAAGTACTATAAAGTGGAAAATATTAATTTTGTAAATATGCATAGGTATCAGAACATAGAAAGAACTGTGTACCAAAAAGTGATAGAATGGAAACCTAAAACAATAGTAGAATTAGGCCATGGGTCGGGTGCTTTAACTTCTGCTATGGGTCTTGCTTTAAAAAAACTAAATAATAATGGAAAAATATATAGTTATGATGTTAACGGAACTTCTAACTATACTTTAGGTCTAATGTCTAAATCGGCCCTAGAAAATGTAAAAGAAAGAAAATTAACCGATATAGTTGAATTTACAAAAGGAAATGTTTTTGAAACATGGGTAAAAGATCCATTTCCATTTGATTTATTATTAATAGATATTAATAATACATGGAATATATTATATGATATTTTAATAGCTAATACTTTTATTAATAATGAAATAAAAAAAGGAGCTAAAATCTTAGTAGAGGGAGGTGATCCTAACCACCCTAGAATAAATTCTAATACATTAGATTTTTTTAACAATAGTTGTAATAAAAACATCTTTACTATAGAACATTTAAGTGGTTCTGGGAGAACCAGCATATCAATATTAACAATATGAAAAAACTAGCAGTAATAGCGAGTGGTTGGCATTATTCATCACATTTTTATGAAAAAATAGCCAAACAACAGAAAGTAGAAGGATGGGACATAGAATTATTTGTGATATCTCATAGACACCCTGAACATAAAGACACAATAAAGGAAAAAGAACACGTTAGAAATTATGAAGGGAAAGAATTAATGACTTACCTTGATAAGGTAATGTATGAAACCCCTATAACTGAAAAAGAAATAACAGATTTAGGATGGACTTATATTGAAAAACCCAACACGATAGGAGATATGGAGGTTTTTAACCAATGGTCTGATGACTATAATTATTTAGATTACGATTTATTCCTTATAACCCATGATGATAATTTTATTTTATCAGATAAAATATTTAAAGATATTTTACTTAATAACATAGAGTTACATAAACCTATTATAGAATCAAAATATGGAAACCATCAATTTAAAACCCAACTAGTAGATAATAACTTAGATTGGATGTTTTTAGATAATGGATATTCAGAATACATAGCTAAGGCTTTTACTCCAAGAGGATCTTTTAGTTTTTATAAAAAAGAACTCATAGATTTATTACCTAATAATAAATTTAATATGTACGAAGATGGAGGAACAGGAATAGTTAATCGAGAGGGAAAAACTAATAGTGTTGGGCATGAAGGAATTTCAGCCTGGAATACTCACGCAGGCACTTTTAGAAATGCTTTGTATGATTTAGACCTAGTTAAACACACTCGTTGGTTATCAAGTACTAAACGTGTTAGTAATTATTGCATTGAAGGTGAAAGGGGTTTTATTAGTAATAATAATTGTGGGGAAAAGCACTATAAAACCTCAGTAAAACAAATATTTGAAAAATGATAAATACTCCTGTTATACATGATAGGCATATAGTAAAAGATGTTTTTAATCAAATTATAAAAAGTAAAATATATAAAGATGCTTTTAATAAACCCGATAATTTAACAATAGTAACTGTTAGAAACGAAGGTACTATGGAAGATAGAATTATACCTTCATTAAAAGGTTATGAAGATAAATCAATATTAGAAGCTAATCTGGAATATTTAGGAATAAAGCCCTTAACTATACTAACAGACTCTAGATTACCTTGGAGAAATACTTTCAAGTTTGAAATAATATTAGACTATTTAAATTCGGGAAAATGCGATACAGAATATTTTATGTTTTGTGATGCTATAGATGTTATATTTACAGATGATCCCCAAAAAGTTATTAATATATTTGAATCATTTGAATGTGATGCCTTATTTATGTCTACACATTCTACAGATGGTTATAAATGCATGCCCGGAGTTAAAAAATTTATAGATGAAACTATAAAAAGTAATAGAAGATACTTAAATAGTGGAGTATATATAGGTAAAACTTCTTTTATAAAAGAAATATTTGAAGAAGCTATTAAATATGCTATTCCTCATGGGGTTACTATGGGGGAATATCATACATATTTAAATAGTAATCCTAATAATTACCCCCAAGGTTCACAAGATCAGGATATATTTAGGTTTTTAGAACCTAAATTCTACCCTAGATTGAAAGTTGATTATGAGAACAAAATGGCATATAGAAGTTAATTTTAAACCAATATGAAGTTTTTAAATTTTAATAAAGTTTTATGTTTATCACCCCACCCAGATGACGTAGAATATAGTATGTTAGGAACTATTACTAAATATACAAGTACAGTTTTTGATGTTTTATGCTTAACAAAGGGGGGAGCAAAAGGGTTTGATCAAACTAATGGTCCTAATAGATTAAAAGAAGTACAAGCTGTGTGGGATAGTATTGATACCCCTAATGTTAATTTATTATTTTCTGATTGTGATTTTTTTGAAGACAAAGCAGGTGATGCTGGTTGGGTAAACTACATAGAAAATAATTTTGTAAAAAACACAGATTATGATTGTATATTTTTACCTACAAAAGATGATTCTATGTTTGAACATAAATTTGTAAATGGTTTAGGACCCGCCATAGTAAGAATACTCCCTATTAGTTTAGTAGAATACAGAACACCTAGTACTACTAATGAATGGAAACCTAATATATTTGTAAATGTAAAAGACCAATATAATAAAAAACTTAAAAGCTTAACTAATTTTACCTCTCAAACCAGTAAATCTTATTTTCAGAAAAATACTTTAGAAGCATTTCATAGTAATTTCCAATGCAGAAAAAGAGGTATACAATTAGTAGAACAGTTTAAAACTATAGAAATATTTAATAAATGAAAAAAGTACTAATAACCGGAGGAGCAGGTACAGTAGGTAAAGCCTTTATTAAAAAATATTATAACGATTTTGAATTTTTTAATATTAGCAGAAACGAATCTCAAATAGCTAAGCTAGCTAGGAAATATCCTAAAGTAACTAATTTTATAGGAGATATAAAAAATTTAGAATTAATGATTAATATATTTGAAAGAGTAAAGCCAGATGTAGTCATACATGCTGCTGCTCTCAAACATGTTAATTTGGCTGAGTTAAATCCTTCAGAAGCTGTAGAAGTAAATATTAATGGTAGTCTTAATGTGATAAAAGCTAGTATTAGAGCTAAGGTACCTATAACCATAGGAGTTAGTACTGATAAAGCATGTGATCCAGATAATATATATGGTTATACTAAAAGTTTAATGGAAAAAATGTTTTTAGAAAACTATAATTCTGAAACTAAATTTGTTTGTACACGTTTTGCCAATGTAGCTAAAAGTAATGGATCAGTAATTCCTTTTTGGAAAAATTTAATAAAAAAAGGACAACCATTAAAATTAACCGATCCTAAAATGAATCGATTAATGTTTTCTAAACAAGATTCTGCTGAATTAATATATAATGCTTATAAAAATGCTTTAGATTTAGATAAACCGTTTATATTATCTAATATTATGAAAAATGTTAATTTAGGAAGGTTAGCTAATATTATGTCCCCAGGTAATGTAGAAATAGTAGGATTAAGACCTGGAGAAAAATTAAATGAAACTTTAGTAAGTTCTAAAGAAATCCCTTACTCTAGATTAAAAAATAACTTAATTTTTTTATTTAAAGACAAACAACCACCTAAACACAATTTACCTATGCATGAACATTCATCCATGACAGCTAAAAATATGTCTGATAAAGAACTACGCGAATTATTAACATTAAAATGAAAGTAGCTTTTTTTAGTGAAGCCGGCTATGTTGGTAAAATAGATAGAAATAATCCTAATATTAGGACAGATTCCGCTTGGGTTTGTTCGTTAGAAGCTACTCATCATCCTTTAGTTGCATTACATCAGATTCCGGATAATAGCTATGATTTTGGGGTAGTAATTATTCCTAAAAATAAAGACCATTTATTTAAATACCCTTTAATAGAAAATTTAAAAAGAATTTGTACCAAAATAGGTACTATGCAGGAAAGTACTTATTGGTATTGGCAGGGAGGAACCGTTCAAGCCCAATTATGGTATCATAATATTATCCAAAATATGGATATTATATTTTGTCATAATGATATGGATTTAAAATACTACAGAGGTATTACTGATGTTAGATGTGAATTAATGCCCACCCTTATGATAACAGATAATATTCAAACGTTTGAGGGTGAAAAAACAGGTGTAATGGTGGGGGGTAATTGGGTTACAGCATATAGAGGTTTTGATTCATATATTATAGGAAAAATATTGAGTAATGAAATTTATTCACCTACTACGGGTAGAATGAAAGAAGATGAAACTTTATTAGATATAAATCATTTATCTTGGATTCCTTGGTCACAGTGGATGTATGAATTATCTAAAAGAAAATATGGTGTGCAATTAGGTACTGCTGCTGCTGGAACTTTTAACTTAAATTGTTCTTATTTAGGTATTCCCTGTATAGCATACGATAACGTTAATACACAAAAATATTTACACCCGGAATTGTCTGTCCCTGATGGTGATATAGAAAGTGCAAGAAAACTAGCCAATAAGTTGGCTAACGATTCTGATTTTTATACACATTGTTCTACTTCTGCAAAAGAAAATTATAATCAACTTTATTCTGAACAGATATTTACCACTAAGTTAAATAAAATATTAAATAGTTTATAAAATGAAAATAAGTTTAATACAACCAGGTAGAAATAATCTTAAGTACCTAAAATGGTCTTATAATTCAATTAGAAAAAATCAAGGCGATCATAAAGTAGAAATATGTGTCGCTGACGATTTTAGTAGTGATGGTACGTGGGATTGGTGTTTAAAAATGATGGATAAAGATCCATTATTTAAAGCTATTAAGAATGAAGGACCAACTAGGTTAGGCCACACTATATTATATGATCGCCTTGTAAATGAAGTAGCAACAAATGATATTTGTATGATTTATCATGCTGATATGTATTTATGCCCGGGTGCATTAGATGCTATTGAAGATGAACTTAAAGAAAAAACAATAGTATCACTTACTAGAATTGAACCACCATTACACCCTGATGGGCCCGAAAAAATACTTAAAGATTTTGGTATTGAACCTGAAGAGTTCAATGAACAGGGTTTACTTGACTTTTTAAATTCAAGAGTACCTAATAATGATACTACTGAAGGTATATTTGCCCCGTGGGCATTTTGGAAAAGTGATTTCCAAGAAATAGGAGGACACGATCCTATATTTGCACCCCAATCAAAGGAAGATACAGATATATTTAACCGTTTTCAGTTAAATGGTATTAAGTTTATCCAAACGTGGCATGGATGTGTTTATCATATGACTTGTAGAGGTAGCAGATTTGCTGATGGGGCAAAACGAAATCCTAATGGTGAGGTATTTATGAAAAATAGGGAAACAGATGAGTGGTTAAAACAAAATCAAAAATCAACCAAAGAATTTATCCGTAAGTGGGGCCATTACTGTAAACATGACCCATTAATGAAACCAATTATTCCACCTAAATATGATATAGGATTTTTTATAAAAAACGCTAATTTAAAATTAATAGAAATTCTTGAACCTTGGTGTAATACGGTATACTATAATGAAAATGAAATTCGTAATTTCAAATATGTAGATTATATTAAAAATGAAGATACTTCATTTAATTTATATGAAAAATTTAAACCATATAAAGGTGAAAAGCAAAATAGTATACTAATTAAAATAGATGGTAATAACTTTAACCAACAAGATTTCCAGATAATACAACAATTATCTGAAATTATTCAAGATAGTGGTGAAATAGGAAAATTTAGCATAAGTAATTTGGATATTGAAATATCAGACATTACAACAAACGAGCACGAATTAATAATTTGTAAAAATAATTTAATAAAATGAAAAAAGTATTAGTAACTGGTGGATTAGGATTTGTAGGATCTACTTTAGTAAAAAAATTAAAAAACACAGGTAATTATAAAATTACTGTTATAGATAATTTATCTTCGCCTTCTAGTAATGTAACATATAAAGAGGAAGGCGTTGAGTATATTATAGATGATATACTTAATATTGACAATATTTCTTATAAAGATCTTAATTTTGATATAATTTATCATTTAGCTGGTTTAGCAAGAATTCAACCCAGTTTTCAAAACCCCGTAAAATATTTTAATAACAATACTTTTGGTACTGTTAAAATATGTGATTTAGCAAGAAGATGTAATGCCAAAATCATATATGCAGGTAGTAGTTCGGCATATGCGGGTACTATGAATAGCCCATATGCTTATTTTAAATTTAATGGAGAAGAAATATGTAAATTATTTAGTCAGTTATATGACATGTCTGCAGTTACTGCTAGATTTTTTAATGTATATGGGAAACGACAACCCACTGAAGGTAAATTTGCTACAGTTTTAGGAATATTTGAGCGCCAGTGTAAAGCTAAAGAACCATTAACAGTAGTAGGTGACGGTGAACAAAGACGTGATTTTACCCATGTAAATGATATAGTAAATGGGTTAATAGAATTATCTAAAGGCGAATATAAAGGAGAAATTTATAATTTGGGTACTGGTAGAAATTATAGCATAAATGAATTAGTTAAGTTTTTTGAGTGTACTTCTGTTAGTATACCTGAAAGACCAGGAGAAGCTAGGTTATCTATTGCTGATATAACAAAAACAAAACAAGAACTAAATTGGGAACCTACCCATTCGTTAAAGCAATATATTAAAGATTTTTTAAACAATATAAAATGAATATAGGAATAATTGGTAGGGGCTTTGTAGGCTCTGCAGTAGAATATGGTTTTTCCCCACAAACCGGATGTGATGGGGCAGTAGTTAGAGTTTATGATGCTGATCCTAGTAAAAGTCAAAACACTTTAGAAGAAGTAGTAACAAAATCAGACTTTATATTTTTATCAGTCCCTACTCCATCTAATCTAGATGGATCATGTAACTTAGATATAGTTTATACTGTAATGCAGGATATAAATAACTATATAGATCCAAATACCCCTAAATCAAAGCGGCCAATAATACTTCTTAGATCTACAGTTATTCCTGGTACTACTAGAAAAATCCAAAAACACTTTCCCGCCTTAAATATAGTGTTTAATCCAGAATTCTTAACCGAAAGATCAGCTAAATTTGATTTTATTAATCAATCTCGATTTATATTAGGAGGTTCAAAAAAGAATACTAGTAAAGTAACTTTACTTTATCAGTGGAGATTTGGTAATACTAGTGCATATATTGAAACCAATTTTGAAACAGCAGAAATGATTAAATATATGAATAATTGTTTCTTTGCAACCAAAGTTTCATTTATGAATGAAATGAAATTAATTGCAGAAAGAACTAATGTTGAATGGGATACTGCGGTCGACGGATTTGTGTCTGATGGGAGAGTAGGCCATAGCCATTTAGCAGTACCCGGCCCTGATGGTAAAAGAGGGTTTGGTGGTTCATGCTTCCCAAAAGATATACAAGCAATGATAAAATTAGGTGACGAGTTAGGCATTAGTACTTCTACACTTAAAGGAGCGTGGGATACTAACATTAATGTTAGACCCGAAAAGGATTGGGAAAAATTAAAAGGACGAGCTATTGTTAATCCTTAATATATTTATAACAAATAGCAATAATGAAAAAAGCTGAATTACACGACTTAGTCCTTGAAACCGTTAATGAATATGTTAACGAAGCTGAACTTAAAACAGGGGATAATGAATTTACTATTAAGGTAGATGTAAATAGAAATCCAACTAAAAAAGGTATTAAAATTCAATTAATCCCTAAAGGTGATACTATATTAAATGATCCAGACGAAAAAATCGACGTTAATGAAAAAGTCCAATCAGCAATGAATACTAGGCTTAAAAAATATGATTTACAGGTTAATATTGACCCAGATATAAAACAGGCAACGGATAATCCTAACGTGTTAGGTTATTACATTCCCTTGAACCAGTTTAAAAACTTAATAACGAAGGCTCTTAAAGGAGAATAATAAAAATTTGGTTTTTAGGAGCTTTCTTCTTAAATTTAATTAGATGAGAAAAAGAAGAATTATCCCCACGTTACCGGTTGATTTTTTTAGGGATGCAACCAATAAAGTAAAGTACCAAAAAATGTTATATTCTAGCATTTTAGATGGTGTTGAACAAACAATTTGTAATGGTAAAACTAGCTTTGTAATGGCTAGAGTAAATGATGGTAAGAATGTTAAGGATATTTCTATATTAAAAGACTCATTCAAATCTAACTTAAAAACATGCTTAGATTTTTATGAGCAAGTTGAAGAATATGAACAATGTTCCCGTACTGTTAATTTAATTAATCAAATAAAATGAGTAAATCAATATTTATACTTGAAACTAGGCCTATAACAAAAGGTACTCGTGGTGAAAGAATCAATAAAGTAGTAGCGGATTCACTTTCTGAAGCAATAGAAATGTTTTCTACTATAAAACAACTAAGGCCCGACCAATTAATAGAAATTTATAAGGTTTATGAGCAACCAACCGATGCCAAATGATCAGCTAAAAAACGATCTAAAAGCAATCTTAAAAATTAAAGGTACTGTTACTAGACAGCGCCCTGTAAAAGGTCTAATTAAGAAAGAAGCATTTATTAGATTTATAGAAAATTATAGATATTCTAATGAAAGGACACTTCTATTAAGATCAGAACATGCTATTGATTTTGTTAATTTTGAAGAACCCTTCGTACAATCAATAGAAGCACTACTCGAACTCCATTTTAATAAAAATCAAGTCCAAATTATTCATTGGTGGCTTTATGAAAAATGGAATACAGGAGACGAATCAGTTTTACAATTAAATAATACAGAAACAGGTGAGGAATTACCCTCAGACACACCAGAAGAACTCTGGGACCTGATTCAATCACTCAAATGAATAAAATAATCCTTACAAAGGACGACGTTTTAAGAGCCCAAAAGCACACATTAAGTAATAGGGCAGCCGCTCGTTATTTAGGTGTATCGTATAATGTTTATAAACGTTATGCACTTACATTTAACGATAATGAAACGGGCAAAACACTATTTGATAAACATTTAAACCGTCAAGGTAAGGGTATTAAAAAACATTTAGGTGGTTATGGTAAAAGTAAAAATTTCCATAAACACGCTCTAGAAGACGTATTAGAAGGTAGAGTAGATGTTTCACATTATACAATCGATATTCTTAAGGCACGTTTAATTCAAGAAGGTTACTTAGAAGAATGTTGTAATAGTTGTGGGTTTAACGAAAGAAGGGTTGTAGATTATAAAGTGCCATTAGTACTTAATTTCCAAGACAAAAATAAGAAAAACTGGAAACGCGACAACCTAGAATTCCTTTGTTACAATTGTTACTTCCTAAACGTAGGTAACATTTGGAGTGACAATCAACTCAAGCAAATGGAAGACTATGAAGTAAATGAAAACACATTTAATAAAGACGATGAACCAAATTGGGATTTAGATGATACCCATATCCAACATTTGAAAGAATTGGGACTATGGGAGGGCGACGATGGTGATGAATTTATCGATTTTCAAAACTAAAAAGAACTTACTATCACCCACCACACACCTTAATCCGTATATACAAAACAATTAGAAATCATGGGTAAACTAAAAGAATATCACTTCGGCAATAAGTCCTTCAAAGACTATGAAGACGACTTTCTAGACGACGATTATGAATACTATAAATTGAATAAAAATAAAAAAAAGAAGCAACGCAAAGGTGGAGCTGAAGATTTAACAGAATAAAAATGGATAAAAAAGAAAGGTTTCAATTAGCAAAGAAAAACGTCAAACGGCGTTTTCCTAAAGCACAAACTGTAATAGACAGCACGGGTAAATTCTACGTTGCCCAAGATGGAAAAGACATCTGCAATAAAGAATTATATAAAGCTGTAAAGCGAGGAGCAAGCCTTGAAGAGCTTAATTTAATTAAAGAGGTAAAGCACACTACAACTATATTTGACGCTTGGCTACAAGCCGAAAGCATGGTTACCGTTAACCGAGTAATCGAAAGTAACACCGAACGATTTAGCGACGAAAAAGTAATCAATAAAAATTTAGAAGAATGAGTGACGTTAGATCATTTATAATCGGTGTAGGAATATTTTTATTCGTACACGTACTCACCTGGTTCCAACTAAACGGCCAGTTTTTTAGTGAGTGGTTTAAAAACAACAATTTTATCCTAGCGTTGTGTGGGATCCCAATTTCGTACCTTTATATATACGGAACAAAATATTGCTATGAAGGTTTCGGTGGTTTAGTATGGCCGGGACGGTTTATTGGGTTCGCCTGTGGGATGGTTATTTTCGCTGTTTTGGCCTCCCTTGTTTTGGGTGAGGGTATGACTACAAAAACATATGTGAGTTTGACTTTAGCAACAGCGTTAGTTGCTGTTCAAGTGCTTTGGAAATGAAAGTAGGCGATAAGATTAAGTTTTATGTGTTTAGTGTTTTGGAAGAAGGCACTGTAACTGAAATTAATAAGGATAAAACATACAATATCGCTTATGGTGGAGTAGTTTATCCTGCCGTACAGACGTTTAAAACATTACCTAAGAAAAAAGACATTCCACCATGGTATATCCTAAGGAAATAAATGAAAGAATATAAACGATATCCTAAACTTAATAAGTTTCTTAGTAACTTAGTTGCTGATAAAACTTTAACCCCATTAGAAAGAATATGTAACCGATTAGGTTATATGGGTACTGCTTTTTTAATGATGTCACCTTATTTATTAGCTTATAATAATGTAGGGGTGTATACTTACCTTATTGGTGGTGCACTTTCAATCCCACAAGTATGGTTAGCTAGGCAATGGAATTTAGTTGCATTGCATACTAATTTATTAGTGGGGTATGGATTTTATTTATATGTATATCTGACTGATTGATCGACAGACAATCTAAAAATTAACCCGGCACCTTAGGGGCCACAAAACTTATAAAACATGGTACATAAATTAGACCTATTTGACCAGCGAGTATTCTCGCCACTTGACGTCCTAGTTAAGGACTTTTTTAACAAAGAATCTCAATTTACTAAAATTGACAATCGCACAGTAAACCAACCAGTAGATATCTATGAAGATGAAGGTGGGCTTACATTTGAAATCGCTTGCACCGGTATTCCCAAAGAATTAGTTCAGATCGACCTCCAAGGAGATTACCTATGTGTTAAGTATGATAAATCTGACTTACCTAAAGTAAACAGTGAACGACGTTATTTTCACTCTAGTGTTAAGAGATCTAGCTTTAACACTGGTTGGAAAGTAGCTCGTCGATTTGACTTAGCTAAAGCTCAAGCAGAAATGAATGATGGGCTACTAGTAGTCAAGATTCCTTATGCTAATGAATCAAAACCAAAAACACTTAAAATAAAATAAACTGACAAAACGATCAGTCAGTCATGAGGGGGCTTCGGCCCCCTCAATATTTATATATAAACAATAAGATATGTCTACATTTAACGTATACGAATGGAACCACAAACGCCGTTTAAGCGAGATAGAAGAACAAGCTGAAGGAAAAGTTTATGTTGTAATAGCAGGGAGACCAGGAGAAGCTCAAGGCCCCGTTAAAGCATTTATGGATAAAGCTTCTGCCGAACAACACGCTGCCCAATTTAAACAGGAGTACGAAGACCGTTTTGTAGGGGATAAATTAAATACTGTAGTGAGAGAAATACCTATGGGGTAATGAGTAAATTAAGAAAATACATTAGAGAGTACGTTATGTATCTCTATAATGCTAAAGTTGCAGATGCTGATGAAGATTATCAGTGGAAACACCCTAGCGATATAGAACACCCACTACAACCTGGTTATCCAGGTGATTTAAAAGGGTTCCCTTACGATAGTTCCCAAAACAAACTACCACCCGCTTATATAAGGAAAAGATCGGTTGCTAAACCACCTTTTTAAGAGAGCCTTTGGCTCTCTTTTATTTTGTTCGTATATTCACAGTATGAACTATAAGAACATTCTAAGAGGATATTACGATACAGAAAATAAAGTTAAAGCAATAGATGTAATGTCAGATCAACCTTATTATATTGAGGATAGACCTGACATGAAACAACGTATTGAACGAGCTATTAATTTCAAACAGTATCTAGCCATATATCAACGTGGTACTCGCAATGGCTTTGAGTATATTAACCAAAACGATATAGTTTGGGGTGACCAAACAACTACACAACCAAAAGAAGTTACAATGATAAATAAGCCAGACGATTTTATTATTAGCGACCTTAAGTGGAAGTACTTAACTCGCTGTATTAATAAGGGTAAAAACCTTATGTTTGTAGGACCTGCAGGTACAGGTAAAACACAGATTGTTTTTGAAGCCGCTAAGGCAATTAAAAAGCCAATCTTCTATTTTAATTTAGGATCTACTCAAGATGTTCGTTCGGCTCTTATTGGTAGTACTTATTTTAAAAACGGTACATATTTTGAAGAATCCGCGTTTGTGAACGCGATAAAAACACCAGGATCTGTGGTTTTACTTGACGAAATTTCGCGAGCAAACCCTGAGGCATGGAATATATTGATGCCAGTTCTTGACGTTAATATACGCAAATTAAGATTAGATGAAAAAGAAAACAGCCCTGTTATTGATGTCGCTGATAGTGTCAGCTTCATTTCTACAGCCAATATTGGGTTTGAGTATACTTCAGCTCGTATGCTCGACCGCGCTTTGGCTGATCGCTTTAACGTTGTTGAAATGGATACTCTGGATAAGGAAGAGGAGATGAAATTGCTAGCTATGAAGCACCCAGACCTTAAATCAGAAATAAATGAGGCGTTATGTGATATTAGTTTTAAAATTAGAATGGAATGTCAAAGGGAGAATGCTAAGTTATCAAATGTATTATCAACTAGGACATTGCTTGAAGCAGCTGAAATGTCAGTTGATGGGTTTAGTATTGAAGAAATAGCTGAATTAATTTTATATCCTCAATACCCAGATGATGGAGGAGTTGATTCAGAACGTATTTATATTCGACAATTGGTACAAAAATATGTTCAACAAGGTAATAAAGAAAATCTATTTACTGAAGATGATTTTGCCCACTTAGATAACTATGACATTTAAAAAAGACTATATAGAAGTTTGTTTAACCACAGGGGATGGCATCCAACACCTTAGATTACATGGGTGGCTGAAACGTGAACATGTATTAGTTAAATCAGAACAGATATTTGGTAAAAGTGGAGACGACTTTGGTATGTTTATTGTTGTAATTCCTAACGGTGAATTGTATCAATTAGTAGAATTAAAAGATGATATGTTTACTACTTTTGAGATATTATCTCAAGAAGAAGAACGGTGGACATCATATAAACAGAAACGAGATAAAGATTTTATAGAAAACATTTCTAATTTTATGTTTAGTTTGGCCCCTGAAAATAAAGTTGATATTGAAAGTTTTGTTGAAAAAGCAAACGAGGCAACACTTAGTTTATTTAAATCATCTAGAGATTTTACAGGGGATTATGTTGTAAATGATTTTATGTCTGTTGAAGAAAAAGTAGCTGATCTTGATATGTTAATTGATTTTTTTGAAAATAAAGAACGTTATGAAGACTGTGCTTATCTTCTTAAAATAAAAGATAAAATAGTAGTAAATGAAGAATTCAAAACAAAATGATTATTGGATAAGTACTTGTACTTATGACATTGGAATAGTATATATTTACAAATGAGAGAGTTTGGATTACGGTTAAAAAAAGCGTACATTATAAAAATAAAATGGAAACGAGCAGTTAAACAATGGTTCAACCATAACTCTGAACCACTTCATAAACTAAGAAAACAATTAAACAAAATAAACCATGAGCTTAGACAAATTAGACGCCGCCAGAAAGCATTATGAAGGCATCGCAGCAGAAGCAGAGGTAACGATAGACACATACCTAAATTTTTCCGTTGGAATCGGTGAACACTCAAATGTAATGGAAGAATTGCGCGCTCAAATCGAGAAACTCGGCGAAGCCCGTGACGCCATTGATACGATTATTACTCTCCAGAACAGAGATAAAAAAAATGACTTAAAAGCTAAAAAACAACTTAATAGCTAAGGAAGAATGAGTAATGTGAATTGGATAATGGGGTTTTTGGTCCTATTAGCTTTATATGGTAGTGTGTTACCCCCAGATAGTACTGGCCATTATTTAGATTATAATGGTGATGGTGTTATTGATCTTTATGATCTTATGGAACATTTAACAAAACGACCACAAGTAATAGAAAATACAACAGATTTTACAGATAAATGAAAAAGTTTTGGGCAGACCTTAGTGATGTGTTTATTGAACGAGAACGAGCATACCTCGTTTGTAACGATCAAGCACAATTTTTTAGTGGCTTAAGCGGGGGTAAACCTGTATTTAGCGAATCTTATGATGACGCTAGGCCTTTACAAAGAGAAAGCCAATTTAGAAATTTGGTTAGGGCATCGGATGTTCCTATATTTAAGGAGTATATTGAAAAATGAGAATTCATGAGACAGCTAATTGAAATATATAATGAGGCAGCCCAACAATTTGAAGACTTTGCATTTAAACACATTGTACCACGGGTTCTTAAAGTAGTGGAGATAGCATTACGGTTAACTTTAATCTATGCTTTCTATCTCCTTTTTAAAAATGGTATTAACGAAGTGCTTTGAGCAAGAATTTAGTATATTACTTTGACCTACATAAGCATCTTGAAGTTAAAATGGCTACTGGTGAATGGAATCAAGTCACTTGTGCTACATTTAGGTCATATGCTGGAGGTAGACGTATTAATGGTGAAGCATATGATGGTCCCATTTTATACCATAGTACGAATTATTTATATGAAGGTCCCCTTAATGGGAAAATAATTCAACTTGAAGAAGGGCAAGATGTTAAAATACTTAGGAAAGTAAGAAAAAATAGTAGGTTTTCCTGGGCAAATGAATGGAGTTAGATTTTTGGTTTACTGAAAATTTGTTCGTATATTTAAGGTATGAGAAAAGGAAGACAAAAAGGCCAAACTAAGGCTAAAAGTGTAATTAATGACCCATCAATAGCCCCCTTTAAGATATTGATAGAGGAAGACCAGTATGTTTTAATTGATGATAAAGATATCCCCCGTGGCTATTATACATCATTAGACACAGTAGTATATAGGATATCAAAGATATTTATGGCTAATAAAAGGAAGGAATTTAACCTTTCAGAATTTGTGGTTGATTATAACAAAACTAAAAATAGTATTTTAGATAGCTTTAACTAATGCTAAAAGATGAAGACCATATCAGAGCGTTAATTAAGATTGAAATGAAGGATAACCTCAAAATCCTAATTGACCCAAAGAAAAAAAATAGCTTTTCTGATTCACGAGTTACCACATGGATTCACACAGTAACTGAACGTATTGTTTACCATTTAATGGAAAGAAATAAATCATAATGGCTAGGGACGGATCCTATATTACACCTGTTGTAGTAACATTTAAGACATCAAATCGCTCCAATGCTAAAACTAAAGTGAAAGTGATTCGCAACAGAAACATTGACGAGGTATTAGATGTAAAGACAAAAATTCCTGGCATCCCCGAAAAGGCTGTTATTTTGGAAATCGGAGTAGGAAAGAGTTTTACTTAAACTTTTGGTTTACCAGCCAATCTATCGTATATTTAGAGAAGAAAGTTAGTTAAAAACCTAAAAAAAGTATCATGTCTGAAGTACAAGACACACAATTTTCAACTGCACAGCAGTTAATTAATACGGTTAATCAGAAAATCGAAAACCGTGAATCGCTCACTATGGATGAATTGAAGATGATTTGTCCTGAAATTTCAACCCCCGAAATTAATCCTGAATTGCGTAAGCACTTGGGTATTTCGGACAAATATGTTCACGTACCTACTGAGCAGGTGATTGAGGATGTTATGAAGTTGGGTTGGTCGCCTATCAATGCGTACCGTGTTAATTCACGTAAAAAGCGCAATGGCGTTGGTCGTCATATGATCAAGTTTGTCAACTATGACTTTATGCAAGAGGGTAAAACCGAATACCCTGAGTTGCTGTTGACAAACAGTCACGATGGTACTACTGCATTTAAGTTGGATGTAGGTATTTTCCGTTTGGTGTGTTCGAATGGTATGGTTATTAAGTCGCAGGACTTTGGTTCAATGAAGGTTCGTCACTACGGTTACGACTTTGAAACTATTAAGGGTGCTGTAAATAAGTTGGTTGAACAGATTCCTGATTACCTCAAGCAAGTTGAAGATATGAAGGAGCAGGAATTGGAGCGTAAACAAATGCTTGAGTTTGCTCGTGAAGCAGCTTTGCTTCGTTTCAAGACAGCTAATATTGAAACGATTGATAAGTTAGTTGATGTAGATGATTTGCTTGAGTCGACTCGTAAGGAAGACGAGGGTAATGGTTTGTGGGAGGTATTCAACCGCCTACAGGAAAAAGTTGTGAATGGTAAATTTAATTATGCCCTGGGTAAAAAGGAACGTAAGGCCCGTCCCGTGAAGGGTTTCAAGTCGCAGGTAAAGCTCAATCAGGATTTGTGGGAGTTAGCGAGCAGTTACTTGCCTGAAGCCGCAGCGGTTTAAATATAGGAGAGGGGGGCCTCGGCCCCCCTCATTTCCATTTATTCATCACTATTCCATGTGTAAATTTCCCCGTCGGGCATCATGACATAGTTAGTAACAGTTTGGTTTTGGCTAGTAGATTGTGTAATACTAGTAGTTGCGCAACCCGTTAAACACAATACTACTGCGATTGCAAGTAAGTATTTCATGTAGTTGGGTTTTTAATTCGATTATACATATATAAGTAATATACAAGTTATAATAGAGTCATAAAGCGTCATATGAAAGAGTTTATTTAGAAATTTGGTTTTAAGGATAGAAGATCGTATATTTAATAAAGAAAGAAGGTTGAGAAAATAAAAACAACATGAAAAACCCAATCACCATTAACGCAACAAAGTATCCAGATGGATATTTGCCTAAGATTGCTTACCACATTGCAAACCAAAATGCTGACAAGTTGGAATACTTTACAGACCAACATGAAGCATTGTATGGTAAGTTGACACAGGAGGATATGCACAAAGTAATTGATATGGTGTATGAACATATAAAATAAATGAATGCCCGGGTGGTGGAATTGGTAGACACGACAGACTTAAAATCTGTTTCGCCGAACGGTGAGTGCGGGTTCGAGCCCCGCCCCGGGTACATAATAAATCCTCAGACGTGGGGTCGGTGGAATCAGGCATGGTTCATGTAAGGGATAAATGGGGATAGCTTCCTCACCCAGCAAGCCGCAATATGCGCTCATAGCTCAGCTGGATAGAGCAACAGCCTTCTAAGCTGTAGGTCCTAGGTTCGAATCCTAGTGGGCGTACTGGAGTTCTTTGACATCCTGGTTTTTAATTCGCTGATGACGTCACTACGTAATTAAACGTGACGCACCAATATGGGGACGTAGCTCAATTGGTTAGAGCATCAAGCTTATATCTTGAAGGTCACAGGTTCAATTCCTGTCGTCCCTACTATGACTTCGTAGCTCAGTTGGTTAGAGCATCTCACTTTTAATGAGAGGGTCCTGGGTTCGAGTCCCAGCGGGGTTACGCGTGTGAGGCGAATTAATGCTAGGCGGCTCCTTAGCTCAGTTGGTTCAGAGCACCTCGTTTACACCGAGGGGGTCATTGGTTCGAGTCCAATAGGAGCTACAATATACCCGAGTGGTGAAATGGTAGACACGCTGGTCTTAGGAACCAGTGCCACAGGCGTGAAGGTTCGAATCCTTTCTCGGGTACAAATTAAACAAAAATAAATAATATGAAAAAATTTGTAAAATGGACCCCAGTAGCAATCGCACTAATAGCATTGCTCTACTCAGTAGGATTAGGAATGAATGGCCACACTGAAGAAGCACTATATTCATCACATTGGCCTGTAACACTATTAGTATTTTATTTGGTAATTGATAAGATTAACAAGCAATGAGCACAACTATGTGGATTGTAGGTAGCATTATTTTTGTTGTCTACATGTATTTTACAATTTGGAACATTAATAATGGTTCCAAACAAACCCAACAACGTGAAGATTCATCATATGATGTAATGGATATGGACGGTATGGGTAATTTTAGTCGTTTTCCAATTAAACAACGTCGAATGGAGGAATTTGGTTATAGAAAAGTTTTCTATAATGATAAAAAGACCAATGCAAGGAAGAAGAAAAAAACAGTATGAGGACAATTGGTGGATGTTAGAAAAAGCAGGTAAGTGCTTTTTGGTCTCCCTAATCTTCTATCTTATATTCATAGTTGTAAGTTAAAGATGGAGATAGTATCAAATTCTAGTGGTTATTGGATTGTAGATAAAGGATTTATTGATGGTCCTTATGTTAACATCGAATTAGCTACAGAAGCACTTGAAGAAATAAAAAAATGGCAAAAGAAGTAAACATAGTAACACTATGCAATGAGATTTTTAACGGTCTTGAAGTTAAAGGGTGTGGTATGTCACCTATTAAAGCAGCTGAAGGTGGTTACAACGGAACGTTTGTTAACATTGTATTTGATGCTTTAGAAAAAGCGAAAAGATAAGGATTTTTGGAAACTGAAAACTCGATCGTATATTTAAGAAGTAAGATTGAGAGATAGTTAAACACACAAAACAAAACAAAATGGCTGGACGTGGACGACCCCGTAAAAATGCTGTTACACCTAAGACGGTGTTGAAGCATGTAGAATTTACAAAGATGAAGGATATCAAGTTTGATCCTTCGTTGTTTACCCCTATTAAAACAGGTACTATTGTTGATAGTGTTTTAAGTAATGAAGGTGGTATTTTCCCTGGCACTAATACTGTTGTTATTGGTGACCCAGGTGTGGGTAAGAGTACTGTATTGCTTGATTTGCTTGCTAATTTTCAGGCAAATAATAAGCGTGTATTGTTTATCTCTGGTGAGATGAATGAGATTGACATGTTTGGTTATGTTAAGCGTTTTCCTAAATTCGCCCAAATTCCTATTTTGTTTATGCAAAATTACTCTTCATGTCCACAAGCTGCTATTGAAAAGTCGCTTGATCAAGGATTTGATGTTGTATTGATTGATAGTTGGGCTGAGGTGAATGATATGGTTCAGGAAGAAAATGGTTGGACACGTAAGAAGGCTGAATCATGGTTGCTTGATTTGATGGATAAGCACAATAAAGCTGATAATGAGCGTTGTAAACATACTGCATTTGTCAATATCCAACAAATGACTAAGGGTGGTGATTTTGCAGGTTCAAACCGTATTAAGCACATGACTACAGCTATGGCCCAACTTAAGTTTGATGGCCGCGGGCGTGATGCTTTGCGTTACATGGTATTTAGTAAAAACCGTCGTGGTGATGTGGGTGATAAAATTTATTTCTCACTTGTTAGGGCGGGTAATGTTCGATACAGTTTTGAACAACTATAAAGATTTGTTTTGTGTTGTTGTAGAGGAGGGTGCTGGAGCTTCGGCTCCGCCCCTCTGATACTAATTTAATTTGAATTCCCTCTGACTGAAAGTCAGTCAGTTTATTTTGTTTAACCCTTAACCCCAAAAATCATGGCTAAGGATAACCCCACTAAAGCCGGCGGCATGCGTCGGTTTGATGAACTTGTTGCTTTGCGCAGCGTATTTGGAAACGATTCAGTTCTACTTGAAGAATTGGTTCGTGTAATGTCAAATCGTGATGCGAGTTATTTGTTTAGGCGTGTTGCTAAGTCGTTTGATGTGACAGGTGCTCTGAATCGAGAACTCGATGTCATCAATCAACGTGACTGATGCTTGACATAGTCGATCGGAATAAGCTCAAAATGGAGCTTTACAAGAATGGTGTAAGCGAAGCTAGGCAACGTGAAATCATTCAGATGTTGGAAGCCGATGAGGAACAAAGATTCCTCTTGGACATTAAAAGTGAACGAGCAGATGAGGACCTTTGAGTCCTCATCTTTCGTTCGTATGTTTACGGTATAAGATTAAAGCAGATGAGTTTATTAGATGAATTGAGAAATGTTAAAGTGCTTGCACTTATTGATGACCATAAAAAGAACTACCCATCGTCACATAAAAAGATAATGGATGATCTAAAGAACTCAGAGTTCATTGGTGATCTATCAGTGTTCACAGCACAAAATTTGATTAGTTTTGCTGTTGATAGTGGAATGAAATTTGATACTGATAGTTTTGTTTTGAAATTGTATAAAATTTTTGATAAATGAGTGAAGAAGATATGAAAGAAAAAGCCATCAATGAAATGTTGATGGTAGGTACTGCTAAATTGTTTGGTGCCTCAAATAAATTAATTGCGTTCCAATTGGGATTGGATTTGTTGAATATGTTTACAAAGAAAAAATGACCCGAAATGAATTATTTGATGTGCTCAATGAAATGATTGATCACGTTGGTACTGATGGTGTATTAGATGAATTAACACGAGCCATGTCTACAGACGAATTAGAAGAACATGTGAGTCATCTTGATCAATATCTTTTTGATAATCATTTTTTGACCCTTGAAAGCTGAAAATTCGATCGTATATTAAAATAAAAAAAGATGAGTAAGTTAACAAAATTTGAAAAAGCGCTTATCAGCGCTGGGTTGGAAGCAGTTAAGTCTCAATACGCAGAAGAAAACGAGCGTATCAAAGCAGCAGGTAATAATCCCATCTTTGGTGACAATTACATCCCAACTATCGTAGAAAATATTACTCACACTTTGAAACTGAACGACTAATGAGCAACATGAGTTATTGTCGATTTGAAAACACAATGATCGACCTAAAAGATTGTTTGCGTCATATTGATTATGAAGCAGAAAACAGCCGTGATGAAGAGGCACGTCAAGAAATGCTTGGAATGTTCAAAGAAATTTTTGAGGATTGGGGCGGGGATGTTGAGCAATACGCCTTGTATCTCTAAAAAAATTAATTTAGCCCCTTGTAAACTGAAAATTCGATCGTATATTAAAATAAAAAAAGATGGCAACACGAGCAAGCATTAAAATCAGCGACTGCGATGGTAACTTCATTGCAAACATTTATCACCACTACGATGGTTACCCTGAGGGGTTGGGTCAGAAATTGATTGACATTTGTGACAGTGGTAAACTTGTAAATGGATTGAGCGCTGGATCAGGTAAACAGTTCAATGGTTTCAACGATTTAGCTTGTTCAATTGTGTTTGAATTGAAAGAACACTCGGGCAATGGTCGTGTTTATTTGAACACTGAAGACGATTATGGGAAATGTGGTGAAGATTACCTGTATGAAATTGTTGAAAATCCTGCAATGCGTCAATCACCACTAGTGTTGGTTGAAAATATGAATGGTGAAACTGAATTGGTTCAAGACATTTTGGATCGAGTAAATGCCTAACAAATGCTAGATAAAATTAAGTCAAAACTACTTACTAAACTGTTCGTTGATTGGGTTAACGATGAGTTTGATGTTGAATTGTTGGAAGCAAGTAAATTGATGATCCAAAACAGGCAGGAGCAAGTTAATTTTTTGGTGGCAAAAGCTAATCCGCCTGAGAAAATTGGTTTTCGATATTAAAGGAAATTGATTGAGACGCTTGTGGCTTGAAGATTCGATCGTATATTAAAATAAAAAAGGATGGATAAGTCAATGGAAAGTGTGATGTGGCAAGTGGTTGAAGATATGAACTTCAATGGGCGTGGTCATCACAAAGCAGGATTGTATTTAACTGATGAATCAGGTTTGTCGGTTGATGGGATGCGAAAGGTTGAGTCATTTGCTCGCCGCAAATGTGGCGCACTGTATAGTCAATTGATTGATGTTACAGGTGTGAGTGACGATAGTTATGACGATTTGCGGTGGCAGATTGTTGCCAATGGTGAGGAGTTTTACAATAACATCACATTGGAAAAGGCTCAGAGCATGATTGACAACAATGAGTTCACTGAGAGCTTTGGTTATGCGTTCCACAAGATTGATGAAATGGAAAGGACGGATGAACGTGAACAGCAGCTTGCTTACGTTGAGCGTTGTCGTCAAGGAATACATGGTAGCTTTTATAAAGCGCTTGTTGATGCCTTTGATAAAGCTGACAATACTAATAAGATGAGGTTGTCACTTGGTTTTAAAGAAGTTTTTGGAGATATTGTTTGACCCTTGTAGCTTGAAGGTTCGATCGTATATTCAAATAAAAAACAAATGAAAATTTTCCATTTCCACCTCGATGACGGTATGTCAAATAAGTCAACTTTGATTTGTGAATTGAAGGACGGTGCAATCAAATATCGTTACTTCACAGGCACTGCTTCGAGTGGCATTCCGCTTGCGTTGAGTAATTTGCAAGTTGGTTACCTCCATGGTTCTACATTGCCACTGGATAATTCGCATCGCAACGGCCTTTTTAAGTTTACGAAGCAAGAATTTACTGATCGTGTGCGCTGGATCATCAATATGGATAGTACCAAGCGTGTTGTAAATGAAGTTGAAACTGAAGTGGTATTTGAAGCATGACTAATTTAGAAACAAGCACTGCACCGATTGTTGCAGATCAAGAAGGTGATCACTACTTTATGGTAGGTGAAACGGTTTACTACTTGAATGAATTTATGAAAACACTTGGTAACCGGGATTTTGATGGTGTCGCTCACATCACTAACCAAGGAGGAATTGGTATTAAAGTAGATGAAGCGAACGAGGAGGTTGAGTATACTATCTTTACGGCATCTTACTAGACGCTTGTAGCTTGAGAATTCGATCGTATATTCAACCAAAAAAAGGATATGGGATTTAAGTTAAACATCGTAACAAAGACAAAAATGAGTGCAAAGGAAATGTCACGCACTTTGATCACACTGAATCAAAGTGAAGTGTTTAAGATGGGACGTAAAACATACGTTCCATTCAGTGCAATGAGTGTTGTGTTTAACAGCAAAGGTGCAACGAAGCAATTCGATAGAGATTTGGATAGCATTACTCATCCCACCAAAGGCAAGTTGTTTTGCCTTCCGAAAAATGTTGAACAGTTCATCAAGGTAGTGTGATGAAGCCATTTTATGAATTACGTGACCCAAGTAGGTTCGCTGAGGTGTTAGATCGGATGATGCACGATGAACCAATGAAGTGGCAAGGTTGGATGATGGATATGGAAACGAATCAACTGTCACTTGAAGCGTTTCGTAAGTGGTTGAGTTCAGAATGGTACGAAAAGGAATTGCTTAAGGAAGAGTTTCCTGAATTTCACTTCCTTGATGATGATATGTTGGTTTTGGATATGCAACATGAACTTTTAGCAACGTTGAATTGATGGAGTTTTTTATTACAGGGTTGGTTGAAGTGCTATTTGCAGTTGCTTGTTTAGTAGTAGGAGTAGGACTAGTTATAGCATTGTCTCAAGCAGGATTTGATAGTGTTCAGAATCGTGCTTATGAGAATAAAAAGAAATGGGATAGGGAAGCTTGACACTTGAGGATTCGATCGTATATTCAAGTAAAGAAAAAGGGATGGATTTGAAATTTCAAACAGCAGAGCAAGTCATGAAAATGAGCAACACGCCTAACGAGGTAGACTTTGAATGTAACCGCAACTCCGGTTTCTCAATGAACATCAATGGTTACAGAATCAGTATTCAATTTGGTCCTGGTAATTACATCTCTGATATGGACATTAGAAGAAAAATGGATGACTATGAGCCATTGAATTTCAGAATGTTTGGTACTGACGATGCTGAGGTGATGATTTGGGGTCGTGATAATGGAACAATGTTCAACATTGCACCTCACACAATTGACACTGATGAGGGATTAGATGAGTTTTACGATGCACAAGGCGGACACATGGATCAGGTATTTGGTCATTGTAGCTCCGATTGTGTTGCTCGGATGATTGGTTGTTTAGCTAGCTGTGGTGATGAGGATCCACGCCGGTCAATTGTTCAAATTTACAATGCAAGTAAAAAATAAAGATGATGATAAGTGTG
>Ga0208767_1000026_pt1 | contig 79535 bp, 147 predicted proteins | sample VirMetDEL_Mar_21_FD_184514 | JGI IMG/M metagenome (GOLD analysis project Ga0208767, IMG submission 184514) | Aqueous microbial communities from the Delaware River and Bay under freshwater to marine salinity gradient to study organic matter... | ecosystem: Environmental > Aquatic > Marine >...
GATCACGAGGTGGAATGTAGCTGCTGTGACGAGATGCAGATCCTCGACAACAGCAACAACTGCATCAAGTCCTGGGCCTGGTGCCCGGATGACATCGACGCCCCCTGCACCTGGAATGAGATCAAGTCATGACCAACGACTTCACCACTGAATCAGCCAAGCGCCGCGTCTGGGCCATGCGTGTCAACGTCGACACCCCGCACATCCTGGACGAGATGGCTGAAGAGCTGGGCTGCTTACGAATCGATGGCGGAGGTTACCTCTCCGGATCGACCGGCGTGCTGCTCGACAAGATCGCCAAGGGCGAGTTCATCATCAAGAAAGTAGGTAACCAGTCATGACCATCCAATCCACCACCGCAACCAAGCCCGCCCGCATTCACTTCGGTGACCAGCTCCAGGAGATCAAGTGGGCACACTCCTCAGGCTGCATGAACCCACCTGCTGATCGCTACTACAGCGAGACAGTCAGGATCTTCCACACCCCTGATGAGGATGATGTCTTCACTGAATACAACTTCTATGTGGTGAAGGAGAACGGCTCTTATCTCCTGATCCTGCGCGAGGTGTTCAACGACCAGGGACACACTGCACCTTGGTATCACAATGTCGGTGAGTTCAGTGACAACATCGAGACCGTTCGATTAATTCGTAGGTATACACAATGGGCCATGCAAAGTGTCTGCAATGAATACGGATCACTAGCAGGTCTACCTTTATCTTCTGTTTACAACGAACCAAACCAATGAAAACATTCAAAGTTGAACTATCTCCCAAGCTCGAAAGTTCTGATCAACCGCACCATGTATTCATGACTGTTGCAGAATGTATCGACCTGGATGACTGCATCAATCACATTCATCACAATCATCCTGCACTCCAAATCGAATCAATCAGAGAGGTGCCTAATGACACTGCATGACCTTGAACTTCTCGCTTTACTTCTCAGCCCAGCCATGCTCATGAGTGTGCTGATTCTCTTTACATTTGCCGCCGGAGGGTGACATGACCACCAAGCAACAGCTCCAACAGCAACTGAACCACGCACAGGAACAGTTGATGATCGCCGACTCAATGGAAGCCCAGGTCCGCTGGGGCATCCGCTGTGACCAGCTCGAGGCTGGTATCGAAGACCTCTCCTACAACAGCCAGGAGGCCGGCCAATGACCTACGAAGTGATCCTCGAGGAGCACAACACCTACCGGCTCCAGTTCGATGACGAGCAGGAGTTCAGGCAGTGGGAGGAGCAAGGCTCCTGTGTCTCCGACCTCAACTACCAGAACATCATCTTCCAGAAGTCCAACCACGAGATCAATCCGACCAATGACGACTGAGTTCACCTACGCCATCCAGCCCTCCTACCTGATCGAGCTGACGGACCACTGCTATGTCGCATCCCCGAACATGGAATCAGCCAAGGGCATCGCCTTCAGGCAGGCCCAGGACGACGAAACCGACATGAGCATTTGGAAGGTGCCCATGGGCGGTCAGCCGATGCTTTGGATGCGGGTTTACTACGAAGACCCGATGAAGAAGCCCGTCGAAAACCCAGGTGACGACGGCGATCTCCTCGCCTACGACTCCAGGGATGTCATCTAATTGCAACAGGTACTTGCACCTATGGCACACCTACGGCAACGTCTGTCGGTCATGACCCAACTGAATGGCTCGACCTCGCAGCACCAAGAAGAAGCGGATGACGCGCTTCCGCGTCAACAACAGAGGCGCCTTCGCCAGGCATCTCGCCGCACAGATCGACAGCGAGGGCAACAACCACAACCTGATCGATCCCAACGCCAGCCTCAGCTCCCCGACCTCCGGCCCCGTGTCCCCGCAGCTCGAACTCCAACGCAAGCTCGACGACGCCAAGGCTATTCGCGATCGTCCAACGCTCTCTTGATCATCGTCGGGCTGCTTCACATCCTGACCCTTCACTTCGTTCTCTCCATCCCGTCCCCGCCGCCACTGCCGCAGACCTATGACATCCAAGAATGAAACACTTGAGATGAAGATCGAGATCATCGACAACCTGTTGCGTAAAACCTATTCAGATGGAAAAGGTTTAGACAGCGGGACCCGATACAGTCTCGAACAACGAAAGGCTCAGCTCCAGGCACAACTCAAGGTCGCTAGCTGAGTTGATGGTCAACCCCAAGGATTTGATGGGCCATGCTTACGACTTGTGGGATCTGGCCTTCTCTCAGAAAAGCAGAGTAAAGCGCTACACCAAGGACAACTTCCCCGACACTAGACTCACCGTCCGTTGTGAAAAGGCTCCCTGGTTAACGCACTCAAGCTACGACACCAATCAGATGATCGACATGGCTTTCGACTTCTCCGAACGCTACCCCGATACATGGATTGATCTTGAGTTCACTGACGACGGTCTCCTTTACTTCTCTTTCCTCAACGGCTCAATCCAAATCCCATGATCAGTATGTACAACATCACAACAATGGACCCCGAAAGCCTCATGTTCTTCTTCGAGGCCAGGATGAAAAGGCTTCTCAAAGATCCCAAGAACTTCGAGCACTTCACCGATGAACAGATGGACATGATCGAGAACACGATCCTTCCATTCATGCAAGAGATTCTCAACATCAAATCAAAGGAGGTTCACTCAGGTCATGCCTAGGTCGAAACACGGTCCCTTCGAGCTACGGCCAGGTGCAGAGCGGTACTACACCAAGCAAGACGTACTCGACAGAGTCAACTTCTCCAGGGCCACACTCATCCGACGAGTCAGGAACAAGTCGATGCCTGGTCCAGTCGAAGCCAAGGAGATGAACTACGGATACTTGTTGTGGCTCCGCGAGGAGATCGACAAGTGGCTCGAGCAGCATCCCCAGTTCGACAGGGAAAAGAAGGCAGGCAGCACCAGGAATGATGTCCGGCTTCACTTCAAGAACGAGGAGATGCACGCGATCAGGCTTGCCTCGCAGTGTGCTCACAACATCGAAGCCGACACTGAGAAATTTATCAAGACAGCGGTACTTCTCTATTCAAACCAAGTCCTAAGGCTCACCTATGACGACCTCATCACCCAAGAGCAACGCAAAGACCCGGACCTCAACTTCCTCGAGAACAAAGTCTTGCTCAGGAAAATCAAAGCCTGGCACGCGAAGCAGACAACAAAACTCAAGCTCAAAGCAGAGCAATTCAAGTTCAGCACAAAGGCTTCAAGCTGGAGACGAAGAGCTGACTCAACACCTCATCAATCTGTTCTCTCAAGGTGACAACCCTTGGCAGAAGGACTGGTCGATAGTTCAAGCCCAGGGCAACCATCGCAACCTGGCTACCGGCACTGAGTATCGCGGCAGCAACCCAGCCATCTTGGAACTGTGGACTGCACTCCGTTGCTTCACACATCCTCTGTGGATTGGTTCCGGCCAGGCCAAGAAACATAACTGGCATCCACGCGAAGGTTCGAAGGGCTGCTCGATCTTGATGCCCATCACGGTCTCGTATGACAAGCGGGACGAAGACGGCAACGTGATGAAAGATGCTGAAGGCAACCCTCTAAAGGCTGGTTTTACATCCTTTAAATACCAAAAGATCTTCAACGTTCAGGACATCCAAGCCAAGGAAGGTGATGAAGAGGCGAAGCAGCTCCTCGAGGATCAAATCCTGGCTGAGTGTGACAACTACAATCCACCGTCACCTACAGAACGTCTAGAACAAGCTGAGAAGGTGCTCGGCAGCTGGAAAGTACCGACGACATGGAACGGTAACAAGGCCTTCTACAGCTCCACTGAAGACACGATCACGATGCCCAATCGTGACCAGTTCCACACCAGCGAAGGCATGTATGCGACCTGGGCACATGAACAGATTCACTCCACAGGACACAGCTCACGCTTGAACCGTCCGCTTGGTGGAGCTAATGGTTCTGAGGTTTACGCCAGGGAAGAACTTGTAGCTGAACTGGGTGCCTATTTACTTTGCAGAAAATTACAGATCAACAGCAACTCATCGAACCATGCTGCTTATCTGAAACACTGGATAGGTGTACTCCAGGAGGGACCAGATGTTCTTCGGAAAGTCTTAGGTGACGCCAGCAAAGCAGTCAACCTGATCACTAACCAGCAGGAGGTAAACACTATGTAATTGATCAGAGTGTGCCTCCACTACCAAAGCCCTTATCTATCAACATCATGATTAAATCAACCAAGCAAAACGCAGGCGTAAATCTTCCTCCTGTTGCATCAGCTACGACAGTCACAGCACCGAAGCGTGGCCGTGGCCGCCCTAGAAAGAATCCTGTCCCGCAGGCTGTACCCACTGCAGATCCGATCATGGAGATGGTGGCTAGCTATCGCGACATTCAGAACCAGATCAAGACCCTGAACGATCAGCTCGCACCGATCAAGGATGCACTGACCCGTCACCTGATCGCAGGAGATGAGGACAAGATCGAGCTGGCCGATGGCAGCTACATGGTCAGCAAGGTGATGACGGCCCACTGGGTCTACTCCGACAAGCTGGAGGAGAAGCGCACCAAGATCGAGGAGCAGCGCATCGACCTCAAGGCTGCCGAGAAGAAGGAGCAGCTCAACGGCAAGGCATCAGCCACCTTCACTGCACACGTCAGGGGGAAGGCGAAGTGATCTCCAATACCAACAAACCTTCAATTACGCAGGCTCAACTTGTGCGTCTGTGTGAGCAATTAGATGATGCTTGCTTAGGTAAGACACCTTTCCACTGTGCTGATGGCACATGTTCTGATCGGTTGTTCACCACACTCTCAAACGTCATCACCGATTACTTCACCATCGTCAAGGAGGCAAAGTGATGCCACGCTCTTCAATAGATCAAACCAATGAAAGGATCGAGGAAGCTGCAAACCTCTTATCTGAGGGCTGGCCGGGCCGCCGTATCGTCAAGGAGCTGGCCGACAAGTACGAGGTATCAGCACAGTCAGCGCGGTCTTATGTTCGTAAGGGCCGTGAGCTACTGGTTGAAGCAGTTGCTCCTCAGGATCGTGCATTCATGTTTGCCCAAGTCCTGGCAGGGCTCCAGCAGGATCGTCTCGATGCGAAGGAAGCTGGCAACATCTCTGCTCAGGTCGGCGCCTCAAAGGCGATGGTGAATCACCTTAAGCAGATCGCACACATCGATCCCATGCGTGACTGGGAGCAGGCTTTTGTTGAAGCTGCTGCTTCCAGATCCAACGGGAAGATTCCACGAGTTCATGTGAAGAAGCATGGTCAAGAGCTTGCAATGCAGCAGGCACTCGACAACCTAGGCAAGGCAAGCGATCCGATCACAGGTCTGCCTGTAAACGATTCATTTATTGAGGGGTTCCATGACTGAAGCAACGCCAAAAGGTGGAGAAACCTGGGAAGAGTTTCTTGCTGAAGATGTTGAGTACACCAAGCTCAACCAACAGCGATCAGAGCTCAAAGGAAACATCCGCAAGTACGAAGGTATGGTCAATGACGTTGAGTGGAGATTGCTGGGAAAACTTGAAACACTTCAGATCATGCGAGGCAAATTCATCCAATTAGAAGACCAAGGAGAGGATGATTACGTAGCCAGGTTAGAGCGCATTGGAGACGTGATCCATGAGATCGATGAAGATCGCTATGCACTGTTTGAAGAAGCCGGTCGAGCAGCACGTCACCGAATCGAAATGAAGACTCAGTACGACAGAGTCCACGACCAATGCAATGAACGCTGGAAAGTTGTACGCCAACTGTTCGACGGCGCATGATCCACGGGGCGGAGCCGGTTAAGTTGCCGACTATCACGCTGCCTTAGACACGCAAGCCACTACTCGGACCATGTGGTGGAACTCGATTGCCTCTGTCTTAGAGATCCCCAGGTTCCCGTCGAGGAGTGCAGGTGGCTCCATGGGCATGATCCTACATCGGCCTGCATTAAGCGTGTGCTCGTAAGACCCCTCAACATCCAACCCCAGCTCGAGACCTTATGACCAAACCGATCAACCCAACTGAGAATAGGAAGTTCGAGGTCAACGACAGGGTATGTAAGCGTCCTGTTCGTAACGCCATCGCCACTCCCAACACACCTGAGATGAAGCCAACTAGGAAAGGCATCATCGTCTCTCGTAAACAAGTCAAGCAGCGCAGCAAGACTGCTGTTGCTGGTCACGCTCTCCGTTGGCAGAGCGAGATCCGCTGGGACGATAGCGAAAGAACTGACTGGGTGGATGACATCCGAATCATCCACGAAGCTGAACTGCAAACCCACCTGAGCTGAACATGGAAGCCAAACGCAACTTCGAGATCGGACAGCGCATCGCTGAACGACCCACACGCAGCGTCGGTAACCACAACCGAAATCCTTGCAAACTAGGCGTGGTGATCGACATCGAGGAGTACAAACTGAAGTCCAAGCGTGCCAAGGCTGGCTTCTCACTTCGAAAGCGACTACATGTGAAGTGGGATGGAAGATCGGTTGTCGAAAAGGTCGAAGTATTTAGAGTGATCCATGAACACGAGCTCAGCGCAGAAGCTGAACTCGCACGCATGGAGGTTTGATGATGAAGCTGGTAGACGCGACCCGTCTTCTTTGGGTTACGCCAGATGCTGAGCGATTGATTGTCAAGACTGCGCGAGTCAGTGCTCCGCAGAACGAGGACAACTTAGCTACGGGTCCGCGTCTTCTTAAGTACTTGATCAAGCACAAGCACTGGTCACCATTTGAGATGGCAAACATGTGCTTAGAGATCCACACCCAACGTGACATCTCAGCTCAGATCATCCGTCACAGAAGCTTCTCATTCCAGGAATTCTCACAGCGCTATGCCGAGACAGAACAGGCAAAGATTCCAAAGTTCCGGCGCCAGGACTCACGCAATCGTCAGAACTCAATTGATGATCTGAACGACGAACAGATCGATCTTCTCGAGGAGCTGACCTACAAGCACATCAAAGAGGGCTACGAGCTTTATCAAACGATGCTCGAGATGGGCGTGGCCAAAGAAACAGCACGCCGTCACCTTCCAATGTGCAGCCCCACAAGGATCTACATGAACGGAACACTGCGCTCATGGGTCCACTACATCGATCTCAGGACAGATCCAGGCACGCAGTGGGAGCACCGCACCATCGCCAACCAGGCGAAGATCATTTTCGAACAACAATTCCCCGTCATCTCTGAAGCACTCTGGTATGAAGCCTGAACATCTACGTGATCTCACTACGTGTGAGAAGTGCGGGCGCACCGCCAAGGTGATTGAAAGTAGGCGCGTCGACATGTCCAACTCGAGGCGTCGACGTTTCGAATGTACGAGCTGTGGCCACAGGTCAACTCGGTATGAAGTGTCAGCTGCTTTCTACAATCAATCCATTGAGAACGAACGTGTCCTCTACCAGTTAAAACTATATATAGATAAGAAGTCTGGAGTTATAAACAAACACGTCAAAGATTGCAACACCTGTGAATACAATGATGGAAACAAGTGCAATCTGGAAGTACCTGAGTTCGCTACAGAGGAAGCAACCAATTGCACGTACTATCAGATTAAGAAGTGGAAAACGTCCCCTGGGAAACAAAGTTCATCGGCGGCAGCATAGTTCTGCTGCTGGTTGTTATCTGCTGGTTCATCTACTACATCATTGAGAACGACGGAATTTAACCAAACCCTGACATACGTGCTAACTTGAATTATCTTCCGGTTCAAACAATCGTGAGATGCCCTGTCAATGGAAGCAGGTTAGGGAGCGTCAACGCATAAGCGGCTCCCATTCCAAAATAGTTTCGCTTTAGGCGATTTACTTTCGTTTTTGGCCCCCCTATGGATAAGGAGAAGCTAAGAGTAGAGATTCTTGAAAGTATCTATGAAGACTATGCCGATCGCGAGGAGCTGCCACACTACGGATTGATCCCCGACTGGTATCTGAGGTACAAAGATCTCAGTAAACTGGTCATCGAATACTTGAACATGCCGTGATCAGCTCGATCTTCTCCTTCTTCTTCGCAGCTCTCATGTGGACCCAGGTCCCACAATGGAATGACGACTGGTCAAAGTGTGCTGTTGATGTACCCGATGTTGATTGCCACTGGTACATCGTCGACCCTGACAACACTTTTGGTGTTGGGTATGACAAAGAGTCCGCGCCACTGTTTAGTGTCGAAGGTCTTTATGACATCAGCAAGTTGAAAAATACTATAAAGAAACTACAAGACAAGGTTGTCTAAAATGGACAGATTGAGAATGTGACAAATGCCAATAGGTAACTATTTCACTGCTAGGCCTTTTGATAACCCGAGCGCAAGAACATTTGAGGGAGATCTAGCAAACGTTATTGATGCAACTACAGGCGCAGCGGCAAAGGCACGTCCATTCCTAAAAAACTTCGTTCAAAACCTCAGCGGACAACAGCAAGAGATGCTCGGCTCTGCAATGAACATTCTGCCAACGTCTGTAAATCTTCTTGGGCGTTATTACACGGGTCTTGGAGACACTAACTTATCTTTCGGTGATAAATATCAACAAGACCTCGGCACAAAAGTAAAAGAAGCCCATAGAATGGCCGCCTTTGAGCGATTCAAGTTAGACCAGGCAGAAGAAGATGCAATGATAGGAATTAAAAGTGCTGAAGAAAATCTCAGAGCAATCGAGGCGGGTGAACCACCCACAATGTTTGGACGACCCATTACCGCTGAACAAATGAAATTACAAAGAAAAGCGGCAAATGATTTTTTAGCTGAAACACGTACTCGAATGAAAAAAATGGATGAAGGACTCATCCCGTTTATGTCTGAGGCTGGCACCGACAAGGGCAATCCTCTTACATCAAGCGGCACTTCACTTGGAAGTGCTTACTTCAGGCCAAATCCAGATGGTAGCTATACGACTGAGAATGAGACTTACGATTTCAACTACGCCGATGCTGATCGAAAGAAAAAAGAAAGCGGCAATTTTTACGGACCCTTCTCTGCTGAGATGGAATATCGGGAGCCTGATCGGCCTTCTTTAGGCTTCGCAAGAACTGCTGCCGAAGCATTTTTAGGGAGACAACGAGAATTCCCCGGCATGGGCGGTCAAAAACACTCGATGAAAGACATCGCAGGAGCTTCTGGAATCACAAACATCGGTAGATCTCTTGTGAGCAGGTTTGCGGACGAACCATTTGATTACAGCCTGACGGTCCGCCCAAAATAATCAATTAATTCTCAATCCACCTCAGGACCTCGGTAGTAGAAGAACTTACTGTCCTCTCGTTCCTTAGCTGCGATCTCTGCACCAGCAAGTTTAGAGAGGTGCTCCATCACCTTGAGAGTGTCCTCGACTGAGGCCCAGTCAGGAAGACGGCTATGCACCTCATCGAACAGGGGGAACCACTTGTCTGCGAGTTCCTTGATTTCTTCGAGGGTGATGGGCTGGCCACGTTTCATTCAGCTGCAGTCAATTGTCTTGCAAGCCATGATACGTCCCTCCTTGACGTCCTGCATCACAGCCAGGACATATTTGTTTTTCTCACGCTGCTGCCGCTTTTTCTTGGCGGTTGCGTACTGAAGAAAAGCTAAGTTCATGATAATAAGTAGCGGTTGTTACAACAATCATAACGTTGGGATGTGCGTAGGAGAATAGGTATAAGACTCAGACTTTCTATGAAGTACAACATCTGGAACGCTATTGCGTACGAGGTGACAGTGATGCTGATCAACTTCGATGCACGCTGGATGAACAACAAGATTGTGAACATGATCAGAGCTCACAGCTTTGTCGACTGGTGCGAGTGGAAGACTGAGCAAACCATGGAAGATGTCGATGCCCAGATTGAAGCTCTGCACATGTTGTGGGACAGGGAAGACGACGACTGGCGTGATGTGATTATCGAAGAAGACGAGGAAACGGGGGCAATCTTTGGATACACCTATGAAATCAAATCAGATTTTGATAAAACTGAGGATGACTAAATTAAACTATGTGAGATGAATCTTCACACGTACGCAATCAGAACAATGAAAGAGGACGGCTGCTTAGTGGAAAAACGCTTTCAAGCTATCGTTGAAACTCTTGAGACTGCGTATCGATGTCTTGAAGATTTAATGGATGATCCACTGTTCCTGGACACGATCCATGGTGAGCAGGAACTAGCACTAGATCAGGCGCTTGAGCTGATTGACGGTATCAAATACAACTTTGAGCCAGAGTTCACACTTCCTCACGTCGCTGCAAACGACCGTTTCGGCAATGCCGATGTATCATGAGGGGGTAATCCGCACAAGTTCAATGGGTCTCTTTACTCCCAAAGACCAGTTGCGTGACATGCAGCAACATTACGCTGCACAGTCGCTGCTAGGTGGCACACGACGCCCTGATCAACAGTCCATACTCCTCCAGAGCGTGGCCGCTAGTCTCCTCCTCGGATCACCTGTAACTGTCGTCGACAACGACCTGCTCGGGGATGATCTTCTCGGCGACGATCTTACGTTCTAACTCTTAACCATTTTTCCGGTTACGAGTCCGCAGCCATTGTTACCGTTAGGAGTGCAAACTCCAGTGGTAGCAATGGTTTTTTCAATGGAAACTCGGTTGCAGTGTGTAAGAGTATTCACCGCATAATTAGATACGCGAACGAGATATCTGCAATGAAAGCAGCAGGCGAAACGACGCATGGCGTCACCTTGGCATGGGCCGTCCTAAGCCAAAACCAGACCACCGGCAAGTCCGAAGTCGTGAAGATCACAGGCCATGAAGAGGCCGATGCATACGTCCAAAACAACCCCGATCTGTACTACAAGTCTGGCCCGTTCGTGGTCTGAGGCTTAAGACTGTCTTTCTGGTTGGGTCAACTTAGATTGCTAATTTACAGGTGCTGAAAAAACCTGATGAATTCACCTGCAATCTCGTCCTGGGTGGTGCTTTTGTACCATGTGGATCAGGACGCACACGCAGCTCATTTTCCCACCTTCCATAAGGCTGAAGACTTCGCTAATGATGTGAGGGTCGCCAGCAATCTTTGCGTTAGTGAACCGCTGCCTATCACTGCTACTAACGATCTTAGGCTAGCTATCTAGGAGCAACTTTAATATTAATAAGAGCATGCTATCTTATGGGTAGCATGTTTTTTTATGCCGTGGCAGTAGTTCTTAGCGTATCTGTTCCAGAGGCTCTACACACTAAGTGGAAGGAGTCTGAAGTAAGCATCAGTCCCTCTGCACTGTTCCAAACTGCACTCGAAACTGAGCTGGATAAAACTAACCGGCACCTGGTCTACTGGAGCACTCGTGCATTGAATGCCGAGAAGAAACTAAAGATGATTGAAAACTTAATCAAAGCAAAAGATAAGGACGTAAAGAAGTTCTTACTATTCGAAAGCGAATCCTAATAGAATAAATACAATCTGGGACGAACTGATGCCTGATGTAGACAGCATTCAGCGTTATTTTCCGCTGATCAAAAGCAACGCTGAGAAGTTATTTATCGCTTCCACGCTTGATGCTCTTCGCGATAAAGGATATGTACCATCGGACATGACGCAAGCTGCTTTTATCAAGCTGTGCTTCTCCAGGGGGTTCAATGATTATCTGAAGGAGCTTGCATTTGATGACTGAACTGCGGACAGTCTTTACTAAAGACGAACTCGAAGCTATCTATGAAATAGTTGAGATGCGAAAGCTTTCTCTTGCATTCAACAACTGCTATGGAAAAGATTATGACATGCTTGGTTCTATTATGAAGAAGATAGAAGTCTCAACTAGAAATGATGATGCATGAAAATCCTAAGGTAACAATCTTACTGGGTAAAACAGTGGGTGCTGTTGGCGAGTCTTGTCCGACTGCGACCACTGACATCAAAGAGAACATCAAGAATCGAGACTGGACTATCAAAAACTTTGGCTATGGTCCGCTCAACCCCGATGCGCCAGACCCTGGATTCTGGGAGGAAAAGGCTGAGCTTTGGAAGAGTGATGTTGACACAGTAAAGACTGCACGCTGTGGCAACTGTGCTGCCTTCGATCAAACAAAGAAGATCGTTGACTGCATGATCGAAGGGATCAACGAAACAAAAGCTGCTGATCCCTACGACGTCCAAGACTTAGCCAATCTCGGCTACTGCCAACTGTTCAAATTTAAATGTGCAGCAGCACGTACATGCGATGCATGGCTGCACGGTGGTCCGATCGTCGACTGCGATTAATCTCGTTGGCGCCAGTCAGCTGGCTTGTCGTCATGAAACCATTCCACGATCTGGTCGACACTGTCGAATCCAGACTTGTGTTGCTGTGGATCAGGGTCGCCAAGATCCATTTGGTTGAGGAAGTCATCGAGAGATCCTTCTTTCATCTCAGGATTGTTGGCGACACGACGAGCTCTACGGAGCATCTCTCCTGCTGATCGATTTGCTTTAGCTAATTTGTCCGCCCAAATCATATCTTCAAGCTGAACTTCTTGACGGTCTGATATTCGCTTGCAAATGTATTCCAAACGCAAGCGATATTTTGAAGACAGCATACTGATATCTACACCTAATTTACTTTAGCCCTGTTTAACTAACTTTCATTTTTTATAAAGCCCTCTTCTTCCAACCATTCTCGGGTAAGAGGGGTGGGTGAATAGTGCTCCCACATCTTCCCAGGTCCTGCACAAACCTCAAGCGCATCTAGAGTTTTATGTTCCACATACATTGCCCACATTGCTTCGGCTTCAAAGGGCAGCACATTCTCTGGATATGTTCTCTCAGCACCGCGACGAACCCAGTCGGGAACATCTTCTTCTGGTTGGATAAGAGCTGTAAAAGTATTGTCCAAAGTTCCTGCCATGCAATCTTGAGCTGTATGCCAGGCCTCATGACGGATGACCTGGATCATCTTGGTCGGTTGGTCGATGTAAAACTTGTTTAGAAAGATATTGTTCTTCCGCACGTCGTACAGACCACGCATCCGGAAGGCGAAGTACTTCTCGTCAGCGAGAAAAAGACCCGCACCCAGCTTGTTCAATGCGGCGATGATCCCCGTCAACTCGGAAGCCGCGACAATGTATTCCGGTCCCAAGTCCTCCCAGGTTTGTACTGCTGTGACATCCTCGGTGCATTCACGAAGCATCATGCAACCGACAGAGTCAAAGCTGCGCCAACTCTTGACTTTATCTTCAGCGAGTACAGGAGATGTAAAAGCAGCAGCTGCTAACAAAGAAGCAAGAAACTTTTTCATGCAGATGATTTGAAAAAGATGTCTTACTTTAAACGTGTTAACTTTGGCCCATCTTCCTTTTTTCAGCCTTGCTGACGGCCTTGCGTGCTTTCTTTGCACGCTCTGTATTCTCTACAAACTGTTTACCCTTACGGCTCTCACGCTTCTTCTTGTCGTCTGTCTTCTTACGCTCTGCCTTTGACATGGCAGCCCATGCCTTCTCAGGGAGGTAGCGCTCTGTCGATTTCTTACCAGGTTCGATTGCTTTATCAGCCATAAAAATATTCTAAGCTAAACATATTGTTCGTAACAGTGGTCTGGAGTCCTGGCCCTATACAGGCGCAAAACATACCAACGCACTGAAGCGTTCTCTTTCTTTTGATAAAAAGGATCTTGATTCAGACGCTCTACAGCTGCCCAATAATGATCACAATCCATACTCCAAGTCGAAGCTGTGCCTAGTTGTAAAGCTAAGAAAACAACTAGGAAAAACTTCATGCAGCCGCGACAGAAAGAGTAACTAATGCAGCGGTGCCGCCAGACTCAGACACGAAGCGAGGACGCACGAACTTAACGGGGCGACCTGAGACACTGAAAACAGAGTGACCATTTGCCGTGATGGTTTGGGCTCCAATGATCTGAGCGAAGTTGGTGCCATCAATGCTCCCGTCTAGCTGAACAACAACATTGGTGTTGATGTTAGTGACAGTAGCAATTAAAGTGTAATCTTTTGTGCTGAGTAAATTATTCTCAGCCACCTGAGTAAGAGTGCCAAGTTGTGGCGAATCTAGCTCAGTGTCTGTGCTGAAAACAGTGTCTCTGAAAATGTAACTTGCCATCGTAATCCTCGGATAAATCTATTCTAAATTACTTAGCTGTCGCTATCTTTAGCCTTCTTCAAAGTCTCAAGGATCACACCAAGCTTCTTTGCCTGGTTAGCATGCGTTCTCGATGCTTTCTCAAGCTCACCAATGATCGCGTCAATTTTTGAGTGTACTTTAGTCATCCTTCTTCTTCTCGTACTCCTTTCGAGTCATCCACTTCTCCTTACCCCAGCGTTTGAGATCTTTCTGTTTTTTACTCTTGCCACCTTTGTAGCCTCCGCCTTTCTCCTTGTAGGCTTTGGCTAACATCTGGGCTTTACGAGCAGACCATTGACCGGGTTTACCGCCTTTAGAACCAGCCATAATGCGGTCCTTGATGCGCTCACGCATCTCAGGCTTGGTGTAGCGAGAATCATCTTGTGCCATCTCACTATCATAAATTAAAGACACATAAAAAAGCCCGGGCTATCAACCCAGGCTCATTAGTTTCTGTGTGAGTCAGAAGGAATACTTGATTCCCCCTTTGGCACCATAGCCATTCTCTTTGGCAGTGACCAGGGACAATTCACCGTAAACGCTGACAGATTCGGAGACGGCGACAGCACCACCGGCTTTACCAGAGAACTCGAGATCGCTGGAGCTGGCTGCATCCACAGCAGAATAAGCAGGGCCACCTTGGATGTAATAGGAAGCGGCACCGTTTTCACCTTCCCAACCGATGTGCAGCTCATGGAGAGCTGAAGTGTAATCAGAACCGGTGTAGGAAAGGTTGGTTTCCCAATTCAGGTAGGGACCTGCGAAAGCAGCGGGGGTAGATGCGGCAAGGGCTGCAGCTGCTGCAAGTAATTTCTTAAACACAGTCTAAAAAAATAGTAAGACATTCAAAAATGTAGCCACACCTAATCAAAATACACGTGTAGACGGTCAAAAAACTGACATTTTTATGAGCAAATGTACTCAGTTTTCAGTGGCGCTAGAGTTTTTAGAAGGAGGAACACAAAAATGAACCGATTTATTCCACCTTTTATTGCTTCTTTCCTTACTCTCGGAATGGTTTCACACGCAAAACCTGTGTCAGCACGCTTCGTCTGCGATGCCAAGGATGAACTGATGGCGACTGTGTACAACGATCCGTACTTCTCAGAGCCGCGCAATCACAAACGTAGAGACCAGCTAATCATGAGGATCTTACGCGCAGAGAACGTATGCCCTAAAAAAGATTAGCTGGCCTTATATTAAACAAAGCGATAAGGATCAAAATGGCGAAGGAATTTGACCACCAGTCTGATACGGACGATAAGCAAGAGTCCTGTACTTTAAAGTCAGCTGGGGACGATGCCGATTGTTCCAATCAAGGCGAGCAATCTCAGCCTGATCCTCTTTGTAATACTGGTTGCCCCTGTAAGTTAACTGAGTCATGAGTGCTCCTTTGAACTGACTCAATCATACGAATTTTGTAGCAATTAATACGGTTTATGTAGTAACACTTAATGTTAATACATAATAAAGATTTGGGGCGCAACCTCACCGATAGCGGTGCCGGCAAGGTTGGTCGGTTTCCAGGTGCGAGAAACAGCAAAAATCACACCTCCCCAGGGCCTGACGCTGTTCTTCTTCGGCCCCAGATGTATAATAGATGTATCAACTTTGTTCTGCATGGACCGTGTTATCAAAGACACAGCCGAAAATTATAGGCACGGTCTGCAGTGATTCCGGTACGCTCTCTATTGTTGATCCGTGTCTTGTCAAAAGTAACAGACCCGGTAAGGTCAAATTTCCAAAATGCAATCTCTACTCTTCGTTCGACACTGAAGTCGGTGACGGGGAGTTCCCAGTCTACGAAATAAGGGATAGCGACGGTAAACTGAGGTGCATAGTTATAGGCATTGAATGAAATACGTTGATCCAGTCAAGAACCCGAACTTATGGCTGGAGATGACAATCCTCAAAATGATTGAGGACCAAAAGCCCGAAAACAATGAGGCGCTTAAAGCAGCAATCAAGGCTATTGTTCACTGGCTTGAGCCTGGTCTAATAGATCAGTTATTCGGTGACTGGATCCAGGTTTACCTAAACCAGCTTGACGAACTAGAAAGCAGTCGAAATATCGCTGATCCGCCGTGTTCTCTAGAACCTTCTGAGGAGTGATCGGCATTATTTTGAAGTGATCTCGGATCTTGTCATCCGGATAAGGAGGTCTGTGCCAGAAGAACTCCTTCGCATCTTCGTTAACCGTCCATTCTGGATGGTATCTTCGCCACCAGCTGAACGCACTGAATTGTTTAGCTGGATTACCAGAAGTGCTATCAATAACAAGAACATCGCCAGGGGCAAGAGTCCAACGGAGGCGAAGTACTTCCATAAAACCTCGTCGGATCGCTTTGATGCCGACCTTTCCATTGAACCTACCGTCTAAGGATCTTCTTCTTTTATTATTGCGTTTCCAGTACCAATCGTTTAGTTGCCGTCGCGACTTTCCGACAGCAAAACCAGTGTTCCATAACCAATAACCTGGTCGATATTCGCAGACAGGTTGAATAAATATCTTACAAAGATGGTCACCGACGGCAAATGTAGTGCTTGTAAACTTGCGGCGTGTTCTATATGACATCGTGGAAGAATTACTAGCGATGATCCAAAGAGACCCAGAACTCTGGGAGCTCATGGAGCAGCTCAAGCATCAAGACGAAGAGCCGTCTGATTTTATTTTAAACGTTGCGGGGATGCTCGCAATCGAGTTTGAAGATCTTCACCGCACAGATCTGAACGACAAGCTGGATGCATTGTTCGGTGGGCTCCCTGCCAAAGCCTTTGAGATGGTGCCGCTGTTTCTGCACATTGCCCTCGACATCTTCATGATGCGAGCGATCCCAGCAGATCATCAAGGGAGATGATCCGTGAAATCAGGATTTGTATTCTGCGACTTCGATAATCGAAACGTGCTTTGCTATACCGAAGATCGGTCCACGGTGCAACTACTGCCCGTAGAGTCGGCCAAGAATCTTAACAAGGCTATCTGTCTCGGTGATCGAACGGAGATGAAAAACATTCAAGAACGCTTAAAGGCTAGTGACATCATCGATGGCCTCTATATCGTGAACATCGGGACCCTTTACAAGCGTTACTTCTGAATCCAATGCTGAGATATGCATGCGACATTGAGACTAACGGTCTCTTGCACGAACTCGATCGTGTGCATAGCTTGGTCCTGAGAGATCTTGATACAAATGAAGTTATAAGTTGTTCTAATGAAGGTAACTATCTGCCAATACAATTTGGCTTGGCTTTGTTAGAAAAAGCCGACCTAATTGTTGGCCATAATTTTATTAATTTTGATATGCGAGGGATAGCTAAGGTCTACCCTACATTTAAAATTAAAGAAAATTGTGACATTCACGATACCCTAATTATCAGTCGTGTGTTGTCGCCAGAAATGGAGACTGTTGACGCGCAGAAGTACACTCACATCGAAAGTAAGTACAAGGGGCGGCATTCGTTGGCCGCGTGGGGTGAGCGCCTCGGTGTTGAAAAAATAAAATTCACTGAGACGCAGACAAAAAAGACCGGGCCAAAGGAGAGCGTGTGGGAAAGGTGGTCGGAAGAGATGCAGGTCTACTGCGAACAAGACACATTGGTTACCAAAGTTCTATATGAGTACTTCCAGACGCAAGAGCTAGACCCAAGGTGTTTTCAACTGGAGCACGAATTCGCCGCTATCATGACGATGCAGGAGGATTTCGGATTCCCTTTCAATGAAAGAGCTGCGTTCGCGTTGGTCAATACGCTCAAGGCGAGGCGGTCCGAAATTCATGATCAACTTCAAGAAGTTTTTCCGCCGATTGTCGAAGAGCGCGTCTCAGAAAAGACGGGCAAGAAACTCAAGGACCGCGTCGTTTTATTTAATCCCGGTTCGCGTCAACAAACGGCACAACGTTTACGAGAGCGTTACCCTGAAATTAGTTTCTCCCAAACGGAGAAGGGTAATGTCAAGGTGGACGATGAAGTCCTTGAAAAGCTTGGTGAGAAATACCCGGAAGCTAAGCTCCTCGCTGAGTATCAAACGCTCAACAAAAGGCTTGGCCAGATTGCTGAAGGGAAAGAGGCGTGGCTAAAACATAGTCGTGTTTTTGACGATAGTCGTATCCACGGTACAGTTATAACTAACGCATGTATTAGCGGGCGTTGCTCACATCGACGTCCCAACACAGCGCAAATTCCGAGTGTTGGACATCCTTATGGAGCAGAATGTAGAGCTTTATTCGTTGCTCCTGTGGGGTGGCTTTTGTGCGGTTCTGATGCCAGCGGTCTGGAGCTGCGTGCTCTTGGTGCTTGGTTAGCACACTTCGATGAAGGTGAATATGCAAAGCTCGTTAGCACTGACGGCTTCGATATTCACACGCACAATGCAAAGTTGTTCGGCATTTTTGATGGGCAAGGTGATATCTCCAAAGCTACAAGAGACCTAAGCAAGCGTCTAATCTACGCCCTACTTTATGGGGCAGGTTCAAAGAAAGTTGGCAGCGTGATTGACCCGACTTTGAATGAATGGAAGCAGGCTGATTTGGGAAAGGAAACTATCAACACCTTCTACAAAAACCTGCCGGCTATCAAACAACTGAAAGATAAAATCGATGAGAGAATCTCAGAACGTGGTTATCTGACCGGCATCGATGGACGACATCTTCAGATCCGTTCGAGGCACTCTGCCCTGAACCAGCTCCTACAGTCGACTGGAGCAATTACTGTCAAGAAAGCAACCACAATTCTCTACGATGATCTCAAGGAATTGGGATTGCGTTGGGGGCACGACTATGCATTCGTCGCACACGTTCACGACGAAATCCAATCACTCGTGCGACCAGAATTTGTGGAGGCTTACCAGACCCTAGCTATTGCTTCGTTCAGAAAGTCTGGTGAATACTTCAACCTAAGATGCCCCATGACCGGTGAGGCCAGGGTGGGACACAATTGGATGGAAACCCACTAATTTCAGGCAGCCTCCAAAGTGATTACACGCGCCAACAAGTCGGCGTTTTGTGTTTCAAGCGTTTCAACTTTAGTTATCAAAGTTTGTACGCATTGAACTAGATCAGGGAAAAATTTTAGGCTTGAGAGAATTTGGTACTCAGGATTGCCTTCATCGTCCACAGCATCTGCTTCCCCAATCACCGCTTCAGGGAAAATAGGCGCAACCTCATCAGCTACCCAGCTAATAACGTCTGTAGCGCTAGTATTTACTTCATCGTAAATCTTAACAGGTATTTGCCTAATTCTTTCAAGACCGCCTGTATAGTTTCGGATATTTGTTTTTAAGCGCCGGTCAGAGCTTGCACCAAGACTTGCCGCATCAGTGTCAGAGTTGCCTGAAAGTATTCTGCCTCTACCTTGACCGCTACATTCAATTTGAATGACTACGTTTCTTGCGCTGTCGCTAAATGAATTTTTGACAAATAATTTACCGTCTTTGTCTATTCGCATCCGCTCTTGCGGGCTGCTTCCACCGTCTGCAGTGGTAGAGAAAACAAGCCTGCCTGGCATATCGTCAGTGCCTGGAGTTCCATCTACGAATGCCCTAATATCTGCTGCAGTTGTAAAGTTGGTGCCGTCGTTACCTTTGAAATCAATTTTTCCGAGCAGATTGCTGTTCGCGACTGACGTATTTGAGCCAATCGCAGTACCTTCTGTTCTGGCTAAGACTAAGGCTGCGCCTCTTGAGCTACTGCTAGTTGTGCCTGAGTTTGCAACAATGCAAAGAGAATGAGTGTCGTTATCGCCTGCACCTTCAATAATAATTTTTGGCTCAATACTGGTGTCGTTCCAGTTGGTCCGAGCAGTACTTGACCCAATCAACAACTTTCCCGTTGACTCTACTGCTATATCTGCATCGTCAGCACCAAAACCACATCGAAGATCTAACCTACCATCGCCAGCAGTAATAAGCTGAAAGTCTGGTCTTCCACTGCCACCATCGCCAAATCCAATTCCATAATCATCGCCAAGATGCATTCCACCGTCAGAAACCCAAGTCGGAGATGTAATACCTCCTAAGCCAAGATTGCCTGAGCTATCGATACTGATTGCATCAGCCGATGCAGACGTGTTACTTAAACCTTTGACCAGCTGGGCGCGTGTTTGACTCATTTCTCTATTGCGGAATGTTTCTTAACACTTTTATATATGGTAATTCTAGAGGACCCAACTAAAGTTTGATCGCTCCTCAGAAGCACCATGGAATCACCCAAGCCCGCAATCAGCCAAGGGGCTCTCGAAAAATTCAGCTATCTCGATCTTGTTGAGATGCACGAAGACCTTGAGGAATGGATGGAGGTCTGGCAAAACAGGCTGACCCAAATCCAAGAGGAAATCAAAAAGCGTATCGAAGATAACCTTTTGAAGAAATGAACATTCTTAAGCAAGGGAAGTGGGACGTTCGCTTCCTAAAACTGGCCCACGAAGTTGCCACCTGGAGTAAGGATCCCAGCACAAAAGTCGGCTGCGTGCTTGTCAAAGGCAAGAAAGTCATCAGCGTGGGCTACAACGGTCTGCCCATGGGCATCGAGGACTCCATCGAACGCCTGACAGACCGTGATCTCAAGTACGAAATGACGGTCCATGCAGAGGTCAATGCTGTTACAACTGCTGCATTGCATGGGGTCAGCACTTCTGGCTGCACTGCGTACGTCACTTTCCATCCATGCAGTCGCTGCGCTGCTGTACTTATTAATGCTGGTGTCTCTACCGTGGTTGTTTCAGCCCACGACATCAACTGCGATAGGTGGCTCGACAGCTTCCGACTTGCCGCGTCACTTCTCAATGAGGCCGGAATCGGTCACGAAATTGTAGATCCCAACGTCAAATGAACCTCCTCCTCGCTTCTGCAAAATTCATCGGATCCGCTCAAACCGAGAGTGGTGTCCGTTGCATGCACGTCGAAATCCAAAACCAAGGGGCCAAGGCACTGCCTGTCCCGGTGTACCTCATCCCAACAAGGGCTGCTGGTGACACGTTCGTAATCGATGCTTATGAACCAGGCACCCACCTCCTGTTCACTGGCCGGATGTATCCGAGCAAGAGCGACTACAAAATGTACATCGCTCCCACAACACCGTTCCAAACTGTCCCGGCCAACACGCTGGTCAATCAAGTAACGGCTGCCGGTGGCGTCGGCTTCATTGCTGATCAACGTCGCGAAGATCTCTTTGGTTGCGGAATGCTTTGTCAGGCGCCAGCGCAAAAGCTCTTGCACTTCACCTGGGACGACAGTGTCCCGCTTCGACTGGATGCGTGGGGTGACGATGCGACTCGCTTCCGGAAGTTCATCTACAAAGGAAGGCAGATCGCAATCGGTGGTCGCCTCAAATATGAGTCCTGGCCAGGTAAGGACGGAGAGACCCGCACCGCATACAAGGTTCAGGTCCGTGGTGGACAATACACTTTCTTCGGAAAGAACTCACCGGACAAAGCGGAAGCAAAGGTCGAGGCTCCTGTTCGATCTGCTCAGGAGACTGTGATTCCCCAACCCGTCCCTAAGGGTGACGAAATTCCGTTTTGATTTTATGGCGCCAGATTGACGCCGTCGCTAACTTCATAACACGAGGGGAGCTCTGGGAAACCAGGGCTTTTTCTCTGTCCCAACCGTTGAAACTTATGTCAGTTCTTGACCGTTACCTGAACACTGAGAAGTATCAGGGTGTGATGCGTGAGCTCGCCATCGCACAAATCCTGAACGAGAAGACCAAGCCCGGTCTTTTCATCAAGCAAAACGCCCTTGACCGTTGTGGTTTCACTGGCGATGCTGACGACTTCCCGAATGCGGAAGCCGACTACGAGCATGTCTTCAACACTGGAGACACCGAAAGAGGTATGTTCTTCAAGACTCCCCGGATGTTGATCATCCACGGTGGCAATCCGAAAGACACCACCTTCATCGAGAACTCCAAAAACAAGGGCGAGATCGTTGGTATCTACCCGCAGGACAACTACCTGTACGACGACTGGGAGGAAAAGAACCCTGGTCAGCCTTGTCCGTACAAGCGTCGTCGCCTGATCCTGATGTATCTCGTGAACGAGGACGGTGTCGCTGCACACAAGAAACCACTAATCCTTTCACTGCACGGCGGGGCGTCTCGTGAATTCGTCACTGCTTATGGGCGCTTCCTCGAACAGCTCGAGGGTGCTTTCAGTGACAAGTACAGCCTGAAGAGCGCCACTGGCTTTGACCCGAAGCAGGCTGCTGCTGCGATCTTCACTCCCACCTTCGGGACTGTGATGTACGGCGAGAAGCAGAAGTCTGCAATTGCGGTGCCCAAGACTTGGAAGGAACCAACCGCTAAGAACCTCGAAGACTTCTTTCCAAAGAAAGGGGACGACATCGATTACATCGAGGAAGTCCACGAGAGCGTGACCATGGAGGTGTACTGCGCCAAGTTCTTTAAGCAGTGCGAGAAGGAGATTGGCATCAACGCCATCGCACCCGGTGTTGACCTGACCAACCTCACCCTCCCTGTGCCCGAAGGATCTGGTGGCATCCGCGCCATGCTGGCGGCCAAGGATGAGACCGGAGCCATCGAGGGTGGGCTCAAGTAAAGTTTGTTCGGAATCTTTAACAGATTCTCTTACATACCGTGCGGGGACTGGGTAGGTCCCCGTCTACAAATGTGGTCCAAAACTAAGACGTTCAGGCCGTCTTAAGTTCAGTCGTAAGCGGGGGTAAACACCCTCGTTTTTTTCTGCAGTTTTTCAGCCTTGTCCAAAAGCTCAAGCGCCTCCTCACGGGTGGTGCAGAGCTCCGCCTTTGACTGAATCTTGGCGTACTTCTTTGAGTACTTAGCTGGTTTCATCATTCAGGAATCCTTGTAGGGCCATCGTTTCGTATTGAACAAGACGCTTACAAAGCCCACGAATCGCAGCCTGGCGTGCAATGCACACCTTAAGTAGGTTTTTTGACGCCTCTCTCAATTCTTCGACACTTGTTGCTGCATCAATCTCAGATGCAATCCGTGTCTCTAAAAACTCGTCTTCTAAAGATTTGGAAATTTCTAAATCCTCGAACGGGATTTCAATAATCTCAAACTCTTCTGACATCGAGTTATTGCATAATGATTATTCTAACAACGGAAGTAAAATTATATGTTAGGAAACATACACAATCTTTATACATTTTTCTGTATTGACATCCCTTTGTTGCTCCCTATCATCTGACTATCCAATTTGGCACCATGGCTGCACGCAAGACGTTCACGAACACAAAAACCATTGTTGCCACGCCAAAAAAGACTTCGATCGGTGACGGTCGCCGCAAGCGGGGCTCCTTCAAAGTCAAAGGGCAGAAGCCTTACAGAGGACAAGGTAAGTGAATCAGGAAGACTGCTTTACCCCGCTCCGGCACAAAGCAGTAGAGATACCTGATTACATCCAGTGGCTCCTTGATCAGGACATTAAATGGGCAGAGCATTTCGGTTTCCAAGCCTTTCCGCTTCCTGCTGATTTCATCCAGATAGAACCAGCTCTGCAGGAGCTGGACAAGATTTGGCAGATCAAAAGACTGGGCCTGCTTCGCGTGGAGCCAATGTCTGTCTACGACTGGCATGTGGACGAATACCGTCTATCCTGCGTAAACATGCTGTACAGCACAAATGACAGCAGCCACGCTCTTTTTGGTGAGCAGCGCGATGCCTTGAACAAAGACGTGATCGAGCTGAAGTATCAAGCCGACACCTTTTACTTGTTCAACAATCAAATGCCTCACACGGTCATCAATCTCGGTGGCCCTCGATACCTTTTCTCTCTCTACTTCGAAGAGGAGAAGGATTACTGTTCCTTGCGTGACCTCTACAATGGCTGACCCCAAAAGTTATAGGGAGATCCTTGAAGACCAGAAGATGATCGAAGAGCTGATCGATCTTCCCAACACGGATGAAGAGGAGCGGGAGGAGCTTGCAACCCTTTGGCATGATCTCAAAAGCAGAGAAGCCTACAAATTTGATGCCATCATCTCGGTCATCCGTGAATGTGATAACTGCATTGAACAATTCACAAGCGAATTGGATGAGCTGAAGGAGAGCGTTTCTTACTGGAAAAACAAGCGGCAAAATGTTATTAACATCATTAAAGCGGCCTATCAAAACCAATTGATAAGCTCAAAACCTACGGGTATAAAGTATCAAGCCACGATCAGAAACGTCCTTCCTAAAGTGCAAGAAAATTTTTCTGACTGGAGTGACAATGAAAAGCAAAAATTTGGGATCAAAAAGACTCTTACTGTCGAGACAATCCGTGACGGTGAAGTCATCAAAAAGCACGAGGATGTCTACGCGGACAAGGAAGAGCTACGCCAAACCCTGATGCAAAACCCAAATCAAGCACCTGAAGCAGCCCGGCTTGTCAGGAGAGTCTCACTTTCGTATGGCTTTCGTAAACGTTTAAAACGGGGTGTATGACAGGGGTTGACCCCCTGCGGTGACTCGATACCCTTGGTTCGCCGCTCAATTCGTTTTGCCCTACCTGCGCTGCACATCCCTTTCTCAGGACAAGTATGAAGCCGAACTCAAATGCGAGTACGACTACGACAAAGTCTTCAAAAAAAGATGGCGAGTCAGTATCAACAGCGACGGACTCATCGAACTCCCCGAAGAACTTCGGGGACGCCTTGGTTGGCGACATAATGATGTTCTGGAGTGGTTCGATTTTGGGACTGACGAATTTCTTCTAGTTAAAATTAACAAGCAATGAAACAGAACAAGCGCCAGTCCTATCTCGACATGATCGAGAACGCTGCGAAGCTCCAGCGTGAAGAACACTCATGGGTAAGCAATCTGTACCAAAAGCGGCTGACGGAACTCGAAAAACAAACGGCAAATTATGAGCACTGGTTACAATCTCGAAATGAGCACGCTTGATGACGGATGCGTGCATGTCTGTTTAACAGAAGACGGATTTACCGCATGCGCGATCGTCAGCTCTATGCATCTCGCCGCCGATAAAGAAAACCAGTTGCGTGCAGACATCCGTAAGCAATCACTCAACGCAATGTTTGAATGATTCAGGATTAGGGTAATTAAGCTTGTCCCGTTGTTGCATCCTCAATAATGAGGCAAGCTAAGAAATTCAAGTATCGCGGCGAAAAGTCTGAGATTCTCGACTCAATCATGTTCGAGGGATATGAGATCAAAAGCCTCAAACATGGGAACACGGGTCACATTCTCTACAAATTTCCTAGCAAAGCACATGACTGGGAACCTTGCTGGACAATGGATCTACAGACAGCCAAAAACGGCGTGACAAAGTATCTTGCTAAGCAAGAAAATCCCCCAAAAAATGAGGGTAAGAGTCCCGTAGAATCAAAAGTTAGTTAGAGGTAATCGGTAAAGGTGGTGCGTCCCGTAATGACTGACCTCATGGATGATCTCGCAATGGGTATTCACGAGTACCTGTTGGAGATCGCGACTCCGTATGCAGGGTCTTTTTTCGTATTGATCCCCGTTACTGAAGTCGTGAAAAAGTTCGGTCGTAATCACCGCACCATCCAACGCCGGATTCAAGCTCTAAAAGATGAGGGGATTCTTGTCCCTGTCATCAAAAGACAAACCATCACCCTTTACGAGGTCAAAGACCTGGAGGATCAGGCATGAGCGAACAGCCGAATAGTGAAAGAAATCTGGAGATCATCAACTTTCTGCTGTCATCGTTCACCGATAACGGCAAATCTCTCCGGGCTTTTACAACAAACCCACAAGAACTGGCGATAACCATTCTGACAGCTGGGTTGTTGGCGAATAACAAACTGATGATTGGCCCTGAGGATGCAGTGAAATCGGCTTTTGACATCCATTCACGCATTCAAAGACACGTCCATCAGTTTCAATCGATGCAGTTTCAAGCTAACATCGAAGATTGTTTCCAGGAAAAACCACCAGAAACTGAGCACTACTAAGGCCTAATCGTAGATTTAGGGGAGATACTCTCCTCACAACTGCAACAGTCGGTTGTTCGATTATCGGTCTGAGGGTGATACCCGACTCGTAATTAATGGGTCTCGTCATTACAAGACTCCGTATGGTGCATTGCCATCAGTGACAACAATCCTGTCTGCAACTGGTGGAAATAAGGCTGCACTTGAGCGCTGGGCCAAAAAGAATCCCGGTGGCCGTGAAGCCGCAGCAGCACGCGGCACGAAAGTCCACTCTCTTATGGAGGAATTTCTCCTTGGGATTGAGCGTGATCCTGTGATCGATGACCCTGAAATCGCATCATTTTGGGAAGGTCTACCCCAAAATCTTGAGAAGCTGGAGAATGTAATTTGGGCTGAAAACCCTGCTAAGGAGGGCGATTTCGGCTGGACAATGGGTGGCGACGGCATCTCTCGTGTCTGGCATCCAGGCGTCAATGAAGAGGAGAACTGGGGCTGGGCTGGAGCACCTGACATCGTTGCCGAATACAAAGGCAAGATTGTTTTAGGGGACTTGAAAACAAGTAATGGCCCTTACTATTCGAAATGGCCCGGTCCTGAGACACCAAAAAATCAATATGGGATGCGTCGTGCTGGATTCATGAAGTACCAAAAGTGTCAGCTACAGCTGGCTGCTTACGCTTTGGGCCTCGAGCACACGGTCAACATTGTCCCTGAAATCTGCATGACGTTTGTAGCCACCCGCGAAACAGTACAGGTGTTTGCAATTCAAGCAGGAACAATTCAGAAGTACAAACAAAAATGGCTTAGCACTGTCGAGAAGTACTATTCCGAGATTTTGCCTGCACAGAAGGCAGCAGAGCTGGAAATGGAAGCAGTTTCTGAAGACAACTAACGCGGAAATCCGGCACGTCAAGTGCAAATGCATTCCACGTAAATTAATGTAAACCTACACAGAAATTGGAAGACATCCGGATAACCAGTTTCCGTCAAGTCACCAGCTGACTAATCTTTGTCCGGAGCAAACCGCTGAATATACCTAGTGACGACACCAGCTCCTGAACCGAATCGACCGCACCTCCACATCGCCCCCGGCGAGGTCAATTTCGACTTTATTCCGCAAGATTGGGCGCTTACTCCTCTGCGTGGTAAGCGTGCATATGTACCAGGCTGGTCGTCTACTCCCTTCTCTTTAGAGCAAATCGAAAGAGAATTCGAAGAGGGAAGGGCGACTGGAATCGGCCTGATGTCCGGCCAATGGTCTAACGAAGGTGGCTTGATTTGGGTTGATATTGATGGTCCTGAAGCCATACCAGTTCTTGAAGCACTTGCTGGTGGGCCGCTCGACGCTATCTTTCCTTCAACACTAACAATCTCCTCCGGTAGAGAAGGTCGTCAGCGGATGCTTTATAGCGTCCCGTCATCAAAAATCTCTCTTCTCCCTGACAAGTCCACGATCAAGATTGGGGTACCTACCTTTGAAATCCTGTTTCGTGGTCGTCAAGGGGCGATCATGGGTTCGCACCCTGATACTGAGGGTTATTTCACCACAACGCATGGTGGATTTGAGCACGCCAAAAACCCCCCTGAGCTGCCTGAGTGGCTTTACGAAGAGATCCAAAGGGCATTCCCTACTAACAAGTATCGGAAGCCTGTTACAAACGGTCTGATCACTCAGCACATCAACATTGCTTACGAGGAGGGATCGGTATATCAGCAAGAGGAGACGATCGCTGAAGCGAAGATCTACCTCGACCACTTATCTGTCGACCGCTGCGCTGACTACGAAGAGTGGCTGAAGGTTGGCATGTGTCTCCACCAAGTTGATGACACTCTTCTGCCTGACTGGATCGAATGGTCTCAAAAAGCTGACAACTTTGAAGAGGGTGCCTGTGAAGCTAAGTGGCGGTCCTTCAAAAGACTTGATGGCGGACCCTCGCCTGAAGGTGCCTGTGGGTTACATCAACTTAGGTATAAGGCGAAGGAAGATGGATATATCGAACTTGGCAACTATGTCGTTGAGTCCCCTGAGACTCTCGTCAAGAAAGCTCAAGAATACTTTGCCGATAGACAAGACACTATGAGTGAGGAGCAGACAGCTGAATCAGTGTTTGAAAGCATCCTGGGACTCCCAGATCAAGGGATTCGTGATGAAATCAACGAGCGCAAGAAGCGGGAACGTAGACCCAAAAACCCCCCTAACAATGAACTTGCGGAGTTCGCTACCGAAATGGTCATCCAGTGTGGATGGCGTTACGATCCGCGCTTCGAAGTTTTCATGTTTTACCAAAGATCCAAAGGGGTCTGGCGTCGAGAAGAATACAAGCATGAGTACAAGCACTTCATCCAAGATCTCTTCCTGCGTGAGCGAATCCCTCTTCCTGCAGGCTTCAACAACACCCTGATTAATGATGTGGTGAGCCTGACCCAGGCATACATCACTCACACCTACTGGGATGACGACGACGATCGACTGGCCTTTACCAACGGTGTACTCGAGCTCTCGACTGGTGAGTTCCTTGAGCACAGCCCCGAGCATTACATCACCTGGGGACTTGATTTTGACTACGATCCGCACGCCGATCCCGGCCCAATCATCGAGTGGCTACTCAGGACTCAGTATGGAGACACTGACCGCGTGCAAGTCTTGCGGGCTTGGCTGAAAGCCTGTCTGGTTGGCCAAGGTCACGAAATCCAGCGTTTTATGGAGGTCATCGGCCCTGGTGGTCGAGGCAAGTCCACCTTCGCAAACCTTTGCTGTGCCCTGGTTGGTGCTCGAAACTACGCCAGTACCACGCTCAACCAACTGGAGCAATCCCGCTTCGAGGTCGCCTCAATCAAAGGCAAACGTCTAACACTGATCAACGACTCCGAGCGTTACGGCGGCTCAGCGCAGATTTTTAAGGCACTGACTGGTGGCGACAACCTTCGCTTCGAGGAGAAAAACAAGAACGTTGGTGAGCCCTTCGTCTACACCGGCATGGTCATGGTCTGTGCGAACGAACCGATCCAGACTACTGACAACACTTCAGGACTAACTCGCCGTCGTCTGACCATCGAATTCAACCGACCTCTGTACAACAAAAACTCAGAGGCGAAAGAGATGATCAAGGTCGACAACGGAGTCATAAAGGGACTATGGAAGCATTGTTTACCCGGGTTAGTGAACTGGGTGCTGCAGATGACCGATGCTGAAATGCGTCAGTACCTGCTCGACACCTATGAAATGGTGCCCTCCCTGAAGCGCGTCCGTAACGAGATCATGCTCAACAGCAATAACCTTGTTGAGTGGCTCCAGTCGGAAGTCGTGTTCGATGAGAAAGCCGTAACCCCGGTTGGCAAGAAAATTCCAGCTGCAAAAGATGCACAGGAGCGGTACTGCAACAGTAACTTTCACCTATACGCGAGTTACGCATCCTATTGTGAGGATACGGGGTCGAAACCTGTCGGTCAAAAGCGTTTCATCGCACTTCTACTTGACTGCACAAAGAATCAGCTCGGTACTGACTCTGTAACTGGTTTCACAAGGCTTGGAAAGCCCTACCTCAAAGGTATTGCTTTACGGAACTCTGACCAAAAATTCAAGAGTGTCCCGACCATTCTTCCCGAAAACCGCCATCAGGAGGCAAATGGACAAGTTTCAGAAAGAGAATTGGGAGAAGATCGCAAGGCATCTTGAGAAAGTAGGCGCTACAGACAACGACTACTACATCAGAGCCAAAGCGATCACTGAGGGCAAAAAAGACCCAATCCAATTGCTAGCACCTCTTACTGAGCTTGAGCCGCCTGAGTAATGGGCTTCGAAAAGCACGAGGTCACTATGAAATTCAACGGTCGAGCAGTGAAGCTACTGCTTGATCTGTTGATTGATGCCCATAAAGAGTGGTCCGGTGGCCACCCAATGGAACAAGAAGATCTTCGCATCCTCAAGAACGGTTTCTTCCGTGCCTACATGGATTGCATCTTTACCATGGAGAAAGATGATAAATGAGCTGGCATCCTCACGACGACGAGAAAGATCCGACAGCCAACGACTGTAACTACAACTTTCCTCAGGTCCTCTTCGCTTTCATACTCGGTTTCACCTGCATGTTTGTCCTTGCGGTCGACGAGATACAGGATTTTAAGGGATGCCCGCTAAACGAGAAGCCCCTTAAATGGCGAGACTAAGCTCTAGGAAGAGGGATAAAAGGAATATCTTCTTCAGGACTTTTTTCACCTGGTAAGACCGGTTTACGGTAATAGCTCTTACCAGCGGGGATCTCAAAGCTCGGCGACCCTGCAATCATCTGCTGCATGAGAGGCCCCCCACGCTCCTGTGCATACTGGTTTTGGAGTCTGAAATCTGGAATACCAGTTCCAGCTTGTTGGTAGTCCTGCATACCTTTCACATAGGTCTGCAAGAAACCCTTCACCGGGAAATCGTTGTCCATAATCAAAGTCCTAATTGCCTCATCATTTCAGCTTCACGCTGCCTGCGGCGCAGAATTGCGTTCCCGACGCCTAGACCAGTGTCAGGCTCTTCCATCAGCTCACCCTCACGAGCTTTTTCACCTTGCTCTACAGCCTGACCGCCGAAAAACTTGAATGGATTGAAGGCTGTCTCACCCTGCTTCATGCCACCCTTTTGCAAGTAGCTGGCCAAGAAATCCTTGCCAGGCTCCTGTGATACCGCGTTCATGGGGTTGGTTTTAGCCGCTGCCATCATCATTGCTTCACGGTAGGGTTCGGATACTTTATCGCCCTGATTTTGGGCACTGCCAGGCATGGCACGCTGGCGAGCTTCGGGATCTAAAAGAAGATCGCTGTCATCAAATCCTGAGGGGTTGTACATCATTGAAATCCTCCTTGAATAAATTTGATGCGCTCCATGGGAGACATCTCGACAGTGGCTTCTTCCTCGAGGGGAACCGCTTTGCCTCCGACGGTGGCCATACCTTTGGCTTCACGCTTTTGAAGCAAGCGAAGAGCCAGGTCAGGATTTGCTTCAGCCCATTTACCCATCGGCGTATCACCGCCAAAGGCTGCAGATAAACCTTCTTTCTCCGCAGCGCCGACTGCTTTCTGCGCCGAGTAGTAATCCTTCAGAGACTGAGGGGTAGTTCCGGGAGCTTTTTTCTCGAAGGCCAACTCTCTCAATTTATCAGTGACCTCTAAAGGTTGAGATGTTTCAGGTGCAGGATCAGGTGCAGGATCAGGTGTAAGAGAAGTATCCTCAAAAGCAGTTTTTAAATCTGCACTCGCTCGATCGACATAAGTTTGAAAGCCCTCACTCAGTCCAAACTCAGGCAAAAACGGAATTTTGGAGCCACGCTCCATCGCCTTTACTCGTGCATCGACGACATCTTGATTGTACGTTACAGGCCCTGCTAAAAAATTCAGAAATGCACTGATTCGATCTTGTACTGGCGACTTCTGATTAGTGCCCCGCAAGCGTTGCTGCCTGCGTCGATTATCTGCGTAAGTGCTCACTTATAGAAAATAATCCTTTCTACAATAGTAACACTCACTAGCAGATCGATGGAACACATTAAAACTTTCCCAAAAGGTTCGACTGTTGTGTTACTCCACCGTGGCTTCAATCGTAAGGAATATAGAACATGCTCTCCCGGAGGCGGTTTGTGTACTTATAACGCTTGTCTTGAACGAGCAATTAACTTTGCTCAAGTATATGAGGACTATTACAACCATAAGCCCCTTTAAAGGCCCGATAAAGATGTAATTTTTTAGAGGGGGGACTCCAGCATAGCTGCTTCTCTGCCGGCCAAAACCACTGCGGCGCAATGCTTCTGGTGGTTGGCCTTCCAAAAACAATTTCAAGACCGGCTTTTTACTTAGACGTATAGGACGGGGGTCTAGGTGATTGTGAGATAAAAAATGAACGCACAATGTCCTAGGCCCCTCTTCTATAGAAAGAAGTAAAAAGGGCATCCTGAAATCATGTTTGGTGGGCCAAAGAAGAACCGTTGACACGGCTGGGTTCTCTCGGTACCGTGCGGCTCTACGGCGGAATCCCCCTAATGAAAACCCTGGAATTCTTCCTCGACAAGGGTTTGATCGCTCCTGACGTGGTGGTGTTCGCCAAGGCCTTTCAGGTTCTTATGAAAATGAAGGGCAAAACCTCTTGCTGGGACCTGAACCAATCGCGGCACAGCATCTTCTCGGGGTTCGTCAACAGCAAACGAAACCACCTTTACTACAAAACTCTGGACGCCAGGCCCCTGTTGTTGGCAATGATTGGTCAGTTTCCTGATGAGAAGAATAATGTGATCGTCAGAAGGCACACTTGTGCTTGCAAGTACTGCCTGAATCCATCGCATTACTACTACGGAACGATGGCCGATGTACGTCTCGAAACGAATCAAAGGAAGGGCGATGCCTTAACTCCCGAACTTCTTGCTGAGATCAGATCAGTAGATAAACACCTTTCAAATAAAGAAGTTGCCCGCGCTTTTAATCTTTCATACCAAAGGGTAAGAAAAATCCGTAGGTCTTACACCTTTGACGGGATGCAGGAAGCACAGAACAGCACTAACCTCGGTGAGGGTTGGAGCGTCTTCAATACCGTTCTCCAAACGGTCGCTTCCAATCACCCTGAAGAGGTTCGCCGCTACGAGCTTGACTTCCACATGGCTAACGAAAAGGAATGCCCCTGGCATCGAAACGGAACAACTGAGCACAAAGGTCGTTTCGGCCACATGGGAGAGTGTCTGGACTGCCTAGAAGAGCTCAAGCAGGGCAAATGCACCGTAGACGTCACCCAGTTCGACTATCGCTGGTACTGGACCGTTAAGCGTTTCTGGGACCAAGTTGACATACGTGGTGAGGACGAGTGTTGGCCGTGGTTAGGAGCCACAAAAAAGGGTGGGACAGAGTCAGTCGCTTACTGCCCATCTCCGGTCCACTCTGGAGCTACACAATCTGCAATGCGTGTTGCCTTCTGGTTGAGCCGGGGATTTGTAGGTAAGTACAGGATTCACACAAGAAAGACTTGCGAAAAATTTTGCTGTAATCCACTGCATCTAGAAGCTCGTGGACTTGACGATGTTCCTATCCCTTCTAAAATTGAGGACATTCAGCTGAATTATGTCAACATCTTCGAGCACTTCAAAAAAGCCAACGACCAAGTCGGCGGAGATAGTTCCGAGTCACTATCACCTTGATCCTTCAACGCGCAAATGGTGCGCTTGTGTAAAAATTGGGGGCGATGTTTATTGGGGTGTTGAGTGGCAGGAAGATTTCGGGGAAGCTGACTCTGATCTTCGCTGCATGATCAACAACCTTAATTACGAACTGATCGACACAATGGCTGACGAAGGGTTCTATCCTGAGCGGGCTATAATGAATGAAGAAAAATATCAACAATCTGGAAGAACCAACGGTCTCTTCAACGGATTAATGAACGAAAATGTCGAGATTCCTGACGACAATCCCGAGTAATTCCGGCTTTGTAAATTTTGGAACTGTTCAGTCTTATCCCACTGGAGGTACAGGGCCAACAGCTTACGGCCCTACCTCATACTTTGGTTCTGATCCACGCCCTGCGGAGCCTGGAGACAGCCTTCATACTGCTATTGATCTGGGCGATTTCTCTTCTCCATTTCGTTCGCTCACATTAAACAATTCTCATGGCGGTCTGTCTCGCAAACAAACCACTTTTTATAAAATAAAAATCAATCGGCCTAGATCCATACAGTTTACTCAAGGCTTCAGTCAGTTCAGTTACGAAAATAAAACAAACCGCAATACACTGATTGCTTTTTACAAGCTGGAGGATGATGGTAGGCGAACAGAACTACCAATTAATGACGAGGGCTATGCATCGCCCGTCAGTTCGATTGATTATAATGAAGAGAATCTATCTATCAAAGACTATCCAACAACAGTTTTAGAAAAAGGCGAATACCTGTTTCTAATCACTAATGACATTAGATATCTCGAAACGAATTACTTAATAACCGTCAATGTCAATGTTATTGACTGGCGTTTCGTAGACGAAACAGTCTTTGATAGCCTTAATTTTGGGTTAGTAACAGAAGGAACAGCTGATTCCCTTGATTTCGGATCTGTTTAGGCCTTCTCTCCTTTGAGCTCACCTAAGTGCTTGAGAGCATAAGTTTCATCCTTAACTTTTGCCCATTCAGGGTCAAACTTTTCGGGGTCCACAAACGAAGGATCTTGAGTGCCTTTAGCTTTCTGCGCTTTAGCAACATCAAACGCCTTCTGCATCACATCAAATCTCTGTTTTGCTGCATCTGCCGCGAAATTTTTCGGTGCAGCCGTTCCAGTACCGGATGGTTTAGTGAAGGTAGGACGTTCCTGCTGGTCCATAAAGACAGGCATGAAACCCCTTTCCTGACGAGAAGCCGGCTGTACAGATGCCAAATATGCAGCCGACTCCTGCAGATTACGAGCTGCTGAGCGCTCCGCCATAGAAGCAGAATCGAGCCCTTCTAATTTCCTTGCTTCTTGAAATCCTTTGATCTGCTCATCCAAACGCTTTCCTGCCGCAGCCAAATCCTGGTAAGAACGCTGGGGATTATTCTGTACAAAAAGATCGTCTGCCGTATTAGCCGGCATCGTGATTACTGGTGCAGGCATTGGCGCGGGCTTACTACCCATTGTTTTATTTCAACTTAATTTCTATACTGATTCTATCTGTCACAAACCCGTACAAATGTTGGGCACCATAGAACCCGACGGGGGCAAGAATCAGGACGAGCAGCAACTCTGCATAGGTGATAGAACGGCGCATGGTAAAAAATACCCTTATATTGAAGAGTTTAGCGAACTGATCCAAGATCTGTCCATGCGTGAGCTGGAGGATCTAATGACAAATCAACAGAAAGCACTGGCCAAAGCAATTTGGGAGGCTGAAAATTACGGTGGCTGCATCGAGAAAGCAAAAAAACGTCTATCAGAAACACATGGACCTCAGTGGTTTAAAACGGTTCGTTTCAAAGACCATTTTGCTTTGATCAGGGAATACTACGAGTTGGTTTTAATTCTGGATCATCAAAGACAATGGGACGGGTATAAAAAAGTCGCTAAGCTTAATCAAGAAAATGGCCTCTCATGAATTCCGTTCCTGATGAGGATTGGCTAGACGTCTTAGATAGAACGGATTTCGAGCCTGATTCCTCCTCGAGTAATTCATATCAAAGCTACCGGTTTGTAGATCTCGACATCGCTTCAGTGACGATCGAGAACTATAAAGAGCTTCTGGTGACGTCTCTGGCAGAACAGGTCGAGATGTTCATACCCCCCTCAGGCAGCTTTGAGACACCCGACTTGCGTCGATACCTGGAGTTGGTCTGTGGCTACGAAACAAGCACGTCAGACCTTGTTCTTGGTCTATCTCTGGCAGATCAAATTCGCATCACCTTTAGTGATATGAAGATCAGTACGATCTGTGATCGATATCCCGACATCAACCTCGCTGAGAAAAGACGTTACCGGTGTGTGGCTGAATATCTGATTAGGCAGGGGGAACTGACCAAGCTACGTGACGAAAACGGTAAACTCATCAAAAAGATCGGCAACATGCAAAAGGCTGTTGTGTTGTATAAACCGCTCCCTAAGTTACTGGAAACCCTAAAGAAATCAGGATTAAGTCATTTTATAAAACTTACTGAAGAAAAAAAGCAAGAACAAGTTCCTAAGTCTTGCTAATATTGAGCATCTGGAGAATCTTATGTCGAGCCGCCGTAACAAACTTCTGAAGCGCCTAATGGCCAACACCACTGGCGAAACAGAAGAAAAATTGATGAAGCTTACGATCGAGCGAATTTGCGCCGACATGTGCGAGCACTATACAAAATTCTACACATTTGAAGGCCCTGGGGTCATGGTCTTTAAGCCCGGTGCCGACGAGAAAGATAGTATGTTCTATCTCTCGGTTGATGCTTTGATCACAGCTTTAGAGGACAACAAAGATCAAGAAAGTATTTCGGAGGTCCTCAGAGGAGCAATCCGTCGTGCTGAGCAGATCGACCCCATGAAAGAGTCACTGTTTCTAATTCAAGATGAGAATGAGCTTGCACTCGTTCATTACAAGAACGAAGATATCAACAGTGAGTTCCTCATGATGTGACGGGCAAGCGTAGCTGGAAACAACTTCGACACCTTGTCGGCAAAATCCACCATGTCAAAGACGATTGGTTAACTCCAATGGAGTACTTACCTCTCATTTATGACGTGTTGGGTGAGATTGATCTTGATCCGTGCTCCACACACGACGCGAATCAACAGTTCTTACAAGCCAAAAAAATATATACGCTCGGCGACGACGGCCTGAACATGGAAGAACCATGGAAGGGTAAGACTTATTTGTTCCCACCTACGTATGGCAGGTGTTCTTTTAGCAAAAAGCGAGGCACATGGCGGTGGAGTGCTCGAGGTGGTTCTCACGGCAGCACTCCGTCAGTGATATGGTTTCGACGTCTATTACGGGAATGGAAACTCAGGAACATACCTGAGGCGATTTTTTATACTGTGTACCCTGAAATGCTTCGGATATGCCCTGAAATGTGGGATTTTCCAGTCTGCTTTCCAAAAGACAGGGCACGCCTTATACATGGTGGTAAATATTTCACCCAGAAACAACCGATGTACTGGGGATACTTTGTGTATTTACCGAAAATGGAATACGGTTTTAACCAAACCGATCGCTTTGTCGAGGTGTTTTCAAAGCTAGGGCGAGTTATCACCTAGCTCGGAAGCTGTTCCTAAACCCAATAGTGGCGCTAGGGAAAGACCCACCGACGTTCACAATAAAACGACCCTCTTGAGCGCGTTCTGAGCTTAGGTTGGGTTCCTGTTGCGCCCTCTTTCTAGCCGTAAAACTGGCTAAGAAATTCTTTGCTGCCTCATTGTCAGTAGCCGAGATGGGCTGACCTGCTCTTTCGGTGTAAGTTCCTGCACGACGATTATCAATATCGTATGCTTGGCTTAGTTGGTCGTTCATCAAACTATTCTAATGACCCTCACAGATACCCAAGTACAAATCAGCAGCATATGCGACGACATTAAGGAGTTGCTTCTTTACAAAAACAAGAAGTATGGAAACTCTGCGCTCGAACCGATGCGTGTTTTCAGTAAATCAGATGATGTAGAACAAATTCTTGTTCGTATTGACGACAAACTGAACAGAATCAAGCACGGTGCAGGCCTTCTCGCAGCTGACGAGGATGTAATTGTGGACTTGATTGGGTATTTGGTGCTGCTTAAAATAGCTTTAAAGCGCAAATCAAATGATGGAGTATGAAGAATTTATCGAATGTTACGATTACAACCTTCAGCTTTTAGACGCTATTGATCTTCTGAAACACTTCTCTCCTGAGGCTTTGGAGACCCTAAACCAGTTGGATTTTGGGACCAAAGTCGATAAAAGCGACGAATCACATGACCAGTAGGATCCCATTCACTGAGTTTCTTTTCTAGATATTCGACTGCTTTTACTTGATTGGGGGCGCCTGTGTAGGTATCTGGAAGGTTGAGAAGACAAACAGGGGTATGACACTTGTGTTTTGTAAAAGTCGGGATCTTCTTGTCAGCCGACAAAAATAGATTTAACTCGGCACGTCTTCGATCACGCATGCCGTCTCCCCCCGAAAGCCAATATTTGTTGATGTATGGGCTCCACTCTTTGATTATTTCTGTCTTAGACGCATGGCTATTGATCAGTTCTAACAGTCGAGAGTTTTTAAAAGCAAGCAAACCGATGCTGTGAGCAAAGCTAAGAACTGCTCCTTTACGTGATCTATTAAGAGGTGCATAAACATACTCTGAAACTTGACATGAAAAAATCTTAAGGTCCTCTATAAGCTGTGAGTCAACTTCCTCTTGTGTTGCTTTGTCATACATACCGATGCGCCTGTTCCAAAGGCTAATACTGCCATAACCGATTCGGTAATCGGATTCACCATAATCTTTATATGAACCAAAAAGCCCCATACCTAAAGAGGTACGAGGCTTTGTATGTAGTTTGATTAGTTGAATTCCTGCTTCCGTAAGAAAAGGAAACTCTTTCCAAGTCCGCTGTTTCTTACGGGATCTCAACTAAGATGTCGTAGCTGATCTCAGAATAGCCATCAAGAGTCAACTGCACAAGATAGTTTTTAGATGCATCGGTTACGTTTACAGCAATGGCACCGGCTCCTTTGCCAGCCGTCGCAACATTAAAAGATTTTTGATAGCCAGTTGGAGCTGATGCTGCGGTGTAGGAGTCATCCTGGAAAATCTCCATGCTGACAATACCCGTAGAACGCAACAGCTTGACGATGTGGTTCCCTGTGCCGGCAGGATTGATCTCAAAACTGCGGATGTTTAGACCACGGTCAATGCCGGCTCCAGGTCCTTTGTAAGTGATTTCAGAACCTGTATCCACGTTGAAGGTATCAAGCGTACCGTGAATAATGCGATCAGCCATGGTATTTAGGAGATTTGTCCAATAGTGGAGAAGTTGAATTTGATATCGGCATCAATGCCGTGATCCTTGAGAACGCTTAAGAACATCTGTTTGTCGACAGCTTTTTGGTGGAGCATCTCGATAAATGCTTCTTCGAGCTCGTCACGATCCATTCCTTGAATGGCAATTGATGCTGCGTGGATCTGAAATTCCACGTCCACGGGAAGCTCTAATGCATCCATGGTAATTCTCAATCTTAAAGGTATCCTAACAGCGCTTAATTAACTTGGCCATTAAGCATCCTCGTCGCTGTAATTTCCAGCTGGCAGTCGCATGCGGGGTTGACCAGTCTCAGGATCGATTATTTTATCGTCCAGGACGTCTTTGTTTTGTTCTACGAATTCGGCGAGAAACTGCGTGGCTGGATCCGTTCTCATGACTAAATCTGTTGTGGCGCAATGTGAAATTGCCTATACCGAACGCCGCTCCATATAGTAAAGCAAACGTTAAGGCACAGAGTTCCACGTTACAGCAATGTTCTATTCATTTATTGTACGTGCAGTGTTCCGATGTGTAGATGGACGACACTCTTTTAGAGCTTTTTATCAGGGGCGCTGTAGGTGGCGTCAGTAAAACACAGTTGCTTAGAAGCTTTAGGGAAGACCATGATTGCTCAGAAGAGGATCTTGACTTCTTAGTTAAATCAGCCTTTTTCAAAGAGAAGCCGAAAAACATTGATCATAAAAAAATCTATGAGCGTCCCCTGAAAGACAGAGCAAACCGTATTTGGTTTCCGTTCACTCAACTGTATTTTAAAGATAATTTTTTGTCAGAAGATGAGTGTCAAGAGCTTATTGATTTTATCGAACAGGGTTTAAGACCGTCAACTGTCGCAAATGAAACTGACGATGGCGAAGTATCCGACTACAGGACTAGCTCGACGACAGATCTCGACCCCTTTGCAAACGAACTCTCCCTTCGTTTAGATCAAAAAATTACCGCTTTTATGGATCTTGATCCTTTTGTTGGCGAGACGCTTCAAGCACAAAAATATTTACCCTCTCAGTACTACAAAGAACATGTCGATTTCTTTTTTCCTTTCACAGAAGAACATAAAGTCTACTGCGAGTGGATGGGGCAGCGTACATGGACAGTGATGATTTATCTAAACGACGTCGAGTCAGGTGGTGAAACCTATTTCAAGTATCTCAACAAATACTTTAAACCAAAACAAGGAACGCTCTTGTGTTGGAACAATCTATATAAAAACGGAATTCCTAACTATAAAACAATGCATGAAGCACTACCACCTGTCTCAGGAAACAAATATGTGATCACAAAGTGGTTTAGGAGTTGGCCTTTGATTTAATTTCTTTTGCGTTTTTCTTTCATGGCCAACGCGATAGCCAGCGCCTGCTTGCGACTGGTTACTTTCTTGCCGCTACTCGATTTGAGTTTGCCTGCTTTAAATTCCGACATTACCTTTTCGACTTTATCTTTCATTTAAATCACCATTTAACTTTGTGGCTCCAGTAACGAGCCGACATTTTATCGGGCTTTGCGTCTTGTGCGTTGTGACGTGCATAATACGAAGCCTTACGTGCCTTTTCTTTTGCGGTTTTAGGGTTTTTGCCAGCACCCTTTACGCCTTGTTGGCCGAACCGAATAATCTTTTCTTCACCATCCTTACAGGCTTTGACCACGTGAGACTTTGTCTTATGGTCAGGCGTGCGCTTTGGTTTGTTGCACTTCATGCGCTCTTTCGCCAAGCGCTTGGCCTTTGCACGGTCAGCCATCTCAGACCTTCAAAACGCCTCGATCGACTTTACCGATGATGTCATTGCGGACCTCACCCTTCATGGCAGTATCTCCTGATCCTGGAATACGCTCCTTTTTAAGTCCTTCCAGGAAGCCTGAAAGGAACTCTTCTGAACTAGGCCGCGATCCAGCTGATGAAGAAGTCATTGTCTATGTATGGCTGAGCACAATCAGCACTAGGAAGCTTGATAGAATTTGGCTTTTGTTCGAGCCACATGATAATTTTATCAAACCTTTCTTTTGTGTAGTGCATATTGGTTTCAGTGTACCAATTTTCTACTAAACTTGAACCTTTCGATCGATTGCAATTACTGCAACAGCAAGCCATATTCGACCTGACGTTATGACCACCTTTGTGTTTTGGGAGAATATGATCGATAGTTGCGGTGTCTGGTGTTAACTTTTTACCGCAGTAAGCGCATTCCCAATTCCAAGATTCAAATATATAATTTCTGAATTTTTTTCGAGCGTCCTTAGGACTAAGAACGATGAGGTTGACTAATAAATCTTGCTCGCAATGAAACACTTTTGGTATTCCAGCCTTGTCAAAACTCTAGGCTGCACACACTTGTATTTTTGCTAAGCTCGGCTCGAGGGAGCATGGCGGAATAGGTAGACGCACCAGACTTAAAATCTGTTGGCCATTGGCTGTGAGGGTTCAAGTCCCTCTGCTCCCATCAATCTGTCAGACCAATTCTCTCATGGTCTTCAGAGGCAGGATCGAAGTCAGATTCTTCTAATAATTTAAGAATGTAAAACCGTAGGCGTTCCGAAACCCATTTCAAATCTTCATCCGAGATGTCCTGAATAATCGCATCAAGCCTTAAGTCTCTGGGAGGTGGATATAGATATTCGGATATCAGGCACAATGCTTTATGTCTGCCTGAATTCAACTCATTCAACATGTCAAATACCCGCTACATCGACTGTGTTGTCGCTACTCAGAGCTGCTTGCTCACGTTGTTCAATAATTTCAACGCACTCCAAAGCGCCTGTCACTTTGAGATAGAGTTCCTTGTCCCGCATCAAAGACTCCTCAGCAGCCCTAATTCTTTCAGTCAACTCTTGCTGCTGAGCACGGAGTTGCTGCTCAGTGTCTGTCAGGATTTCGTTCATTGGCTTTACTGATTCGAAATAACTATAGCTTAATTTTCTCTGAAGTTCAGCCATCCAACGCCGCTACTATCACCTCCTCTAAAGAACCTGTCTTGGCTCTCTGCTCTGTCGTAAAGGACTTCTTTGCCCGCTTCGAGCACTGTTGTGTGCCAAAGCCCATTGACTATGTCCAGCTGCCCGCAGGGGTCATGACACAGCCAATGAGTTGGACTGTATCCATAAATTGTAATCAAATAGTTAAATCCGAAAGGGTTTCGTTGCGACCCTTTGTAAGGAACTTGAAAAGCTACAGGACAACCATCGTCGATAGAGTCTTGTATTTCGAAAGGGCCAATACTGCTGCAAAAATACGCAGAAATACCATTTGCCGCAAAAGTTGCACGATGGTGTGCCCTATAGGTACCATCTCCCTGTTTTAATAACAGCTCTAAATAATCCTCATACGTTTCTATACTCCTAATGCCTAAGGCACTCAAACACATTGCCATCGTGGCTATCTGTGATTTTCTTACATTGTCCTTATCGAATTCAGTGCAAGGAAAGTACGGAACACCAGGGATGTATCTCAGGTCACCTTCTACCACGTAAGCTGTTTCTTTCGGCTCATCTTCAGGGCAATACCAATCCTCATTTCTTATCCACCAAATTCCAAATCCTGTATCTATTTTCGAAAATCCATCAAGCTCATCTAGCAGCATGCAATTGAGACACCGCCAAGATTTGCGTATCTGTGCGCGTCCTTCAGCCTCTTGTGGCTTTGCGTATAAATTTGTGGCTTTTAAAGACTGTAGCTCGAGTGAGCGACCTACTTTCTTAAATTTCACTTGAGGCTAGGAGGCTTGTCCTTCGGCTCAACTATAGGTGGTTTTTTCTCAGATTTCTTGCCATCTTCTTTACGACTGATGCCGTACACAGCTAAAACTGATGTGACCAAAGACGATATAAATGCAGCGTCTATCTTGATATGTCCCATGTAGCTAGCCGTTAGCATCGCTAATGCCCAAGACAAAACACCCGCTGGGACAAGCGTAGCGAGTAGATCTCTTAAAGAAAATTGTGAGTCTTCGTCTTTCATGTGTACATTTTACGCTGAATGTGCTTCTACTAAGATCGATATACGAACGAGGATTTGTTATGTGGCGGTTGCTTGTCATTATCGCTTTTGCGGGAGCACCTGCTTACGCTGATATCACACACAAATTGCAGAGCTCAGTGCAGCTGACTGTTGACGCTGCTGCTACAAACGCGACGAGGCTGGGATCCTCTTTCGCTATCAGCGGCAATGGAGTCGATACGACAGATGGCACGACTGCTAATACAATTTCTGCCGGCACAATCACCTCAGGTGTTTATGCACCTGGCACAATCTCTGCGACACAGGACAATCCTGGGAGTTCTTTTTCTTTCAGTCAGTCCTACACCGCAGGTGATGCTGTCCCACAGGCAGCACCGACAGTCGGTGCTGTGCCTAACTTCTCAAGTGTGATTAGTACCACCGCAGGAACAGCTGGCGACCTGGCAGGCACAATTACATCTGCTGGGGCAGTGACGGTGACAGCGGGTGGGGCAGGCACGACAGCCACGGGACAACACGTCAGCGAAATTACAGTCCGATAGATGGACCGCTTACATGAAGGCATTGCTCTGGGATTCATCCTGGGAATCCTTCATGGGTTGATGCAACCTGGATATTCAGTTCCGGTAGTCCCGAACTTTACTCAGGGAAGTTTGACTCAAAAAACAGAAACGACTTCTGTCGTTACTGAGGTCATAAATTCAATGGATTACAACACAGGCTACCAATATTCCGTTACTGGCACTAATATACAGAACACAGGCAACAGTATTGCTCCCTCCACCACTTCAGGCAATAGCAATACTATTAATGGCGTCACCAGCACATGGACCACACTCGATGCTGCCAACAAGCCAAGCTGGTCGATCGTCGACAATACCAAAGGATTTCAGTTCACGGAAACTCTGCAAGCTCCGGGGCTGTCAAACCATACGATTATAAACAGGACCACCGAGATAAGAAGCGTTACGGAAAGTACCTCCATCTTCTCACAGTAGGTGTACTTTCTTTATTTGCTAATCCTTCGTTGGCTGGTGATGTCGGTGGCGTTAGTGCTACTGCTAACCCTATTGCAAATAGCAGTGGGAGTGTAACAAATCAAGCTATACAGGTTTTACAAGGTCCTTATATAACTAATACATATGGTGCAGGTATTCAGTGTCAAGGCCCTACGCTCAATGTCACACCATTTATGACAAGAACTGGATCATATCAGCAACCGTTTGAAGATTACTATAACGATCCTGTGTATGACACAAGCGACCTAAACAACGATGGAGTTTTAGATAATCCTGGGAAAATTTTATACTACAAACCAATTAGAACTGGTCAAAAAAATAACTTTAGTTGGAATGGAGGTTTGTCAGCTACCTTATCAATACCGCTTGACCAAGGACTACAGAGAAGATGTAAGCAAGCAGCCGATGCTCAAATAGCAATTCAGGAACAACTATTGGCAAACCGGAGGCTTGACTTTGAAATTGCGAGGCTAAAAAATTGTGGGGAATTAGCAAAGGCAGGTATCACTTTTCGCCCAGGCTCTGATTTCGCACGGATCTGTGCGGACATTGTGGTCAAAATACCTAATGAAAGTGTCGCGCCACACGTGCATCCTATTTCTGTAGGGACCTTCTCAGCTGGAGAAGCGCCCGGTTCCGATCACGCTGGGCAAGAACACGCTCACGTACCGACTCAACCTTCGTCTTCTTCCCAAATACGCCAAACAGTTTCTTCTGCGCCTTCTTCACAGCAGGTTTCACCAGCTTTAGAAGCAAGTCGGCAAGCGGCTTTGCTAGGAGGGCCGCTGAGGTCGCAACAACAGCAATAGAAGCTGTAGTGGTGACTTGCTGAGGACTCGGCAGAAAGTCTGTCAACGTGGCCTTTGCCTTGACTGGTTGCGTAGGCACGGGTTCAGGTTCGGTCTCCTTAGGTGTGGGCGGCGTTTCCTCGTTTTGTTCAGCGCTGGGTGGGTTTACTCGAGGCAGATCAGAAGGTATCTCAGGCGTTGCAGGGAGTTCTGGAGCTTCTGATTTATAGGTGGGAGGTGGTGTTTCAGTCGTATAAACCAAGTCCTCTGGTGTGTAATCAAGTGGTGTGAAGCTAGGTGCATTCGCATCACAATATGTTTTCACGCCTCTCGGATCATCCTCTGCAATTGTTTTTGATTTATTTGATAGCGGATGACTTGTGACACACCCGGGTAGAAGCACGACAGGCGTACCGATGTTGACAGTTACTGGTACATCAATCGCGTTTACAACAGGAGGTTGTATCAGCCAGCTGTGGATTTTTACAGGCTGAATACCACTAATACCTATGTTAGGTATATCAGGCATCACCCCATCGGGATAGCGGGTCCAGTCTGCTTAGGTAATGCATCAAGCTGTCCTTGATGTTGGCGTTGCATTTCAGGCTGAACTTTATCGGTAAACATTGAATCCATATTTCCGGTAAGGGCTTCGGTCTGTTTGCCAAGTTGATTTGTCAGCTGACCACTGATGCTTTTGATCAAAGCTTCTTTCTGTTGCTCGATAATCTTATCCTTGTTCAGGTAAAGATAACCAATCAGTAAGTTTGGCGCCAAAGCAAGAATAGCTGTGACTGTAACTAAAATTTTAAGGATCATCACTCAACGGGATCTGGCGTGTTGCCTTCAGCGACCCACTCAAGATACTCTTGATAAGCCCTAACTGACTCATCCATTCGGATAAACGTATTATCCGCAATTCGGAGAATAATTTCCGAAGGCGTGGTAGTTCCGTCAGGATTAACGGTGCCTGGAAGAAGCTTGTAAGTCATAGCTCTGCGTCTACTGTTGCAATGGTTGTCGTTTGACCCGCCGTACCAGTTACGTAAAAACTTGCAGGGCTGTTAGAGGTTAGGCCAGAGTAACTGGCACCACCTACTCTAAATGATTGAGCAGTAATAACTTCGACATTATTATTACCTGTCGATGAAGGATAACTGCCACCGGCTGTTAAAAATGTTAATTGACCAGTGCTTTGTCCAGCTGCAGACAAGGTTACAGTACCTGGAATAGCTCGTTTTACAGTCCTATATCGAATCGAAACTGCTGCGGCGCTTGATGAATATGCATATCCCATGAAGGCTTCACTTCTCCCACCTATCACTTCATAGTATCTCTCACACCTAGCAAGCTCACTGGCGTAGCTTCTGTGCTCAAATGCTGTGGCGACTTCGCCAACTTCTAGCTGGACGCCGGTCATGTACCACTCATTACTTGCATTATCAAAGAGATTTACTTGGTTTGTTGACGCATGAATTGTCCCACCACCTGCTGCAGTCCAAGTTGACTTGGGAGTGGTAATATCATCAGGACCACAAGCCAAATTAAACCTAAGCTCAAAACCAGCGCCATTGTTGTTATCAATAACGTTTAAGTCGTTTCCAATAAACGTAAGTGTTTTCTGCTCCCAAGTGTTGGAACTTGAAATAGTATATTCGGAGAGAACGTACTTGTCAGCGTCTGACTGAAGAACTTGTACGCTGTAGGCTCCAGTCTTATTAGATTTAACCCAAAAACTGAGGGTAAAGGATTTTGCTGCTCCAGTCGATCCAAAATTTAACTGTTGTAAATCTTGTGCTTCAATAAGGTACTTAAAGCAAGCATTGTGACTGCCAGTTGGTGTGCTTGTGGAGGCAACATCAACTTTAAGGCTATTCGCAAACCCGGCGGGGCTATCACTGCTTTGCGTAATAACAGCGGAGTTCCAATTAAAAGAACTGCCGTTAGCGGCCTGGAACCTATCAAGGGTGTACTGGGAGGTGGTGCCGTGGGTAAAACTTGTTGCACGTTGAGACACTTGCATCGCACCATTGATAATCAGGTTGCGATTGCTCAGCTGACCACCGTTAATATCCGTAATCTTGGCATTAACACCGCCGCCACTCGGTGATTCGATATTCGTTACCTTGAGCGTCGACATCAGTTACCTCTCGTTAGTTTTATTATAAGTTGTTTTATTTAGCAAGCCATCAGAACACACGGCACGCAATAGCTGCCGTCACTGTAAGTCGTTGAGACAGTGGTGCTAGTCACCTTGGCAATAGTCTTGGAGCGCACGATGTCATCATCCTGCGGTTTTGCCGTTCCATCACCAGCAGACATCAGTAAATCACCGCGTGCAACGGTTGTGCCCTGTGCAATGCGGATCACAAAGTCACCAGTCATCGCGCAGTAGAAGTCGTTGGTGTAGGTGTCATCGTCATCGTCCCATGCTTGGAAGACGCCAGACACGTTGACATCACCTTCAACATCGCTGACCTTCATGCGGTTCAGCTGTTCATTGTCTTCCGTTCCAGCTGCAACAGCAGGTGTCTTTACGTCGCCAATGCTGACACCTTCAGGCAACTCATCCTCCTCGCTGTAAAGCACTGCGTCCTGAGCTTCATAAGCCCATTCGCACATCTCATCAAGGTTGCTCAGTACAGAACCACGCAAGATTTCAGTGCGCTCTGCACCGCTTGCAAGTTGTGACCAACGAGCTAAGTGACCGCCGTTGTATGAAACAGTGGTGCCAGAAACTGAGATCGATCCTTCTGTATTACCTTGCGCGTAAAATTCAATTAAATTGCCATCGCTGCCCTGTCTTGCACAAAGAATCGGAGAATTATCTGTCCTTGTTGTAAACACCCCTCCGGTTACATTTATTCTTGTTCCGTCAGTAGTAACGATATTAGATTCAGTTGTTTTTCCAACGAGCAAATTACCATTACTCGTGATTCTCATCCGCTCTGCGTTGTTGCACTCAAATTGCAGTGAGTTATCAGAGTGGTCGTACTGAACCGCTCCTGTATTTGTGTCATCTGTATCGCCGAAAATTAAACCAGTAAATCCTGATGATGTATTTCCAGTGGTTAAACGTACGTTTGCATTGCCCGAAGCACTTTTTGCATGTAGAAGGTCTACTGGGCTTGTTTCACCGATGCCCACGCCCGTGCTGGTTTCGACCATGCTGGAAAACTCCAGCTCGCCTGCCGTTCCAGAGTTCTTCAGGAACTGCTCTGCACTGCCGTTGCTAGTGGGCAGCGTAATTTTGTTACTACCAGCTGCAGCCGGTGCGTCGATTTCAGTAAAGCCTGAGCTGCTTCCGTTAAGTCTTAAGGTCATTCTGCTGCCTCCAATGCGGCGACTTTAGTCTGTAAAGTTGCAATTTTAGCGTTGGCTTCCTGTAATGCCTTAAGCAATGGAACAATAAGTTTTTTGTAGTGAATACCACGCAACTCCATCTCACCCTCAACTTCGTCATAGAAACAAAGCTCAGGTGCAATCGGCTCAACATCCTCCGCAATTAAGCCATATTCAAGCTCAGGATTGACTTCACCCGTATATGCACCCTCTTGATCAGTTAGCTTGTAGTTAAATGAACTAGGTTGAAGCTGATAAATCCAGTCAACATTACTCAAAAGGTTAATATTTACCTTTGAGTCCCGAACAGAAGAGATGTAACCAAGCTGACCACCATCTTCAATGAAAACGTCTCTAGTCGTTCCACTGAGAGGCGTACCATAAATTACTTGAGCTGTAACTCGCCCGTTTGCGGCAATTTTAAATCGCTCGGTGTTATTCGTATCAAATAATAAATCTAGGTTTTCACGCTGTGTGACTCTTGCAGTTCCATCAGTTGCAACTTGAAGTTGAAATCCGTCTCCGTCCGACGTTTTTCCTGTTGTGTCATTTGTAAGCTGGATCTGCACACTGCCGCTGCCACCATCGAGATGCAACTTACGCTGAGGTGAGACTCCAATGCCAAAATTGCCAGAGCCATCGACTCTGATTCTCTCTGTGCCGTCATCAGAAATTTTGAAAACATTGCCACCTCTTAACTCAAAACCGCCAGATCCATCAGACAAACGTAGTTGATCTGCGCTGGAATCGATGTGTAGCTTTTTTGACGGGGATGTGGTTCCGATGCCGACATTGCCCGAGCTATCAACCTTTGCCCTGGTGCTGCCACCAGTTGAAATATTTACTTCATTTGTACCGAAGAAAAAACCGCTATCGGTATCTGAACTTGAAGCTATTGCTGGAGCCGCTGCAGTACCAGTAGTTGTTTGTGTCTGGCCGCTTGCTTTTAGTGGAGAGATACCGTCTGTTCCGTCAATAGTAATTGCCATAATTTACCTCAAATCACGACCCATGAAGAGGAGGACGGAATGGTGACCGTGATTCCTGAATCAATTGTAATTGGTCCTGCACTCATTGCATTCCGGTTCGTAGGAATAGTGAAATCAGTGTCAACGTTTTGCTCATTCAAGAAGAAAACGTGATTACCAGCACCACCCGTTGCACCGGTGAAGTTCGAGGCTAACTTAGCCTCAGTAACCGTGCCGTCAGCAGGCGTATTAATATCTACCTGGTCTCCCTGCATAACAGCAAAGAAACTCAAACCGCTTGCAGGTGCAGTGGTAAATGTGATTTGAGTGTTTGCTACCGTGTAATCGACACTTGGGTTTTGAATAACACCGCCAACAGAGACCAAAAGTTGAGAAGTACTTGCGGGTGCAACTGCAATGCCGCTTACTTCTAAATCAAATGTGGCGAGTGAGCCGTTGAATGAACCCGAGATGTCATCGATCTCCCGGTTTTGCCCACGGGCTATACCTCTACCGATGTACATGTGAACTATCTCTTGATCACTTTATTCTAAAGGAGTTAGTCTTTTAACTCAGATGAATCTAGGAAGCCTAATTAGGCGGCCTCCAGAGCGGTAACGCGGGCCAAAAGATCATCAATTGTGGTCTGCTGTGCAGTGTTCTGCGTTTCAAGCGACTCAATTCTGGTCTGTGCCTCTTGAAGTGCTTTTACAGCCTTCATATAAAGAACAGAATAATTGATTGCTTTGATGGACTCCATCTGGTTTCCATCTGCGTCTAGAACCGTTTCACCTTCTTTAACGTAAGTTGTTTCGACTAACCCAGGTGAAACAGATTCGACCTCCTGCGCGATCAAGCCAAGCTGAGTATGCGTTTGTTGTCCGGTGTCTTCTCTGAAGTTGTACTTACGAACCTGCAAAGCCTTGATGTCGTCCCACTGCGAAGTGGCATCGACAATATTTTCTTTCAGGTTTTGATCTGAAATTGACCCATAAGAGTTATTAGTGTTTTGGACGTTACCGTTTGTGTAAACCCTGAAAGAGTTAGTTCCACCGGTAAGCTGGGTGGAGCTGTGACGGGCGTAAATAAACGCTTCATTGATGCCAGCGCTTTGTGTGTTTGCAATGTCTATGTTAACGGCAGTCGAAAAAGTCGCCCAATCACCAGTTGATAACAACAAAGCCCGTGCAGTGTTTCCAACAACAAATTGAAAACGATCAAGACTGTGCAGATAATTTAATTGACCAACATACTCACCAGTTCCTGTAGAACTGTCTGCAAAATACATATGAGCAGTACCGGTATTGGCAATAGTCATGCCATTAGCTAGTACTAAGTCATTAGCATTAGCGTGATACTCACCAGGGTTTGTAATTCCAATTCCCACGCTGCCACCTGAGTCAAGGCGCATTTTTTCGCTAAAACTGCCTTGATTGTGTGGTGTAGCGGCCGTACCAAAAACTATGGAACCCTGATCGTCGTAAGAAAGAGTAGCTTGAGAATCGACTTCAGAGTTAATGTTTAATTGGCCCGTTCCTGTGCTTGGCGATCCGTGCTCAATAGTGAGCGAGCCGCCTTTAATGTGAGTTTTACTTGAGGGCGAAGTTAACCCAATACCCACGTTTCCTGAGCTGTCTATGCGTAAACGCTCCGTCGGACTGCTTGCACCGTCAGCGGTTGTGGCAAATGTAAGCCTCCCTGGCATATCATTACTACCGGGTGTGTTATCTACTGCTCCATTAATCGATGCCCCAACTGAATTCAAGTCAGTGCCATCCGCACCACACCATTGAATCGTTCCTAAGCTATCTCCGCTGGCAACAACTGTGGATGAACCGTCAGATGTTCCTCGCGATTTTGCTAAAGAAATATGAGAAACGTTTCCAGAACTTGCACCTGCATTGGAAATTAAATTAAGAGAGGAAGTATTAAATCCGGTGCCTTCTACCTGCAATGGAGCAGTAACGTCTCCAGCGGCACGCGCAGTAGTTGTACCCACCAACAGCCGCCCTGAGCCATCAAATCTTGCGTGCTCCGACCCGTCACCACCAAAGCCTATGGCTCCTGAACCGGCTCTAAACACCCCAGTGTCAAGGTCCTGGCTGAAGGTAATCGACGGACCTGCGGCATCGCCATCAGGAAATGCATGCCCAGCTGTGACATAATCAGCCCCGGCAAGAATCACACCGAAGAACGATTGTCCAGCAGCAGGAGCTGAACTAAAAACAATATTTGTACCAGTGAGTTGAAAACCGTTAGTGCCCGTGCCATCAGGTTCTTGAATGACACCACCGAGAGAAATTAAAACATTTTCAGACGCAACTGGAAATGGGGCTGGTGTAACACCACCAACCTGAAGAGCAAAAGATGTAGTAGACCCATTAAAACTGCCACTGATGTCGTCAATGCTTTCATATCGACGTTGAGCTACTTCAGGTGAGTGACCAATATATGGCATGATTTAATTCTATTTATTCTTCTATTGTATTAGGACCTGACGTAGAGGGTACGGTTGGCCATACGACATCTTCCGCATTTTCATAAGTTTGCGGAAGATCGCGCAAAAACTGACGATAAGCAGTCCACTGAGCCTGGTCCACTGTGGCGCCTGGGGTCATAGTCCAGTCAGATTCACGGATGAGAGCATCACGTTTTTGTCGAATCGCTTGCCAAGCGTCCGGTTGATCCGCAGGTAGTGGCGTGTTGCCTTCATGGACCCACGCAACATACTGTTGATAGTCAGTGTTAGCGGGGTCAAGTGGAATTGACATGTTTGTGCCAACAATCGTGACGGCACAAGTTGCGCCCTTGGGATCATTTTGAAGTTTGTACTGTTTGCTCATATCTAAAGCTCCGCAGAGAGATCAAGCTTGGCGCTGCTTGTGTTGTTTGCCAATAGCTGATACGGCCTGTACTGAGTAAGGCCACTGGCGCTTGTGGCGTTAAGAAAAACAGCTTCAGTAGAGCTCATACTCGATACTAAAGAGAGTCCAGTGATCGCTTGGCCACCAGTTATATCATCAGTTCTTAAATTGCTAAAAGCAACAGTAGGCACTGCTCTCATTTCTGGGCTCAAATCAACCTCGTGGTAAGCATTAGTGCCTGAAATTCCAGTCCCACTGCTTGGCGCAGGTGCGTATTGTGCGCCTTCACAGAATCGGCGGAAATATCTTTGACATTTAGCAAGCTCATCGCCGTAGATTCTGTGCTCAAACGGTGTTGCGGTGTTGCCGACTTCTAGCTGGACACCTGTGATGTAAATGTTATTAGCAGTGTTATTGGCAGCATTTACCTGGCCAACAACCCGATTAGCATCAGTCGAAGCAGCCCAAGATGTGTTCAAAGTTCCACTGGTAAAATTGCTTCCAGCGTAAAAATGTAAATTAACTTCAAGAGATGCAGTGTTGTCATTGGTTATTGCTCCGCTTGTGTCGCCAGCGTAGGTAAGTGTTTTATGTTCCCAAGTGTTGGCGCTGCTTACGGTATAAGATTTTGAGATTTGTCGGGTATTGTGATTGTCGTATATTTCCGCAATATATGTTCCCGTCACCGATGACTTGATCCAAAAACTTAGAGTCAAGCTTTCGCTAGACGAAGTTCCTTTCTTCAAGCGCTGCAGATTCCGGCCTTCTATCTTGTGACTTAAAAAGACGTAGCTGTTGCTGCCTCCAGAGGGTACTGTTGTTACATCTGCTTTCCACGAGCTTGCGAATCCCTGCCCAGAGGGGACATCTGAATCTTGTGAAATAGTGTATGCGCCATCATTTTTTGCAAATTTAAATCTATCTGGCCCACCATATTCATTACCAGCGTTTACAACTGTCCCACGCTGAGACACCTGCATCGCACCGTTAATAATCAGGTTTCTATTACCAAGCTTGTCAGCAACGCTATCACCAAGCCGCTGCGCATCAATATCAGTCAATGCCATTATTAATTACCTCCTTAGGTTTGCTCAAGGTAGCTGATGGAAATATCTAACGACGATGCAGTGTCTGCACGTGCTCTAAGGACATCACTGGATTCCATGATAATCTTGGAGCCTGAAATAATTTCTAATGAGCCCCCTCCAGGCACTGGTGCATTCCGGATCAAGTACACATCGTCACCAGTGTCAGTAACAAGATAGATATCTACATCTGCAGAAGTGCCAGTTTTATTTGAAACTAAAATACTCAAAAGGACGTGTGTGGCGGATGCGCCTGCGGTCAACACATTTGTAGCAGTATTCGTGATGACTGAGGTGACAAGGTCTGCCTTTGTTTGAATTTTAAAAGTGTTTGCCATATCAGCCTAAAGCCACAATTAATGCAAGGTTTTCTGTTGAATTGATAACCCCGGTGACAGTAAGATCACCCGAAACCGTTACGTTTCCTGGGATAGCAATTGAGCCTGATGAGTCTATTGTAAGTCTAGCAACTCCACCGGTCACAAGGCTGATTTGATCAGGCCCACCGCTAATAATACCGGTGTTTGGGTCAGTAGCAAATTTTAAAGCACAGCTAGTTAATGAGCCAGCGGATAATTCCGTGTTGGTGCCATCAGCCCTAAGTAAAGGAAAACCTCCGGCAGTGGACCCATCGTGAACTACAGTTGTATTCAGATCGGTGTTGACCGTTACTTCACCTGATGCTCCTGTAAAAGCTGATGTCTGTGAGGTTGTACCTCTACGAAATTGTACTTGGGTTGCCATAGCTCTATCCTAATGCAACTGCAATTGCGGTAGCAAAACTCTCTGTGGAAATTGTTCCACTCGAGTCAGGAACCGTCATTGTTCTGGTTTGACCAGACGTGATACCTGAGCACTCAAATGCTAATTTTTTGTTGTTGTCACTGTTGTCACTAATTCTAAAAGTATTATCTATAAAACCACCGCCGGGAATAGTCGATGCTGATGTAAGAAGGGTTCCATTCTCATCCGGAAAAGTAAACGTGCGCGTGGTGCTGGCACTAATTGTGCCGCTGTCGAACCTAGCAATTCTGCTGGAATCGCCTGCATCACGAATAGCCAGACCACTGGTCTGATCGTCCACAATTAAACCGGTGGTTGTGACCGAAGTGAGGCCTGTGATTGTTGTCGCAGAACCGCCTAGAGCAATGGCTGTGGAACCGACAGTTACTGAACTATTGGCAAGCTGTCCGTTTGGAATAGCGCTAGTGCCGAACTCACCTGTACTGTTGTTATAAGTAAGTCCAGATCCAGAAGCAACGCTCAGTGATCCCAAAAGAACAACAGTTCCACCCGCGTCTGGGAATGTAATAGTTCTATCAGCTGTTGGATTTGTAACTTCAAGTATTGTCTCATGGGCATCAGCACTTGAACCCTCAAAGCGAATACCCGTGCTGTCTATAAGGATGCCATTAGCAGCGTCAGCAGCTCCAACACGAACGAGGTTAGTGCCTTGTAATTCTAAAGAAGTTAAGTTAGAAAGACCGGCGATTGTGTTAGACGAAGCGCCTAGAGCAATTGCAGTGGAGCCGACGGTGACAGTACTATTCGCCAAATTAGCGTTGGCAATAGATGAGGCTGTAGATAGAATCGTGCCTGTTTCATCAGGCAAGGTCAAAGTCCTATCTGCTGTCGGGTTAGCAACAGTTAAAAGTGTTTCAAAATCATCAGCAACTGCACCTTCAAAGGTGATGCCCCCAGTGCCAAGAAGGATGCTATTGGCACCACCCGATGTTCCGGCAATAATAGTGGTACCAAGTATAGTTGTCGATGTTAATGAAGTCAGACCAGCAATTGTTGTTGCTGTGCCTCCTAAAGAAACATTCGTCGAACCAATGGTAAGAGCGCTATTAGCCAGCTGGCTATTTGGAATAGCGCTGGTTCCAAATTGCCCGCTTGTTGAGTTGTAAGTAAGACCAGATCCGAAAGCAACGCTCAAGTGAGCCCTTACTTCTGCTGCGCTTGGCCCTGTATAAGTAATAACCCCGGTACCTGAGTTATACGCTAAAGACCCATCGCCACTTACATCTGTAACACTAATCGCACTTCTTGCACGGGCATTTGTGAAGTACTGATTACTAGAGCCTTCACTTAGATCATCAGTATCATTGCCCGCTAAATCAAGCTTATCTGAGGAGGTATTTAACTCCTCGAAAAAACCTGAATTTAGGATAATTGCCTGTCTTGTTGCCATCTTTGATTTCCTAGCAGCTAACTGTTAGAAGCCAATAGCTGTTCATTCTTTTTATCTTAGCAGCAGTAAAAATGCTAGCTAAGTAAAATAGGTGGTTCGATTTGTATTGCTAAGTTTGCAGTGGTGGCCGCCTCACCAACACGCACAAGATAGTGTCCACTTGCCGTAGGAGGCGTCTTCGTAATAGCTCCATCGCTTGTCGCGAGAAACATAGGCTCCCCAGCGTCTAAACCCGAAAGTGCTAAAACGCCTACGACTAAACAACGAACTTCTTGACCTGCAGTCTTCGCGGTTTGTGCAAAACCAACAACTGTTGCCTCATCTCTTGTTCCAGAGGCATTTGCCAAGCCCACCTTACCGTCAGATGCTCTTGCATATAAAGCGGCCCCTTGCGTCACATCTTCGAAAGCCAATGCACCAAAACCAGCCACTGCGTAGACAGTTCTACCGGACATCGTGGCTTTGAGATCCAAAAGGACACCGTTAAGGCCCTCAAAATTAGGTGCGTATGGTCTGTGATCAGTTGTTCCCGACATTAGGACAAGAGAATTGGTGGTTCAAGCTGAATTGAAAAATTAGAGGTTGTAGCGCCTTCTCCAACCCTCGTGACATACTGACCTGCTGTAGAAGGAGCAGTTGTACTTATCTCGCCCGCTGTAGTTGATAAAAAGTAAACATCACCAGGATCGATTGCGCTGGGATAATCCAAGAGACCGGCTACCAAAACCTTTACTGTTGCATCAATTGCAGCGGCATCGTCTGCAAATCCTACGACGACAGCTTCGTCTAATGTCCCGTCAGCTTGTGCTTTACCTACCTTGCCGTCGGACGAACGCATGTAAAGAGCATCACCATCAGCTACGGCCTCAAAAGTAGTTGCATCAAAACCGACACGTTCCGGTGCAAAGGTAGGAAAACCATCTTTTAAGTCAATAAGAGCCTCGACTAAGCCCCGATAATTATGATCGTACGGTTGCCTGGTCAATGTAAACCCATTGGCCGTCATGATATCGATTAAGATATCAATGGCACCGCCTATGTTTGGCTCATACCTCGACATATACACTTACATCGTTTCACTCATTCTAAATTGTTGCATACTTTAGAATGACTTTATAGGACAAGTGTTATGTCGCCAGAGGTGATTACTGCTGTGATTACGGGAGGTATTGGTGCTTTCACCGGGCTTTCACGTGCCCTGAATAATTTTAATAAAAAAATCGAGCACCGTTTCGAGAGAATCCAAGATGAGATCGACGACTTACAGGATAGAGTTACTCGCGAGTATGTTCTAAAAGAAGATTTTTTACGGGAAATAGAGTCAGTTCACACCAAGCTTGATCGCATACTTGATCACCTGCTCAAAAATTAAAGCGTTACCCACGCAGCTGCAGTCGCGTCATACATTAATAAATTAGAAGCCGTTGTGTCATAGTGCAGCTGTCCATCTACTGGACTCGTAGGTTGTCCTGCGCTACGTGACACTACAGCTTTTGCTGTCTGAAACGAAGTACCATCAAAAATTTTTAATACATGTGTGCTTGTGGTGTCAAGCCAAGATTCTCCTTTGCTGTTCGAAGTAAACCCAACGCCAGAGGCATTAGGAGCTGTCGCTCCCACATGAACTGGTCCTGCCTTTATAAGGCCGCTGCCACTGTCCTTGAAGAAAAGACCAGGCTCGGCTGTGTTTGTGTTAATTGCAAGCTCTCCATCACCTAAACGTGTTGGAAATGGACGGTCGCGTAAGACTGAGGACCTTCTAGAAAGAATCTGTACAGACATTTACGTATTTATGTAGATCCCGGCATCAATTATTCTATCTTGGTCAGTTAACGGACTGTAAGTGCTGCCCTCAATCTGCACAACAGTTGCGGATACCTCCGTTGGTACACCACTTACATATTCCCCGCCTTCTACAAATCCCTGCTCAAACTCATCTGTATATTCACTCAAAGGTTGGTCGATAAGTCCGAACTTTGCATTTTCAATTACTTGGGGCTGTAGGTTGAAAAGTTTATTTACTAACTGTGTGAACCTACTTGTGGTGTTAAACACCGTACCAGCTCTATCAAGAAGGCCCTGTGCATTCCTTTTTATGTCATCCGTCAACAACATCGACGCGGCAGAGGGCCTGAAGTCAGCAACATCTTCGGGATTGTTTCTCTGACCGACGACATTTTGCGTACCAGCCCAGCCAAAGAATTGCCTGTCAAGAACATACTTTTCAGCAGCCTCTTTTAATTTAATTACTTCTTTCTCAAAATTCTTATAGAAAGTTTCAAGACCTTTGCCCACGGGTTGATCACTCGGCTCGAGGAGCCAAGTGCCTACGTATTCATGAGGCTGCAAGTTAGAAACATCACAGTAACCAGAAGCTGTATCACTGAAAGGATACACAATCACGAATGTGTTGGAAGTTGTCACTGAAGAAACAACATAATCGCCACTCAAAGCAGAGCCGCTGGTGAATGTAATTTTCACACGCTGGTTTTGCTCAAGTCCATGATCCACCGCACTGATCGTTATGTTTGGACCCGACTGCGTATAAGAAGCAGACAGGGCGATCGGTTGTCCACCCTCATCATGTATGAGTGCCCACATTGATGCATAAATGTGCTTGCACCACCGAGGTTGATAGTACATCAAATTCTGGGATGAGAACTCTGCTTTGTCCTCATACTCAGGAATCTGATAAAAATTATTGACAGTCGTATAGCCAAAGTCCTCAAAAACACCAGGATTATCCCTTGTGTCACTAAGACTATTATCCTTACTCAAAGTCTGACCAGGACGTAAGTTCTCAACAGGTGTTACAGGAAACTTCTTCTTTGTTCTATCTTCGAATAGATTGTAACCTCTTCTCTTTGTATAGTCTTGACAACTGCATTGCCATCTCAATTCTGTAGTAAGAAAACGGCCTACCTTAAAACCGCGATGTGCTGGGACAACAGTTGCAGTGCTCCCAGACACGGTCTTTGCACCGTAGCTGTCCTTTCGTTGAAAAATAATTTCTTTCGTGGTCGCGTCCGAACCTGTAACGGTGAAGCCAACATAATCGGTGTAATCGAACCCTCGAATTAGTCTATTTACCTTTGCGTTTCCTGTTGTTGTACCACTTGTTATCGTTAAAAATGTAAAGGTCGTAGAGCCTGTAACAGTAATCGAATATCTACCAGATGCCACGACACCTGTAGAGACGTCAAGAAAAATTTTGTTCCCCGTCGCAAGGCCGTGCGCTGAGCTGGTCGTGACAGTAACTGTTGAAAATGATCTTGAGTACGTAGCACTTATACCAGGATCACGTTCAATCACTCTGTCTGTAATACGTTCATCTTTCAGCAAGCCAACCTGCTCAGGTAACTCACGTAGTTTTACTCGTGTGGTGGTCCACCTTGGGTCTGTAAATGCTGCAGACAAATAGTAAGTTACGTTGCCACTTGTGGTGGCAGACGTTGCTGCTGTCAACGTAAATGTATTTTGGGTCCTATCAGTGATCGTTAACGTTGCATCGGTCGCTCCACCTGTCGTGAAGTCCAAATAAATCTGATCACCAATAAAATAATTATGATCTGATTTAGTTACGGTTATCGTTGTGCCCGCTTGGCTATATGTGGCACTGACTGCATCAGATAAATAACGAACTTCTTCGATTGGAATCCCAATATCGTAAAAAGAAAACGCATTTGTGTCGCGCATTCCCACTAATTGTTCGCCTATCTCGTTACTTGCTGATGGATATGTAAATAAACGTGCCGGGACAAAGATTCCAGGAAATTGTTGAAAGGAAAAATAAAGTCGGTAGTCTCCACGCGACTTTCGCTCTCTAAACGAAGAGCCTAATGTACTTTGCGTGATGGAATACAGCTCATAACCTCTTCTCCAACGCGACCAGAGCGAATCTTGATTGTAAAACCTGACTTCACTACTCTCTTCGGGGTTTCTAGTGATGTCGAAGGGATTAGGAGCCGCTGCACGACGGTTTGGCCCCTGAAAAGACGTTAATTTAGTGAAATTTTTGTCTTGATTGCGGTCAAAAGGCCCTGATGACGAGCTTTTGAACTTGTTGAGTCCAAAAGGCATGGTTTTTGATTAATAGAAGCCGCCCTGAACACCTACATAGAAGCCGCTTGTAAGTGCAGTGGAGCCACTGACAGCAGCATAAAGCGCTTGCCCACGCTTAAGCATAAGGCCGCGACTTTTGAGAGCCTTGTTGCTGTTTGCACTGCCCATGTTTGAACCGGCTTGCACAACAGGATGATTGATAAAAGGCAGATCCTCTTTGTCGGTAAGGCTGTAAACGACTTCAGAACCAACAGCCTCGACGCTTGAAACAAAAAGTGGGAAAAACTGGTTGGTATTACTTACAGTTCCGACGTTCACCAAATAGAAACAGATGTCAATGGGCAACCGCACGCTCACGTTACCAGTGATTGTGCCGCTGAGGCTTGGGATGTCTGCAGTGAACGTTGTCGGAGTTACTGTTGCGATCGTCAACTCAGCATCGATCGGAACGGTACCTGAACTATAAGAAGTGAAATCACACCATACTTTCTGACCAACACGTGCATTGTGGCCACCTGAGATGGTCACAGTAACAGTAGTACTATTCGCTGAATAGGTACCAGTGGTTACTGCCTGTGCGTCGATAAACTCAAGACAACGCTTGGTGTAGCGTAGCCAAATCTCATCAATATATGCACCTGAAATAGACGTATCAGTGGCGCCGGAGTCAACATCAAAGATCTTGGTCGCGTTACCGACGGCAGTCGGAACAAGGCTAGTGCTGAATGCCTGACCAGAAGCAACCGTCAATAAAGTGGACGTCGTTGCCGGACGATCGACCATCAACGGCTGTTTATTAGAACTACTGCTTGACACTTCTTCTCAGCGGGTTTCTTTAAATGTATTATAGCGGTATCAGATCAATCTCCCTTTTTGTCCTTTTTCTCCATGCGTGATCTTGCTTTCTTCAAAGCATCCTTACGCTTCTCTTTGTCAGTCATTTTTTCTTCACCCTTACCTTCTTTATCTTCCTTCTTTTTTTTGAAGTGAGCAAGGAGCTCAGGTGGCATTTTGTGTTTTGACATAATTAAAATCTCACTGACCGCTTGCTTTTGTTAGATATTTTGAACGCGGTTGTTTTGTGATGGCGCCAGTGCCGTAACCTCCGCTTTTTTGTTGGTCGAGACCTGAGACAGGTTCTTCATTGAAGACACTGCCTGCCATACGCTCCAGTGAGCCGGGAGCGTCCCCCATGGCTTCATGTGGCATTGGCAGCCCGCCCATTTCTTCTCTTGCTTGTCCCATTACCTTGTTATGAGATTTAGGTTCGGAGGATCGACACGTAAGCCTTGGCGAAGTATTGATCCTGTTGCGTAAGGAACAGGTTGTTCACCTGGCTCTAATAAGTTTAGCGGCAACACATCTCCTGCCATTCTTGGTCGCTGTACTGTTCCAAACATGCTCGGACCTTGCGGTTCCGATGGCGTGTCATCTCGACGCAATCCAAGCGTGTAACCTGCTCTAGTTGTGGGTTTTACCATGTTGCCTGAACCGGTTTTTTGTTAACAACCACACCAGGTATTGAGTCAGCATACGAGCGGGTAACCTCTCTCATGTATGCAGGATTATTGAGCTGATAGCGCGGATCGTTCTCGCCTGTATATGAAACGACTAAATCACATGGCGTGTGTTTTTCTGAGCGTTTCATGTTGAACGGATCACTGAACCCTGCTGTCAGAAGCTGATAATCGTTGTACATATTCCTGTAGGTAACAGGAAACGATTGGCTATATCCAGGTATCGCCGCAAATCGCATCATTCCATTAACTTAGGAGCCTTGAAAGCACTTTGCAGTAATCCCAACACATCCATAGATTTAGGAGCAGCTGGTGGTGCAAGAGCACGGGTAGCTCCTAAACCACCACCGATATAGCTTTTTAAAAACTCCGCATTATTTTTTACGGTTGGTTTATCAGTAGGTTTGACATCCACCGGAGGAGGTGCAGTCGGCTGTGGCAGAGAAGAGGTAGCTCCTGCCGCTTTCTGAGCCTCTGGCAAATATTGTTTATAAATTGGTTTTTCGCCCCGAGCGACGGACCAAGCCCCTAGTCCCTGCGAATCGAAAATTGCTTTTGCTGCGCGTACATTTGTCCTTGGGTCATACAATTCCTCATTTGCTTTTAGACCAAATTGCCGGCGCCGCTCTTCGCCCATTTTACCAAGCATGTTGATCTGAAAAAGCCCGAGAGAATAGTCTCCTGTGCTTGCGTCGGGATTTAAAGCACGCGGGTTCAAACCAGATTCGGCTTGACTGATCGCGATAAAAGTAGGAATTAAATCCTCTTCAAACCCCTCCTGTCTAAGAAGCCCGGCAAGCTGAGCTCGAGTTATCTGTTTAGCCATATTATCGGTGGTTGGTTTCGAGAAGGAGGCGGGTGCCGACAGCAACATCAGCAGGACCAGGAAGAGCCTGGATAAATTCCGCACCTTCCCTGTTGAACCTGTAACGAGCTTGCTCAGGATTTCTATAATTAGGTACATATAAGTGCAACGCCAAACGATCAGTCTCGTACATATAAATCTGCGTCCACGTTTTCAATGTCTCCTTGAAATCCGTGGTTGCAATAGTACGATCAACGTCACCGGCGATTGACTCAACACGTCCCCGTGGAACGGTTGAGTTATTCATAGTGCCGGTCATATCGGTGCGCTTTTCAGCCTCGTCGCACCGCTCAACCTGTTCGACAATCTTGGAGTACCAAAACGAATCTGGTACGTTATCTAATGCCTCTTCTAATCGTGCCAAATCGCCAGCAGGAATCGACGTAGTGTTGTACCCCAAATGCCAGCGTACTTTTGACTTTAAGAAAGTATCAAGCTTCATTAATGCTCACCTTCGCATTAGCGTGCAAAGACTATATGCACCAATAACAGATTAACACGCGCCAATAATCACTCAACGCGGACAAGATTCTCTTTGAAAATCTCTTCCCAATCAACACGCTTCACGCCTTTCAATTGCTCAAGACGTGAGAAACGCTCACCAGGCAGGGTGAGTTGCAAGTCCTTAATATCGCGTGCAGTCTTTAGACCAACTCCCGGAAGGGCGTCTGCAATTTGACGTGCTGAGGCGAGGTTAATATTTACTCTAGTGTCAATAGGAAAGGTTTCTTTCTTCGAGGGCTTGGCCGGCTTTACACCCTCCGAAGCCAAAGATTCTGTCAGGCGCGTTTCATTGCGCTCTTGCTCCATGGTCGCATCGAGGTGCGGAGTAAGATCGCTTTCGTCGATGTAAATAACTTCTTCATTTGCATCTAGACACATAAGGATGCCTTCTCCATGCTGAGAGACGACCTCAACTAATCCTCCTGTGATACGGTTTTGATAGAGCATGACTACCTTTAATTACTGATATAGCCTACCAAAGTAAATACTTACAAGCAATAAAAAAGCGGGTCGTAGTGACCCGCCGTATGAAAGAGGTAACGAAAAATCAGCTGTCGGTGCCACCCACTTGGGAAGCAAAGTCCAGCATACCAACAATGTCGTTGAAGGTAGCTGCAGCTGCGGGACGCAGGTAGTTAACACGAGCGATGACGTAAGCAGCTTTGCCAGCATCAGCGTCGGCGTCGGAGATGAACACACCGTCACCGTTAGCAGCACCGGTGTTTGCCACAGCGTTCATGTTGAAGACCTTGAACGTCAAATCAGACGTGGCCTCAAACATCATTGCATCAGCAAAGTCAGCACCAGTGTAGGTAGAACCTGAGTTGGTGATGGAGGTCAGGAAAGGAGCATGACCAGCAGAAACGTCACTGGTGCCCTGAGCGATGCCGGAAGCACCGATGGTCAGGCTTGCACCGGCGGCACGAAGGCCGTTCGTGACAGTAGAAGCAGGCAGGCCAGGAGCGCCGGAGTTGTCGCCACCTAAGCAAAGTACCTCGGTGTTGGTGCCTTGGATGTCAGCGGTCAGCGGAGAAGCGGGGTAAGAGGGCTCACCAGCGCTAGGGCTGTCTTGACCAATGGCGAGAGAAACGCCATAGATGTAGGCAGGACGTGCAGTACTAGCCTGAACAACCATGGAAGTACGATCATCGCGCACGCGATCATCAGGACGACGATCAGGAGAGGGGACGATCAGATCCAGGGTTTTGAAGTCGGCTTTAGTGCCGGACTTATTGGTAATTTTGGCATAACCAATAAGCTCGTAAGCCTCGATGCCAGGCCAACCATAAACACCTTCAGTGTTGTAGGAGGACAGGCGGTTAATTTGATTTCCAGGGTGCAGGATAGCGCCCTTTTCAGCAGTGTAAGATGCCATTTAGTTATACCTCCTCAAGGATCGACGATAGTGAAGGCAGTAGTCACGAAGTCCTTATTCAGGTTCGCGAAACCTGCGTACAGCTGCCAAATGAGGATGATGAAGCGGCTGAAGTCGTCGTTGTTGTTGATGAGAACTTGAGCGTTCGGGCCACCAATACCAACACCAACTGCCTGAGGACCGAAGAACAGTCCGGGGGGAGTTGAACGATCAGTCACAGCGCCAGAACCGTCGCCGTAGTTGACAGTTGCGGTCTTGCTGGGCATGTTGGTGGTCTCGAAGAAGCGAACACCTTCAAACACAAAGCCGGAAGGCATCACAGGTTCGCCAGCCACGAATTGAGCTTGGCCGTACTGACCGCCTTGGTACACAGCGGCGTTGGGGGAAGCCATACCCATCAGAGGGTTGGGTGCGCCCATACCGGGGTAACGAGCAACCTCGCGGAAGCCTTGATCAGCACGCAGATCCTTCATGAAGGAGGGATCAGCAATACAGCGATAGTAGCCGTCCTGGAACACAGGAACGTTACGCTTACGCAGGCTCTTGACAACCTCGAGAAGGTCGGTCTTAACGTTGAACTTATAGCGCTCAGCAGCGAATTCAGCAGCGGTATAGGTATCAACGGTGACACCAGTTTTGCTCTTACCGTTGGGGTAGTAGTAACCACCTTGGGTATCGCTTGACTGACCACGGGACTCAGACTTGAAGAGTTCGTCCAGGAACACCCGATCGCGCCAACGACGATAGTCGTCGAGCAGAGTCAGCGAACCGATGGACTGGTGGAACATGTTGAGGTTCCCGGTGTCCAGCAGAAGACGCTGAGCGGTCATCAGGGTCTCGCGAGCAATCTTGAAGGTGCTCGGGAGGTTGGTGTTGTTCGGATCGGCAGGGCCGGTGTACTCACGCAGAGACACAAGCACCTTGTCCTTCACGATAGAACGGCTGTTGGCAGTTCCGATCGTCTGGTCTTGGGTACGCTCGCGGCTGGTCTTGGTGCCGGGGTTACCGAAGAAGCGGTAACGATCCAGCTGCACGGTTTGACCAGGCTGCTTGGTGAAGTCGTGGACTACGACGGGCTCGCAAGCCATCTCCACGACATAAGCCGGGTGGGGGCGGTACAGTTCCGCACCCAACAGCTTGGGAAAGTCGTTATCGATGAACATAGTAATTTCTCAGCTAAATTTTAAGCGCTGATACTTGAGGACAAAAATCCTCTGAATATGGAAATTTTCATTCCATTACAAAAAATTATAGCAATGCTTTATCAACCTGGATTATTGAAGGCTTCTTTTTTATTGGAATTTTCCTAGCTTTCGATATTCTCTACCAGAAGTTACAGCGCGTGATCCGCTTGAAGAAATGCCAGTCTTGTCTGATCGATAACTTGGCATAGCCTCGCCTGCCATTCTCGGTGGCTCTGGTTTGGGAATACCTCTAAACCCATCTTGTAAGCCCTCTACCATGCCAGGGATGCCGCCTTGCTCTGCGCCCTCGCGTCCCCTTTCAAGTGTTCCTTTAAAATTTTTGCCCATAGTGTTGACCTTTAAGGCATTAATTCACGAGCAACTGCACGGGCTTCACCCAACGGTGAACCGTCCATCATGTTGCCAGGGCTGTACATGTTTGCAGGCACAGTACCCATACGGCTACGTGGATTATAAATAGCCGGTTGCAGTGCAGGTGCCGCTGCCTGAACCTCAGGATTAATGGGTGACGCATCAGCCATCAGCTTTGCCATCATGGCAAGTTCTACTGCTTTCTTGGCTTTGTTGTTGTCCATCATTTCTTTCCTTTTTGATTAGGCATAGGAGGATATCCCACTGGCAATTGACCAGTGACAGGCATGTTTGGCATCAGTGCGTATTGCATTTGCATGCCGATTTGGTCCTGGATCATGTCAGCCTGGCTAACACCACGGGGAGCTAACAAGCCATTAGCTGGCAGAGGAGAACCGGGAAGATTGAGCTTGAGATAAGAGTTATCGAGATCGCGAGGCATCCGGGGCTGAGGAGCATTAGGGCTTCCAACTTGAGTTTGCATGTCCTGCATTCGAATGGAAGCGTACTCATCGACATTGCCAGACATGACCTGACGCGAAGTGTCGCCAGCACCAAATTGAACAAGACCGGGAGCACCAATCGGACCACCAGCAGTACCGATTGCCGCCAGAAACTTATCAGCTTTTTCTCTTGCTCCTGCCTTCTTTTTTGCCATGTTAAATAAAAAATATGGGGGCAGTTTCACCTACCCCCTTATTCTAGAACTGTTTATATACAGTTATCACTCCATAACCAGGAGCTTGTTACGGAACACCTCAGGATTCTGAGAAGCGGTGTTCAGATAGCGCCAGGCGTTAGAGGGGTCGCGGTCGGCCAGGTTACCGAAGCTGTTCCAGAAGTCACCAGCGTTGGCTTGAGCTTGAGGCTGGGGAGGAACAGGCATTTGAGGGCGCTGAGGGGCGACCTGCTGAGGAGCAGCAGCCTGCTGCTGGAACTGTTGACCAACGGCCTGCATTTGAGGAGCGGCGGGCTCGTCAACAACAGGGTGAGGGCCGTTCTCACCGAAGAACTCACAGGTGTAGTCGGCAAGAATGTCAGGGTCAGTCAGGATTGACTCGTAAGCCTTGTGCTCGTTGGAGAGCTCCTGGAGCAGTTCACAAGCTTGGATCAGCTGCTGGTTGGTCTGGATGAGAGCATCCTCAACATCGCAGGCATACTTGTTGACGATCGCAGCAGCATCAGGGCCGAAGTGATCAATAACCTCAAGACTTGCCTCGCTTACTCCGTTTGCCCGGAGTTGGTCCGGGGTAATTTCCAGCGAAGTTTGGGAAGAGTTGCTGGAAAATGCCGGGTTGTTGTTGATCCCAGGCGTAGAGGTCTGCGTCCCCAGGTTGTTGAACTGGGTTGTTTGTTGGGAACCGTAGCTGGCCGGGTCGATTCCCTGGGTCTGACTCGATTGTTGAGCCAGGTTGGGGAATTGGACGGGCGAACTCAGGAGTCCCACCACCCGGTTGAACGCTTCCTTGTAAGGGTTGTCCTGTTGTTGGGGCGCCTGGGGTGCTTGGGAGCTGTACTGAGTAGGGGTTGAGACCGGCGCTTGGGCTGCCATCTGGGCCGGCATTTGCGGGGCTGGGGCCGTCACCTGTTGGTAGGGTGCCACCCATTGCTGATTGGTCGAAACCACCGGAGCTTGGGCCGCCGTCTGTGCCGGTGCCGCGTAGCTGGTCGGTTGGGTCGGGGATACTTGGGGTGCCGATTGGGTCGGCATTGCGGTATCGGCCTGCATAAGTTACCTCTTTTTGTAGGCTTTCGAGTGTGCGATAAAGGAAGGGGGTGAGATCAAGTCTCGGATCCGCCGCCATTGGAAGATTTGGCTGTTGCGGATGTGGTGTCCGCATTTCTTGATTGATTAGATCAATAAAAGCGGAGTAAGCCCTCTGTACTTCCCCTACCACACGGAATGGGAAACCGGAGAGCATGCCCGCGATCTCGTCATCCGTTTTAGAAGGGAATAGATACTTCAGTGCTTCAATGCTATCAACACCTAACTCTTGCAAGTTTCTGGTGAAAATAGACTGGTTGAGTTTATCCTGTGTTGTATCTTCATACACAGGTCCCAACCAACGCCAGAGGACAGTTCTGTCACCATCTGGCGCAAGACCAAGAACTCCAGGTGGAATGTCTTGCTCTTCAATTGCTTTGTTGATTGCGGCTTCTAATTTTTTCTCATATCTAGCTTTGGCCCGATCATATTTCTCGAGTGCTTTATCATCGGGATCCTCAGGGAGCTCCGGATATTTGATACCACTTTCATAAGCCAGTGACTTACGGAAGATCTGCTCTTCCTGGAAGATGATCAACTCAAGGCACCTGTTAATGCCGTATGTATAAAGTTGTAAGCACTTTTTCTTCGCAGTTGCGCTGACACGCCCGTATGCCGACTTGTATTCAGTCGCGGTTACGTTAGTAATACTGAGGTCATCAATACCACCCAGAGCCAAACGGATTTCATTGCGTAGTTGCTCTGCGTATCGCGCCTGATCGGTGCTGACTGCATTCGGCGTAATAAATCCAACTCGGTCAGTCGGCTCTAGGTTTGCAATGACTCTAGGAACACGCATTCCTGATCCTGGCTTACCGATATATCCAGGTGAATTACGGGTTACGTTGTCTTGCTTAAAAGTGGAACTAGATAGGAAAAACTCTGATTCGAATCCAGATTGGCTTGAGATGCTAGGCCGTTGAGGTGTATCGCCACCATCAGCCTCAACAATGTCTTGCTTTGGCCGCGACGAAAGCAGTGTGGGATTTCCAAAGAACGACAGGTTTGCCCTGATGTTCTTGACCATCTCGTCATGGGCGACAATCTGATTTGCCAGCCATTCAAATTCACCGGAACCCTCAGTGCCGAAAGCATCAGGATTGTTCAGAACTTCCACGCATGGAATAAACTCCATGGTGTTTTTAAGAACTTTCTTCTCAGTAAAAGGAAAGTCCATTGCAGGATTGTCGAAGCTGATCTCCTGCTCGCTATGATTTTCTTCAATGGTCTCTGCTGTGATGCGGAGACGCATGTATCGTTTGTCCGTATTAAGACCTACTCCCCCAAAGCCACGTGATGACTTAACTTTGTAGGGATAGATGATGATAACTTCTTCTAGGTCACCCTCTGGAGAGTAATAAGTACGATAGGAATCCTTATCAAACCAATAAATTCGATAAGTTTTCTGTGTGGGTCGGATATAAAAAAGGCCTTTTCCGTAAGCAAGAAATCTATCCCAGATTGAATCTAAACGTGCGTCGAGCTTGTTGAACTTGATGACCTGTTGGATAAAGTCGTAACGCTGGGTTCCGAAGTTGTCCTGCATCGGATAGAACTCCACACCTTGGCGAATCCCAAACATTTTCATTTGGGACAGGTGGGCGTTCACCAGCATGGTGTCCGCAGGGCCTGTACTGTCGCGTGAGACTACCGATTTAAGGATAGAGTCAAGCTGTGATTTAGCACTATCGCCCATTCTGTTTAAGAGGTCTACTGATCAATATCGTACCCAGCTTCCAGCCTTTTGAAAATAATTGTGCCGTCTTCGACTTCCACATCAAAACGTTCGTTTGGTTGCAGAGCCATGTCGTGGCAAAGTTCATCCGGTAAAGGCAAGATGGCAGAACCATAAGCATCCTGCTCAAGTTCTACTTCGTAGTAGCTGGGAGACATCGCGTGGAATATCTATAGTTTAAATCGTCAATACTCTAACTCTAGTTTTCCTCGTGTCATTAGTCCATTGCACAGCCAGACAAGTGCATCGACGCAATCATCATGTGAGCTGACGCCAAAGTTTACGATCTCATCCGTCAGTGCTTGAAACTTGCGATATTTATTGAAAATTATTTTCCGTTGCTCGAAAAGACCCATGATCCCCCGGAAGCGTGCAACTTTGTCGCCTCTGAAGCCTTTGACCGGGTGCCAGTTCAAGTTGTAAAGACCATGCTCTCCTTGGCAGATCCTTTTGAAGTCAGCTTCTAATGAAGCCTGGTATGCCACAGCCTCTGACCAGATTTCAACTGTATTGCCTGTCGGAAAATACTGATCTCGTTCTTTATGGACAATCCCCCACTCCTCCATCATTTCCATGATTGCATCAAGTTTTTCGAGGTTCCCCATGATCCTCAATCGCTTGCAATCAATAATGTGAATCTTCCCTCCCACTCGCCCACCCATCACGAAGACCGTGTAGTCGTTACGTTCACGAACTCCGGCAGAAAGGTCAACGCCGACTCCTATACAGTCGAACTCTTTGGAGATTGGGCCTTTGACGATTAGATCGGGGGAGAGCGAAAGCTCGCTCGTTTGTACAACTTGGTTTTGGTACTGAAAGCTGAAGGCGACGGGAGCTTGACGACGTCGGTCGCGCAGATAATCGAGAGACCACATCTCAGGCCAATAGGACTGTTCGTCTCCGTTACCGTCGACGGAGATTGCAGACTGGACGATCTGCACCCAGTCGTTGGCCGGAATGAACGTGGAGTTGTGGATGTCGTCATGACGGAAGCGGGTTCCTAGACAGATCGCACGTCCACCTTCGAACATGGTTGGCACGATGACTGAATTCCAGTTGTCCTCCATGGCCTGGCGGATATCCCTGTTCTTGATGTCGTCCGCACTCTTGATCGCGTCATCGATGATGCAGAGGTGTGAACGCTTGGAGGTCACGGCACCTTTAAGACCTGCACAACAGACCGTGAACTCTTCCTCACCTGCTGTCCGGATTCCGGCGAACTTCCAATCAATACTCCAGTACTCGTTTGAGTTGATGCCTTTGGCGATCTTTACCGTGGGGAAGATCTCCTTGTATGCCTTACTCTCCTCGATGATCCTTTTGATTGCTGCGCTCTTGGGCCTGGCCACATCCACCGTGTAGGAGATGTAGAGGATTTTCAAAGGTTTTCGCGCCAGGGCATGCACACCAACAGCCCACGCCGTGTAGAGGCCGAGAATCGTGGATTTAGCGCTACCTCGTGGGGCGAGGATATCGATGTTGGGTCCACCGATACCAATGAGGCATTCACTGTCCTGTCCCGTACAAAGATATTTATGCCATTCTTTATGGTGCTCCGCAGGTGGTTTATCACCTACAACATCACAGAAATATGCAAAATCTGTCCTTGCTCGTTCTATGTCTATGTTTGATGTCTTCTTAACAATACGTTGTTGTGCTGCAGCACGTGCAGTCCTTCGATATACGCTATGAATGCTTGTTCCTGCCATGCTCAAAGCATAGCGTCATGAATCATTGACGTCTTTCTTTTTCTCTTTGTTCTTCTTCTGCAAGTGCTTTCATAAAAAGTTGTTGAAAGATGTCTTTGTAAGATGAATTCATATCCTTCTTTTCAGGTGGTGTAATAGGTTCTAATCCACCTTGCTGCGTAGATCCGGGAGGAGTCAAAATATCCATCCCACCGTGCTCTGTAGACCCAGGAGGTGTAATCACATCAAATGGGTTACGAGAAACTTGTCCTGTACCACCTACGCCAAGGTTGTACTCAGTACGCCGCATATCACCGACGGGGCCGTCATAACGGACGCCGATTACATTACCTTTCTCATCAATATATCTATCGTTATAAGGATCAACTAAAGGCATGTATCTAAAAACTTTTTCTCAGTCTACTAAGACTCCTCTTGGAAGATCTTTGTCCACACACCCATCGAGGCCTCTTGCAGCGGCCCCTCGATCGGATCATCGCGGAAGATTGTAAGCATCTCTCTGATCGCACGGTCTGCACCAGCGAGGATCAACCCTTGCTTATCAAGAAGAATTTTCTCGTCATTCAACTGCTTGATTGTGCCCCGCAGTTCCTTCTGCATCATCGCGATGCGTGAGGCGCCCATATCCTGTTTCACCATTCCCATATCGATCGCATCTCGCAACTTAGAGATGTCCATGGTCATGGCATCGATCTCCATCTCCAGAACGCCAGAAAAATCCCGCTTCTTATACTCCTGCTTAGACCACTCGTCACACTCAACGATTGATCCAGTGAAGCCTAAAAAACGGGCGTAAAGATAAATCTGGATGGGAGTTCCTGCTCGTTTGCAGAAAGCTAGAAAGGATTCACGGTCTTTTTCGGTAAGAGAGTGAATCCAATCAATCATGCTCGATATTGGCTTTGAGCCTGCTCGAAATCCCTGTTCTCTTTATAGCGCCGGAACATCTCTCGTTGCAAGTCAGTTGCTCGAGTTTCACTGCCGGTTTCTCTGATCCCAGCACGCTGTTCTTCACCCTCAACTCGCCTGGTCGCACGGGTCTCGGTTCCAGCAGTCTCAAGGCCGCGACGATATTGAGCACCTGTCTCAACAGTTTGAGCTCTTTCTTCTTGGCCCCTGACACGAGTAAGGTCAGTCTCTAAGCGATACTGATCCTGCTGTGTGAGACGCTGCTCAGCAGCAGTAGCTTGCGTGCGGCGGATGTCCTGACCAGCAAAGAAATCAGCGTTCGTTCGGTCGAGTTGGGCGCCAAGCTCCATGTTGAGCCGGGTTTGCTTACCACTAACCTCATTCAGTGCAGTCTGCGTCTGCAAAGATTGCGAGGGAGCCTGCGTCACCGTTGGCGGCGGCGGGGGCGGTGCGTAAACAATAGTTGGCGGCGGTGGCGGCTTAGGTCTGGAGCCCATAATTATCTCTCGTATTTGATAATTTTAGATTACCCGAACCGACGGCCAGTACCAAGGCTGGCAAATCCGGAAGCAGCTTGTTGTTGAGTTGCAGCTGCTTGTGCTTGTTTCAAGAATGCATCGGAGGCAGTCTGAATTTGTTGCTGCTTTGCCGACATGATGTCTTGAATTGTCGTGGGCAACTGTTCCTTAAATGCCTTGAAGCGCTCGCTTGCTGCCAGGTTACGCTGGACTGAGCGGGACTGAGCTTCATCGATGTACGGCAGTGCAGTTTGGAGCTGCTGCTGCATCTGCCTGATATTACGGGCAGATTCCCTTTCCCGCCTCTGTTGATACAGAGGTTCTGCCTGTTCCTGTAGTTCGAGTGCTATCTGCCCTGCTTGTCGCATAGAATCAGGATCAAATGCATCACCTTGCCCGTAAGCTTGAAGGGCCTGCATTCTTCTAGTCAGATCCCTGTCGAAAGCTGCATCTTGTTTTGCAACACTTGCCTGCTCAACAACAGGAATTAGTTGTGTGATGCCTTGCTCGTAGTCACCGACAGTAAAAGGCTCTGGTGCATTAATCCCTAATACTCTCTCCAGCATGTTCTGTTTGGAGAGTCGTTGTCCTGTAGACAACTCCAGGCCACCGCTAGTCGTGTCGCCAACTCCCAAAATAAGAGCTTGATCGCGCAGGGCGTTATAACGTGCTCTTAGTTGTTCAAGACGTTGTTGTTCAGTTGCCATATCACTGATATTGATATTGGCGGGTCAGGGCATCGCCAGCTTGCTGCATGGCACCTAAACCTGCCTTCAGGCCGGCGGCTTGAGCAGCTTGCTGCATTGCCGCACGAGTAGCAATGTTCTGGCGGATGCCAGCGGCAGCCATTTGACGCTCGAGCTCTTTCTTGGAGCGAGCCTCAGAGGCGGCTTCAATTTCAGGCAGCAGGGTGCGAAGGACATCACGCTGAGTCTGTGCAGTCTTCAGGGTGTCGAGTCGTTGACCCATGCCAGCGGGTCCAAGGACATCCAGTGGGCCGCCGTAAGGAGAAGTCGGTCCGTACTGACCCATGCCGGGAGGTAATGCGGCGCCACCGTAAACGGGCTTGCCGTCAGCGGTGTAACCGATCAAACCAGCGCCAAGCTGGCCTGCGCTGCCTAAACCTTGTTGTGCGCCTTGTACAACCCCGGAAGATGCTGGATTCATTGCGCCACCTAGGGCCAAAGCACCAGCTCCTAAACCAAGAGCACTGACTCCAGCTGCTGCGGGCAAGAGATCAGCTCCTAATTTTGTAGCCATTCCTGGAGCCATTTTTTGAACAGCACTCGATAAACCTCCGGCCATTCGAGGAACAAGGCGACCCGCAGTTCCCCCGAGAGCACTGCCGCCTAGGTAACCGAGACCACCTTGCATGAGTGCATCTATTGGGCGTCCTTGACGGAGTGAGGGTAAAGCGGCTCCCGCTCCCATAATTAAGGGAAGCTTACCTAATGCAAATTTACCGGCTCCAGCGAGTAAGGGTGCGATTGCTAACGGAGCAGCCATGTTCTAAATACTTCTTCTTATGTTAATTAGTTTAAGTTAGGTAACTTTTGGATCAGCTAAAGAATCCACCAAGAGCACCAATAAGTGCGCCTGCTCCTGCACCAATCGGGCCACCAGCTGCTCCAATCGATGCGCCTGTAGCGGCACCTTGAAGACCTCCCATGGCAGCACCGGCAAGACGTTGGCCCGTGGATTTACCTTGATAACCTCCGCCAGCGCCCGGAGTAACAATCGGCTCAAAAGCTCTGGGTGTTCTCATTGTTAAACCACCCGCCAGTCTTGTAGTGCTACCTGGAATAGATCTGCCGCCGAAAGGTTTCTTTGCTAAAGACTCAAAAGCCGCAGCTTGTGGATCATAATTTTTAAACCCTCCACCAAATGAATCTCCAAAGAGCTTCGCCATGTCGGCGTACTTCTGCCCAGCCGGCATGTCGTCGTAAGTTTTTGGTTTGGTCGCAGGAGAAGGGGCGGGACTGGGGCTTCCGTATTTACCTGGATAAAAAACGCTTCCAGTTACGTTGTAGTCGTAGGGATCGAACTTTGGCATGATAAATCAATACTGAGGGGTTCCACCGTAAATTTGTTGTCCCATTGCCATCGGGTCAAAGAGACCAGCGCCGGACATTGGTTGATTGCGCGGAGTACGAGCCTCTGCACGCGCCTGGGCAATCATCATGTCGTGTTGCTGGCGCTGCTCCTGTAAAAAAAGCGACTGTTGGAACTTCTGTGCGGCGAGTTCCTGATTACCAAGTTGGCGGGCTGCATCAGCCTGGAGCTTGGCATCGATGATTCCGTAGGCCGAAGCCTCACGAGCAGCGATCGTATCCATGGCTGCGGTGTAGGCAGTTTCTGGTCGTTCCATCATCCCACTCGCCAGGGCAAGAGGTGCTCCAACAGCCACTGCTTGTGAAACAGGATTTGCGATTGCTCCTAAAGTTCCAGCAGCTTTTGTGATCTGATCATCGGTTACTGAAGATACTGCTTTTGCAGCCTTACCGACAACACCTTGTCTACCGACAAATTGCTCAGCAAAATCACGTGCGACAGGTGCCCCTTTAAGAACAGCACTTTCAGTAGCTAATCCAGACCTAAGACCAAACTTGCCTAACCCCTCACCAGCAACTTTTGCGGCTGCCATGCCAGCTTCGGCTGTTTTGCCTAAAGCTTTGCGGCCTTGTTCAGACTCTAAAAATTTAAGGAGAACTTCCCCAGCTGGTCTAATTAATTCTTTCATCAAACATTAACTCCGCTAGCACCGGGGAACTTACCAGCAGTCTCCGGGCTGCTTTCATTAGAAGCAGCTGTTGCAGGTTGTGAAGCTATTCTAGCTAACCTATCCGGACCCACGGCCTCTTCTTCAGCTACAAATCCCCGTTGAACGCCCTCACTATATTTCGCTAAAAAATCACGAGCGAAACTGTTGTCACCCTCATTCGCGAAAGTAGGCTCAGAGCTTGTTGCAGCCTGATCAATTTTCATCTGTGACATACCCGCAACATCGTTAAATGTGCGGCTGCCACGATAAAAATCTTCGTAGCGAGGATTCTCACTACGGAGCTTGGCTGCAAAACCGTCGAATCCATCCGTCTCGCGATTCGGCCCCAAAGTCCCCTTATGGACCCGATCTCCGGATAGAAATTTTTCGTCGGACTGATTTGTTCTTCGGTTAAAAGTAACCATTATTAGGAGGCAGTGTTGACCTTTGCGGTGATCTCTTCAGCAGCCTTGCGTTGTTCGGCAGGCATGCCACTTTCTTCAAGGAGACGCACTTTCTCAGCAGCTGCACCAGGAAGCCATGCTTGTGCCATATGCACAGCCAGCTTCTTGATTTCGTCACTGGAAAGCTCACCATCGGAGACAGATTCGATGGCTAACTCAAAAGCTTTATCAACTTTCGAGCCGTTCCAATTACCCAGGTTCTTATCGAGAACAGGGTCGATGATGTCGTAGGCTTTTTGCACCAACGGGCCATACTTAAGGATGGCTCTTGCGGTCAGGTTCTTCTTCAGGAACACCGCCAAAGCAGTGACCGCTGCGCCAAGAATAGACGCAATGACCGGTTCGAGGAAGGACATGGTTTCAGAGTATATATGAATATATTACTCCGTACTTATTATTGACCTAAGCGGCGTTGTACCTCAGCTTCTTTCTGTTCAGGAGTAAAGCGTCCGAGGCTCCGATCAACATCACGACGGATCTGTTCCTCACGGGGATTAACTTTTTTTCTAGCCATTCCCCCAAGAACAGCACCGACAACTGATTTACCTGCATCGGAAACCATCTGCTTAGCAAGTTCTACAGGGGATTTGCTTGCAGCCTGTTTAGGAGCAGCCTGCGCTGGAGTACTGCTTTGCAAGAGCGCGTCAACTGGATTGATTAGCTCACCACGTGACTCCATGCCTTTCATAAATTTCGTGCCGGACTCCCCGATTGGTTGCCCGCCATATGCAACATTTTTGAGAGTTTGTAAACCCTGTGGTGAAACTTGATAGGTGTACGCCTGATCAGGGGTCTTCTTAAAAGTTACCTTTGCAGCGCTTATGCCGCCCTCGCCAACTTCCTCTGGGTAAAATTCAATACCCTCGTAATTGGTGCCGGGCAGGGAGATATATTCCCTCAAGAAGGGTTTATTGCCAGCTTTGATGTCTTGTCGCGCTGCAACACCCTCTTTCCTAGATATTTCGAAAGATTCAGGATCTTGAAAAGGACTGCCATGAGGCGTGGCATCCTGTAACTCAACAGCCTGGAGTCCTGCGCTTTCGACTGGGTCAGTAGCTTTTTCTATAGGACCATAGTCAAATTGTCGTTGCTCAATACCGAGATCTTTGAAGCCGGGGGTCACTGCAGCCATACGAGACGGCTGAGTGTAATCTTTTGCCGCTACGTTCGAAAGATCAGTAACCTGAACCCCAGAGGATGGTTGCTGTCTTACCTCAACACGAGGCTGAGTTGGTTCACTTGTTGATGCGAGTTGAGCACCACGGCTTTCATTTGCAACATTCGGATCAGCCTGAGGAACTTGGGTTTGTCCAGAGATGCGATTCCGTAAAGGTTCACCAATCAGGACCCTGGGGTCATCGAAGACTGCTGCCTCTGCAGCATCAAGTGCGTCACCACTTAATACTTGAGGCCCACTGGATGAAGGACTTGCAGTTAAATCAGGGGCAGACATCTGCGCCCCTCTATTCGTACCTAAAACACTTGCAGATAAACGGTCTGCTTCATCGCGCAAAGCACTGGCTCGAACAGTCTTAGGAAGATCCGAATCAAGATCAACATTTTCGGTTGGCTTGGCTTCAGTCTGTGGAGCACTAGGCTTTTTAGCCATCTCTTCCTGAGTGGCCAACGCCAAAGCGCCTGCACCAGCAAGAGCACCTGCTGCTAATGCACCTTTTGCGGCACCACGCAGAAAACGGCCAAAACCACCGCCACCCCGACGCATGTTGTACACCTGGGGCGCAATAGCCATTCGCCCTGCCGGAGTGTTAGGAATGGGCTGCCCGGTCATCCGGGAATAAAACTCAAAGTCTGCCGGAGATACGGGCATAACTATCTCTATTTACCACGATATTCTTCAGTTTAAATTGACTCAACTCCTTATTGCGCGATCCCCCTAAATGGCCTATATTGAGGTCGAAAAGGGGAAATAAATTGGAGAGACATCTGGCGGCCTCGTCACAAAAGTTTACGTTGTAGGAAAAAAAAGACCCTGTGTAACGGGTTTGTAACAGTGTTACAACGGCTTCATGAAGCGCTTTACATTCCAGTCACAGCAGGGTTTGTCAGCGATTCGACACGAAAACGGCGGCGGATTTGACAGCTCGGTCAGATCGGTTAAGTTGGATCTGTCGGTCACCGAGCCGGCGAATTCAGTTCCTTCTCGCGGCTCATCGCAAGCCGTCACGCCATGACAATCAACCCCAACGGCCGGGTCCTATGGGAGGGGGTCTCCCCCTTCGATGGCACGCCGATCGTTTGCATCGTTACCGGTCTCAGTCAGGGATCGGCCAACGGCAAGACCGGCGCCATGCTCCAGACCTGGATCCTCCCCCGGGATGTCAAGCCAAACGAAGCATTCAAGGACGACCGGGGCCGCAGTGTCTGCGGCGACTGTCCCCACTCCGGGGCCAATAACGGCACCTGTTACGTCAAGTGGTTTCATGCTCCCCTGTCGGTGTGGAATGCCTACCACCGGGGCAGTTATGAGCCAATCGGTCAGGATTGGCACCTGTTCACCGGCCGGGCCGTCCGGTTCGGCGCTGCGGGTGACCCTGCCATGGTCCCTGCTGAGATCTGGCAGCGGATCCTAGAGTTCTGCGCCAGCCATACCGGCTACTCCCACCAGTGGCGCCAGCCATGGGCGCAAGGTCTCCGTGGGATCTGCCAGGCCAGCTGCGACGGGTTCGCAGACTACCTAGAGGCCAGTGAGGCAGGTTGGAAGTGCTTCCTAGTGGCTCCGAAGGGCGCCAGTGCTCCCAAGGGCATGGCCCATTGTGCCGCCAGCATTGAGCGAGGCCAGAAAACCACATGTCAGGCCTGCACCTTGTGCGATGGGGCATCCGCCGACGTGTTCATCAACGCCCATGGCGCCAGCGCCGGCAAGGTGACCGCCTGACCCCTCCCCATACCGTCAACCCTTCCCCTTTCCTGATCATGCTTTCCTTCTCACAGTTCCACCGCGCCATGCTTGACGGTGACCCCAAGATCTGGCGCCACCTGGATGCCATGGAACGAGGCACCGAGGGCGGATTCGCCCGCAAGATCCGGGCCGCGATGGACGTGGCCGATGCTCACAACATGAAGGCCCTCTACGAAGCCCTCCCCCACCTGTTCCAACCCAAGGCCTGACGCCTGACCCGCCAACCCTGACCCCTTCCTGACCATGCCACGCTTCAGCATCGACAGAATCGACGAATACGGCCAGCCCTACTCCGTGTGGGAGTCCGACGACATTTCAGAGGCTTGGGACCAGCTGGATTCCCTGGCCGCTGCCCTGGACGAGTCCCGCCAGCCCCGATCCGGCCAGCTCGAGGAGATCATCGCGACCCTACGGGACCAGATCACCGAGGCAGAGGCCGAAGAGCTCCACACCCCCGGGGGTTGATATCAACTCCCCCTTTTTGTCCATTTTTATTTGCAAGCACCATGGGAAGAGACTCTATTCAAGCCAGAATCACAGCCGGAAGGCAGGATCTGACCGATATCCTGGACTGGATCGAAGCCTACGCGGCCCATCACCGGGATGATCAGGGCCGGCAGGTGTGGGAGGTCACACAACGGGACGAATTGGAATACATAGGGAAGCTGGGGCCATTGATGCAGTCCAGAATCTCACTCCACAAGCTCTAGCACCAGGCCAACCACCGACCCCAGCCCCTCCGGGGGCTTTTTTTGTGTCCATTTCCTGCGTACCTGCTTCAACGACAGGTACGCGGGGGCCTAGGGGCAGTCAGGGACAGGGTTTTGGGGGTCTGTCCAGTCCATTGGACCGTTTCTGGACCAGCTCCAGGGGCTCCAGGGGGTGGGAGACGGGTAGAAATGGATCATATCGGGGGGATTCTGTCAATAATCACCGAAATGTTACGAAATATCAAGAAATTGTGACAATTCCCCCTATTTTTCCCTAGTTTTGAGGGTTTTTTTGGGAAAGGACGGGCCGAAGGCCAGGTTGTCAGTGGATCCCTGGGTCACATTTTCGGCGTAAGCACCTGGGGAAAACTCTTATTGCAATTTATTCTCAATAATCTTCTGAGCTTTCTAACTCATACTCGGTCCGGCTTCAGGTTGATCATTCATAGGGAACTGATAAGTGCAGTTAATATTACGGACTGTTACTTTGGCTTGACCCGGTTCTGGTCTGGGATATATATTGAGTGCAACGAAGTCAAGCAACCGACTTCGATTCCTGCCCTCTTCGCCACGGCAACCATGACCAAGACCACAACCCTGACGCTCACCGAAGACCAGCTCCTGCGTCTCCTGGACGGCATGGAGAGCGTTCACGAACCTCTCAACACTGCAAAGCCTGGCTGCATCAGCTTCCCTCACCGTCATCAGAAGGAGCACAAGGCTCTGACTGAGCGCCTGCAGAAAGCTCTCGAGCGGGTCGCCTGACCCTCTCACCTTTTCAATCCCACCTACCGGAAACCCTGATGAACACCCCCACCTTCTCCCTGGCCCTCACCGAGGCCGAGCTGAAGCGTCTCCTCTATGCCCTCGACAGCCGTGACGAAGCTGCACCGCTGCACAACGGTCTCTCTGAAACCGAGCACGATGTGGAGGATGAGAACAAGCTGACCCTGCGGCTGTACAAGGCCCTGGATCGTGTCACCAAGAAGGCACAACGCACCAAGAGCGAGCGTGTCCACCTTCCCAAGGTCGAGGCCCTTCTGAACGAACTGCTCTGATCTGTACCCCAGCCCATCTACCGGCAACCCTGATGAACACTCTCAAGCTCAGCCCAGCCCAAGCCAAGTTCCTGGCCGATCGTCCGGAGGACTGTGTCGTCGAACACCTGATGGAGGAATTCTTCGGGTACGAACCCCAGGAGGGCTACACCGCCGAACAGCACCAGCAATGCGCCGCTGCTATCAGCAAGGTCTACGCCTACTTCGGTGAGACCTACGCCGGATCACTGGTCTCCGGAGGAGTGATCCAAGACTACGGTGTCGGCTACAAGCCCAAGCCGATCCCAGTGCAGGATCTCACTGAGATGGAGATCTATGTGCTCCAGGACTGCCTCGAAGGTTCCACAGTCTGTGGTCAACTCCACAATTCTGACGGGATGGACAGGGAAGAGACCCTTGCATACAACCGTGCAAAGCGCACACTACTGGTGATCGTGGACAAGTTCCGGGCCGCTGGTCTGGCTGTCAACTTCATCCCTGACATGTGATCCCACCGCTACCTGCTCACCTACCGGCAACCCTGATGAACACCCCTCTCGCAAACTGGCGTCACTGGTTCAGCGGACGCTCTGCTATCTGCAACCTCCC
>Ga0208767_1000027_pt1 | contig 78953 bp, 108 predicted proteins | sample VirMetDEL_Mar_21_FD_184514 | JGI IMG/M metagenome (GOLD analysis project Ga0208767, IMG submission 184514) | Aqueous microbial communities from the Delaware River and Bay under freshwater to marine salinity gradient to study organic matter... | ecosystem: Environmental > Aquatic > Marine >...
GAGGTACTGGAGGAACAGGTCCAACAGGTGCTCAAGGTATACAAGGTATAACAGGTAACACTGGAGGAACAGGTCCAACAGGTCCTCAAGGAACAACTGGAGGTACTGGAGGAACAGGTCCAACAGGTGCTCAAGGTATACAAGGTATAACAGGTAACACTGGAGGAACAGGTCCAACAGGTCCTCAAGGAACAACTGGAGGTACTGGAGGAACAGGTCCAACAGGCCCACAAGGAACAACTGGAGGTACTGGAGGAACAGGCCCAACAGGTGCTCAAGGTATACAAGGTATAACAGGTAACACTGGAGGAACAGGACCAACTGGTCCACAAGGAACAACAGGTGGAACAGGAGGTACAGGACCAACTGGTCCACAAGGTACTATCGGAGCACAAGGTATTCAAGGACGTCAAGGTATAACAGGAGACCAAGGAAACCCAGGTGTCCCTGGAACTCAAGGTACTACTGGAGCAACAGGTACTCAAGGAACTACCGGTGCTCAAGGTATCCAAGGACGTCAAGGTATAACTGGTGGAACAGGAGGAACAGGTCCACAAGGCACAGCGGGTAGTAATGGAAGCACAGGTCCAACAGGTCCACAAGGTACAACAGGCGGAACAGGAGGAACAGGTCCAACAGGCCCACAAGGAACAACTGGTGGAACAGGAGGAACAGGTCCACAAGGTGCAGCAGGTAGTAATGGAAGCACAGGTCCAACAGGCCCACAAGGTACAACTGGTGGGTTTACTACAAACTCAAACGCTCAAATTAACTCATTAGGTGTTAATACAACTGCTCCAGGTATTGCTGGAGAAATTAGAGCAACAGGTAACATTATAGCATTCTACTCAGATGCTAGATTAAAAACTAATGTTGAAAAAATTGAATCAGCTTTAGAATTAATTTCTAAACTTAGAGGTGTAAGATACAATTGGACTGAAGAAGCTGAAGCAATGGCCCCTTCAAGAGCTGGTAAAACAGAAATTGGAGTTATTGCTCAAGAAGTTGAAAAAGTACTTCCTGAAATAGTAGTTGATTGGGATGAATATAAGACAGTAGTTTATGATAGATTAACAGCATTGTTGATTGAAGCTGTTAAAGAATTAATAGATGAAGTAAACCAATTAAAAAATAAATAAATGGCAATACCTAGTACTAATGTTTATTTAGAAAATATTTATTGGGAAGCTCAATTTGGAGGAGGAAGTGGTAATCCTGGTAGTGGAATTAGTTTTGGAGACTTAGCAGGATATTCTTATTTTGATGGTTCTAATGGTAGTGGTACTATATCCTACAACGCCTGGGGCCAAAATTCAGCAGGAGGTGTAAATAGAATATATGGCTTACCTATAGCTGCTAACCCCGGACCTTATGAATTTAATGATTATAAAAGTTTAGTTTATTTTTATGATCAAAGTAGTTATCAAGTTACTTTAACTGTAATAAATAACCTAGCTCCACCTCCACCTCCACCTCCTCCTATTAATAACGATGTACAAGACTGCAATTTATCCTTTTATGACAATTCAGGAACTTATCTTTATTTAGCAGGTAACTCAGGAGGAGTACCAACATTTAGTAGTTTTGGCCCTACAGACATATCACAAAATAATACCCCTATTATAGCCCAAGGTTATTGGTATATAGATTTAAGTATGGATCCTGGTTTTGGAGGAGGTTCTTGTGACATAAGCATAAATGGAACAGGATATGTTACAGGAGCAGGAATAGGTGGAGGTAGTAACCTTTTTGATTGGAATACATATGGAGCGGCGGCTATAGCTAATGCTGGATCTTTTATTGGATTAGATGTGGTAGTAACTGTTTATTAATTATGCCTACTTATACTTTTATATCAACAAGACAATTTTTAGGTTATATACCTTCATCTACTTTAGAAGAAACCATTTTTAATAAATGTAAAGAAGTAAAATCTTTATATAGAATTAGCGGAGTTAACCCTAGATATTATTTTTACCTTACAACTTTTTTACAAGAATATTTTCAAGATAAAGTAGGAAATCCGGAATAAAATTTGGTTTTTTAAAATAAATTTGTTATATTATAATTAATTATGTACTCTAGACCTATATTTGATCCTAATTTAGAAATTGATCAAACAAACTACTACTGGTTCGAAAATGGATTCTCTTCAGATGAAGCAGATGAAATCTTAAAACTTACAAAAGACTATGAATTTGAACAAGCTACTATTATATCTGGCAATACATCAGATATAAGAAATAGTAATATCAAATGGATAGCACCAAGTGAAAATTCTTCTTGGATTTATGACCGTTTAATGGGTTGTATTAAAGAAGCTAATAGTGTTTGGAAATTTAATCTTTATTCTGTTTTAGATGATATTCAATATACAGAATATAGAGGCGGTGGTGGACATTATAACTGGCATATAGATATCGGCCCAGGTTCAATTTCCCATCGTAAAGTATCAGTTATTGTACAACTTTCTGATCCTTCAGAATATACTGGAGGTGTTTTAGAAATTAGTTCAGGCAGTAACACCCAAAAAGTTTCAAATAAAAAAGGAGCAGTTATTGTTTTCCCTTCATTTTTACAACACAGAATAACCCCTGTAGCCTCAGGTTTAAGAAAAAGCTTAGTATTATGGGCTGGTGGAGAACACTATAAGTAATATGATTGACAATTTAGTTAAATTAGTTTTAAATAAAGGAGGTTCTATATCTCATTTAAAGATTCCTTCAATTGATAGTAGAAATACAGGTTTATGTAATCCCTCTATTTTTGTTGATAATGATGGAACTATTTTACTTAATTTAAGAAATGTAGGTTATCTTTTTTACCATTGTGAAAATGAACAAAAGTTTCAAGGACGTTGGGGCCCATTAGCTTATCTTCATCCTGAAAATGATCCACATTTAAGAACAACTAACTTTTTATGTATTTTAGATCCTAAAACTTTAGAAATAAAATCATACAAAGAAGTAAACACTTCAGAGTTAGACATTGAACCAGTTTGGGAATTTATTGGGTTAGAAGATGCTCGAGTAGTTCGTTGGGATGGTGTTTTATATATTACAGGTGTTAGAAGAGATACTAAACCAAATGGAGAAGGTAGAATGGAACTTTCTGAAATAGATGATTATAGAACATCAAATGAAATCTCAAGAGTAAGAATAGAACCACCTAATGATCCTAATTCATATTGTGAAAAAAATTGGATGCCTATTAATGATATGGATTATTGTTATGTCAAATGGGCTAACCCAGTAGAAATTGTAAAAGTTGATCCTATTAAAGGAACTAGTAAAACTATATTTTTAGGTAAATTTAAAGAAATAAGTAAAAACCATGATTTAAGAGGTGGTTCATCTGTTGTGAAATGGAAAGATTATCGTTTATGTGTTGTTCATGAAGTAGATTTTTGGCAAAATGAAAATAATAATAAAGATGGTATTTATAACCATAGAATAATTGTTTATGATAAAGATTGGAATATTGTAAAATATTCTGATGTATTTAAGTTTATGACTGGAAGAATTGAATTTGTTTGTGGAGCAGCGGTTGTGGAAAATGATTTAATTATCACTTATGGATTCCATGACAGCGCAGCTTTCGCTTTAAAAATCCCAGAAAATGTTGTAGAGGAACTAATCAATGGATAATATTTTAAAGAATTTTATAGATAATCCATATCATCCAGAAACAAATTTTGTATTTGGTGAACAATATTATCAAGAAGGACATAAAGCAGCCGCTTTGTCTTTATTTTTAAGAGCAGCAGAATATGGTTTTGATAAAGATTTAACATATGAAGCTTTAATTAAAGTAGCTTTATGTTTAAAAGAAATAGAAGGACGTCCTCATTCAACTAGAGGAGCTATCTTAAATGCTATTACTTTTGATCGTGAACGTCCTGAAGCTTATTATCATTTAAGTTATGATTATCAAGTTAAAGGAGAATGGCAAGAATCATATTTAGCAGCTGTTCAAGGTTTAGATAAAATAAAAAATATCAAACCTACTTTAACTAGTATTGATTTTCCTGGTGAATATGCTTTAATATTCCAAAAAGCAGTAGCAGGATGGTGGATTGGATATTGTGATGAGTCAAGAAAATTATTTAATCACTTATTACAGGAATATTCTATGCGTCCTGAATTTGTAGAAGCTTGCTATAATAATTTATCTACAATTCATGGGATTCAATATCCAACGTTAACTTATACTAAAGAAGAACACTCAAAATTAAGATACAAATTTAAAAATTCTGAAAAAATTGAGAAAAATTATTCCCAAACTTACCAGGATTTGTTTGTATTAAGTATGTTAGATGGAAAAGAAAAAGGCACTTATGTTGAAATAGGAGCAGCTGATCCTTTCCATAATAGTAATACAGCTTTATTAGAAAAAGAATTTAACTGGACAGGGGTATCATTAGAAATCAATGAAGAAGAAGTAAATAAATTTAACTCTCAACGTTCTAACGCGTGCCTTTTACAAGATGCTACAGTTGTCAACTATGAAGAGTTATTTGTTAATAACAACTTTAGTGAGGTTATAGATTACCTTCAAGTTGATTGTGAACCGGCTGAAATAACATTTAAAGTGTTACTTTCAATTCCTTTTGATAAATATAAATTTAGAGTAATCACCTTTGAACATGATTATTATTTAAATCATTCTTTAGATTATAGAAATCTTTCTAGAAAATTCTTAGAAGCTCATGGTTATAAAAGAGTAGTAGGAGATATAGCTCCTGACTCAAATAGTACATTTGAAGACTGGTGGATACATCCTGAATTAGTAGATTCTGAAATTTTTACAGCAATGGTAGATTATTCTGAAAAAATTAAAAGAGCAGATCATTATATATTAAATGGCTAATCAAGATTGGAAAATAACACCCTATGCTACTATGGAGATTACAACTAATCTACCTAAAAAAGGCTGTGTTGTTGATTGCATTTTTTGTCCTCAAAGAACTTTAGTTAAAAATTATAATGGAACCCGTCATTTATCTTTAGATGACTTTAAAAGAGCAATAGATAAAATCCCAACAGAAGTTAGAATTACTTTTGCTGGTTTTACTGAACCTTGGACTAATAGGCATTGTACTGATATGTTACTTTACGCTTATGAAAAAGGACATAGAATAGCAGCATTTACTACAGCTGTAGGAATGACAGTAGATGATGTAGAAAGACTTAAAGATGTTTCCTATGATAATGGTCCTAACGCTGGTTTTGTTTTACATTTACCTGACCAAGAAAGATTAGCAAAACATCCTATAACTCCTCGTTATATAGAAGTTATTGAAGCTTTCGGGCTCTATCAAGATTCTTTTAACACATTTCATTTAATGTCAATGGGTACTGTCCATGAATCTATTAATCATATTTTTAGTCATGCTAGCAATCCTGAAATGTGGTCTAGAGCAGGAAACTTAATAGGTGAAGCCATTCTAAAACCAGAACTGCTAAATGTTAAAGAATTATTCAGATCAGTATATCATGGTGAGTCACCTAAAACATGCGGCTGTATAGAAAATTTATACCATAACGTGATGCTTCCAAACGGAGATGTATCTTTATGTTGTATGGATTATTCTTTAAGTTATATTATAGGAAATATGTTTGAACAAGAATATGAAGATGTTATTCCAAAATTAAATTCTTGTTATGATATGTGTCGTTATTGTGAAAATGGAATTAACCCTAATTAAAATATGAAATCAATAATTATAGTTTCTGCTTATTGCCCTGATGATGAAAGAAAAACAATGCTTGAAAATTGTATTAATTCTCTTCAACCTATTAGAAAAGATTTTGATATTTTAATTTCAAGCCATTCTTATATTCCTGAATATATTAGTAAAAAAGTAGATTTTACTTTTTATGATGCTAACAATGATTTAATATATGATTGGGATTTAATGAATCTTCCATGGTTTTCACCTTATGAAGGTTTACATATAGTTTCTTCATTAATATCTAATTTTAGTACTTATTCTGCTTGTAATAGAATAATAATGGGTGGTTTAGGTATAGCTAAAAATTTTGGATATGAAAAAGCCCATTATATAGATTATGATGCTATTATTAATGATTATTCTGAGTTTTATGAAAATAATGAATTACTAAATAAGTATGTAACAATCCAATATAAAAAAGAATACAGAAATTTTGATTGGAATGTTGAAGGTGGTGTAGGTGTTTTCCAATCAATAAATTTAAATAAAATAAATAAAATTTTTACAACATATGATGAAAAAGAGTTATTAAAAATTCTAAAAGAAGCCCCTAATAAAACAAATGAAATTATATATCAGGATTTATATAAATTAGATGGAGAGGAAATATTGTATAAAAACTGGGATGATTTACTAAATCAAGGAAACATATTTAATCAATCTATATCTACACAAAAAGATGATTTAAATGATTGGACTGTTCCTTTTTATGATACTAAAACAGGTAAATTAAATGTTATTGTTTGGAACTCTAAAAAAGATTATCCTATTAATACTAGTTTTATTATAAATCAAGAAAAAATAATCACAATAAACAATATAAACAAATACCAATGGAGTATAAGAGAAGTAGATGATATCAATAATGTTAATGAAATATTAATTATTGTTGATAACAAAATTAAAAACCACATCCTAATAAACACCCCAGAATTAAAAGAGAAATTTAAACGTAATAATCAAACACAATATAATTAAATGAAAAAAATAGCTTTAATAACTAGTTTTTGCAATAATAAGGAAAAAATTAATGTGTTAAAAAATAAATTAGAGACATTAAAAAATCTTAATATAGATACAATCCTTTATACAGCTATCCACCTCCCAGAAAAAATTTATAAAAAAGCAGACTATACTATAATTTCAAAAGAAAACCTAGTATTTGATTGGCCTATAAAAGCTTACTATCAATGGACTGATATTATTATTGGAAACCTAAACATTAAAATGAGTCGCACATACCCAGATTATGGTTATGCTGTTTTAAATCAAATTAAAAAAATGGCTAATTTAGCTTTATCTATGGATTATGATCACTTTTTTATAATAGATTATGATACTCATATCACTGATGAAGTAAAAAATATTCTTTTAGACAGTAAACCAAATAGTTTTTTTCCATCAAAAAGAGAAACATCTGTTTGGCCTATAGGACTTCATTTAATATCTTTAAATAAAACTTATTTAAATAGGTTTAAAAATCTAATAACCCCAGAATCTTATCTAACTGAAAAAAATGGAGATGCTTTTTCATGGACTCATAAAGCTATAAAATTTATTCCTGCTGTTATTGAAAATGTTGAACCTATAGAAGATTTAGTTTATAATTTTAATGAGTTTGATTTTTTTAATTATTCTACAACAAATGAGTATAAATTATTTATTCATAAAACAGACTTTGATAATATAAAACTTCTTTTTTATGAATTTGAAGGAGTTAAAAATATAAAAATTATAAGTGATAATTTTGAAAAAGAATTTAATTTAAAAACTTGGGAACATATTGAATTACCATTTAATACTTGTTCTTTATTAAAAATTTTATGTAATGATGAAGAAATTGATTATACAAAAAACATAATTTCTATTGGACAAAATATTTTAACAATTAATAATATATGATAAATGTAACTTATAATAGAGAAAATAATTCAACTTTAGTAGAATTAAATAATTTAACTTTAATTAAAGAACACCTTCCATTAACTATCCAATTTAAAAATATTATTTCAAAAGAAATCCATTATGAAGTTAAATTAACAGACAATTGTTGGGCAGAATGGAAAGGTGGAGAATTTATTACTGATGTTTTGATTTATTCTTCTAATGGGACTTTATTACATGAACATAAATGGGATGTCACTGTTAATGGAGATATTCATGAAAAAATGTTATGGTACTATTTAAAAGGTAGACAATTACAAGGATTAAAATCTAACGGTTTAGTTATTGGTGCTCATGATGGAAGAAACGGACATTGGATATACCCCGTTAAAGAAAATTTAACAGAAGCTACTTTAATTGACGGTAGTGATAACCAGTTTAAAAAACTAGAAGAAAATTATTTTAATTATTTAAATACAAAATTTAAAAATATTATAGTTACAACAGATGGATCTGATGTAGAATGGTATCAAGGCGGAGAAGGCTATACAGATACAGTAATACCATCAGTAATCAATGAATGGTTAGACTCTTCAGAAATAACTAAAACGTATAGAAAAAGTATATCAATTAATGATTTAATAAAAGATCAAAATTATGATTGGTTACATTTAGATGTAGAAGGTTTAGATGGAGATTTAATTTTAGCTTTGGAATCTAGACCTAATTTAATAATTTATGAAGATGAAAATTTAGATATAATTACTAAAGCTAAGCTTGATATTTGGTTTTTAGCAAATTCTTATAAAACAATTAAACACACTTGTAATACACTAGCTATTAAAAATGACTAAACCAAAAGTATATGTTCATGGTTCTTATATAGGAACTACAGGTTATAACCAACATACAAGAGACTTTTTTAGAGAGTTATCTAAACATTTACAATTAAAAGTTAGGAATTTCACAATTGGTAAAACATGGGAAAGTTTTAATAATACCCCTCATAATAATGAACCTTATATTAATGAAATAGATAAATCTATTTTATATGAACAGATATTATGGAATGATAAGGGTGGGAGAGATAACTATAAAATATATTCTGACAAATCTAAAGAATTTCTACATGATTTAAATATTGTTTTATGTGAAACTAATCATCATTTATTTTATGATGGATACAATGGTCCAAAAATAGCTTATAATGTTTGGGAAACAACCCAACAACCAGAAGAATTTTTTAATAAATTAAAAGAATTCGATGAATTATGGGTTCCTTCAAAATGGCAGCGTGATGTAACTATTAAACAAGGCTACCCAAAGGATAAAATTAAAGTTGTTCCTGAAGGAGTTGATATTCATACTTTTTACCCTGAAGAAACAACTCATGAGTTAACTTCAGATGGTAGATTTAAATTCTTTTTAGCAGGTAGATGGGATTATAGAAAATCAACTAAAGAAATTATTGAAACATTTTTAAATACATTTAATGAAAATGATCCTGTTGACTTAATTGTTTCTATAGATAATCCTTTTTCAGGAGATGGTTTAGAAACAACAGAAAATAGATTAAAATATTATGGTTTAACAGATCCAAGAATTAAAGTAGTTCATTTTCCATCTAGAGAAGATTATATTAAAATACTAAAATCATGTAATGTGTTTTTATCTTGTGCTCGTTCTGAGGGTTGGAATTTACCTTTAATTGAGGCAATGGCCTGTGGTATACCCTCTATTTATTCAAACTGTTCAGGTCAACTTGAATTTGCTGAAAATAAAGGAATACCAATAAATATATTAGGTGAAAAATCAGCAAATGATTCATCATATAATCATTTTAATGATTACACAGGTAATTATTATGAACCTGATTTTAACCATTTACAACTAATGATGATGTATTCTTATAAAAAGTATGATGAATGTAAGAAAAATGCTTTAAAAGAATCAGAAGAAATTAAACATAATTTTAGTTGGGAAAAAGTAGGACAAATTGGTTATAAAACTATAATAGAATTTTATGAAAGGAATAAACATAAAAATGCTCAATTAAAAAATGAAATAAAAATTAGTTATTTTGATGGTCCTAAAATAGAAATTGTAGGAGATAAACTAGAACAATATCATATTGAATTTTTAGATGAAAATAATAATATTATTCATGAGGACACTATCACTAATAATATGTGGACAAAATGTTCTAGAACCTATTATACTAAATGGAAAATTAAAGTTAATGGAAATATAATTGAAGAACTTAACTTAAATAATAAACGAGTATTAATAGGATTAGAGTCAAAATCTATTGGTGATACAATTGCTTGGACACCCTATGCTGTTGATTTTGCTAAAAAACATAATTGTAAAGTAATTTTAAGCACATTTCATAACCATTGGTTTAAAGGATTAGAGACATATAAAGACATTGAATTTATAGAACCAGGACAATCAATAAACTGTGATGTTATATATCGAATAGGATGGTTTAGAGGAGAATCAGGTAAATGGGACAAATTTGAAATGTATCCTAATTATCCTCAAACTCAACCACTCCAAAAAACAGCATCAGATATTTTAGGTTTAGAATTTAAAGAATTAAATTATGGGATAAATTTTGCCCCAAAATCAAAATCAATAAAAACAAATTATATTGTTATTGCCCCTGAATCAACTGCTGGTTGTAAAGAGTGGCCTTATGACAGTTGGGTATCATTATCTAAAATGTTGCGTGAATTAGGATACACAGTAGTAACACTTACAAATAAACCCTATAATATAAAAGGTAATTTAAATATTCACGGTAAAACATTAAATGAATCTATGGATATTCTTTATAATGCTAAATTTTTAATAGGATTAAGTTCAGGACTATCTTGGATAAATTGGGCTTTAGGAAAACAAACAGTGATGATTAGTGGTTTTTCTCAAAAAGATCATGAATTTATATCTAATAATATAAGAATACAAAATGAACATGCTTGTAATTCATGTTGGAATAATACTAACTTTATTTTTGACCCTGGAAATTGGGATTGGTGCCCAATATGGGAAGGAACAGATAAACAACATATTTGTGAAAAATCAATCTCACCATTAACTGTATTTAATTTATTACCTTTATGATAAACTTAGAAAATTTTAATTGGGGCCCAACATCAGAATGGTATAAAGATCAACTTACTAGAGAAATGTTTGAAGAAAACATTTATGAAAAATATTTTCCTGTTGAAGAAGGAGATATAGTAGTTGACTTTGGAGCCTCTATAGGAGACTTTATCTGGTCTATTAAGGATAAAAAACCAAAACATTGTTGGGTTGTTGAACCTTTAAATTCATATTTTGATATTTTACAAGAAAATTTATTAGGTTATTCTGTTTCTTTTATTAAAGCTTTTCTTAGTCAAGAAGAAACAACAGAAGTACAATGGGATGGGTTAGCTAGTGAATGTAGAAGTTTAACTTTTAAAAAATTTATAAAAGAAAATAATATTAAATATATTGATTTTTTAAAAACAGATTGTGAAGGAGGTGAGTATAGCATCTTCACAGAAGAAAATATAGAGTATGTTTTAAACAACATTAGAAAAATATCAGGAGAATGGCATTTAAGCACTCCTGAATTAAAAGAAAAATTTAGAAATTTTAGGGATAACTACTTAATTAAATTTAATAATTTTGAAGTTTATTCTGTAGACGGTGTTAATATCAAATGGGATTTATGGAATGAACATTTTATAGAGTATTATAATGAAGTTATAATTCATATAGATAATCGTTAATTTCCTTAAAAATAATAATATTTATCATAAATGGCTTTAGAAACATTATCAAAAACAGGTATAGTTAACGGACAAACAGTCCAAGACTATCATGTTACTCAATCTATAGATGCTTTAACTGGAACTGTAGGATATGCTTTAACAGTTTCTGGTTCCTTTACTCTTGTTGGAACAACAGGTAGTGGTTACTTTGCTAGTTCTTTAACTACTGACCAAGTTAGACCTTCAAATGTAGTTAGTAATAAAGGATATTCAATTCCTTATTTAGCGGCCACATCTTCTACAGCCACTTTATATTATACTAAAGGTCAAGAATCAGGAGGTGAAACTTATTTAGAATACAATCCTGTAACTAATTATTTATTTACTACTTCTTCTTATGCTACTTCAGCTTCACAAGCTATATCTGCTTCTTATGCTCCATTAGGTACACCAACTTCATATAATCCAAATTATGTAAAAATTGATGATGTAGCTTATACTTCATCTACACCATATGTAATTAATGATTCTGTTCCTTCATTAATTTATATTTCCCAATCAGGTATTAATGCTCAAAGTAATAATAATGAGTTAGGATTAAGTTTTTCTCCATTAACTGGTAAAGATGGTAAAATAATTACTTTTAATATTTTCTTTGAAAAAAGCGATTTAGAAACAAATTTTGTCTATGTTACTTCTTCAGGGGTTAGCATTTTTGGTTTAAATAATAATAGTATAGGAGCAGGTAATGATGACACATTACAAAATTTAACAGGTATTAATAATATGGCTAGTTTTGATTTCCAATGGTTAGACGGTGGAGGAGCTACAGGTATGGCTCAAGGTTGGTATTTTATTAGAAGATCTTAATATTTATAACATATGGAAAAAATAGTTTTAACACAAGAAGAGTTAACAGAACTCACCCAGTTACAACAACAAAGACAAGATATTACTACTGATTTTGGAGTTGTAGAACTTAGAATTCAAGAGTTAGAGTTGCAAAAAGAACAAGTAATTGAAGCTTTGAGTAAATTAAAAACTCAAGAAATTCAATTTGGTCAAAAAATACAAGAAAAATACGGCGAAGGATCAATTAATATTAATACCGGAGAGTTTACAAAAGCAAATTAATTTTTGACTCCTTTGCCAATATTTATTATCAAATAAACATTAATAAAAAATGGCATCAACATTAATATCCCCTGGCGTACTCGCTATTGAAAACGATCAGTCGTTTCTCACCCAACAGCCAGTAACTGTAGGAGCTGCAATTATCGGCCCAACTGTGAAAGGTCCTGTTGAAATTCCTACTGTAGTAACTTCATACTCACAGTATCAAAACTTATTCGGTACAACATTTACTAGCGCAAGTAGTGTTTACACTTACTTCACTTCAATTGCAGCTTATAACTATTTTGCAAATGGTGGTGAAAGTTTGTTAGTAGCTAGAGTAGTATCAGCTTCTGATTCTTGGGCTTCAGCAACAACAGATACTGGTTCTGTAACAGGAACTAATGGTGTTCAAGATGCTGTAGGTGCTCCAGTCTCAATTATGAACTCTGCTTCATTCTCACAATCATTTGCCTTAGAAACTATTTCTATGGGTGCGATTATGAATAGTGTTGGTACAACTGGATCAAATGGAGTTTTAGATTCTGGTTCAACTGATAACTTAAGGTGGGTAATTTCAAATCCAGACACAGCTAACGGTACTTTCTCATTAATCATTAGACAAGCTAGTGACGATAATAATAACCAAAGTGTTTTAGAAACTTGGACTAACTTATCATTAGACCCTAAAGCTGATAATTATATTTCTAAAATTATTGGTGACCAGTCAGCTTCATTTAATGGAGAAGTTGCAAACCCACAAATAACAATTGGTGGTGAATATCCAAACGCTTCAAGATATGTAAGAGTTAAATCAGTTGATCAGAAAACACCAGATTACTTTAATAACTCAGGTACTGCAAAACCAGAATTTACTGGATCTATTCCAGCAGCAGGTAGTGGTTCATTTATTGCGGGTGTAGGTGTTAATGTACCTAATGGAGCTAATAAATATTATAACGAAATCACAGGTAACAACACTCAAGGTTTATCAGGTAGTGATTATACTAATATGATTGCTTTATTATCAAACCAAGATGATTACCAATTTAACTTATTAGTAACTCCTGGTTTGTTCAATAACATCGGTACACATAACGGACAGATCACTAACATTATTAACAACACCCAAAACAGAGGAGATAATATTTTTGTAGTTGACTTAGCTTACTACGGTACAGCTCAAGCTACAGTAATTACTCAAGCCGCTGCTAGAAACACTTCATATGCTGCTGCTTACTGGCCTTGGTTACAAACCATTGATCCAGATACAGGAGCTAGAGTATGGGTTCCAGCTTCAACAATGATTCCAGGTGTTTATGCTTATAATGATAGTGTAAGTGAGCCTTGGTTTGCACCAGCTGGTATTAACAGAGGTGGTTTAACGACTGTAATTAGAGCAGAACAAAAATTATCTCAAACTAATAGAGATTCTTTATATGTAGGAAAAGTAAATCCAATCGCTACATTCCCAGGAACTGGAGTTGTAGTATACGGTCAGAAAACATTACAAACTAGAGCTTCTGCTTTAGATAGAGTAAATGTTAGAAGATTGTTAATTGCATTGAAATCATATATTTCTCAAGTAGCTAATAACTTAGTATTTGAACAAAATACAGCAGCTACTAGAAACAGTTTCTTAGCTCAAGTTAACCCATATTTAACCTCAGTACAGCAGAAACAAGGTTTATATGCTTTCAGAGTAATTATGGATGACACAAACAACACCGCTGATGTAATTGACAGAAACCAGTTAGTAGGTCAGATTTATATCCAACCAACTAAGACTGCTGAATTCATTTACTTGAACTTCAACATCTTACCAACTGGAGTAGAATTCCCAGCATAATTTTTTAAAAGTAGAATATTTATAACAAAATAATAAAATGGCAGTATTAAATCCAAACGAAATATTTTTCACAGCGTTCGAACCTAAAACCCCTAATAGATTTATAATGTATCTAGAGGGTATACCATCGTATTTAATCAAGGGTGTTAACGCTGTTACATTAAGCCAACCTGAAATTATGCTTAACCATATAAACGTTTATAGAAAGGTTAAAGGTAGAGCTACTTGGGGCGATATTCAGATGACATTATTCGACCCTATTACCCCATCAGGTGCTCAGGCAGTAATGGAATGGGTACGTTTACACCACGAATCAGTAACAGGTAGAGATGGTTACAGTGATTTCTATAAGAAAGACTTAACTATTGATATTTTAGGTCCTGTAGGTGATGTAGTATCAGAATGGGTAATTAAAGGAGCCTTTATTAAAGAAGCTAACTTCGGTGATTACAACTACGATACTGCTGATGCTGCTGTTAACATTACCTTAACAGTTGGTATGGATTACTGCGTATTGAACTTCTAAAAAAAGAATATACTTTTTATTAAAGAGAGCTTGGCTATGTCAAGCTCTTTTTTTATCTTAATATTTATCATAGATAATAGTTATTAAAAAATAGATTATGAGCGAATTTAATTTCCCAACTGAGGTTGTAGACTTACCTTCAAAAGGTCTTGTTTATCCAGAATCACATCCCCTTTCATCAGGTCAAGTTGAAATGAAATACATGACAGCTAAAGAAGAGGATATTTTAACCAACCAAGCATACATTTCTAAAGGAGTAGTTTTTGATAAATTGCTACAATCTTTGATTGTTGATAAAACAATTAAGGTAGATGATTTGATTGTAGGTGATAAAAATGCTCTTTTGATTGCTGCTCGTATTTTAGGTTATGGTTCTGAGTATAAATTTAGTTACTTAGGAGAAGAACATACTGTTGATTTGAGTGTTCTAGAAAATAAGGAAATTGATGAATCTTTATTTACAAAAGGCCAAAACAAATTCACTTATCTACTTCCAGCCTCTAAAATTACTTTAACTTTTAAATTAATGACTGGTAAAGATGATAGAGCAGTTGATGCTGAATTAGAAGGATATAAGAAAATAAGTAAAGATGGGTTACCTGAATTAACAACTAGATTTAAACAAATGATTTTAGCTGTTGATGGAAATGAAGATAAAAAAATTATTCGTGATTTTGTAGACAATGCTTTCTTAGCTAGAGATTCTAGAGAATTTAGAAAATACATTACAACATTCCAACCAGACATTAATACAAAAGTGACAATAACAGGTCTAGACGGTCTTGAGGAGGAGATCGATGTGCCTATTGGACTTAGCTTTTTTTGGCCTGAGTCTTGATAATGCTCCTGTTGTAAGAGCAGATTTGTTTTTACAAATACATGATATTTGTTTTTGGGGTCAAGGAGGTTATAACTTTGAAACTGTTTATAATTTGCCTATTTGGTTAAGAAAGTTTATTTTAAACCAACTTAAAAAGCATTACGATAAAGAAAACAACAGTGATGATGCTAACATGCAAACCACTTTGCAGAATTTAAAACAATTCCAAAACCAAAAACAAGAAATACAACAACGACCTAACCAAAAATTACTTTATAAATCAGGGACATCTAAAAAATGATGTCCCTTAATATTTATAATATATGGCTGATAACCTACAAGCTCTTTATAAACAAATACAACAACTCCAAAAAGAAGTACAATCTTTAGGAGGTGAAGGGTTTAAAGACATTAACGCTGCTATTAAAGCAATGGGTGGTGGTCTTGATGGATCTAGAAAGGTATTACAATCTTTGCAAAAAGACGCTGATGATTTAAAAAATATTTTTGGTGGTATATCTACAACATTAAAAAATGTAGTAAATGATTTAAAAGGAGTTAGAAACCTAAATAAAGAATCTCTTAGTTCCTTTGGTAAAATAGAAGGCTTAACCAGAAAAATATCAGAACATAAAAAAGGTGAAAATGTTTTAACAATTAAGCAATTAAAAGATACTTCTAGAAAAATAGCTTTAGAAGTTGAAAATCTTGGAATTCTTCAAAAAGAATTAGAAGCTAAAAAAAGAAGTGGTAAAGCTAGTGATGATGAAATATCGGCTCTTAATGAAATAAATGAATCTTTAAAGAAAAAAACAGGTTATTTATCTGATATTAATGAACAAACAGCAAAAGAAGTACAAGCTGAAAAAGACCTCCAAAAAACTATTGGTATTACTGGAAAAATATTTGATGGTATAGCTGGTTCTTTAAAAAAGATAGGTATTGAAAGTGAGCATTTTGATGATATTAAGAAAAACATAAGAGAAGCAGCTAAAGAAGGAGGTAAATGGAAAGCTTTAAGCGCTGGTATGAGTGGTATATTCAAAGGAATAGGAGACTCATTATCAGATCCAGTTACTAAATTAGCTTTAGTCGGTAAAGCAGTTAAGAGCATATTTGGTTTTATTAAAAATGCTTTTCTTGATTTTGATAAAAAAGCGGTTGACATATCTAGAAACTTTGGTGCTACACCAAAAGCGGGTAGAGAATTAGCCCATGAGTTTAGACAAATATCAGCTAGTTCAAATAATCTGTTATCAACAACCGGTAATTTATCCGAAGCATTTTCAGGACTAAACGCTGTAGCAGGTACATTTGCTAATTTTGGTCAAGCATCTGTTGAAACGTATAATAACTTAACTAAAGGATTACATTTAAGTGAAGGAGCTGCTCAAGGAATATATAAGTTTTCTGTCTTACAAGGTAAAGAATTTGATAAATTTACAAACGAATTATCAGGTCAATTAGCTTTAAGAAGAGAACAATCAGGAGTAGCTTTAAGTGATAAAGCAATATATGAGTCTATAACTCAATTATCAGCTCAACAAAGATTAAACATTAAAGGAGGTACCCAAGGATTAATTGACTCAGTTATTGAGGCTAAAAAATTAGGTGCAGAGTTTAGTGATTTAAATTCAGCCGCTAACAGTTTATTACAATTTGAAAATTCAATTGGTGCTGAGTTAGAAGCTGAATTATTAACTGGTAGAAATTTAAATCTTGAAAGAGCAAGAACAGCTGCTTTAAATGGTGACCAAGTTACCTTAGCTAAAGAATTAAAAGCACAATTAGGTAGTGCTGAAGAATTTACTAAAATGAATGTTATCCAACAGGAATCATTAGCAAAAGCTTTTGGTATGTCTGCTGACCAAGTAGCAGGTATGTTGGAAAAACAAGAAATGTTAAATGCTGCTAATAAAGCTGGTTTTAAAGATGTAGAAAGCATAGCCAAAGCGTATGGTGAAGCAGCAGATAAAGAAGCATTTTTAGCTCAAATAGGAGATGAAAGATTAAAAGCTCAAGCTTCAAACTTAACATTCCAAGAAAAAATCAATGCTTTAACTGAAAAATTCAAAGATCTTTTTATCCAAAAACTTGAACCAATGTTCACAAAGTTTTTAGGTAAGTTTGATGAATTTATTAAAGGTGGAGGTATTGAGAAAATAGTAGAAACTGCAAAAAACATTGGTAGTGTTTTTCTTTCTATAGGTAAAGTATTAACTGGACCAATAGGAAAAGTCTTAGGTTTATTAGCTGGACTTGGAGCCCTTAAAATGTTAGTAGGAGGACTTCCTGTTAGAATTGTAGGACAAGGTCCAATGGGAGGTGCTGGTGGTGGAGGAGGATTAATGGGTTCTTTATTTAATCAAGGAACTGTAACTTCAAAATCAGGACAAACATATGCTGCTAACTCTCCTCAAGGAAGAATGATTAGAAACATGTCTGGTCAAAAACCTGTAGGTAGAGGTCTTACAGGAATGGGAGCAGGAATGTTAGGTATGGGGGCAATGATGGCTGGTCAAGCTATTGGTGGACAAGCAGGAGGAGTATTATCTTCAGCAGGCTCAATGGCTGCTATGGGAGCTATAGCTGGTCCTATAGGAGCAGCAATTGGTGGTGTTGTTGGTTTAGCTATGGGTTTAAATGATATAAGTAAAGAAAAACAAAGACTAAAAAAAGAACAAGAATTTACCGAATCATTACAACCAAAAACAGCAGCCCAAAGAAGAGCAGCTAGAATATATGGTAATATGGCTGAAACAGACGCTGAAATGGCCCGTTATTCAGCTATTTCAGGAGCTGGTGGAAATGGAGGTGTAGAAGAAACAAATTCATTACTAAAAACAATATCAGGACAACTTTCAGAACAACGTGAGATTGTAATGTCAGGAAATAAAGTAGGTACAGCTGTAGCTACAGGAAATTACCAACAAGGTTAATTTTTTTAATATTTATAATAAAACAATAAAATTATGGGAATTCTAGATTTATTAAAAACAAAAGGATCAGCATACTCAAGCTATAATGGTACAACTCCATTACCAAACCCAGGTGCTACTAAATCTTCTAAATTACACGCTGATGGAGACCAACCTAGTTACTCAGTTAGTGGAGCTAACAAAAATGAAGTAAATTCTGCATATCAAGAATATTTAGATGGTACTAACAATCAATTACCTCAACCTTCTATCTTAGATAGAAACAACGGTAGTGTACCTGATAATAAAAAATATCTAAATACTTTACCAGGATAATAAATGCCTTTAGTAGATTTACTAACAGATCTAGGTAACTTTAAATACTACTCAGGTGGTCGTGGGTATGTGTCAACGCCTAATTCTTTTGGGCAAAAAAGCATACCTTATGGATATGACCGTCCTGGTGGAGGAAATAGTGGTCAACCTTTTGTAACTGTTAGTAAACAAAATAGTTTTGACTTATCTGTAGACCAATTAGGTAGCACTGGTTTAAATAATGATTTATTTATTAGAGGAGGAGTATCTGTTGCTAAACATGTTAAAGAAGATGAAATAAGAATTGGAAAATTTTTAGCTTCATCACAAGGTTTACTTTGGATTGCTCAACAAAACTTATTAGAAAAAACATTTAAACCAAAATTACCAAATGATATTTATCCAAGAGAAATTTATAGTCCTTTAAATACTCTAGCTCAATTAGCAGGTAATCCTATTGGTACCCATATAAATAAATCTGGTTTAAATCCATTTTACTTTGATATACCTCATGGTCAAGGTGAAAACTCATATCTAGTTAAAACAGATAAACAATATAATACAGAAAATACTAACCGTTTAACTTTACTATACAAATCTAAAATATCTCAACTTCCAGACTCACCAGACTTAAAAGTATCTAAAGGTTTTAGTATCAAGTTTAATGATAATGATTTTATTATAAATGATGCTTTATCTAGTTATAGAAGAGTAACTGATACAACTCTTACTATACAAAAACTAGATAATACTTTTGAATCTAATTATTCATCTTGGACCAGTGAAAAACTAAGCAATTCCGGACCTTTTAAATCAGATCCAATTTCTACTCCTTACCTTAATGATTTTAGAAGTAGAACTTATGATGGTGGTGCTGAAGCAGGAGGTGGATATAAATTTAAAAGCTTTTTAGCTAAAGGAAATTATTCTGAAAACAACAGACAAGATACTTTTGGAATGTCTGACCCAGGAACTCGTTTTAAAGACGTTTCTGATATAACTGCTTTATCTTCAAACCAGTCTACTGATAAAATCAATACTGTTTCTTTATATAGTTCAAACAAAGTAGATACAGATTATTCAGAATCAGATTTAATACCTTTTTATTTTCAAGTAGTTAATAATGATGACCCTTCAAATTATACTTTTGTTCATTTTAGAGCTTATATAGACAATTTTGGAGATAGTTTTACAGGAAATTGGCAATCATTTAAATATTCTGGTAGAGGTGAGAATTTTCATATTTATGATAGCTTTAATAGGTCAATTAGTTTAGGATTTACTATAGCTATTGAATCAAGACTCGAACAACAACCTCAATATAAAAAAATAAGTTATTTAGCCTCATTAACTGCTCCTGATTATTCTAACTCAACCGGATTTATGAGAGGTAATTTTGTTAAATTAACTGTAGGAGATTATTTGACACAAACTCCTGGATTTATTAATAGTATAAATTACTCAGTAGCAAATAATGTCCCTTGGGATATAGCTAGAGACAATAATGGTAATCTTTTAGATAATGGAACTCAAATATTACCGATGGTGATTAATGTTAGTATGACCTTTACTCCTGTTCATAATTTTGTTCCTAAAACAAATGGAAATTTTGTAGGTAATGAAGATAAATTTAACAAAGCAGCCTATATTGTTAATAGAGAAGCCGCTGAAAGGTTTGGATCTAAAGTTGATAATATAAGTGGAACAACATTAAAATCTGCTCCAATACCAAAACCAACAAACCCTGGACAAATAAATATACCAAATAAACTCCAAAAACCATTTGTTTTAGAACCTACTAGCCAAAGAAGAATTTCAGGACCATTAAATGCTTCAACTCCTACAGATGTTCGACTTAAAAATCAATCTTTATTTAGTAGAGCTATTCCTGATGGTTTACCTAATGCTTAAAAGTTATGAATAGATATAGAAATACAATAGGACAAAACACAACAAATACTGAAGGAACAATTGTTTCTTTTGTTGGAGTTAAATATCCTGACATTCCTTATACTTCTGGAGATATTTATGTTTATACAACAGCAGGAGACCGTTTAGATAATTTAGCTAAACAGTTTTATGGCTCATCAGAATATTATTGGGTAATATCTGTAGCTAATCCTGACTTAGGTATGGGTTCTCTTTATGTACCTGAAGGTACTCAAATTAGAATTCCAGGAAATTTAAGTAATATTATTTTAAATTTTCAGTTATTAAATAATCAGTGATATGGCAAATATTATAGGTGAAGTTTTTGATAGATTTGTAACACAACAAGTAGAAGCTAGACAAACTCTTTTAGGTTATTCACAAGAGGGTAATACTATTAATGATAGTGTTAACCAATGGTTACATAACAATTCAGCTTGGACTAGAATGATATCTGGTATTGATATTAGAGGACCAAGAGCGGCTGAAAGATTAGTTTCATTAAATTTAGGAGCAGATTATGCAAGTGAAAACTTAGCTAAAAATTTTATTTTATATAATGGAGTATCTTCAGTAACAGGTTCAGGAGATAGTTTATCTTTTAATCCTTCTACAAACAATCAAGATTATTTTGCTGCTAATAGTGATTTTTCTATAACTAATTCTTATGGTTTTGCTGGATTAGATCAAGGACTAAGACCAATGCCTGGTATTGAATCTGTAAGAGTAAGTTATGTAAATAAAGGAGCTTTAGCTAATGCAGAAATCGATATAATTGCTTTTAATAAAGAACAACTAAATATAATTGATACTTTATTTTTACATCCTGGTTATAGTTTCTTATTAGAATGGGGATGGACAAGATATATTGATAATGATACAGCGACTGTTATTCATAATGATCCAACTAGTTTAATAACTGATCCTTTTAAATCAATATTATCTAAAAAAAGCACTCAATATACTATATACAATGAAATAAAAAAAGAAAAACAAAAACAATCAGGCAATTATGATGCCTTATACTTAATTGTTAAAAATTTTAAGTTTACATTTCAACCTAATGGTACTTATAAAATAACAGTATATGCTGTAACTCAAGGAGATTTACTTGAAAATTTAAAAATAAACACAGTATCTCCAGGAGAAGGGGCTTTAGGGGCTAAACAACAGCTTTTAGACCAAGATCAAAGAAATAAAACAGTTGAAGACCTTAAAGCTGAGTTAGCTCTTAATGAAAGTAAAATAGCAGAAAAAGCTAAAGAACTACAAGCTCTTGAAACAGCGTTTGAGGAATATAAACGAAAAAATGTACTACTTATAAATACACCTAAATATAAAGAAGTAGTTGCTGCTTCTGTACCTACTATTGAAGAATTAAGAAAAGAAGTTAATGATTTAAAAGGTAGACCAACTGAAATAAGAAATGAAATTATAACTCTTACTGGAGAAGATATAGAAGCTACAAATGTTGTAGATAGATTAGCTAATAAATCAAGGATACATTTAGAATTAAAACGTGTTAGAGATTATCTGCAAGGAAATACCGGGGGTGCTTCTCAAGATATTTTATCTATGAAAGTAGAAAAAATAGAAAAAACAAAAACAGTAAATGAAGAAGGTTTAATAATTGAAACTACAGATACTGCTAATGATTTTCTATATTTTATGAAGTTAGGTAATCTGCTAGATTTTATTCAAAATAATCTTTTATTATATAGTACTAGCAAAAGTAACCCTTATTTTAGAATAGATACAAATAATAACAATTATTGTTTCCATTTTAGTAAACATATTTCAGCTGACCCTGAAATTTGTATGATTCCTGTAAGAGATGGAAAAATTGCTGTTCCTGAATCTTATAAAAAAGTTAGAGAAAGACCAGAAAAAATAGCTGAACTACAAAGAAAACTACAACAACAACAAAAGAATGTTGAACTTGCTCAGGATGTTCTTGAAATAAATCAATCAATTGAAAATATAGGAACAATAGATTTTTCTCCTACTACTCCTGGTGAAAGAGTATTTAATCCTTTTGAAGTCACTAAACCAAATACAGAAACTACTGAACCCGCTGGTTTTCTTGATGTTATTAAAGAACCAACAGCCGCTGAACAAGCCCTCACAGCCGCTCAACAATATTTAAAAAGTATTTCTACTGACTTAACATCTGAAAATAAAGCAGCCTCTGGGTCAACAGATGCTTCTGGTCATCCTTTTTATGGAGGTTTACCTTCTACATTTCAATCAAATGCTGGTGGGGGAACAACAAGTAGAGATGAAGTAATACAAGAAGAAAATCTTGGAAGAGTATTTGAAAATATACCAGTAGTATTCTCAGGCTCAGCTGGTTTTACAGGACCAGAAACAATAACTATCAAAGGAGCACCAAAAGAAGTTGAGGCTTATACTATTAATTTTCCAAATTCCATTAGATATATAACTAGAAGTAGATACTTTCAGTTTGGAAAAAAAGATAATGAACCTACTAATTTAACAGAACAAGGTTCTTGGACTATTAAAGATGGAAAATTTAAAAGAATACCAGATAAAGATAAAAGTACAACTCCTAATTTAACTAAAACTAGAAATGCTGATGATATCGAATCGGGGTTAACATCACAAGATCTAAATACAGACTTTATTGTAAATAATTTTATTGGAAGGTTAATGGATATTCATGTTAATCTAGAATATATAGCAACAGTAGCTAATAATAATATAGATAAACAAGGTAATTTATCTTTAATTTCCTTTTTAAATCAATTACTAACAGGTATAAACGCTGCTTTAGGTTATTGTCATGACTTTCAAGTAATTTATGATAGGGAAACTAATTATGTAAAAATATATGATTATAAAATTTTAAATTATGGGGGGTTAAAAGAAAAATCAAATGCTCCTGCATTTTTTAATCTTTTTGGTTTTAAACCTATAGGTAGGTTTAATTATGGTTCTTTTATATATGATGTGAACTTCACTTCCCAATTAACTAATGACTTTGTTAATATGATAACTATCGCTGCCCAATCTGATACTAATGTATTAGGTATGGATTATACAGGATTATCTAAATATAATGAAGGACTAGTTGATAGAATTATATCCCAAAAGAAATCAGCAGCAGAAATAGGATCAACATCTGGGGGTACAACAGTTAAAGACCTTAATAATCTTTATAATACCGCTAAAACTTTTGCTCAAGATATTTGGGGACAATTAAGTATAAACAGAGGTGAGGTAGATGCTTTTATGTCTGCTAATAGAGACTTAGCCAACTACGAAATTAATAACTCTGTAAAAAACGGATTAATACCTAACCCTATAGTTATTCCTTATAACTTATCACTAACAATGATGGGCCTTTCAGGAATGAAAATATTTGAAACTTTTGAGGTTGATGATAAAATATTACCTCCAATGTATGATAATAGATCTTATAACTTTATTGCTAAAGCTATATCTCATACTATAACAAACAATAAATGGACTACAACTTTAGAAAGTCAAATAGTAAATAAATCTAAAAATAATGAGGTTATTCCTGTTTCTGAAAATGTTGAAAAATATATAAGAGTAGTTACTAATAATGGTGGTGGCGGTGGTGTAACCTTCCAAGGACTAGGAAGTTGCGACCCAGAAATTCTTAAAAAGGTAACACCTTTTAGTAATCTTTCTAGCGAAAAAAGAAAAAATGCTATTTATTTATATAAACTTCTTAAATCTTCTAAATTTAATTTTACAGAAAGTCAAGCCAGAGCAATTGTATCTGTTAGTTCTAAAGAATCAAACTTTAAACCGGTAGATGAAATAAGTTATGTTAATGGTAATACTAAAATAAAAAGAATTATTGAAGTATGGCCAAAAGTACAAAACCCTCCTTTAAGAAATAAAGTATTAAAACTTTTAGCAGATGGTGCTAGTGACTATAGCTCAGGATGTTATGCTGATGGTTCTTGTCCTAAACATATACAAGCTGATAAAGATTTTTGGGAGTTATTTTATGGTGGTTTATATGGAAATCCAAAAGGACAAGCGTGGAGATATATTGGTAGGGGATATAATGGTGTAACATTTTTAGGAAGTGAAAAAAGCGGTGATGGATATGCTGGTTATAATAGATTATATAGAGAACTTGGAAGCCCAGCAGGCCAAGTTGACCTAGTAAAAAATCCAGAGGATTTAAATAAAAAAGATTCAGATGGAATATACAAAATAGCGGCTTGGGTAGCTGGTTTATATTTCCAAAAAGCTATAAATAGACATAAAAGTACTTTTGAAGGAGTTAAAAATGATCCCGAAGCCACTATAAAATATATGATTAAAGCAAATGCAGGTTGGGGAAGTGCTGAAACAGGTAAGATCTTTGTAGAAGGATTATGTAAAGCAGTTAAATTTTATTCAACTCTCCCATCATCAATCCCAGTCAATGAAGTACCAAATGTATAATAAAAATATATTTATAATAAATGTACTATCCTAAAAACAAAATAAAAACAGGTCTTTATACTAATGGAGGAGAATACATTTACGCTGATAATAAATCTTCTTTTACAGGATATTATTATGCTTTATACAATGGAAAGTTTTATGAAGGTAAATCTCCAACTAAAGGAAATCGAGAAATAATAGAAATTTCTCTTCTTGATAGTGATCAATCAATTAAAACAGATATTCGTTTAATAGATGATTTTGGCCCAAGTGGAAAAACAGAATCATATGCTACTATTATTTCAACTGGTCAAAAACAAAATGTACCAACCCCTGTTTTTAGGTCTCCACAACAAACAGATTATGGTATAGGACAATTTGTAAGATATTTTTGTAGAAAAGTTAATGAACCTGTTTTTATAGAAATTAATAATTCAACATATACAGCTTTATATAATAAAAACCAAAATTGGGTTCAACTATATATTCCTTTTCAAATATATTGGTTAATAGCAGGTGACTATGAAAAAGTAGTACAAACTAATAGAATCAATGTAACAAGAAAAGAACAATCCCTCCAACTTTATGGTTTAACTAAATATATAGAAGCACATGGGGGTTATGATAAATTCTATTTTTAATTTGTCTTTGTAAAATCTTGATACTATATTAATAGCAAATCAAGGTTATGTTTTGGTTAATAGAGACAGAGGAACAATTAGATTATTTAAAACAACATCCTATACAAGATGCATTTGTTGAAGTAATCCCATATCATGATAATGTTCATCCTGCTTTAAATGACATTTCATTAATTTATATTAGACCGTTTAATGACACTAAAGGTTATATATTATGTATTGACCATAGTGAGACTTTTTCGCTTAATAAAACGGTTATAGACAGTGTACTACAAAGTATAGAACGTATATGGGTCCGAGATAAAAAACAAACACTATATTACTTACCAATCAAAAGCTTGTTTGACCTATCCATACTTAACCCTACGTATATACAAGAAGAGCAAGCAGTACATACACACATTTACTCCCAAAATACGGATTATCTAAAACCAAACAAACTTATCCCAGTAGCTAAACTCTATGAGAAATACGAACATATTTATATACAAGTTCGTAGTACTATTCCTCAAGAGTTACCCCCATACTTTGACTTTTATAACAACAAAGTAGCATTGGCTTTCTTCGGAATTGAAAAGAATGGTATAAACATAAACAAAAATGAATTTGATAAATACTATGAACCCACTAAAGAATTTTATTCAGTCAAAGACAATAGGGTATTTACCAGTTACAACTTATCTACAACAACTCGTAGACCAAGTAACTCTTTTAATGGCATTAATTTTGCCGCTTTAAATAAAGAAAATGGCTCAAGGAGAAGCTACATATCGAAGTATGGGTTTGTGGAGTTCGATATTAGCGCATACCATCCTCATCTTGCTGCTCGTTTGGTTGCCATGGATTTCAATGGGCAAGACGTCCATCAAACGTTCGCAAACCTATACGGAGTCTCGTATAAAGAAGCAAAAGAGCTTACGTTCAAACAACTCTATGGTGGCGTATTTAAAGAGTACGCGCATTTGGAATTTTTTCAAAAAGTAAATAAGTTTATTGAAGAGAAGTGGCAAGAGTTTGAAGAGCAAGGCAAGGTAGAAGTTCCAATATCTGGATACTTTTTTTATAAAGACAAGTTGGAAAATATGAATCCACAAAAATTGTTTAACTATATGTTACAAAATGTGGAAAGTGCTGTCAACACGTATATACTGATAGACATTCATAAATTATTGAGAGGGCGTAAAACTAAAATAGTTTTATATACTTATGACAGCTTTTTATTTGAGCTTGGAGAAGATGAAAAAGATATAGAAATTGAAATAAATAAAATATTTAAAAAATATAAGTTACAAACAAAAACTAGTTATGGAGACACATACGATTTTGCATAAACCCGAATATATGTATACCGGATACGATTTTGATCCAATTAATATACGTGACGTGAATAATAAGTTATTTTGTACTTTTACTAGCTTGGAAAATTTAGATTCTCTAGTAAACGAAATTACAAGCGCATACTCCATAATGTACAAGAAAATGTTTGTTTTGTATGTAAAAAGTACAGACGAATATGTTGTTACATATAATGTTGAGCAAGGCAATGTTAGTGACATTCCTGAAAATACTATTTTAGTACATAGAAAAAAAGACACTAATACACTATATACTATTAATGCTTTAAATGAGCTTATAAAAAAACTAAATGGGGGAGTAGTTGACCCTAAGTATATGGTGAGTTGGCAACACTATAGAAATTGTATTTTATTGACTAACCATAATGAGTTAAAACAATTAAATACAAAGATTTATAAGATTGTTGAGCTTTAATTTGGCTCATTAGTCCCGTTTTATTAAATTAAGTTATAAACAATGTATAAGTTATGGATTTGAATGAAATCAAAAATCGATTAAACGCCATGCAGAGTAAATCTGCTTCAAAAGGCGGAGGTGACAAAAAGAACATTTTTTGGAAACCAAGTGTAGGTAAGCAGGTAGTACGAATTGTACCATCTAAGTTTAACAAAAATAACCCATTTTCAGAGGTTTATTTCCATTATGACATTACTAACCGAGTAATGATCTCTCCAATCAACTGGGGTGAAAAAGATCCTATTGTTGAGTTTGTGAAGCAACTTCGTGGAACAAATGATAAGGAAAATTGGCGTTTGGCTAAAAAGTTAGATGCTAAAATGCGTATTTTCGCTCCTGTTATTGTTCGTGGTGAAGAAGCTGAAGGAGTTAAATTATGGCAATTTGGTAAAGAGCTGTATATGGATTTCTTGAATTTGGCAGATAATGAGGATGTTGGTGACTTTACTGATATTACTACAGGTCGAGACATTAGTTTGACTACTGTAGGTCCTGAAGTTACTGGAACTAGCTACAACAAAACAACCATTATGCCAAAGGTTAAAGAAACTCCTTTGAGTAGTGACGCTAGTGAGGTTCAAAGCTGGTTAGATAATCAACCAAATCCAGTTGATGTGTTTAAAAAATATTCTTATGATGAGATGAAAGAAGCACTTCAGAAATGGTTGACTCCTGACGAACCAGAAGAAGGAGATATTATTGATGATGAAGATGAACCAGAAACTGAACCAGTAGCTCCTACTAAAAACTACGCTCTTAAGACTCCAACTGCTCCTAAAGTGAGCAAGGCTGAAAAATTTGATTCTTTGTTTGACGAAGAAGAAAGTGATTTGCCATTTTAATTTAAACATTTATGCCTAGACCTAAGAAAAGTGAATCACTAACGGCAGCAGTCTCTGCGGAGATTAAAGCCAATTTTAACCTTGATAAGTTCAAGGAGAAAAAAATGCTTAACAGTAATGTTAAGTTTAAAGAACAAAAATGGATTCCTCTTAGCCAGGCGTTTCAAGATGTTACATCAGTTCCTGGTATTCCTCAGGGACATATTGTACTTCTTCGAGGTCACAGTGATACAGGTAAAACTACTGCCTTGATTGAAGCAGCTGTAGCTGCTCAAAAGATGGGTGTTTTGCCTGTATTCATTGTTACTGAGATGAAATGGAATTGGGAACATGCTATGCAAATGGGTCTCCAAGTAGACATGGAGGTAGATGAAGAAACAGGTGAAGTATTAAATTACGGCGGTTTCTTCCTTTATGTTGACCGAGAAAGTTTGCATACTATTGAAGATGTAGCAGCATTTATTTTAGATATGTTAGATGAACAGAAAAAAGGAAGTTTGCCTTATGATTTGTTGTTCCTTTGGGACTCAATAGGCTCTGTACCTTGTGAAATGTCTGTTAAATCTAATAAAAATAACAATGAATGGAACGCTGGTGCAATGAGTACCCAATTTGGAAACAATGTAAACCAAAAAATCACACTTTCCAGGAAAGAATCATCTCCTTACACAAACACTTTATTGTGTGTAAATAAGGTTTGGACAGCTAAAGCTGAAGTACCTATGGGTCAACCAAAACTTATGAACAAAGGAGGTTTTGCAATGTGGTTTGATGCTACATTTGTAATTACTTTTGGTAACATTGCTAATGCTGGTACAAGTAAAATCAAAGCTATTAAAGACGGAAAGCAAGTTGAATTTGCTAAACGTACTAATATTCAGATTGATAAAAACCACATTAATGGTGTTACAACCAGAGGTAAGATTATTATGACTCCTCATGGCTTTATTAATGACAATGATAAAGAAGTTAAAGCCTATAAGGATGCCCACGCCAATGAGTGGATGAAAGTTCTAGGAAGCATGGACTTCGACATTTTTGAAGAAGATGAAACTTTTGAAACTATGAATGTATTTGAGAATGAGCCAGATTAATATTTGGCTATTAACAAAATCTTTGTTATATTCATAGTAATGAACAGAAAAGAACTATTACAACTTCTTGAAACCATGGAACAAGAGACACCTGTCTCAAATAAACATGATAGAGTTCTATTGATAGATGGCTTAAATTTATTCTTTAGAAACTTTACAACTATTAAGTATGTTAATGAGGCAGGTGCTCACGTTGGTGGTTTAGGAGGTTTTATTCGCTCACTTAATTTCCTTATTAAACAAATTCAACCCACATCATTATATGTTGTATTCGATGGGGTAGGTTCTTCCACTAACAGGAAGAATCTACTTCCGGAATACAAATCAGGTCGTAATTTGACTCGAGTTACTAATTGGGATATTTTTGAGTCATTAGAAGATGAACATGACTCTAAAGTTGACCAGTTAGTTAGATTAATTCATTATCTAAAATGTCTACCTGTTAAAACTGTTAGTATTGATAAAGCAGAAGCAGATGATATTATTGCTTACTTGAGTAAAAAGTTACCTGAAAAACATAACTCCCAAGTGTTTATTGTTTCTAATGATAGAGACTTTATGCAACTGGTAAATGATAAAGTTATTCTTTATCGCCCAGCTGAAAAAGAATTCTTTGATAAAAAAGCTGTTAAGGAAAATTTTGGAGTACTAGTTGAGAATTTTATCTTATACAAGACATTAATGGGTGATAATTCAGATAAAATTGAAGGTGTAAAAGGATTAGGTGAGAAAGGATTAAGAAAAAAGTTTCCTGAATTAGCTGAGCGTCCTATGTCTTTTAGTGATTTAATTAATTTATGTGCTTCAAAATATAAAGAGAATGTTACTTACTCTAAAATTGTTTTTGAGGCTGATAGATTAGAAAAAAACTATAAGATTATGGATTTAAGTAATCCTATTATAGGAGAAAATGATAAAGAATATTTGGATGAATTTATTGATGAACTAGCCCCTGAATTGAATTTAAAAGCATTTATGCGTTTATATAATGAAGATGGTTTAGGGAAAACAATTTTGAACACTGAATATGTGATAAATGAATCTTTTAAAGTATTAAACAGTTATAGAAAATAAGTTATATGACATTAAATAATTTGTCCCAATATGGTATTGGGTTCCAGATCAAAGTATTATCTTCCTTGCTAACTCACAAGGAATTTTTACTCAACATTCAAGACGTTTTGAGTGAAGAATATTTTGATAATCAAGCACATAAATGGATTATTAAACATATCCTAGATTACTTCCAAAAATATCATGCTTGTCCTAGTATGGATGTTTTGAAAGTAGAGTTAAAAAAGATTGATAATGAAGTACTTCAGGTCTCAATTAAAGAACAACTTCGTGAAGCTTATAAAGCATCCGATGAAGATTTAAAGTATGTTGAAGAAGAATTTTCTAACTTTTGTAAAAACCAACAGCTTAAAAAAGCGTTGTTAACAAGTGTAGACTTTCTTAATGCCGGAGATTATGACTCTATAAGAATGATGATTGATAACGCCTTAAAAGCGGGTCAAGACAAAAATTTAGGCCATGAGTATAATAAAGATACTGAGTCTAGATATAGAGAAGATCAAAGATTAGCTGTACCTACACCTTGGGAACCATTTAATGATTTACTAATGGGAGGTCTAGGAGGAGGCGATTTTGGTCTTATATTTGGTAATCCAGGTGGTGGTAAATCTTGGTCACTAGTTGCTTTAGGTGGCTATGCTGTTAAGTTAGGTTATAATGTTATCCACTATACTCTTGAGTTAGGTGCTGATTATGTAGGACGTCGTTATGACGCTTTCTTTACTAATATTCCTGTAAATAAAATTTTACAACATAAAACAAAAGTTGAAGAATTAGTACCTCAATTAGAAGGACAGTTAATTATCAAAGAATATCCAACAGGTAAGGCATCTATTTCAACTATTGAAACACATATTAAAAAGTGTATTGATTTAGATTTTAAACCAGATTTAATTATTATTGACTATGTTGATCTTCTTCGTTCAAAAAGAAAGAATCGTGAGCGTAAGGATGAGATTGATGATATTTATATTAGCACTAAGGGACTTGCTAGAGAGTTAAATATTCCTATTTGGAGTGTATCTCAAGTTAATCGTGCTGGTGCAAAGGATGATATTATTGAAGGTGATAAAGCAGCCGGTTCTTATGACAAAATCATGATTACTGATGTTGCAATATCCTTATCAAGGAAACGTCAAGATAAAGTAAATGGGACAGGAAGATTTCACATTATGAAAAACAGATACGGTATGGACGGCCTAACGTTCTCTGTGAAAGCAGATACTTCAACTGGTCATTTTGAAGTGTCGACCCATGTTATAGACGATGATGAGGAACCAACAAATCAATCCAACAGCACTAATTTTGGTGGAATTGACTCAGTAGACAAAGCCCTTATTAGAAACAAATTTTTCGAATTACAAACAGACTAAATTATTATTAAAAAATGTTAACAACAGAATCACAAATTTTGTCGGAAATTACTACCCATCTTAAGTATGCCAAATACGTGCCTGAAAAAAACAGACGCGAAACTTGGGATGAGTTGGTTACCCGAAACAAGGAAATGCACATTGAAAAATTCCCTCATTTGGCTGAGGAAATTGAGTCCGCCTACAAGTACGTTTATGATAAAAAGGTACTACCATCAATGCGTTCAATGCAATTTGCTGGTAAGCCTATTGACATAAACAATGCTCGTATTTTTAACTGTTCCTATTTGCCTATTGATGATTATAGAGCATTTTCGGAAATTATGTTCTTATTACTTTCAGGATGCGGAGTAGGTTATTCAGTACAAACCCACCATGTAGAAAATTTACCTGAAATTAGAAAACCACTTAAGTGGAAACGTTATCTAGTAGGTGATTCTATTGAGGGATGGGCTGATGCTGTTCGTATGTTAACTAAAGCTTATTTTGGTTATACTTCTACTGGTCCTATTTTTGACTTTAGAGATATTCGTCCAAAAGGAGCTTCACTTATTACTGTTGGAGGTAAAGCACCTGGTCCTGAACCATTGAAAATTGCTTTAGTACAAGTACAAGCTATTTTAGACCGTAAACAAGATGGTGAAAGATTAACAACTTTAGAAGCACATGACATTATTTGTCACTTAGCGGATGCTGTTTTGTCTGGGGGGATTCGTAGAGCTGCTCTTATTGCTTTATTTAATTTACATGACAATGATATGTTAACTTGTAAATTTGGAAGTTGGTGGGAAAATAATCCACAACGAGGTAGAGCAAATAACTCAGCAGTATTGCTTCGTAGCAAAATCGATAAAGAAACATTCTTGGATTTATGGAAGAAAATTGAAGCATCAAATAGCGGAGAACCAGGTTTCTTATTTACAAATGATAAAGATGCTGGGACTAACCCATGTGCCGAAATTAATTTGAAACCAAACCAATTCTGTAATTTGTGTGAGATCAATGCTTCAGATATTGAAACACAAGAAGAATATAATGCGAGAGCTAAAGCAGCAGCATTTATTGGTACATTACAAGCTAGTTATACTGACTTCCATTATTTAAGAGATGTTTGGAGAAAAACAACTGAAAAAGAAGCATTATTAGGTATCGGAATGACAGGTATCGCTTCAGGAGCTATCTTTAAATTAAATATGAAAGAAGCAGCTAAAGTAGCTTGTGATGAAAATGAAAGAGTAGCTGAAATTTTAGGTATTAGAAAAGCAGCTCGTGTTACCACAGTTAAACCATCAGGTACTACTTCATTAGTATTAGGTACAAGTTCAGGTATTCATGCTTGGCATGATGATTATTATATGCGTCGTATTCGTTTAGGTAAAAATGAAGCGTTGTATCAATATTTAGCTGTTTATCATCCTGAAATGTTGGAAGATGATTTCTTCAAACCAGAAATTCAAGCAGTAGTATCTGTACCACAACAATCTCCTGAAGGTGCTATTACACGTAAAGAATCAGCTATGGATTTGTTAGAGCGTATTAAAACAATTAATAAAAATTGGATTAAGCCAGGTCATAGAAAAGGTTCAAACATGCATAATGTATCTGCTACAGTAACTATTAAACAAGATGAGTGGGATACAGTAGGTGAGTGGTTGTATGAAAATAAAGAATACTTTACTGCTTTATCTTTCTTACCTGAAGATTTAGGTACTTATAAACAAGCTCCTTTTGAAACCATTACAAAAGAAGAGTTTGAAAAAGCTGTAGAATCATTACATGCTGTAGATTTATCTAAAGTTATTGAAGTAACGGATAATACAGCATTAATGGATCAAGCAGCTTGCGCTGGTGGAGCTTGTGAAATAGTATAATATTTATTAGATATGTGGAATAGTATAAGAGAAAGAATTTTCCCATTTATTATAGCACTTTCCGCATTATCTGTAAGTGCATCAGCGGCTTTTTATAGTGTTACTGGTCTTAGTTTATTATTTGCTGGGGCCAGTTTCGCTGTAATTATAATGGCTTCTTCTTTAGAGATAGCTAAATTAGTAACAGCATCTTTATTATATCAATATTGGGAAAAACTAAATAAAGTATTAAGAACATACCTCACAATAGCAGCGTTTATTCTTATTTTAATTACATCAGCAGGTATTTATGGTTTCTTATCTGCTGCTTATCAAGCTACTGCTAATAAAGCAGGTATAGTAGAGAACCAAATCAAATTATTAGAAACTAAAAAGACCTCATTTGAAAAAATCAAAGGACAATATGAGGTAGAAAAACAATCAATAACACAAAATATAACTTCATTAAGAAATGCTCTTGGAAACAATAATCAGTCTTATGTGGATAATAATGGCAATGTCATTAGTTATTCTTCCTCAGCAAACAGAAAATCTTTTGAGAAACAGCTGGAAGTGGCTATCCAAAAAGATGAACAACTTACAACAAAAGTACAAACGTACAACGACTCGATAATCAATTTAGAGACCCGAATTGTTAAAACCCAAAATAATTCAGAAGTAGCAGCTGAATTAGGTCCTTTAAAATATTTAGCTAATTTAACAGGAGTTACTATGGATAGAATCATTAACTGGTTCTTATTAGTAATTATTTTTGTATTTGATCCTTTAGCTATTGCTTTAGTAGTAGCAGCAAACTTTGCCTTTGCTCAATTAAAGAAAAAAGATACACCTAAACCTTTAGAAAATGATGAAGAATTAGAAGAAGCTAGTTTAGTAGATCTTCAAATTCTAGAACAAGAAGAACAAGAAAAACCAATTCCTGTATTTATGGACCCTAAATCAGGTAAACTTTATTATGAAGAACCTGAAGAAGAAGGGGACGAGGATCATGCTCAAGATATGGTTTTAAATGCTATGGTTGAAGATATGACAGATGAAGAAATTCAAGAAGTTATAGATACTGATGGTGATGGAAAAATAAGTGAGGAAGAATTAATAAACTATATCAATAATATAGATTCAGATAATAGCGGAGACATAGATTTAGAAGAAGCTAAAAAAGCAGGTATAGATCCTGAACTTATTGATCAAATAAATAGACTTAAGTCTTTATTAGGAAGTACCTTATTATCTGATCCTGGTACTTTAGGTTTAAGAACAGAAATAGCATTTTTAAAACAGCAAATCTTAAGCCAATTAAATAAAAAAAAGGATGATGATGATACTATAACTGTATTTTAAAATCTTTTTGGAAAGGGTTACAAGGGGTTTGGCTCATCCGAACATATATGTTATATTTATATCATAATAAAGAAACAAGAAATAAAGGTTATGCAAAACATCAAAGTAGTAAAAAGAGGTCGTCCAAGTAACAAAAACGTTCAAAACGCAACTTTCGTTCCCTCACTTATTGATTTTAGTAAAGTTACCAAATTAGACAATTTGGACATTGATCCCAAAATGATGTCCACTATGAAAACAGGTTTGGCTGTTGATAAATTGATTTCACATGAAGGTGGTATTCCGGCCGCAACTAACATTATGATGATTGGTGACCCAGGTGTTGGTAAAACCACTGTGTTGTTGGATGTTTTGAGTGCCGCTCAAAATAAAGGTAACAAATGTTTATTCATCTCAGGTGAGATGGGTAAAAAGCAAATGTTTAAATACACACAACGTTTTCCACAGTTTGGAAATATCGAAACATTGTTTATGCAAGATTTTTTAGAGTATAACACTAAAGATGTAATTGAACAAGTTTTGGACCGTGGTTATGATTTAGTTTTGGTTGACAGTGCTGCTGAAATTATTGATGGTGTACGTGATGATAATAATTGGGATCGTAAAATGGCTGAAAGCTGGTTGGTTGATGTTTGTGTAAAGAACAACAAAGGTGAGAACAAAACCAAAAGTTTCACTTCGTTTATGTTGATTCAACAAGTTACCAAAGCAGGTGTATTCGCAGGTTCAAACAAATTGAAGCATTTAGTTGATGCAATGGGAGAGATGCGCCGCGAATCAGAGCGTGATGGTGGTGGAACATTTATCAATTTTAACAAGAACCGTAACGGTTTGGTTGACGTTAAAATGTACTTTGAATTGTCAAACAGTGTTATCCGTTACGGAACCACTGTTAAGGCTTAATAAGGTTGTCCAACCTTAAAATGGACTAGAGCTACGAAGGCAAACAAGGGTGAAGAAATTCACCTTCTTGTTTGGCTTATTCAAATACCTATGTTATATTTATATCATAATAAAGAAACAAGAAATAAAGGTTATGCAAAAACAATTTGAAACAGCAACAGAAGTATTTGAATTTACTGTTAATTTAGGTGGATTTAGAGGTAAAAAAGTATTTGAATTTTTCCCATCAGAGAATAAAAAATACGGTCCAGGTTCAGTTCGTGAATTAAGTTTGTTTGGCCAAAGCATGAATGTCAGTTCAGCTACAAAGCAAGGATTGATGTTGTATTCATTTGATATTTTAGGTAAAAAAATAACCAACAAGATCAAATTTGAAGATATTGAATTAGGGAATACATTAGATAAATAAGAAATTGATGCATTCAAGAGAAACAGTTACTAAAAAACTCAAAAAACTTAAACCTCTTAAATACAGTCAGTTTCGATGGTGGAGGACATATCAAGTTCCTCCATCTCTCCCTAAATCAGTTCATATTGAGAAAAGAATTCAGAATGGAGATTTTGAACCATCTCCTTATTTTTGGATGGCTCAAGAAGCACTTTGGGAAAAACATGATCTAGACCAATTAAATCTTGAACCATTTCAAAGAGCAAAACGTGGTGGTTTACTTTTAGCTAAGTATGAAAGACTAATGCATGATTTTGAAGTTGATGATACTGAGAGATTAGATAGTTTTATTGATGCTATTTATGATTATTTTGAAATTAAAAAATCAGATGCAGAAGAGGAGATAAAAAAGTTTGGCAAGTCTGTATCTGCTTATTATAATTATGCTTGTAAAAAATATACAGTGCGTAGAGTAGCACCTAAAAAACGTGGACGCCCTAAAAAAATAGTTATATGAAAATATCACATGAAGTACCTTTATTCCTATTAGAAGATAGTCAAAAATTTAATGACTATGATTATGCTCTAGTTCATTTACTAGATTCAGACCAAGACTATGCTAATTATTTTATTAAAGCTAAACAAGAAGGTCGCTATATTATTTTAGATAATTCACTTCATGAACTAGGAACAGCATACAATGACTCAGGTTTATTACATTGGATTGATAAAATTCGTCCTAATGAATTTATTGTTCCTGATGTTTGGGAAGATTGCACTCAGTCTATAGTTAATGCTAGAAAATGGACTCAAATTGAATTACCTGATGAAGTTACTAAAGTAGCGGTTGTACAAGCTAAAAGTGTTAGAGAAGCAATTACCTGCTATCAGACGTATAGAGATTTAGGATATAAAAAGATTGCTTTCTCATATGGTGCTAATTATTATTTAGATCATTCGTCACATCCAAATAAAAATCTAGCTAAAGCATTAGGTCGAATTGAGATTGTAAGTCGTTTGTATAATTCTAATATTATTAATCATACAGATAGAGTACATTTGTTAGGTTGTCAAGTACCACAAGAGTTTAGTTGGTATTTAGATATGCCTTTTATTGAAACTATTGATACATCAAATCCTATTATGGCTACTATTGATGATATGCCTTATAGTCCTATTGGTTTAACAGAAAAACCAAAAGCAAATATGAATGATCATTTTTATATGGCTGCTGAAGATATGGATTTTGATTTATTGATGTGGAATCTTGATAAATTTAGAGAATTATTAAAAAAATATTAATGCAAGTATTTTTACCATACCCAGACTTTAAAAAGTCATTAGAATCTTTAGACGATAAACGTCTAGGTAAGCAACGTGTTGAAACATATCAACTTATTGCTGGTTTAGAAGGTCGACCAACATTGACTGGAAAACCTTATTCTAAAGGTCGAGTAAACCATCCTATAAGTAAGATGTTTAGAGATAATATACCAGCGTTAAAGCACTATTTAAATGTGTCTATAGACGTTTGGGTTGAAAGAGGCAAAAATAATACTATGAAAAAAGAAGAAATCAATGAGGAAATTACTATGCCTTTTTGGTTTGGAGATGAAGAATTTCATAAGTCACATAGAGCAAATTTGTTAAGAAAAGACGCTAATTATTATGGAGCCCATGGTTGGAATGATGATCCTGAATTACCTTACAGATGGTATGATATGGATAAAAAACAATGGTATGACCAAACAGTAGGAACAAAAGAAAGAATATATTTAAATAAATAACCCATGGAAAAAGAAATGTTATCACTTTATGATTACCTAGGACGAGCAGCTGGTCCTGACTTAGGTGAAGAAGTAGCTAAAGCAGCTACAGCTGAAAAAATTAAAATAAGCGCTAAGTATGTATCAAACCCTAAATACTCAGGAGAAATTTTAATGTATCCTAAAGAGTGGCTAGATAAATACTTTAAAGTTTCACAAGTAGATGAATTGCCCTTTTAATATGAGCAATGTAGATACAAACCCAGCATGGGAAAAGATGTTTAAAGAAGTTCTAGATGAAATTCTTAAAAATTGTGCTTTCCTTACCTTGGAAGATTACCAAGAGTTAGTTAAATTATCAAATAAAAAAGAAAATGAATAAACAAGCAGTATTGTCACTAAGTGGAGGTATGGACAGCTCCACATTGTTGCTTCATCTACTTGCCGAGGGCTATGAAGTGACAGCACTGTCTTTTGACTACGGTCAAAAACACTCTGTTGAATTAGAGCGAGCTAAGTCTTTAGTTGATTACTTAAATCAAGAACTTAGACCACAAGGTTACTCTAAAATTAATTATCAAGTAATTAAATTAGATGGATTATCTCAATTACTAAACTCAGCACTTGTAACTGGTGGAGATGAAGTTCCTGAAGGTCACTATGCTGAAGAAAATATGAAAGCAACAGTTGTACCTAATCGAAACAAAATCTTTTCATCTATTATCCAATCAGTTGCTTTATCAATTGCTACTCAAAAAGATACAACTTGTGCAATAGCAATGGGGATACATAGTGGTGACCATGCAATTTATCCTGATTGTAGACAAGAATTTAGGGATATTGATTTTGAAGCATTTAAATCAGGTAACTGGGAATCAGAAAGAGTAGAAATGTATACTCCTTATTTAGATGGTGATAAGTTTACTATTTTAGAAGATGGTGAGAAATGTTGCAACCAGTTAAATATTGATTTTAATGCTGTTTATAAACGCACTAATACGTCATATAAACCAATTCAACATATTGTTTATGACCAGTACGATAATCCATCTCCTGAGTGGTTTAGTGATTATAAGTCAGCATCATCTGTAGAACGAGTAGAAGCTTTTATTAAATTAGGTAAACCTGATCCTGTAAGTTATGCAGATGAATTTGGACCAGTAACTTGGGATTTTGTAAAAGAGTATGTATCTTCAGTATTAGATGATTACGCGAAGACAGTATAAAAAATCAAAACCATACCCATCAATGTATGTGGTGATTAATAAAGAAGGTGAAGTTTACACTGGTTTAATAAGAGGTAATATTAATTGGTCTTATAACTGGTCTGAAGCAAAACCTCTATTTAAAGAATCAACAACTTGGCTCCTGAAACATAACCCAGGAGCCGAGTTAATTAATGAAAAAGAATTATGAAACACCCAGATCCAAAAAAACATCAAATTATTAGTTTTGTAAAATCAGCTATTAGAATAGTTGGTTATGGACTTATTCCATTTAGTTTGGTAACAGCAACTATTGTACTTATATTAAGTGAATTAATCGGAATTATAGAAGAATTAGTATGAAGAAATTATTTTATTTTACAGCTCCATGGTGTGGACCATGCAAAATGTTAAGTCCTACTATGGAAAGAGTAGCCCAAGATACACCAGTAGAAAAAATCAATATTGATTATGAAATTGATAGGGCTAAAGCAGCTAATGTTATGAGTGTTCCTACAGTAATATTAGTAGAAAATGGACAAGAAGTTCGTCGATTTGTAGGAAACAGAAGTTATCAAGACATAATGAATTTTATCAATGGGTAGTTTTAGATCAACAAAAGTATTTGATGGTTACTCTACAGTGTTTCGTCAATGGAAAGCTGAGGGAACACATTGTAGATTCTTACATGGTTATGGAGTAAGTTTAAAAGTATGGTTTGAAGGTGAACTTGATGAACGTAATTGGGTTTGGGACTTTGGAGGTATGAAACGTGCTAAAGGTACTATTGATGGTATGAATCCTAAAGCATGGTTAGATTATATGCTTGATCACACTACAATTGTAGCAGAGGATGATCCCTATCTCCCAGTATTTAAACAAATGGAAGCAGACAGTGTAATTCAATTACGAGTTATTCCAGCTACAGGAGCAGAACGTTTTGCTGAATATTTTTATAATAAGCTAAACGATTTTATACAAGCAGAAACTAATGGTCGTGTTAAAGTAGTTCAAGTTGAATTCCGTGAACATGAAAAAAATACAGCATTTTATAAAGGTTAATTATGGATAGTAAAGTAACAGAAAAACAATGGAACATTCAGGAACCAGGTCGTATCACAGATTATGATAAAAGGATTCCTGTATTAGAAATTTACCCTTGTGTTCAATCAGAAGGTTCAAGACAAGGTAGACCTACAATAGCTGTTCGAGTAACAGGTTGTACTCATAGATGTTGGTTTGGTGCTGGTGGTTGGTGTGACTCTTGGTACACAAGTATTCATCCTGAGAAAGGTGTTTATACATTTAATGATATTGTTAAAGCATATGATGAAAATCCTCATATTAGAGAGATGATGTTAACAGGAGGTTCACCAACAATGCAACCTGCCTTAGTAAATGAATTAACTCATTTTGCTTATCAAAGAGGTATTTTTATTACAATTGAAACTGAAGGATCTCATTTTATTAAAACTGATTACCCAATTGGTTTGATTAGTTTATCACCTAAGTTTAGTAATTCAATTCCTAAAATCGATGTTAATACTCCTATGGGTAAATTAGTTGACCAAAAAATGATTGACCAACATAATAAATTCCGTTTGAATTATGATGCTATGAGAATGATGTTAGATCAACATGGTGATTATCATTTCAAACCAGTATGGGATGGTACTGAAGAAAATTTAGCTGAAATTGAAGCATTTAGAGTTAAAATGGATATTCCAAAATGGAAAACTTGGTTAATGCCTGCTGGTGATACTAGAGAGACATTAATTGAAATGTATCCTATCTCAATTGAAAAATGTATGGAAGTAGGTTATAACTGGACTGGTAGGGATCATATTATCAGTTACGATACTAAACGAGCTGTTTAATATTTATAATAATATGATGAGTTTAAAATTTAAGTATTTTTACAGTACAGGATGTGATGCTTGTAAACAGTTAAAACCTTTTATCTCTCAGTTTAAAGAAGAATTAAACATAGAGATGATAAATGGAGATGAAAATGATCTTTTAATGGAAAGTTATAAGATTGATTGGTATCCAACCTTAGTTATGGAACATGAAGGTAATACTTGGAAATTTGAAAGTCCAAAAGCAATAGAAGATTTTTTAACAAAAGCATCAAATGGTTCTCTTTAACGAAACAGAAATTAAAAACAAAGTAGGTGAAATTGCCTACATGATTAAAAAAAGATATCACGAACAACCTCCTGTACTTATTTGTGTTTTAAACGGCGCTTTTATGTTTTTCACAGATTTAGTGAAACATATGGATGACTGCTATATAGACTTTATACGTGCGAAATCCTACAATGATACTACACAGGGCGAAATCTATATCACAAAACAAATCGAAATGGATATTACTGGAAAAGATGTTTACATTATTGACGACATTTATGATTCAGGTAATACTATGAACCGCCTAGTTAAACATGTTAGTTATGGTAATCCAAAATCAATCACTCCAGTAACATTGTTTAAAAGACACACTGCTGAAAATGATGATTTAATTTATGGGTTTAATTTAGAAAATGAATACTTTTTAGTAGGTTATGGTTTAGATGGAGTAGGTGATTTAAAACGCAATCAAAAATACATTACTGGATTAATGAGTGATGATTAATTTAATTTGGTTCTTTTAAAATTAGTTATTATATTAAAGTATAAGTTATGAATAATAAGACATTTAAACTAGATTTAGAAGTAGTAAAAACAGGTTATGCTAATGGTATAGCTCCTGGTTTTCCATTAACTGAAAAAGAAAAATGGTCAATGGTAGATGAAGCAGCTGAAGCATATGGTAAGTTTTTAGATGCTTTAGGATGTGATTGGAGAAATGATCCCAATAGCTCAGATACACCTCGTCGTGTAGCTAAAGCATATGTTTTTGATTTGTGGAAAGGTCGTTATGATGCTCCTACAGACATTACCTCATTTCCAAGTGATGGCTATGATGGTATTGTAATTGAACGAAACATTCCTCTTACCTCAATGTGTTCACATCACCACCAAACAATTGGAGGAGTAGTTCATATTGGTTATGTAGTAGGTGAAAACGGTTCAGTAATTGGGTTGTCTAAATTGAATCGTATTGTAGAACATTTTGGCCGTCGTGGAGCTATTCAAGAACAACTTACTTCAGCTATTCATCAAGCTGTAGATAAAATTTGTGAAAACAATAAAGGTGTTATTGTTACTATAGTTGCTACTCACAATTGTGTTTCATGTAGAGGTGTTAAACATCAAGGAGCTTCAATGGTAACTACTAAAGCATCAGGTGTGTTCTTAAATAATGAAAACCAAGCACGTAAGGAATTCTTTGACAGCTTGAAAATCAATAACGGAGGTCATCAAATCTAATGAAACTAGGTGGTTTTGTTGAATTGTTAATTAAAATAATTACCTTTGGACAAGGCCATCGAATTGCTTTATTCATAGCTAAAAAAATGGGCTATGATGATTGTGGTTGTAAAGCAAGAAAAGACAAACTAGACTTGTTTTGGGATAAAGTTTTAAATAAATTAAAATAATATGTTATTAAATTCAAATCAAATTTCAAATTATATCATTGAGTCAGATTTTTCAAAACGAGCTCAAATTGGTATTGACTTATCAGCAGCAAAAATTGAACGTATTGATGTAGGTTCTTCTGTTTACACAGATAAAACTCATATTGATCCTACAGGTTATGTAGAAATGCCTACTTGGAGTATTGATGGTAAAGAATGTTGGCGCCTAGAAAAAGGTATTTACTCAGTTACTTTTAATGAAGGAATTAAAGTACCAGCTGATTGTGCTGCTAAAATTACTCACCGTTCTTCCTTATATCGTACAGGAACAATTATTGAATCACCTTGGTGGGACCCAGGTTTTCATTGCGAACAAATGAATACAACAATGATAGTAAACAGCATTATTATCATTGAAAAAAATGCTCGAGTTGCTCAAATTGCTTTTTGGCGTGTTGAAGAAGTAGGTGAGCAGTATAATGGACAGTGGCAAGGTCTTAATACAGCTTATAAAAAATAATGAAGTTTTGTATTAGTTGTAATACAGAAAAACCACTTCATGAATTTTATAGAAATGTTCTTAATAAAGATGGACGTACTGAAAAATGCAAATACTGTTTAGATGGTGAAGCTATAGATAGGTATGTTTCTTTATTAGAAAAAGATCAAATTCGAAGAAAAAAAAGAAAAAAATAAGTCCCTATATTTTAGACTTAATCTATATAAGTTCCCCATTTTGGGTACATAAATAATATTATGTTCCCCATTTTGGGGAATCTTTAAAAAATTGGTTCCCCAAAGTTTGGCCCTTGTATATATTTTTATTATATTTATTACCATCAAATCAATCAATTAATTAAACAAAAGATGAAAAAATTATTATTTAGCTTGTTAGCAATCGGAATGATTGGATCAAGTGTAGCTCAAATGGCAATCCCAGGTGCAGTATTTGCAGACAATGCAGTACGTTTTAACGGACGTAAAGTAACTCTTAAAAACGTTCAAGTTGATATGACATCTCAAATGTCTGTAGCAACAGGAGCAATAGCACCAGCTCCATTAAATGGTCCAGCAACAGCTTTAACTCCAGGAACAATTGGACCTGTAGGACCAGTAGCAGTTCAAGCACCTTGTCGTCCACCAAGAGGATTTTCTCAAGTGGATATCAAGTTCTTAGAGAAACCAGAATTTAAAGCTTGTTTCTTTATGGCTGATGTAATGTTAAATGTTTTAAAGCGTGATGCTGGTGGACAGAGTGTAGATGCTCAAATTACTTTTAGAGGTGATGCACGTACTGGATACAATGTATCTTTTTATAAATTAGGTAAGTAATTATTTTTAACTACAAATAAATTAGGCTTGGGCAACCAAGCCTTTTTTGTTATGTTAACGCTAATGTATCAGGCTTTATACTACGATAAAGAAGAAAGACAATATTATCTGAGAGATGATAGAAGTAAAAACTTTAAAACACTTCAATATTGGCCTACTTTCTATCAACCGGACCCAGATGGTGAATATGAAACATTAGAAGGTACTAGAGTTTCACCTACTAGAAAGATGCATGATTGGAAAGATCCTAAATATTTTGAAAAGGATGTAGATAAAATCACTCGTTTTTTAGTAGACCATTATTATGAATCAGATGAAACTCCTAAATATCATAACACAGTTTATTTAGATATTGAGTGTGAGGTAGCGGGAGCATTAACACCTGAAAATATCAGTGATCCAAAAGGTAAAATAACAGCTGTTGCTTTATATGATGCTAACTCTAAAAAGTACTATTGTTTACTTTTAGATGAAAGCCAAACACTTAAAAGCATAACTGAAAAAGATAAAGAAGTTATTCCATTTGGTAGTGAAAAAGAATTATTACATGGTTTTCTAGATAAATGGTATGAATTAGACCCAACTATTATTACAGGTTGGAATAGTGGTTTCTTTGATATACCTTATCTTTATCATAGAATTTCTAAAGTACTAGGAGAATCAGTCGCCCAAACATTATCTCCTATTGGTAAAGTAAAAATTACACCTCAATTTCCTGACCAACCTGTTAATTTAGGAGGTATTAATCACCTAGACTATATGCTTTTATTTAAAAAGTATATTATGAAACAGGAACCATCTTATCGTTTAGGTGACATAGGTAAAAAATATGCTAAACTAGAAAAGATTGAGTATGAAGGTTCACTTGATAAATTATTTAAAGAAGACATTCAGAAGTTTATTGAATACAACTTACGAGATGTAGAGATTATTGTTGAACTAGAGAATAAACTTAAATTTATTGAGTTAACAGTCACCATTTGTCATTTATGTCATGTTGAATATGAAAACATTTATTTTTCAACTATGCTAAATGAAGGTGCTATTTTAACTTATTTGAAACGAAAAGGTATAGTTTCACCTAATAAACCTACTACTTATAATCCTTTACTAAGAACAATAGAGGAAGAATATGCTGGTGGTTATTTAAAAGATCCTGTACCTGGTTTGTATGAATGGGTTATTGATTTGGACTTTACTTCATTGTATCCCTCCATTATACGTTCTTTAAACATGGGTATTGAAACTTTGGTTGGACGTGTTGTTAATAGAGGAAAATTTGATAATCAATGGTCTTTGAGAGAACTCAAAGAAATGAATCAAGACCAAGTACTTAGAATTGAAAAAATTAAAAAAGACAGGTCAATATCCACCTCTGAAATTACTGTAGCTGATTTAATTTCTATTATTGAAGAAAATGATTTAATTATTTCAGCACCAGGAGTAATATTCAGAAAAGATAAATCAAGTGTTGTTTGTGAAATTTTAACTGACTGGTTTGCTAAAAGACAAGAGTATAAAAAACTCATGAAAAAAGCATATAAGGAAGATAATGACCCTGTTATGGGAGAATTTTATAATAAACGACAACATGCTTATAAAATTAAGCTGAATGATGTTTATGGTGTATTTGCTATTAATGGTTGGAGATACACTGATGGTAATAAATTTATTAGTAAAGCAATTACTTTAACAGGTCAGCGTTTGACTCAAGAAAGTATTAAGTTTGTTAATAAATGGATGAATGAACAACTAGGTACAGAAGATAAAGACTATATTGTTACTTCAGATACTGACTCACTTTTTATTCAAGTAAAAGATCTAATTCTACAACGTAAACCAGAGTTAGAAGGTGCTGATAGAGAAACAATTGTAAAAGAAGTACTACAAGTAGCTACTGAGGTTCAAAGAGTAGCAAATGAAAACCTACATGTTCTAGTTCAAGAATTGTTTAATGTTAAATATCCTGACGAACCTCATTATTTTGAGTTGAAACAAGAAGTTGTACTTGATAGAGGTTATTTTGCAGGTAAGAGGAGATACGCCCAACATATTGTTAATAAAGAAGGTGTACCAACAGATGAGCTAGATGTTAAAGGATTAGATTTGATGAAATCAAACTTTCCACCTTTGTTTAGGAAGTTTGGAGAACATCTTATTAATGAAATTATGTTTGGTAAACCTAAAGTTGATATTGATAAACAAATATTAGACTTTAGAACTGAATTAAGAACTATTGATTGGAGGAAAATTCTTAAACCTACTGGTTTAAAGAAAATGAGTGAATATTTAGCTGCTCCTCCTCGTTCTGGGGAAATATTTTCTAAGTTAGGTTTAAAATGTCCTATCAATACTAAAGCAGCTATTATATATAATGACATTTTAAGATTTAAAAAATTAGATAAAAAATACCCAACGTTTCAAATTGGTGATAAAATGTATATTGCTTATTTGAAAGCTAACCCTTACCGAGTTGATGTTATCGGATTTAATGGTTTTAATGATCCTCCTGAAATTATGGAATTAATTGAAAAATATATAGACAGAGATGGGTTATTTGATTCTGTATTAAAAAATAAACTAGAATCCTTATATTCAGATTTAGGATGGGGTGCAGTAGTACTTAATCAAAATATCAATAAATTCTTTAGTTTCTAGTTTTTTAACCATATTTATTCATGATATGGCCCTCGTAGATCAAGAAAGTTTATTTACACCTTTCAAACCTAAAAAATACCAATCTGGAGATCCTTCAAAAGGATTAATCCAGGGTTATCAATCAAGTACATTAACTGCTCCTCGTACTCCAAGTTCCTATGCTAACCCAGAAGCTAGAGGTGTAAATGAAGCAGCAGATGGAGGACTCCCAGCACCTGCTACTCCTTCATACTCTCCACCTTCAAATTTTGATCCAGATTATCAAGCTTTATTAAATTACGCTAACACTCAAGGTTATACACTCCCTACAGATGCTCAACAATTTGACCAAAATTATATGGTTCAGCAGTTAAAACAATTTGGTATCTGGAATAAATTAGATTTATTTTATGTATTTGCTACTGATGGAGATGAGGATTTTGCTACATTAAACTGGAAAGCTCCATCAACCTTTAAATTAATTCCTACTAATAGCCCAACATTTACTTCCAATATTGGATTTACAGGCAATGGAACAGACCAATATCTAGATTCAGAATGGGCAGCAACTTCAGGATCAAATTTCACAGCTAATAATGCTTCCCATGGTGTTTTCACAAATTCTCATCGAGGTGGAAATGCTACAGGTAATATAGGATATCATGGGCAAGGAGGAAGTGGTACTTATAATTTTATATCATATCAATTAAGTAATTTTACAAATTATAGCCAACTAAACGGATTATCAGATTCAACTCAACAAAATAATTTTACCTCTTTTAGAGCTGTAACCTTTAACTCATCATTATTCAAAGTATGGCAAGGTTTTAAAGCATTTGTAACCTCCAAATCAGGTGGAAATATAAGTGATGATCCTATGAGAATTATGCAACGATCAGTTTCTGGTACTGAATATTATGCTCCTAGTAGTGTAGAATTTAAAGCAGATTTTTGGGGTAGTTCTTTAAGTGACTATGAAATAACGAATATTATAACAACTGTAACTGGTTATATTGGTAAATTGTCTTAAAAATTAATTTTTATATTTTTAAATTAAGCTTGGGAAACCAAGCTTTTTTTATTATGTTAATAATGTGATAGAAAAATTAGACTTAGTATCAATCATCTCAAAATACTACCTAAATGGTATGATTGAAGCCGTTAAATGGGAAATTAAAAATAACAAATTAACTATTAAGTTTACTGCTCCTGATAAAACAATGATTGGAGTTGTAACTTGTGATGATTTTAATTTAGAAGATTCAGACATTGGTATTAGTAATACTACTCAATTAAATAAGTTACTTGCTATTACAAATGGTTATTTAACTTTAGAGTATCAAAAACAACATAAACTAATTACTAAACTTATTATAGCAGACAATCAATTTACTCTAAATTATGCTTTAGCTGATACTATGATTATTCCTAAAGCAGGAGAATATGTTGGTGATGGTAAATACAATATTGAAGCTTTGTTAGATAACGAAAGTATAAGCGCTATAGTACGAGCAAAATCAGCACTCGCAGATACTGATACAGTTGTATTTAAGCCGTTTACTAACGATGATGGTGATTTACAGTTAGAAATGGAATTTGGAGGTAATATTGAATACTCAAATAAAGTATCATTTTACATACCAGACATTACAACTAATAATTTACCTGTTGATTTTAAAGTCAATTATAATTCTAATTTAATTAAAGAAATTATGTATTGTAATAAAGATGTTCCAACAGGAACTATGGAAATCAATTTAGATGGAATTATGAAACTTTCATTTGATAATGATAAAGTTAAAAGTGAGTATTATATTGTTGCAAAGGAAATCTAATTATGTATATTTATAACAAAGTGAAACCTTAGGGAACACTAAAATCATCTTAGGAGATTAAAATTATGACACATTTAAAAATTTTTGAAAATTCAATTACACCGTTTGACATCCTATTTAAGGATTTCTTCAAATCAGAATTAAACTTCCAACCAGCCATTGAGGCTAAATTTCCCCATCCGGTAGACATTTATGAAAACAAGAATGGACTTCATTTTGAAGTTGCTTGTACTGGTCTAACTAAAGAAGATATTGACCTAAGTTTAGAAGGTGATGTCTTAAAAATTGCTTACGACAAAAAAGAAGAAGATAAATGTTGTGATGTTAATGATTGCAACTATATCAAAAAAGGTATTGCTCGTAGGTCCTTTAATTTAGGTTATAAAATCGTAAACAAGTTTGATTTGTCAAAAGCTGAGGCTGAGATGAATAATGGCTTATTAAAAATTTCTATTCCATTTGCTGAAGAAGCAAAACCAAAAACATTAAAAATTAAGTAAAACCGTTCTCCTAAGGTTTCACTAAGTTATGAAAATGCATTTAATCAAAACTAATAATGATATTCTTTATCAGGTAATTCATCAAGAACCTGAAACAAAACAAATTGACACTGAAAAGATGAGAATTAAACATCATTGTACAGATGTATTTAGAAAAGATGGAATGTATTGGTTTGTTAGATTAATAGAAGAAGCTCAAATAATTGAGGAAAGTTTGGACAATTAAAAAAATTATGTTAAATTATAGTTATGGCTAAAGAAAAAGAATACACACGTACTATCACTGACCCTGAAATGGAACCTTATTTCCTTTCAGTTGATGACAACAATGTTACTGTTAATGTTAAAGTTACGCCTGATGCTCGTTACACTGACTCTACTACAGAGTATGTAAAAACTATAGGTCATTATAGTAGAGTAAGTACAGCTTTAAAAACAGTTATTAATGAAAAAGTAAATAGTCAATCATATGAGTCTTTAAGAGACTATATGGATGAGTATAATACTGTTACTGAAAAACTAAATAAAATATTAAATTTTTAAAATATGTTAGAAGCAATTTATAATGCAGTTATTGTAAAACCTGTTGAGGAAGAAGAAACCTCATATGGTGGAATTATTGTCCCTGACCTAGGGAATGAAAAAAATAAATTAGCAGAAGTAGTAGCAGTTGGACCTGGTTACTATTCAGCTAATGGTACTTTAGTTGAAACTGTACTTAAAGTAGGAGATACAGTAGTATTACCTACTATGGGTTTTAGTAAAATGGAGTATGAAGGTGAAGAGTATTGGTTGGGTCCTGAAAATCAAGTTTTAGCAAAAATAAATAAGTAATATGAGTAAAATTATAGAATTTGGTCCCGATGCAAGGGAAAAAATGATTAATGGTATTGATAAACTAGCTAATGCTGTAACATCAACACTTGGTCCTAATGGACGAAATGTAGTTATTGCAAACGGAGGTATTCCACAATCAACTAAAGATGGTGTAACAGTAGCTAAATCAATTACCTTAGAAGATCCAATTGAAGAATTGGGTGTACAATTAGTTAAACAAGCAGCTATTAAGACTGCTGATAATGCTGGTGATGGTACTACAACTTCAACTTTGTTGGCTCGTGAAATGGCTAAACAAGGTCTTAAGTATCTTAACCATGGAGAAAATGCTGTTGAAATTAAACGTAGTATTGATAAAGCAGTAAAAGAAGTAGTTGAACATCTACGTCATGAAATTAAAGAAGATATTTCAGATGAGGAACAACTTAAACAAATTGCAACAATTTCAGCTAATAATGATTCTGAAGTAGGAGAATTAATTGCTACAGCAATGCAAAAAGTAGGTCGTGAGGGAGTTGTATTCATTGAAGAGTCTAAAAATGGTGAAACATATCTTGAAACAGTAGAAGGTATGCAGTTTGACAGAGGTTATAAATCACCTTATTTTGTGACTGATAATAACTCAATGAGTACTACTTTAAATGATGCTTTGATTTTGATTGCCGATAAGCGTTTTACTCAAGTAAAAGAGTTGTTGCCTATTTTAGAAGCTGTATCTAACCAAAATAAACCTTTAGTATTGATTGCTGAAGATATTGATGGTGAAGCATTAGCTACTTTAATTGTAAACAAAGCAAGAGGTATTTTAAAAGTTGTAGCAGTTAAAGCCCCTGACTTTGGTGACCGTCGTAAATTGATTCTTGAAGACATTGCTACCATGACAGGTGGCCAAGTATTCAGTACTGAAAAAGGTATGAAATTAGATAAATTTAGTTGGGATTGGTTTGGTCAAGCTCGAGTAGTTACTGTAGGTAAAGATGAAACTACTATTGTAGATGGTAAAGGTGATGCTGATAAAATTGCTGAACGTATTGAAGAACTTCAAACACAAATTGATAAATCTGTTTCTCCATATGAAAAAGAAAAATTACAAGAACGTTTAGCTAAGTTTATTGGTGGTGTTGCTGTTGTTCATGTAGGTGGATTTACAGAAGCTGAAATGAAAGAAAAGAAAGACCGAGTAGATGATGCTTTACAAGCTACTAAAGCCGCTCTTGAAGAAGGTATTGTACCTGGTGGTGGAATGGCTTTGCTACACTCTCGAAATGGTATTAGTGATTTTAATACTATTGGTGGTCGAATTGTTTATAATGCCTGTGCTGAACCATTTAAGAAAATTTTAGCCAATGCTGGTTATGAACAAGAAGATATATATAATGCCTTATCAGGAGCAACAGGAGGTGATTATTGGTATGGATTTAATTTGAATGATGAAGATTTCTGTGATATGAGAGAAATTGGAGTAATTGATCCAGCTAAAGTAACTCGTACAGCTCTTGAGAACGCAGCTTCAGTAGCTGGTACTATCTTATTGACAGAAGCAGTTGTTGTTGACAAACCTGAGGATAAAAAAGATGATGCTGGGTTTGGAGACATGATGGGAATGATGTAATAAAGTATGCAAGACGCAGTATCACTCATAGGAAAAAAATTAACAATAGGAGAAGAACTTTTTGAAATAAAAGGAGTACATTTTGTACCACAAGCTACTCACCCTAAACATAATATCTACTTTAGTCTTAAAACAACAGATAAAGGTATTATAAATTATTCTTATGATGTGATACTGCCTTACTTTAAAACACAAATTAAGTTATGAAAAAAGAAGTTATAGAAAACCTAATAGAGATTGCAGACCGAATGCCACCAGGTGATAGATGGAAAGTAAAGGGGGTTGAAGCAATTCAACCCACCTTAACTGACGCTTTAGAAGCGTTTTATCAAGTGGCGAATAATAAACCTATTGCTTTTCGTTTAGATTTGGCTCAAGGAAAACTTTATGCTATCTTTACAGATGAAGTAGAAATTAAAGAACCTGAACCTAAAAAATATTCAATATATGGTGACTACCAGCTCTAAACAACATACCCTATGGGTTGAAAAGTATCGTTCTCAAGATCTTTCTACATATGTAGGAAACGAACAAATTAAAGGTACTATTTCTAAGTATCTAGAACAAAATGATATTCAAAATTTTATTTTCTACGGCACAGCCGGTACTGGTAAAACTACTCTTGCTAAACTTATTGTTAACAATCTTAATTGCGATTATCTCTATATTAATGCTTCCGATGAACGTGGTATTGATACTATTAGGGATAAGGTCCAGGGTTTCTCGTCTGTGGCGTCTTTTAAGCCGCTCAAAGTTGTCATCTTGGATGAGGCTGATTTCCTTACTATACAGGCTCAGGCGTCGTTAAGAAACATTATTGAGACATTTTCAAGAACAACTCGATTTATTTTAACTTGTAATTATATTGAGCGTATTATTGATCCGCTCCAGTCTCGTTGTCAAGTTTTAAAAATTGTTCCTCCATCTAAATCAGAAGTAGCTTCACATGTTAGTGATATTCTTAAACAAGAAGAAGTTGAAATTGGTTTAGATGATTTAAAACTAGTAGTTAATCAATTTTATCCTGACATTCGTAAAATGTTAAATACATTACAAATGAGTGTTAATAATGGTGAAATATCCATTGATAAAGACATATTAGTGTCTAGTAACTACAAAAATAAAGTCCTCATGGAATTATGTAAACCAAGTTCTAAGTCGTTTAATAACATTAGACAAATTATAGCTGACTCTGGAGTTAATGATTATGAGGACTTATTTAGATTTTTATTTGATAATATAGATAAATATGCTTCTACTAATGCTGGTGAAGTAATTATTTATATTGAAGAGTATCAATATCATTCTAATTTTAGAATTGATAAAGAGATAAATGTAATGGCTTTAATTTCTCGAATATTAGCTGTTATTGAAAAAAGAGTATTATGAGACAATTCCTAAAGTTCCTATTAATTTGGATTAGTCAAAACTTAGCAATACCTTTCTGGATGGTAGGTCATGTTCATTTAATGACAACAATTTATCAAGATATACATGAAATTATTATGAGTATGGGTATGAACATTATAGTATTAATAGGATTTATTTTAGATTATAAACAACAAAAACAAAATGAAAAATCAACAACAAATGAACATTAACATTGATTTGTCTAAGACAACATCAGTAGAAACTTCAACTGGTAAAAAAGTATGGAGTCAAGGAATTATTATTCGTAAAGTATCTAAATTTATAGTAGGAGCTGAAGAAGATGCTTTAGTACCTATCCCAGTATTTTATGATGCTGAAACAGGAGAAATTTTGACTGAAACTTTACCTAAAGAATTAAGGGAAGAATATTCAAATGACAATCTTTGATTGGTTAAAACAAATCACAACAGATAAAAAACCTTGGTCATCTTTTACAGAAGGCCAGCGAGAATCATTTAATTCTTACATGGTTCATAGATTTGTAAGTATGTATGAAGGATACACTGAGGTTGCAAATTACGGCCAAAGAATCCCTTATCCTGAAAAAGAAAAAACTTATAAATATTACTGTACTATGTTACCTAAAAAGAATGTGTTCCTAAAATATATTAAATCATCTAAGAAGAGACCTAATATTGATTTATTAAAATACATAGCTGATTATTATGTTGTTTCACTTGGAGAAGCTGAAGATTATATTTATCTTCTAAAACGAGAAGGGATAGAACATGTTCTTGAAAAATCAGGAGTTAATGAAAAAGAAATTAAAAAGTTATTAAAAGAAATAAAATGAGAGGAAAAATTATTGACGCTGTAAAATCACATGCTCAAGGTCATGTTGACAAACATTTAGCCAATATTGAAGTCTATCTTTCTAACCCAGTTGGGGTAGGAGAACATCCAGACATTATTGAAGCTATTGAAATGGAATTAGAACAAGTAGCTAAATATCAAGATCAATTAGATATTATTAATAAGTATTTTCCAAGATAAGTTATGACAAAAAATAGTGATATTTATGGAGTCACACATAGTGATTCATTAATTGAAGCTTTAGAGAAATCTAAACGACAATATGAAGAAGCAACTTTTACTCCTGACTCTATTGTCCAGTCTGTTATGAATAAATTTCATACTAGAGCTGAAATGGGTTATAAAAAATACAACAATACTTTAGATAGAAATGATTTCACAGTATTAGAATGGATTGAGAATGCTCAAGAAGAACTAATGGATGGAATTTTATATCTTGAGAAGTTGAAAAAAACACTAGGTGGGTAAAAAGAAAAAAATACCAGCTATTGTAAAGCAAATCAAACAGCATACTCTTAAAGAAATCAATTACGCTTTTGAAAAGTCGATTTCTTATAGTCAGTTGTCAATGTTTAATGCTTGTCCACATAAATGGAGTCTTCAATATAAAGACGGCTATTATGTTTCTGAATCGTCTATCCATATGACTTTTGGAACTGCGTTACATGAAGCATTACAGCATTATATAACAACTATATATGAGGTTAGTGGGGCTGAAGCTGACCGTATCAACATAGAAGAGTATTTTGAAGACCGTTTTAGAGAAGTTTATTTAAAAGACTATAAGTCTAATAAAAATGTTCATTTCTCTAACTCATTTGAAATGAGGGAGTTTTTTGAAGATGGTTTAGCTATTATAAACTACATCAAGAAAAACAGAGGTGGTTATTTTGGTAAACGAGGCTGGTATTTAGTAGGATGTGAAATTCCCATATCATTAAATCCTCATTCAGAATATAAAAATGTATTCTATAGAGGATATCTTGATGTAGTATTATATCATGAACCAACTAATAAATTTAAAATTTTAGATATTAAAACATCTACTAAAGGTTGGGATGATTATGCTAAAAAAGATGAGATCAAACAAATGCAATTAATTTTATATAAAAAGTTTTTTGCTCAACAGTTTGGTGTTTCTGAAGATAATATTGATATTGAATTTTTTATTGTCAAAAGAAAAGTATGGGAAGATTCACCTTACCCTATATCTAGAGTACAAGAATTTAAACCAGCAAGTGGTAAAGTAAAGATTAATAAAGCAACTAATACAATTAAAGGATTTATAGAGGAAGTATTTAACAATGATGGTTCTTATAAAAATAAACAATATGAACCAAATGCTAGTGATTGGAATTGTAGATTTTGTCCTTTTAAAGATCGCAAAGAATTATGTAATAAAGGCGTATCTTAGTAGATCCCAATATATTTATATACGATATTAAATTAATAAAAGCTATGAGTAAAAAAGATATGACATTAACCTCTGTTAAAGTACAGAGTGAGTTATTTGACAATTTCAAGATTGCATGTGTTAAGTACAAATTTTCTTTACAAAAACTTGCAGACCGCACTATTCATTTGTATCTTACAGATGAAGATTTTAGAAAAAAAGTACACTCACATAACAACTTAGAAATTAAAGATTAAAAATGGAATCACGTTTTGAATATCTTCCTCCTGAGAAGAGGAAAAAAATTGTTTTTATCTCTGATGATTTAAGAGTTCACTCAGGAATTGCTACTGTAGCGAGAGAAATTGTAATTCATACAGCCCATCATTTTAATTGGGTAAGTGTAGGAGGAGCTGTTAAACATAATGAGGAAGGTAAAAGATTAGATTTATCTCAATCAACTAATGAAGTAAATGGCTTAAAAGATTCATCAGTTATAATGTATCCCGTTAGTGGATATGGTAATCCTGATTTTTTAAGACAATTAATTGAATTTGAGAAACCAGATGCTATAATGATGATCACTGATCCTCGTTATTATATTTGGTTGTTCCAAATGGAAAATGAAATTAGAAGAAAAATTCCTATTGTTTATTTAAACATTTGGGATGATTATCCTGCTCCACTTTATAATAAACCATATTATGAAGCTTGTGATTTATTAATGGGTATTTCAAAACAAACAGTAAACATTAATAGACTTGTGTTAGGTGATAAAGCTGATAAAAAACTTCTTAAATATATTCCTCATGGATTAAATCATAATGTGTTTAAACCTTTAGATAAAAAAGATCCTAAACTATTAGAGTTTAAAAACAAATTATTTAAAGGTAAAGAATATGATTTCGCTTTATTGTTTAATTCTAGAAACATTAGGCGTAAACAAATTCCTGATACTATTTTGGCTTATAGATATTTCATTGATAACTTACCTAAAGAACAAGCTAAAAAATGTTGTTTGATTTTACATACTGAAAGATCATTAGAGCATGGTACTGATTTGGAAGCAGTGATTGAATTACTTTTAAATGAAGATCATTATAATGTAGAATTTACAGATGCTAAATTCAACCCAGAACAAATGAATTACTTATATAATAGTACAGATGCTCAAATATTATTAACTTCAAATGAAGGATGGGGTTTGAGTATTACTGAAGCTATTTTAGCTGGTAATTTAATTATTGCTAATGTAACTGGTGGTATGCAAGATCAAATGAGATTTGAAGATGAGGAGGGTAATTGGTTTACTCCAAGTGCTGATGTACCATCAAACCATACTGGAAAATATAAAAAACATGGTGAGTGGGCATTTCCAGTTTATCCAACCTCAAGAACATTAGTTGGTTCACCACCAACACCTTATATTTGGGACGACACTTGTAGACCAGAAGATGCTGCTGAACAAATTATGAATGTTTATTCTTTAACTAAAGAAGAAAGACAATCAAAAGGTTTTAAAGGTAGAGAATGGGCCTTAAGTGATGAAGCAGGTTTTACCTCTTATCATCAAGCTGAAAGAGTGATGGACTCTATAAATGAATTATTTAATACTTGGGAACCAAGAGAAAAATATGAATTAATAAATGTAAATACTTATCCTGATAGAGTTATAAATCATAAATTGTTATATTAATGAAACCGTTATTTGTAATAAGTTCTCCTTTTGACACCTATAGTGGCTATGGCGCCAGAGCAAGAGATTTAGTTAAAGCCATTATTGAAACTGATAAATACGAAGTAATGTTAATGTCTCAGCGTTGGGGCAATACACCTTTTGGATTCTGTAAAGACAATCCAGAATGGGAATTTCTTTTAGAAAAAACATTACCAGGTAATCAATTAACTAGACAGCCTGATATTTGGGCTCAAGTTACTGTACCTAATGAATTTCAAAGAGTAGGTAAATTTAATATTGGTTTTACAGCTGGTATTGAAACAACTGTTTGTGCAGGGGAATGGATTGATGGATGCAATAGAATGGATTTAAATATTGTTTCTTCAGAACATTCTAAAAAAGTTTTCCAAAACTCTAAATTTGAAAAAAGAAATAAACAAACTAATGCTTTAGAAGGTGAGATTGAATTGTCAAAACCAATGGAAGTATTGTTTGAAGGAGCAGATTTAGACATTTACAAACATCTTAGTTATGGTACTTATGAAGATAATTTATCTGAGTTAAGAAACATTAAAGAAAAATTCGCTTACTTATTTGTAGGTCATTGGATTCAAGGTGACTTAGGAGAGGATAGAAAAAATGTAGGTTTGTTAGTTAAAGCATTTTTTGAAGTATTCAAAAATAAAACCAATAGACCAGCATTAATCTTAAAAACATCTCAAGTTGGTTCTTCATATCTTGATAGAGAAGAAGTAATTAAGAAAATTAAAAAAATAGCTAAAACAGTAAATTCTAAAAATTTACCTAATGTTTATGTTTTAAATGGAGAATTAAGTGATGAAGAAATGAATGAACTTTATAATCATCCTAAAGTAAAAGCTATGGTTAGTTTAACTAAGGGTGAAGGTTTTGGTCGTCCATTACTTGAATTTACTTTAAGTAAAAAACCATTACTAACTACAGGATGGTCTGGTCATATGGATTTTCTTGATCCTAAATTCGTTACTTTAGTTAAAGGACAATTAACTAATGTTCATCCAAGTGCAGCTAATCAATTCTTATTATCTGACTCTCAATGGTTTAGTCCTGATCATACTGAAGTAGGATTTTACCTAAAAGATATTTTTGATAACTATAAAAAATATACTGAAGGAGCTAAAAAACAAGCTGAAAAAACTAAAAATGAATTTAGTTGGGATAAGATGAAAGATAAAATAGATCAAATTTTAACTAATCATCTTCCTGAATTTCCAAAAGAAATAAAATTAGAAATACCTAAATTAAATAAAATTCAATTACCTAAATTAGAAAAAATAGATGGATAATTTAATAACATGCGACCGTTGCCAATCAGATGCTTGTTATGTATCTGAAGTAAATGCAGACATTAAAACTTACTTTTGCTATGGATGTGGCTTTCAAACTAACTCTTTAATGATGGAAGGGGAAGAATTTTTAGAACAACAAAAAGAAACTCTACCAGAACTTTATAAAGATTTATTTAGTAAAGATAAAAAAGGAAAAATTTGGATGCCATCAGCAGTAAATATTCCTAATCAAGGAATGATTTTTGCTAATGGAGCCAATATCAGAGATTGGAATTGGAGTGCTGTTAAAGCAGTTCCTGTAACAGAAGAAGAAAAAGAAAAATACCCTATACCAGGAAAGGAAGGTCAATACTATGAATGGAGAATGGATATGACCACACTTAAAAACTTCCCAGAACGTGAGTATATGGATGCTCTTTCTTACATTGGAGTATTACCCGAATGATTAGTTTAGCAATTACAGTTTGTAACGAACATAAAGAGTTAGAGACTCTATTGGATTATTTATCCGATAGAGCTCTCTTTCCTGATTATGAAGTTGTAATTCAAATTGATAAAGACAATTACACTGATGATGTTGTTAGTGTTATTGTTGGAAGGGGAATCAAACATTGGTTCTATCCATTAAATAAAGACTTTGCTAGTTATAAAAATGAGCTAGCAAAACACTGTGAAGGAGAATATATCTTCCAAATCGATGCTGACGAATTACCCTCAGCAGATTTACTTAACATGCTCCCAAGCATATTAGAAAGCAATCCCGAAGTGGATGTATACTTAGTTCCTCGAATTAATACTGTAAGTGGTATCACCGAGGAACATATCCTCAAGTGGGGCTGGAGATATGAAAACGATAGAGTAAATTTCCCTGACTATCAATGGAGAATTTATCGAAATGATAAATCAATTAAATGGAAAAATAAAGTTCATGAGGTGTTAGAAGGTTATAAAGGTTATGCTGCTTTACCTGCTCAAGATGAATTTTGTTTATTACATCCAAAAACAATTGAACGCCAAGAAAAACAAAACCAGTTTTATAATACAATATGAAAATAAAAGTAAATCATTTTGATAAAAAAGTTTTTGAAGATAAATTACAACATTTATCCCATATTGATTTTTCTTTATTTGTAGATGCCATTCCTGAAAGTCAAGAGGAATTATCTTCTGTTAATATTATTTCTTTTCAAGAACCAAATGAATACTTCGGTTTACATGATTGGGTTATAAAAAATAAAGATATATTTTCAGTTATATTAACTTGGGATGATAAAGTATTAAACCAATGTGATAATGCTATTTTTCAACCATTTGGACACACCTGGCTAAAACCAGACCAATATGAAAAAGAACATAAAAAAGAATTTAAATTAGCTCATTTACAAGGTAAACTACTTAAAACATACGGTCATTCTTTAAGACATGAAGTAACAGCTAGAGAAAATGAATTTAAAATACCTACTAAATTCTATGAAACTTATGGAGATAGAAACAACATTGATGATGCTCGTTTAGGTAAAGAATTTATATTCAGTGATTCACAGTATGGAGTAGTAATTGAAAATACTTCTCATAGAGGTTATTTTACTGAGAAAATATTAGATTGTTTTTTACTTAAAACTATTCCTTTATATTGGGGTTGTTCAAACCTATGGGATTATTTTGATACAGACGGTATTATAAATATTAATAACATTGATGACTTAATTAATGTAGCAAATAATTTAACTGAAGATTTTTATGAATCTAAAAAAGAAGCTATTAATAAAAATTGGCAATTAGCTTTAAATTATGTACATTACGAACAAAACATAATTAATACAATAACTAAAATTTTTAAACACAATAATCTTATATGAAAAAAATATGGTATGCCCCTTATAAGTTTGAGTCTTATGGGGAAGAAGAAATCAAAGCAGTAGAAGAATCACTCCGATCAGGTTGGTTAGGTGGACAAGGACCTAAATCTGTTGAATTTGAAGAAAAAATAGCTAAACACTTTGGTAAAAAGTATGGTGTATTTGTAAATTCAGGTTCATCAGCTTGTTTACTTGCTTTAGCTAGTTTACAACTGCCTAAAGGTACTAAAATTGTTACACCAGCATGTACCTTTTCAACTACATTAGCTCCTATTATTCAATTAGGACTCAAACCAGTATTTGTTGATGTTGGAGTAAATGATTATGTAGCCCAAGTAGGTGAAGTGTTAGCTGCTATTGATGATGAAGTTAAAGTCCTCATGTTGCCTAATTTGATTGGTAATAAACCAAATTGGAAAGAAATCAAAGAAGGTTTAATAGCAATGGGTCGCGAAGATATTATTTTGATTGAAGACTCAGCAGACACAGTCACTCATACTCCAGAATCAGATATCGCCACTACTAGTTTTTATGCATCACATGTTATTACAGCAGGTGGTTCAGGTGGTATGGTAATGTTTAATGATAAGAAATTAGTAAATGTTTGTTTACAATTCCGAGATTGGGGACGAATGGGTAATGACTCAGAAATTATGTCTGATCGTTTTAACCATGATGTAGATGGTATTGCTTATGACCATAAATTCTTATATAGTGTTTTAGGTTATAACTTTAAATCATCTGAAATGAATGCTGCTTTTGGATTGGTTCAATTGGATCGTTTTAAAGAATTTGAACAAATTCGTAGAGCAAATATTGAGCGTTATATTAAAAATCTTCAAGGTGTAGGTGATATTGTATTACCTGATGATTCAATTAAACCAAATTGGTTAGCAATTCCTTTACAAACTGAAAAACGTTTTGAACTATTGAATTTCTTGGAAGACAATAATATCCAAACTCGTGTGACATTTGCTGGTAACGTAACTCGTCACCCTGTTTACAGAGAATATCTCCAACCATTCACTAATTCAGATCTTATTATGAAAAATGGTTTCTTATTAGGAGCACATCATGGTATGACTATTGAAGATGTAGATTATGTTTGTGATAAAATCAAAGAATTTTTTAATAAATAATTAGTGAAAAAAACATTAGAACATTTAGTTGACTCTTTAGTTTATAATAATATAGATACCTTTTTTCTAGTTACTGGAGGTGCTATTGCTCCTATAGTAGATTATATAGGACAACATCCAAAAACTAAATATTACTGTTTTCAACATGAACAATCAGCTGCTATGGCGGCTGAAACATATTTCAGAACATCAGGAAAATTAGGAGTAGTACTAAGTACTAGCGGCCCAGGAGCTCAAAATTTATTGAATGGCATTTGTGGATGTTGGTATGAATCAATTCCTTGCTTATTTATAACAGGTCAGGTTAGTACTTATGAATCTATTGATTGTATAGAATCAAATCCAAGACAACTAGGTTTTCAAGAAATGCCTGTTGTAGAATCTTTTAAACCATTTACTAAATTTATTAAAAAATTAACTTCAAATAATGATTTTAATCAAACTTTAAAACAAGCAATTGAAACTTGTTTTATTGGAAGGTTTGGTCCTAGTCTATTAGATATCCCAATGGATATCCAAAATCGACTATTAGAAGATACTTCTTTAATTAAATTTAATACATATAGTCCTATTATTGATGAAAATTTAGAAAATAAAATAAAGAATATTAATATAAAAATCAAAGAAAGTAAAAGACCACTTTTATTAATAGGTCATGGGGTTAGATTATCTAATTCAATGGATGAAGTATTAATGTTGATAAATAAATTAAATATTCCTTTTGTTGTTAGTTGGGGTGGTTTTGATTCTATTCCTCATAATCATCCTTTATTTATAGGAGACATAGGAGTTTATGGAAGTAGAGGAGGCAACTTCGCCATCCAAAATTGTGATTTACTGTTATCTATAGGTTCTAGATTAGATACAAGACAAACTGGAGGTGATTTAAAAACATTTTCAAGAGAATCATATAAAATTATGGTTGATATAGATGAAAATGAAATAAAAAAAGGTAGAGGATTAAATATAAACCTACCAGTAGTTTGCGATGCTAAGATCTTTATTAATCATTTATTTGGTTCTTGTGAACCTCAAGATAAAAAAGAATGGAACCAAAAATGTCAAGATTATAAAAATATAAAAGAAAATAGAACTTTAAAAGAAGATGTTTTAACTTCTTATGAATTTTTAGAACAACTAAATGATAATCTTCCTGAAGACTCAGTTATTATTCCTGATGAGGGAGGTCATTTAGTGTGGGCTATGCAATCTTTAAAAACAAAATTTAAACAAAGAATATTTTCTAATTTTGGAAACTCATCAATGGGGTATGGATTACCAGCAGCGATAGGAGCAGCTATTGGGACTGATAAACCTGTAATTTGTATTGATGGAGATGGAGGTTTTCAAATGAATATTCAAGAACTCCAAACTGTTAAACATTATAATTTACCTATTAAGATTTTTATAATGAATAATAATTGTTACGGTATTATTAAACAATTTCAAGATTTAGTCTTCAACTCCAGATATATAGCTACTGAAAATAAAGATTATTCAGTTCCTGACTTTATTAAAGTGGCTCAAGCATATGGTATTAAAGCAGTAGAAGCTAACAAAAATAACTTTAAAGAAGTAATAAATTTGGCTTTACAAGAAGAAGGAAGTATATTAGTAAATGTTATTATTGATAGAGAACAAAAATTATTACCAAAATTAGAATTTGGAAATCCTTTAGAAGATATGTTTCCTTATCTAGAAGAAGATATTTTAAATAAAAATATGATTATAAATAAAATTCCAAGAAAAGAAAAAATTAAAAGTTGGGTTACATTAAAATAAAATTATGGCAGCAGATAGTAAAACTAAAAAAACAATTCTTACCCTTAATCAAAATAAGAGTAAAGGAAACAAAACTGTATTAGTCACTGCGTATGATTACCCTCAAGCACGTATGGCAGACGCCGCTGGGGTTGATTGTATTTTAGTAGGTGATTCATTAGGCATGACTACATTAGGTCACAAAACAACTATTCCTGTAACTATGGATGATATGATTCGTTCGTGTGAAGCAGTAAGTAGAGGTAATGAAAATGCTCTCTTAATTGGTGATATGCCCTATATGTCCTACCAACCATCAGATCAAGTAGCAATTGAAAATGCAGGTCGTTTTATTGTTGCTGGGTGTGATATGGTTAAAGTAGAAGGCGCTATGGTTGACCGAGTTAAAGCCATTGCTAGCTCAGGTATTATGGTTATGAGTCATTTAGGTCTTACACCTCATACTCGCGCTAAATTAGGTGGTTATAAAGTTCAAGGCAAAACAGCAGCCCAAGCTGAAATTGTTTTAAAACAAGCTTTAGCTCTTCAAGAAGCAGGTTGTTCAGCCTTATTACTTGAGGCAATGCCTAAAGAACCAGCAGGAATGATTGCCCGTGCTTTAGATATCCCCGTTTATGGAATTGGCGCTGGTGATGAAGTAGATGGTCAGTTAGTTATTTTTCATGATCTAATGGGACTATTTTGGGAATTCAAATCAAAATTTGTTAAACGTTATTGTGAAGCGGGTCAAATTATGACTCAAGCATTAACAGATTATGCTAATGAGGTTCGTAATGGTCAATTCCCATCACAAGAAAATTTCTATGAAATTAAAGAAGAAGAACTTGAAAAATTACTAGGAGATGAAAAATGGAAATATGAGTTAGATAAAGATTATTATAACAATAATAACCATAGTGTGACTCCAATTACTAATAATCCTACAGTAGTAAAACGTTAATGAATATTTTAATTACAGGGGCGGGGGGGTATATTGGAAAAGTTTTTTATAATTATTTTAAAACTGAGTATAATATATCTCTTTTAACCCGAAAAGAAGCAGATTTAACTAATTTAAAACAAGTTAAAAGTTTTTTTCAAGACAAATATTTTGATATTGTAATACATTGTGCTATAGTAGGGGGAGGTAGATTAGATGAGGATACTCCTTCTGTATTAGATGACAATTTAAAAATGTATTACAATTTATTAGAATGTGAAAATCACTTTAATAAATTAATCCATTTCGGTTCAGGAGCAGAATCACAAGAAAGTTTTTATGGATGGAGTAAAAAAATAATTCATAACTCAATTCAAGATAAAGATAAATTTTATAATATTAGAATTTTAAATGTATTTGATGAAAATGAGTTAGATTATAAATTTATTAAAACTAACATTCAAAAATACATAAATAAACAAGATATAGAAATCTTTCAAAATAAGTTTATGGATTTCTTTTATATGGAAGACTTAGTTACTTTAATTAGATATTATATTAACAATGATGGTCCTAAAGTAATAGATTGTTGTTATGATTATTCTCCTACATTATATGATATAGCTCAAATTATAAATAATTTATCTGATTATAAGGTCAATATAAATTTTAAAAATTGGAATATGGCTCCTCCCTTTAATGGAAAATTTACTAATTTAAATTTAAAATTTATTGGTTTAGAACAAGGTATAAAAAATGTATATAATATTTTAAAGAATGAATATTAAAATATCTTGTCATATAATGCCCTGGGATATAGATTATGCTTTATTAACTTTTACCCAATTAAAAAAATCATTTCCTTATATACCAAAAGATGTTAATATTACTTTAAATCCTGAATTAAATTTATCTAATTATCTAGTAGATTGGAATAATAGTAAATTACCTAAAAATTATTTTATAGATAAATTCAATACTCTTCTCTATCTATTAGAAGACTACTCAGTCAATTCAAAAATCAATGAAGAAGATATTCTTTATGGCCATTTAGACCAACAAAGAAACCTAATATCAGAGGAAGTAGATTATTATATGAGTATTTGTCCTGATGTTTATTTTAGTGAATATACTCTTTATTATTTAATAGAATCAGCTAAACAAATAAAAAATAAATATTTTGTATTAAGTCCCCAACATAGAAAATTAACTGATAATAGTTGGGATCCAACTACTGATAAAGATTATTTAAATATACCTTATGAAAAATGTGATGAAGTTAATATTTTTGATATAAGATATAATAGTAAACAAAAAAATGATTTAACAGTAGAACCAGTTCACACACCTAAATTTGCTGGTTGGTGTGATTTATATAGTAAAGCATTTTATGAAGATTTAGTTCCTATACATGATGATTGGAGTGGTTATGGCCCTTGGGATTGGTATAGTATGATTTTAATAAATTATGCTAAACAATTTAATCTTGACTTTCAACAGTATGTTTTAAGAGGACTTACAGTAGGAGACTATTGGACAGGTAATTGGAAAGAAAAAGATGGATTATCAGGTTACTATAAGAGTTTAATAGTTAAAAAAGATATACCTGACCAAAGAGCTAATTTTGAAGCTAATTTAGAAGAATATGTCAAGAAAGGTATTTTAATGTTAAAAGAAAAAGGAATCATATGATTAAATTAATTGTATTTGATTTGGATGGAGTTTTAGTAGAGGCTAAAAATATCCATTTTGAAGCATTAAATAAAGCTTTAGGTAAATACGCTATTGATTGGAACGAGCATTTATCTACTTATGATGGTTTGAAAACAAATCAAAAACTAGAAATGCTTCATAAGAATAAAGGTTTACCTAAAGAGAAATTTGAAGAAGTATGGAATAATAAACAAAAATATACTCTAGAGGCATTAGCTAGTTTAAAAAAAGATGATACTTTATATTCAACTATCCAAAATTTATCATCAGATGGATATAAATTAGCTGTTTGTTCTAATAGTATTCGTAAAACAGTATTAACTGTATTATCTAAATTAGGTATTATTGAGTTTTTTGATTTGATATTATCAAATGAAGATGTTCAAAACAGTAAACCCCATCCAGAAATGTATTGGAAGGCTATCTCAAAAATGAGTTGTCTGCCTGAAGAAGCATTAATTATTGAAGATTCACCTTACGGATTGTTAGCTGCTTCTAGAAGTAAAGCTCATATACTTAGAGTTGGATCCCCTAAAGAAGTTAATTATATTAATATAGCTCAAAAAATTAAATCAATTAAAGAAGGATATATTATGAAATCACCCGCTTGGAGAGATGAAAAATTAAATATACTTATACCAATGGCTGGTGCTGGTTCTAGATTTGAACAGGCTGGTTATACATTTCCTAAACCGCTTATTGATGTTAGGAATAAACCTATGATTCAAGTGGTAGTTGAAAACCTTAATATTAAAGCTAATTACGTTTATATTGTTCAAAAGAAACATAGAGAAAAATACAACCTAGATACTCTACTTAATCTAATTACTCCAGGTTGTAAAATAGTAGAGGTTGATGGTTTAACTGAAGGGGCTGCTTGTACAGCATTACTAGCTAAAGAATATATTAATAATGATGCTCCTTTATTCTTTGCCAATTCAGACCAGTTTGTTGAATGGGACTCAAATGAGTTTATGTATAAAATGAATGAAACAAATACTGATGGAGGTATTGTTACATTTGAAGCCACTCATCCTAAATGGTCATTTGCTAAAGTAAATGAATTAGGATTAGTAACTGAAGTAGCTGAGAAAAATCCTATATCAAATATTGCTACTGTTGGTTATTATTATTGGAAACATGGTTCTGACTTTGTAAAATATGCTGAACAGATGATTGATAAAAATATTAGAGTAAATAATGAGTTTTATGTTTGTCCTGTATTTAATGAAGCTATTCAAGACAATAAACAAATTAGAACATTTAATATAGATAAAATGTGGGGGTTAGGAACACCTGAAGATTTAAAATATTATCTAGAAAATTACAAATGATACTAATTAGCCATAGAGGAAATACCAATGGTCCTAACCCTGAAAAGGAAAACCATCCAGACTACATTATAAAAGCATTATCTGAAGGGTATGATGTTGAAGTTGACGTTTGGTATGTTAATGGTGAATTTTATTTAGGACATGATAAACCTCAATACAAAACTAATAAAATATTTTTAAGTAATAATCATCTATGGGTTCATTGTAAAAATGTAGAAGCATTGAATCAATTTAGATTTGATTCCGGTATTAATTATTTTTGGCATGAAAATGATACAGTTGCTTTAACTTCACAAAAATACATTTGGGCCTACCCAGGCAAACAACCTATTAAAAATAGTATAGCAGTTATGCCTGAACTTTATTTAGATGATGTAAATCAATGTGCAGGGATTTGTTCTGATTATATTCAAAATTATAAATGAGTCAAGGAATAATAATACAAGGACCAACAGATTATGCTTCCCATATAGTAGATTCATATGAGGGAATAGATAATGTTGTTTGGTCAACTTGGATAGATGAACCTTTAAGTAATATTGAATTAATTAAATCAAAAGGAATAGAAGTAGTACAAATTGATAAACCTACTATTGCAGGACATATAAATGTTAATTTTCAAACATTAAGTACTTATTTTGGTATCAACCATTTAAAAAATAAAGGAGTAACTGAGGGATTAAAAGTAAGAGGAGATATGAAAATAAATAATCCTAAGTTACTTTTAGAAGTAATAAAAGGAAAGAAAATATCTTTTTTATCTATATGTAAACCTAATATTAGACCTTTATATTATGAATTAGTTTACCAACATACAAGTTTTGACTTCCCAGGAGATTTAGTTTTGTATGGTAGTTTGGATGAGTTAGAAAAATGTTTTAACTTCCAGGTTGAAGATAATAATCCTATTCCTCCTGAGGCATTAATTGCTTATAGTTATTTAACACAATCAAATATAGAATTTAATTTTGACTATGACCATTTTATTAATTCAGGTATTAGTTTCTTTGCTCAAGAATGTTTAGATAATAATATAGAAATTGATTGGTTAAAACGAAGTAATGAAGAACCGTTTTGGAAAAATATATTAAACCACTCAGCGGATAAAACTTTATATAATTATTAAAAATGATATCATTAATTATACCCACTAATAAAACCAACTCTGATTATACAAAATATCTTATAAACAACATCAGAGAAATTTACCCAGATGAGAATCAGGTAGAAGTAATTGTATCTGAAGATGATACAGTAACTATGGGAATAAATTATAATAATGCTGTAGCTAAATCTAAAGGTGAAAAAATTATTCTACTCCATAATGATATGGTTATTAAACCAGGCTTTGTAGAACAAATGGATAAAGATATTATTAAGGGTAGAATAACAGCATATACTAGAGTTGAACCCCCTATCTATCCAGATACATTCCCTGGTAAAATGATTTTAGACTGTGGAACTGATTTAGATAATTTTAATTATCAAAAGTTTCTAGATTTTAAAATTGAAGACACCACTTTACTTGATGGTGGTGCTCAAATGTTTTTTGGTTGTATGAAAGAGGATTATTTAGGTATTGATGGAGTTACTTTTCAATTGTTTTGTGAAGATGATGATCTACATTTAAGACATAACATAGCAGGTTATGAACAAAAAGTTAGCTCAGCTCATGTTTACCATTTTGTCAGCAAATCATCTCGAGTAGGAAACTATCAAGAAATTGAACAACAATCAAATTATAATTTTGTTAAAAAATGGGGTTTTAGAAGATCTCACTACAATGTTGTATATAATAAAAAGTATGTTATTAAAAACACTAATAGTAAGTTAGATGAAACTTTAAAATGGTGGTTTAATGATGGAGATGATATTATTGTTGAAATTGATGGAAACACATTTACTAATCAAGATTATAATTATATTACTCAACTAAATGATATTATAAAAGAAACAAATGAAATAGGAACTTTTCAAATTGGAAACCTTAAAGTAACAATAAACAATTTAGAGGAACAACAAAACAAACTAATTAGATTATGATATTCGGATTTTACAACAGAAACGACAAAACGGAAGAGATCATTTCTCGATCAGTAGGAACATCTAGATTAGAAGCAGCTAAAAAATTTGCCGCTCGCAAACAATTATCTTTAAAAGAATTTTTAAAAATATTTGGGGTTAAAACAATAATATGATTAATATGAAAGGTTTTGGAAAAAATTTAAATTTAAAACTACGTAGTGAAGATAAATCTTTTGGTAACAATAAAAAGACATTTATCAAACTAGTAGAAACTTTTGAACAACTAGTACAGCGTACTTACCATCTAGAAGAAGAAACAGGTATTATAATGGAACGTTATGAGGAACCTTTCTTTATATTAATTGAAAGTTTATTTTACTTGAATTATGAGGATTGGAAGGCTGAATTAATTATGTGGTACGCTTATGATCGTTATGATGAAGATGGAGAAATACTTCCTCTTAGTTTGACAGATATTGAAACTGAAACAGAGGAAGAAGTCTTTATAAAAACACCAGGTGAACTATATGACCTATTTAAACGTATAGACAAAAAAGGAAAAAAATAAAAGTTATATATTTAGAGTTATGAAATGTATTAAATGTGGAGAGATCATTCCTGAAGGAAGATTAAAAGCAATGCCTGGAGCAAAAACATGCATTACTTGTTCAAATGTTAAAATGAAAGGTGTAGTAACAGTAATGAAAGGTGAGGGTGACCACACCTGGATTGAAACTATTCATTTAGAACATGACGAGCATAGAAAATATATGGAAGCTGAAAATAAACTTCGTAAAGGAGGACAAACATCATTTGATCCATCAGATGATGAAAAAGGGGTTCCATATGGTTTTAATGAAACAAAGTTAAAAAAAGAAGAATAGTGCCTAAAGCTAGACCACTTACTAAAGAGGAAATTCTAGCAGCTATGTCTAAAACAAAATCAGTACGTAGCGCTGCTAGATATCTAAACTGTTCTTATCAACATCTTAAAAAATGGATGAAGTTATATGAGGGTAGTAATGGTAAGAGTCTATTTGAGGAACATAAAAACCAATCTGGTAAAGGCATTCCTAAATTTTTAAGTCATTCTCCCTTTGGTAAAAAAGAACCTGCTATTTTAGATATTGTTAATGGAGTAGTAGACCCATCTAATTTTAATCCTCAAAAAATAAAATATAGATTAATTGAAGGGGGTTATTTAAAAGAAGAATGTTACTCTTGTGGGTTCCATGAAAGAAGAGTATTAGATTATAAAATGCCTTTAATACTCCATTTTAAAAATGGTAACAAGCAGCATTATAGACTAGATAATTTAGAGATGCTATGTTATAATTGCTATTACCTTTCAGTTGGAGATTTATTTACTGATAAACAAGTTGAGATAATGGAAGACCATGTACCAAGTAAAGAAAAAGAACCAGATTGGGAGGTAGATGATTATACTCAACAACGTTTAAAAGAATTAGGTTTATATGATTCTAAACCAGATGATGATCCTTATGATTTAGTATCTAAACTTTAAATATTTATAACAGTGAGTAAGAAGAAGAAACATGATAAGTTGGTCAAGGATTATGACAAGCAGAAAGAGAAACATCTTGAGAAATTAGCTACTAAAAAGTTAAAAGATCAAGATAAAATAGACCACTTACGAACAAAATATATTGATACAGATTTTTTAAATTTATTCTAATTATGGCAGGCGAGATAACAGTCAACAATCAAGATGAGTTTCAAGAGATGATTGACAGAAAAGACTTTAGAATAGCTAAAGCAATTGTTGAATCTATTCTAGAAAACATGGACAATAAAAAACGTAATGTTCATATATTAACAGTAGCCTGTGTTGAAGATAGTGCTATTTATGATTTAACCTTAGATAGAAAATTCTTTTCAGACACATTAGAAGAGAATTTAAGGTATTTCATTGAACAGGAACGTTATGAGGAATGTCAAAAAATAGTAGAAGCTATAGATAAGTTAAAAAAGAAAAAATCTTAATTTGGCCTCATAATTTATTGATGTTATTTTAATAACAAAAATAAAAGTTATGTTTTACAAGTTTGATAAAGAACAACTAGTGTTCAAAAAAGACTACAAAAAATTAAGCAAAATTTTATTGTTCTTCATAGTATTATTACTATGTACTTTTGCTATAGGACGTTACATGCAATTCAAAGCATTAGACAAGTATGAGAAACAATTAATTGTACTTAATCTAGAAAAAGAAAAAAACAAATTCACTGAGGAAAAATTTATTGAACTAATTAAAGAACTTAATATGAAATTTCCCCATATTGTTTATGCACAAGCCCGAATTGAATCTGGTAATTTCAAATCAGCAGTTTTCAAACAAAACTCAAATTTATTCGGTATGAGAGAAGCTAGAGTACGAGTTAATACAGCTAGAGGAACTAATCTTAATCACGCCTACTACGATAATTGGAAAGAATCAGTTTATGACTATGCTTTTTATCAATGCCGTTATATGAGTAATGCCGATACTGAGGCTGAATATTATGCCGCGTTGGATGCTTCATACGCTGAAGTAGGAGGTAGTTACTCAAAAGCATTAAAAAGTTTAATTAATAGAGAAAACGTTAAAAATAAATTTAAAAAATAAGCCATGTATGTATTAGCATGGCAGCTAAGAAAAAAACATCATCAATAAGTGCTTCATTATCTTATAAAGAAAAACCTAAGAGAAGAAGAAAAGGAATCCATGCTAAAACTAAGACCAGTAAAACAAAAACTAGTAAAAATTATATTAAATTATCAGTTGGTCAAGGTTAATAGTAAAGTTTTATAAAAATTAAAAAGTAATGAGTAAATCAAGTAATCAACAAAAACTATCAGTTTTGAATGTATGGTTGGAAGACAACAAGAAAAACAACAAGTACAGGAAACAACAGAAAAAACAACCTAAATGGCTTACACAAGCCCTTAAGGACTTAGATGATGAAGATTAATGGAACAACTATAGAGTTCTTTGAAAGTCTCCCTGATGAATTATTAGTAAAAATAGCTCAATATGATTGGGAAGCTTTAGAAAGATTGTGTGTTGCTCTTACTTTAGATTTGGAATTGCTTAGGCAAGAACAAGAATATTTTAAGGAACGATTGAAGGAGGTCAAAAAGAATTTGGCCTCCTAAATACCTTTACTTATATTTAGGTATAATAAAGGTTATGGCATTACATAAGGTAATAGAAAAACACAAAGTAAACATTTTAGGTCAAGAAATAAAATATACAAATAAGTATATTACCTACACTGAAGGTACTATTCGTAGCTTCAAACCAACTTCCAGCATGTACAGTTGTTCTGGTAGTTTATTTAAGTATGAGTTTGAACATGAATATATGTCTCCCGCTTTGTTTACTAATAATAAAGGTGAGAAATTTATTGTTCCAAGTTGGCAAAAAGTTCATCCTAAAACTACTTTAAAAGATATTGAAGTAATTAGACCAACTAAAAAAGTTGAGGACAAAGTTGAAAAAGGTACTTGGAAATTTGAATCATCAAGTGAACCAGGACATTTTTATGTTGTTCGTCAAACTGGTTTAAAATTTACTTGTAATTGTAGTGGTTTTTTTAGAGTAAAAGATAAATTAAAAGGTTGCAAACATATTCAAGAAGCTAGAAAACAATCTCAAAATGATAAAAACTAAAAAACAACCAAATCATATTGAAATTGATTTAACAGGCCCACAAGGTAATGCTTACTTCTTATTAGGTACTGCTAAAAAATTATGTTCCCAATTAGGTTTAGATTGGAAAGTAATAAAAACACAAATGACTGAAGCTGATTATGAATGGTTAGTTCAAACATTTGATTATCATTTTGGAGATTTTGTAATATTATATAGATAATGGCTAGACAAAAATTATATGTAGATGAACCTGTAACAGTTGTGTTTAAAACTTCTAACAGGTCAAACGCTCAAACAAAAATTAAAACATTTAAAAATCGTAACATTGATGAAGTGATTGATCCTAAAATTAAACTACCAGGCATACCAGAAACAGCTGTATTTCTTGAAGTAGGTTTAGGAGAAAGTTTTATTGAAAAATATAAATTAAAATATAAACTGTAATATTTATAACATATGGCAACTAGAGGACAAATAGCTTATTTAGCAGATCCAAATACAATATTTTCAATCTACAATCATTATGATGCTTATCCTCAATCTTTAGGTAAAGCATTAGAAAATCACTATAACACAGATACAGAAGTTGAGAATTTAATAATGGGTGGTAATGATATTGGATTTATTGATGATGATGGGATGGTAGATCGTTTTGATAACGGTGGAGCTAAAATAATTAAAGGAGACGAACCTGAAAGTCTATTCAATAATCTTTATGACCACTCAGATAGCGCCGCCGCTGATTATGTTTATGTTTGGTTAGAAGATAAATGGATTACTCTTCCAATAAATAAAGGCAGACAATACTTTGTAAGCACTTTACTTGATCAAATTAGAAAAGTAGAACCAACTATGGAAGCTGATGATGCTAAAACTGAATTAGATGAAATATTTGTTCATCAAATGAAGTATAAAGCTGGTATTATAAAATAAATAAATAAAAATGGATAATTTTGATTTAAAAAAATACTTAGTAGAAAATAAACTAAACGAAGGTAGATACACCGATGAAGGGTATGTACAAATGATGGGTCCTGAATTTGCTGACGCTGTAAAAATGATTGAAAAGGCTTGGTTTGAATGGAAAAGTGCTCCTATGACTAATCCTAAAATGAAAATACCTGCTAAACAAGACCTATTGAATTACTTTGATATGATCTTAGATTAATATTATTTAGAATTATTCTAAATGAAAAAGGGATTTGGCTTTGCCGGATCCCTTTCATATATTTATACCATAATGAAAGAGGATAATTTTAATGGTTTGAGTAAAGGACAAGTGAAACAAATTATTAGGCGTAATATGATTACTAAAATTAAGCCTAGTAAAAAAGTTTACTCAAGAAAGTCTTTTAAAAGAGGTTTGGCCTCTCAAGATTGATTCATTATATTTATATTATAATAAAGGTTATGAGATATATTTTGAAAGTTAATTGCGGTAATGGCCAGATTGAGAATATATGGTCTGGTAATGAAATGAGCGAGGCCATCCGATTGGAGGCTATTGCCATCAAGCATTGGGGTAAAGACAATGTTTGGATATGTGATTGTGTAATGGAAATGTTAGTAGGTTAATTAAATAAAGGTTATGATAGAAAATAAAGAAATATTTCAAGAGTTGTTCAATGTGTTAGAGTCAAATAATATTGATATTGAACGTGAAACTAATTATGAAAATAGTGTTTGGTCATTGTTAAATTCACCTGATGTTAGAGAAGGTTGGTACAATGGTGTAGAAGGGTTTTATTTCAATAAATCCGATTATGGTTTCTTTGATCAAGAACAAGTTAAAGCATTATTCCCAATCCAAATCCAAGACAAAACAATTGAATTGGTTGATGTTTCTGATATGGAAGTAGATGATGACCGTATGTGGAAATCAAGTATTAGTTTTATTATTAAATAAGTTATGAAAAAAACAAATGTTATAACACCTATGTGGCTACAATGCCAAGATGTTCTTAAGTCAGGAGATTTAGAAACGGCAGATGAGAAATTGATGAAATTGATTTTTAAACTAGCAGATTATACTATCAATGGTTATAAAGATGCTGATAAAATTGAAGGTGTAAAACTTGAAACATGGAAAGAACGAGCATGGTATGCTCTTGAGAATGCTGGTTTAATGGATTAATATGGCAGAGAAAAGAGGTCAAACAGAACAACTAAAGTATGATTTTAATACTGCTCGTGCTTCATATATTAGAATGAAAGCAATGGGTAAGTGGTCTAGAGTAAGTTGTAGAGAGTTTAGGTCATATTGTGGTGAGCGAAGTCTTTATTTAAAAGATGAGGAAACAGGAGAGTATGATTATGTACCTTATGAGGGTCCTATTTATTATTATAACTCAAATAAAATATGTAAGGAACCAATTGAGGAACAAATTCAATATCTTCAAGACTCCCCTCGCCAAGTATTCGCAAGACCTCATGAAAAATACTTACTTAACACCTAATGGGAATATTTATTTATATGACTAATGAGGAGTTAATTGAAGAATTATATTACAAAGCTCATGCAAAGGGTTTCTTTAATGAGTTACATGAAAAGGTAAACGAATTAAAAACAAAAAATACATTTAAGTGTAGACATGAAATGGTCAAAACAGCTTATGATGAAATAAAAAAACTAAAGCTTGCTCGACCATCCCACACCTAACCCTACGTATATACAAATTAAATTTGGCCCCACAAAAGTAAATACATATATTAAAAATAAAAGTTATAAAAATGTTTAGTTACAACTTGAGTGACACAGAGTGTCTATTATTTAATCCTATTCCAAATGGTTTTGAGTTATATAGCTCGGCTGAAGGTTTTAACGAGAAAAAGAAAGTGGCAGTTTACAAGGCTGGAAAATGGTTGTTTGAAAACTTTTCACAACAAAGTACATTTTGGCAATTATTCAGTATGTATAGAAACAGCTTTGGTAAAGCGTTTAAGGCCTATCATAGGTCATTAAAAGAAAAACCAGCCATGTATGAGTTTCAGTGTGTACGTAGGAGATTTTCAATCCAAGTAACAAAAGCGAAACGTGGGTGGTGGCAATGGATGTATAATACTTTTTACGAAAACAAATATAGATTTTAAAATAAAAAAACAAAATATGAAAAAACTATTCTCTTTATTGGCTGTGTTAGCGACTGTGGTGAGTGCTCAAGCCAAATGCGACTGGTCTGGTTACTGGATGAAAACAGTTAACCAGCAACAAAATGTTTACACATTCCAAACAAATGTCGATTGGGACTCGTGTGTTGATTACTGGTGGATTGTCTATGATTATCAATTGAAGAGAAAAGACACTCTATCGGATTTTAGTGGTTTCACACAGGTTCAATTTAATGCTAAAGGTAAGTATAAAGTTATTTTGCATGTGTTTGACCAATGTAACAAATGTGATACTAACTTCATTCAAGAGGTTGATATAACCATTTATGGCAAGGCAGATGTAGGATATAGCGTTGGCGCGCATAACTGTCGTTATTATACGTTTGAAATGACTAATATGAAGGATTCTTGTGTTGAGTATTATTATTCAATTTATAAGAGTGATTTGTTTGATTCGTTGTATGGTTATTGGGACACAGCTAAAAACTTAACTGAGTGGTTGTATAACAATTATGATTTTGATGAGGCTGATTTGGTTTATTATAATATGAGCTCTCAACGAGTTGTAACTCATGAGTTTGCAGATTCAGGTCGTCATTTGTTGATTGGGTATTGGTATAATAAATGTACTAAGATTGATACTTGGGTAATGCGTAAAGTAGATGTTTGTGTAAGTAGACCTGTTAATGGACTAACACCAATTTCACCTTCAGTAGGTGGTATGGTTCGTCCTAATCCTGCTAGTTGTGAGTTTTATATTACAGATACTCGTACACCTATGGAGTATATGATTCTAAACACATCAGGAACAATTATTGCAATGGGTAATACTAGTCCTTTTGAACAAACTCGTATTGAAAGTTGTAGTTGGCCAAACGGTGTCTACTATATTTGGGTTATGGGCCTCGGCCGAGAACTAATTATGATTCAACATTAATTGTAATTTAAACGTAATATTACCGTAATCGGTTACATGTGTGAGGTCGCTATTTATTAGCGACCTTTCGCATACATTATGAAAAAAGCATTATTCATTCTGTTTTCGCTATTGACAGTCACTTCCTACGCTCAAAATTTGGGGTACGAAATGAGAACGAATGGCAAATCTTATTTAACTACAAGTCAATCTGGATTTGAGTTGCGTCACCGAACTGACCTTCAGGAAAATCGAGTTACTTACCGTTACAACATCCACAAGGAGAATAAATTATTCTTAAGTGTTCCTCTACACTACAAGATTGAAAAACACGCTCCAACATTAGAACCAAGATTAGTTTATCATGCTGACAAATATACTATCTGGGTACAGCAGGAGTTTTGGTACTATGAATGGGATAATACAGCAGTAGCTTTAGATATCTCTAAAGGTAATATGAAATACAGAATAGGATGGGATACATCCAAAACAGTCCGTTTTAGATTAACAGTTAAAATTTAATAGTCATGAATATATTTGCATTAATTGGTTTCTTATTAGCTGGTTACTCAGTAATTGCTAATGACAGTGTTCAAACATTAGGAACATGGATTGCTTCAAACAGAGAACGATTTAAATGGTACACATTGTGGATTTCAGCCTCATTAGTATTAGCTGTTACCTTATGGTACAGTTGGTATACAACAGGTGGTGATATTTCATTTGGACGTTTATCTAAAATTCCATTTCAAGAAGCAAAATGGTATCACGCTTTAGCTCCCTTAGCATTGATTGCTTTAACTAGAAAAGGAATACCAGTTTCAACTTCATTCTTAGTATTATCAGCATTTGCTTCATCATTTGTTTTAGAGTCAATGTTGATGAAGAGTGTTGTTGGGTACGGAGTAGCAGCAGTAGCAGCATTTGCTATTTGGTTTATTTTATCTAAATTCTTAAATGAAAAGAAAGATGTTAGAGCATCACATAAACCATATTGGAGAGTAGCTCAATGGTTAACAACTGGGTTTTTATGGTATACTTGGTTGGCTCATGATATTGCAAACATAGCTGTTTATCTACCTAGAGTGTTATCATTAGGTGAGTTAGGAATGATTATTGGACTATTCACAGCAGTACTAGGTTATATATTTTATGAGCGTGGTGGTAAAATACAGCAGCTATTAATTGATAAACAAAATACTAAATATGTTCGTTCAGCAACCATTATTGATTTAGTTTATGCTTTTATTTTACTATACTTTAAAGAAATGAACAGCATTCCAATGTCAACCACTTGGGTATTTGTTGGATTACTTTCAGGTAGAGAATTAGCTTTAAGAAATGCATTTAAAAAGAATGGAGAGATTAGAACAGTGTTTCCAATGGTATTAAAAGACTTTGGTAAACTCTTAATAGGAATGTTAGTATCAGTAGCTATAGTATTAGGTATTCATTATTTTCTTTAATAAACATTTTTATATAATAATTTGGAGGGACGAAAGTCCCTCTTTATATTCCGCTATATGAATCGTTTAGATAAAGACTATCAACAATTACTCCAAGATATTATTGAGTTTGGAGTTGATAAAATGGATCGAACAGGGACTGGTACTAAGTCTCTGTTCGGTTATACTATTCGCCACAACATGAGGAATGGTTTTCCATTGCTGACTACTAAGAAAATGGCTTGGAAAACTATGGTGACTGAGTTACTATGGTTTCTAAAAGGTGATACCAACATTAAATACTTGGTGGATAATGGATGTAACATTTGGAATGGTGATGCATATAAGAGGTATGAAAAATATGCAATGGCTAATTCATATGGTGTTGATATCTTATCAATGGATGAGTTTATTAATGAAATCAAAACCAATGATGAGTTTGCTAAGAAGTGGGGTGAGTTGGGTCCTATCTATGGTAAACAATGGAGAAGTTGGGATTTTCCTGAAGTGAATGGATACTTTGGTCCTATTGATCAAATAAAAATATT